>SXGT01079215.1_pt1 | contig 23012 bp, 19 predicted proteins | sample 3176221 | NCBI WGS metagenome assembly SXGT01 (sample SAMN11356862, study PRJNA531348) | freshwater metagenome | isolation source: freshwater sample F1-120 | place: China: Fuxian Lake, Yuxi | collected 2017-12-25
CCAAACGGTGCTCCGTCTTGCCTTGGCGGGTCCATCCCTCTAAGGTCTTCATCTCTTCGTCGCTGAGCTGAAATTTCGCGGACTTTCGGCGCATGACTCAACATACAGTAGTACCAGAACTAATGCAACTAGACACTAGTACGATTCGATCAGTAGAGTCGCGCGCGCGCCGAATCCCCGATCCGGTCCGGCGCCTGAAGTACCTGCGGAGCGCCATGCGGCGTCCGGCGAAGAAACCGCCGCAATGGGGGAGGCGCATTACGATAGCCGGCTCGCTGCTCTTTGCGCTTTGGCCAGCCAGCCCGCTGGGACCGGCCACCGTCAAGCTGGATCCTCTTCCGGAGCGGGTCGCGCCCGCTGCGGCGCAGCAGGATATCGTGCCCGAGGCAGTCTGGCTGGTAAGCCGGGGCTCCGAGGCAGATCTCTACAGCAACGGGCTTCGTGTTGAGAACAGGTACCGCGTATCGAACGTTGGGCGACCGCTTGACGGACGCCCGGCGGGCATCGTATTTCACACAACGGAAAGTCATCAGGCGCCGTTCGCCGAGGAGCGAAGCCGCGAATTGACCAGAATCGGCGCGAACCTGATCGCCTACATACGCAGGCATAAGTCGTACCATTTCGTGATCGACAGATTCGGCCGGGTCAACCGCGTCGTGGAAGAGGCTGACGCCGCAAATCACGCAGGATGGTCCATCTGGGCCGACGCGCGTCGCGAGTATGTCGGCTTGAATCAGATTTTCCTGGGCGTGGCGCTTGAGGCGGAAACCGCGGCTCAAGGCATCACGCCCGCGCAGTTGCAGGCGGGAAAGACCTTGATCGCGATGTTGCGGTCGAAATACGAGATCGCCGCGGCGAATTGCGTGACTCACGGGCAGGTTTCCGTGAATCCGCACAATTTCCGCGTGGGACATCATACAGATTGGGGCGGTTCGTTTCCTTTCACTGACCTCGGTCTCCCCGACAACTACTCCCTGCCCCTTCCCGCGATCGCGCATTTCGGCTTCCGTTCTGACGGCGCCTTCGCCCAGGCTGCGGGTCCCAGGCTTTTGAAATCGGTCGAACTCGCCGAGCGGCAGCTAGCCGGAAACGCCGCAGCGCGTGGGGTGATGGTGGAAGCCTACCGGGCGGAACTTCGAAAACAATTCCAAGGATTCAAGGAGCAAATCCCATGACGGAAGCACTGACTGGATTTGATATCGGCACGAGCCGGGTCGTTGTCGCCCGGAACACCGCGCCTGACTATCAATATGAGACGCAGTTGAACGCGTTCGTAACGATACCATTTACGAAACTCGCGCAGAACATGCTGCAAAAAGAGAACGTTGCTCACGCCGTTCAGGGCAGTGAGTTGTTCGTGATTGGGGACGATTCGGAACGATTCGCCGAGCTCTTTCAGGTAGAGGCGCGGCGCCCGATGACGCGCGGCGTTCTGAATCCTGAAGAATCGCGTAACCTGCTTGTGATTCGGCAGTTTGTGGAGAGGATGCTCGGCCGCGCGAAGGTGGAGGGTCAGAAGCTGTACTTCAGTGTCCCCGCCCCCGCACTCGAAGGCGACGAATCTATTACCTATCACGAAGCCACCATACAGCAGATCCTCGGAGAATACGGCTACGACGCACACGGCATCCATGAAGGGTTGGCTGTGGTCTACGGTGAGCTCGAGAGCAGCAATTACACTGGCATCGGTATCAGTTGCGGAGGAGGGATGTGCAATGTCTGTCTCTCCTATCTCTCCGTACCGGTGGTGAGCTTCAGCACGCCGAAGGGTGGCGATTTCATAGACGCGAGCGCCGCGGCTGCGACGCGGGAACTGGCCAACCACATACGCATACAGAAGGAGAAACATTTCCGGTTGAACGGATTCTCGGAGAACGGAATTCACCAGGCGCTGAATGTGTACTACGACGAACTGATAAACAACCTTGTTCGCGCCCTGAAGCAGGCGTTCTCAGCGGCGCGATCGTTACCTAAGCTCGACCGTCCGATTCCTCTTGTGCTGGCGGGAGGCACCGCGATGCCGGGCGGCTTCCATCAGCGGTTCGAGAAGGCGCTCCGTACGGCGGATTTCCCCATCGCCCTGAGTGAAATCCGGATGGCGGCCAACCCGCTCCTGTCCACCGCGAAAGGAGCACTGGTGGCCGCGCTAAGTGAAATATAACCGCGGGATTCACGACGGTAGCCACGCCCGGACGCTGATTTCCTTCCTGGCTCAAGACGGAAGAAAAGGTCCAAGAGCGCGCCGCGCCCACGAGCGGCATCCCCAAGCCACAATCACGATCAGGTCAGGATGTGGTTGTCCGGGCCCAGCCAAATCAAGTCTCCGCCGAATGGGTCCAAACCAGACCCGCAACGCCATTTCGCCCAAGGGCTCGACGACCGGTCACGGAGGACGTTGGTTTCGGTTTGGGTGAGCGCGATGGCGGCGCCCGGTATCGTCGCACCTTGAGAGTTCGTCACGCGGCACACAACCCGGCCATAGGAATTCTGCGCCCCGCGTCTAGGGACAGCGCGCCACGAAACACCGGTATCACCAAAACCGGGACGGCAAGTCGAGTCAAGGAGGGATGGTATCACGCAAGACTGTTCGGGAGTAAAGGCTGAAGCCAGAATAGCCCAAATGAAAGCGTCCCGGTTGCCCGAAGGGTTCGAGTCCGGTCCTCCCATCCCTGGGCTTGGTTCGCGGTCAGCCCGTTTGGTGCGCGGGCGCAACTACAATTGCGGCCCGATCCCTTCGACTGCGTCTCATGAGGTTAGGACCGGATAAACCTCGAAATCAACAAGATCGCGCCAGTTCGCCATCCACTCATCGGGCAGCGCACGGTCATGAGTTTCCATCAATTGAGAGCAGCGCTCGAATGTCTCGTCGGCCCAACTCGACACATACAAAAGGCCCGCGGGAGCCATCCGGCCGCTCTTCCGAAACCAGCGGTACATATCGGCGGAATCTTTAGCCCTGACGCGCTCCCCTACCGTTTACAGCTCTTCCGGCATCGCCGCACTCCCTACTTCCCAGCCACCGCCCGCAGCACCCTAATGAAATTCCCGCCCAAAATCTTCTTGACGTCGGCTTCGCTGTAACCCTTGCTCAAAAGGGCCGCCGTCAGATTCGGGAGCCGCGAGATGTCTTCAAGTCCGGCCGGCACCGTACTGATGCCGTCGTAGTCGCTGCCGATTCCCACGTGGTCGACGCCCGCGAGTTTCACCACGCGATCGATGTGCGCCACCACGTCGTCGAGCGTCGCGACCGACGGACGCATCATCGCGTAGTTGTCGAAAAAATCCTTCGCCGCGTATGCGTCTAGCGCCTTGCCGGTCAGTTGCGGCTCGAGCGCGCCGCGCATCATGATTTTCTGGCGTTGCGCGTCTGCGTCTTTCTGATTGACGAAGCCCGCGCCGAAGTTGATCCCCATCACACCGCCGTTCTTCGCGAGCGCACGGATCATGTCGTCCGTCATGTTGCGCTCCAGACTCGAAAGCGCGCGGCAACTCGAGTGCGACGCAATCACCGGTTTCGTGGTCACCGCGAGCGCGTCGTAGAACGTCTTGTCCGAAACGTGCGAGATATCGACCATCATGCCCAGCCGGTTCATTTCACGGACCACGGCCTTGCCGAAATCCGTAAGGCCGTTGTGCTCGGGCTTGTCGGTCGAGGAATCCGCCCAGTTGTTGTTGCGGAAGTGCGAAAGCGTGATCGAAATAATGCCGAGTTTGCGGTACATGCGCAGCACGGCCAGGTCGTCGGCAATCTGGTGACCGCCTTCGATCGTCAGAATCGCCGCGATCTTGCGCGGTGAAGCGGTAATGCGCTCCACATCCGCGGCCGAGGTCGCGAGTGCGATCTGGTCCGGGTGCGCGTCGAGCAGTTTCTGCATCGCGTCGCGTAGTTGCAGGGTGCGCCGCACGGCTTCCGAACCCTTGTAATACGTAGGCGCGTAAAGCGCGAAGAAAGGCGCGCGGACCCCGGCCTCGCGGAGCCGCGGAAGGTCCACATGTCCGCTCGGCAGCCGCTTCGACAGATCGACGCCCTCCGTCAGCGCCCACTGAATCGTGTCGATGTGGCTGTCGACACCGATGGTATGTGCATGAATGCGTTTGGCGCGCTCCAGGTCCGAATCGCCTGCGTTCGCGGCCGCAAGCGCGGCGAGCGCAAGCCAAAACCGCGCGGATCTCATGGCTTTGGTAAGTACTTTCGTGGCATGATCGTCGAAACCGTGCCGAAGTACGTGACGATCTTGTGCTTCACCACGGTGCCCATCAGCATGTGCGCCTCGGGAGCCGTGAGCTTGTATTCGCCGGTGAGCCATGCGAGCATGTCGGAATTAGCCATTCGCAGTCCCTGGTCCATGCTGCTTCCGAACTCCGGCTGACTGCCGACGGAAATGATGGACTCGTCGTTGACGATCCGCGGAATGCCAAGCCGCTTCCCCTTGTGCACCTTGACCGTGAACTGCACGTCGAGCGAGGTCTCAATGCCCGAACCCAAGCCTTCGCCATCGCCCTGCGCCGCGTGGCCGTCGCCCACGTAGAAAAACGCGCCCTTGTGATAGACCGGAAAGAAAACGGACACGCCCTCAACGATGTCGTTGTAATCGATGTTTCCGCCGTACGAACCGGCGGGGCCGGAGGTTTCAACGCGTTCACCCGCGGGCGCAACGCCGATGCAGCCGAGCATCGGCTTCACGGGAACCTCAATCTTCAGGCCCGACGATTCAGGATTTCCCGCGCGCAGCCGAGGCGTGGCAACTCCGCGCGCGAGGTCGAGATCCCAAGGAATCATGTCCGCGCGCTCGGGCCGCAGCGCAGCCATCACGTAGTGATTTTTGTAGAAGCGTTCCGCCGCGCCCGCATCTACAAGCCCCGGACTCAGCCGGTAGGACGTATAACCCCAGTTGCGGTTCAGCCGGACCTTATCGAGATGCACCTCGATCGAATCGCCCAAGTCGGCCTCTTCGATGTAGAACGGTCCCATCAGGGGGTTGCCGCTTTCCGGATAGACATAGGGATGCTTCAGGTGGCGGACGCCCTTATAATCCTGTCCGCCTGAATCCCAGGTACGTGTAATCACGGTGTCCCCGGTGTGGATCTTCAAGACCGGGGTCTTGAATGCTGAGAAGACCCGCGAATGATGATCCGGGTAGATCGTGTGCGTCTCGGCCGCGGATATGGCGAGTCCGATAAGGAGCAGCGTCGCGAGTCTCATGGTTTGTTATTTCTTCGGCTGGTCTGGTTTCTGGTCCTTGTTTTCGTCAAGCACTTCACCGAACTTGATGGTGGACTTGCCTTCGAACTTCCGGTAGTCCTCGTACTTGACTGTCATGCGGATGCGCTGCGGCCCGTGCTGGAAATGCAGGGTGTCGTCGGCGCGTGTGTAAGTGGGAAACCAGTATTGCTTGTCGATTTGTTCCCGGTACGTTTCGAAACGCGGGAACTGATTGTCGGAGCCTTTCTTGAGAACGCCGACGCCTTTCCCGTACGTTTTGACAATCTGCAGGTCGCGGTCGTCCACCCAGATCTGTCCTTCGAAGTAACGATGGCCGGGTTCCATCTTCTTCGGTTTCACGGCGAAAAGATAGCACGGGATTTCGTCGGCTTTCTGCCTGCCCATGTACCGGACCTCGTATAGCGGAATCTCCGAGGTCGTGAGGACAAAGGGTTGAACGTTGCGCAGATCCTGTTCGTCTTCGGGCGTTAACAGCAAATTTTTCAGCGTCGAAACGGGGGCGCGAACCACTTTTTCAGTCCGTTTGGCATCGGCGGAGAATATGATATCGGATACCATTTCATGCTTGCCACGCGTGCCGCCCGCTTCGTCCAGTTCGAGAATGCGAACCGTCTGGCGGTACGTATAGTTTTCGCGAGCCTTCGCGAATTCCGCTTCCTTCGCCGCGAACTTGGCGATGATCTCTTCCGGAGGTACGTCCTTCGACTCGACCTTCGTGTCGGCCGCCTGCGCGCTGCACGGAATTCCGAAAACTAGCGCCGCCGTCAGTGCTACGTAATAAATCCTGCGCATACAACCTCCCTCGTACTTACTTTGCCAAAATCCCCTTGGCGATCGTCACGAGTTGGATATTGCTTGTTCCCTCGTAGATCCGCCCCACCTTGGCGTCGCGATAAAGCTTTTCAACGGGATAGTCCCGCGTTACGCCGACACCCCCATGAATCTCGATCGCCTTTGAAGCCACTTTCTCCGCAATCTCGGAACTATAGTACTTCGCCATTGCCGCCTCGGTCACAAACGGCATTCCCGCATCGCGCAGCCGGGCGCCGTTATAAACCAGCAACCGGGCGGCCTCGATCTCGGTCGCCATCACGGCGAGTTGGAACTGGACGCCCTGAAAATTCGATATGGGCTGACCGAATTGTTTACGCTCCTTCGCGTAAGCGACAGCGTGGCCGAGCGCGCCCTTCGCCAGGCCGACCATCTGCGCCCCGATCGCGATACGCCCCTCGTTCAATGTTTCAATGGCGATCTTGTAGCCTTTCCCCACTTCGCCGAGCACGTTCGACTTCGGCACACGGCAGTTATCGAGGATCAATTCACAAGTGGAGGAGGCGCGCATGCCAAGCTTGTCCTCTTTCTTGCCGACCTGGAAACCGGGAAAGTCCCGTTCAACGAGGAACGCCGTAATGCCCCGGTATCCAACTTCCGGATTCACATTCGCAAAGAGTATAAACACGCCCGCTTCATCGGCGTTGCTGATCCACAGTTTCCGGCCGGTGATCAGAAAGCAATCGTCCTTCTCCACGGCGCGCGAGGCAAGGGCGAAAGCGTCGGAGCCGGCGCCGGCTTCGGAGAGCGCGTAGGATCCGACTGTGCTCGCGGCCATCTTCGGCAGGAAGCGGCGCTTTTGTTCATGGCTGGCCCACCGCAGGATGGCGTTGTTGACGATCGTATTTTGAACGTCGACAATGACGCCCGCCGAGGGATCGACCGCCGATAGCTCCTCAACGGCCAGCACGCACTGAAAAAAGCTCCCGGCCTGCCCGCCGAACTCCTCGGGGATTTCGATGCCCATCAGACCCAATTCGAAGAACTGGCGGACGATGTCCTTGCGGAACACACCGGCTTCGTCCATCTCGCGGACGTGAGGTGCAATCTGTTCCCGGGCGAATTTGCGCACGGTGTTCTGGAAGAGCTGCTCTTCTTCGGAGAGGGCCGTCAACGGTGTGCCGGCAGCCTCGATGATAGGAGAAGCATTCATGGTCTAAGCGTACACCAGATCGGGGATTCCGCGGTTCAGAATCTGAGGCGGTGTCGTGTTGAGGGAGCGAAGCAGTCTCCCAAAACACCGGATAAACTGTTCGCTGTTGATGCGAAACGGTAGGGCATGACGTGCCGCATTTAGGAAGCCCGCGGCATCCTCAAGCGGCGATCCGGATTGGAGAGTCCCTTGCTCAAGTAATCGCCGAAAACTACTGCCATCCATTCTTATGAACATAGAACATTGCGCAGGCACGCTGAGTATTCAGGGTTGCCTTATCCTCGGCCATCGCCCCCTTTCAAAGAAAGGCTCTCACTGGCTTCGATCGTCGGCTGGACTTCCCGGAGCGGGTTGACGCCGTCGAGGGCAGTGCGGTCAAAACTGAATTCGCTCCCCTTATCCGCCGCCTCTCCGCACTGCCCAACACGGCAACCAGTCCGAGCGTGAGGACGCCCAGCCGGAACCAATTTGATAAATAAACGCGATCCTTGCCAGAGGCGGTTTAAGCAACTCATTGCTTGATCTCCTTTGCAAGCGAATCGCTACATCAGCTCAGGCGGATCCTTCCAGGTACGTCCCTGTGACGCCGCCACGCCGCGGTGGGTCACGAAACCGTCATAGGTATTCAAGCCCTCTCGAATCGCCGGACGCTCGTGGCACGCCCTCGCCAGACCCTTGCCCGCCAGTTCCAGCAGGTAGGGGAACGTGGCGTTCGTGAGACCGAACGTCGAAGTGCGCGGTACGGCGGCGGGCATGTTCGATACGCAGTAGTGGATCACACCCTCGACGGAGTAGACCGGGTCTGTGTGCGTTGTGGCGCGCGAAGTCTCGAAACAGCCGCCTTGGTCGAGGGAAACATCGAAAACAACGGCGCCGCGCTTCATCGTGGAGATAATTTCGCGCCTTACAAGCCTCGGGGCCGACGCGCCGGGAATCAGCACGCCTCCTATGACGAGGTCGGCGGACTTCAGTATATCCGCGATTGTCCAGGCGTCCGACGCGAGCGTCACCACTTGCCCATTAAAGATATCGTCGAGTTCGCGCAGACGGGGCAGGGAACGATCGACGATCGTGACATGCGCGCCCATGCCTACGGCAACTTTGGCTGCGTTCGAGCCCACCACACCGCCGCCTAAAATGACCACGTTCGCCGGGGCGACTCCGGGGATGCCGGCCAGCAGGATCCCGCGTCCGCCGTTCGGCGCTTCCAGATACTGCGCGCCCACCTGCACCGACATGCGCCCGGCCACTTCGCTCATGGGCGTGAGAAGCGGCAGTCCGCCGTCTCGCTCGCGGATGGTCTCATAGGCGACGCCGCTCACGCGGGTCCGGAGAAGCTCTTCCGTCAGATCGGGAAGCGGCGCAAGGTGCAGATACGTAAAAATGATTAGACCGGGCCGAAACCGGGCGTACTCGGCGGGTTGGGGTTCCTTGACCTTTGCGATCAGATCCGCGTCCCGCCAGATCTCGACCGCATCCTCCACCAGGTTGGCTCCCGCGGAGATGTATTCGCCATCCGCGATGGAACTCCCCTCCCCCGCATGCCGCTCGACCAGGACCTGATGGCCCGCCTCGACCAGCGCCGCCGCGCCGCCGGGAACCAGGGCGACACGGGTTTCGTGATCCTTAGTCTCTTTCGGAACGCCGACGATCATAAGAGCACCTGGAGTTTCAACGCGTTTGCGGTTTAGGAGGCACGGCGACCAGAGCCTGCTGCTCTCGCTTTGGGCCAAGTCCCAGTGCGATCAGAGACAAAGCATCGATCTTCCCGTCCGCCCTTAAATTCTGCGCCGACTGAAAGCGCTTCAAAGCTTCTATGGAACCTGCATCCCAGACGCCGGTCGGGGGGCTCTCCAGATAGCCGGTACGCGAGAGTGCCGCCTGAATCTCGCGATATCGCTCTGGTGTGGGCGACATCTGCCCTCCCCGCCAGCCAGCCTTTTTCTTGCCGGCCGCGGACTTCTTGGAGCTTGGTGATTTCTTCCTGGACACCTGCCCCTTCTTCGCCGTGGAAGCGGATTTTTTAAATCCGGCTTTCGGGGACGCCTTCTTTTTCACCGTATCCGGCGGGGCACCCGCCGCGATCCACAAGGATGCGGCGAGCGCGGCCACGCCCACGGTTCTCATTACCTGCCGTTCGGCAGCGTTCCCGCGAGGAACACCGACTGCCAGACCGCTCTGTCGCCGCGTCCCGAACGCGGCGGTCCGGAGCGCATCACTTCGAACGCTACGGGGTCGCCCGGCTTCAACGTGCCCTGCAGACGCTTCACGTCGTCAACAGAATCGACCGGTTGGGTGTTGATTGACACGATCACGTCGTTAGCCGCTACGCCGATGTCCTCGGCAAAAGAATCCGGCTCGACCTTGACCACAAGAACCCCGCCCTTCTCTTTGAAGTTCAAGCGGTCCTTTCGTGCATCGGTCATGTTCTCGATGGTCAAACCGAATCTGGCCTGGGTCCCTTCGCTCTGCTCCGGTTCCCCGTCGCGCGAGGCCCGGTAGCGGTCCGGGAAAACATCCATGCGGTCGGCCACCGTAACCTTCAGATCCTGCTTCTGCTTGTCGCGCAGAATGCTGATGGTGAGTTGCTGCCCCACTGGAGTATCCGCCACCCGATTAATCAGATCCTGGCCGTCCTTGATCGGTTTTCCATTGATTGCAGTGATGACGTCCTTCGGCTTGAGGCCCGCCTTCTCCGATGGCCCATTCGGTTCCACGCTCCCTACGAAGACACCGTTCGTCGCCCCGTAAACTTTCAGCAACTCCGGACGCGCTTCCTGAAAACTGATGCCAACCGAACCGCGCGTGACCTTGCCCTGCTTGATGATCTGGTTGTAAACTTTCGCAGCCGTGTTGATGGGGAGTGCGAAGCCGATGCCCTGGTATCCGCCGCTCTGCGTCGCGATCGCCGTGTTGATGCCGATCACTTCTCCCTGGATGTTGAGCAACGGTCCGCCGCTATTGCCCGGGTTAATGGCCGCGTCGGTTTGGATGAAATGCTGGAATGACTGTCCGGGCGTGATATCGCGCTCTTTTGCGCTGATAATGCCCGCTGTGACGGTGGCCTGCAAGCCGAATGGCGAACCGATGGCGACAGCCCAATCGCCCACATTGACCGCGTCGGAATTGCCGACCTTTGCCGATGAGAGAGGCTTTGTTGCCTCGATTTTGATTACCGCCAGGTCTGTTTCCTGGTCGGTACCGATCAGTTTGGCGTCGTATTCGGTCGTGTCGCCCGAAATCTTGACACGGATGCGGTCGGCCTTCTCCACCACGTGATTGTTGGTCAGAATGTAACCGTTCTTATCCACAATCACACCCGAGCCGACGCTCGAACCACGCCGCTGGCCGGGATCGGGCATGCCGGGCATCCGTGGATTGCCGCCGAAAAAGCGGTTGAACAGATCGTTCATGCCCTCGTCGCCGCCCTCTTCATCGTCAGGGTCGACAGTCCGGCGCTTACGATTGCTGTTTTTTGACGCCTTCGCCGAATACACACTGGAAATGTTAACGACGGACGGTTCTAGTTGCTTCGCGAGCTTCGTGAACTCAGTTGCCATTTGAACCGGGCTTGGGATCACAAGAGGTGTCGCTCCTGGTGCGGCTTGGCCCTTTTCCGCTTTCACGCCGGTACTGATCAGCGTGCCGATGAGAATGCCTACGGTCAGCGTAAACATTACGAAAATTATGGAGACGAATTTGTGTCTCCGCATCAAATCTAGAACGTTCATATTCGGTTGAACCTCTGCGCTTTTGACATTATATCGCCAGTTGCGCGGACGTGGGCAATGGCTTGGCGATTTTCTAACCTGCGTTTTTCCCGGACATCATCATTGACGTAAGCAAGGCGGCAATGGGTTCCATGGGTAGCTGACCAATGGACGAACGAACTGAGTAAAGGTCCCTGTCCCCACCACGCAGCGTTCCCCTTCCGCCTATCGCGCAGGGTGCCGCTTTCCCCTGCCTCACACGGATGCGGGCCCTCTGCGCCGCGTCCATCTGACCGCGTCAAGGAGGCAGCCGGTGGGTCACATTTGACGCCGGAACGCTCCGGGAGTAGTCTAAAGATGTCGGGGTTTTGCAGTTCAATGACTCGCTACTTGCCGGCTCGCCATTATTACACTTTCGGTGTGTTAGCGATGTCGCTCGCCATCTTCTCGGGCTGGGTCGGCTTTCGCTGGACGCCCGCGTTCATTCCCTGCGTGCTTTTTACGCTCAGTTCGGCTCTCATGATCCTGCTCGCGTTCCGGCCCGCGATTGAAATCCACGAGTCCGGCGTCGTTATCTCCGGAAAATCTCTGCCGTGGATGGACATCCGCAGGCTTGACCGGACCGGCTGGATTTCACCACTTGTCGTCCGCGTCACGCTCTTCGACGATTCCCGGTTTCTCCTCATTTATCCAGGAGATCTTGAATCCTGCAAGAGTTTGCTGCGTCAGTTGCGGCGCTACTCCCGCGACGCTCTCATCGACGGTATCCCCTACCGGCAGTACTGGGGAGAGATGCTGGCTCCAAACGACCGCCGCCAACCGGCGCCGCGGTATCGCGTATTGCGGCCCGAAGACGAAGCCGATGTTGAGCGGCTCTACCAGCGGCTCAAGACCGTTGGTAATCTCGACCAAAAATCCACGGACGAAAACTAGTCCGTGACGGCGCTTCGCTCGCTCATCCCCTACCTTCTTCGTTACCGGTCGAAACTCATCACCGGGTTGGTGTGTCTGGTATTGAAGGATATCGCCGGCGTAGTTATGCCGCTCGTTATCCGGGCGGGGGTCGATACGTTGAGTTCCGGCGACGGAATGCCGGGTGTCCTTCGGATGTGCGCTCTTCTGCTCGCTATCTCGGCGCTCAAGGGCGCGTTTCAGTACGGCATGCGGGTCATTATTATTGGGGCCTCGCGGGACATCGAATTCGACTTGCGCAACGATCTGTTCCGCCGCCTGGTCGAACTCTCGCCTGATTTTCACGCCCGCAGCCGCACCGGCGATGTCATGGCGCGAGCCACCAACGATCTCAACGCCGTTCGCATGATGGCGGGGCCGGGCCTGATGTATTGGACGGAAACCAGCCTCACTTTCGTACTCGCGGTGGCCGTGATGGTCTCGCAGGACTGGCGTCTCGCACTACTCGCCATCCTGCCGGCGCCTGCCGTCAGCCTTGCAGTCATCTTCTTCGGCAGGCGCATCCACGCGCGCTTTGAGCGCATTCAGGAAATGTTCGCGGGCATCAGCAGCCGGGTGCAGGAGAATCTTTCCGGCGTGCGCATCGTCCGGGCGTTTGCGCAGGAGCGCGCGGAAATCGAAACGTTTGAATCGCTGAACCGCGCCTATATCGCGCAGAACCTCCGGCTGGTCCGCATCTCGGGTGTATTTGAGCCGCTGCTCGAATGCATGATCGGCTTGACCTTCCTGATCGTTCTCTGGGCCGGGGGGCGCGCGGTGGTTGAGGAGCGCATCTCGCTCGGCAGTTTCGTCATGTTTAATACGTACATGGGCATGCTTGTTTGGCCCATGATCGCGCTTGGGTGGGTGGTGAATCTGATGCAGCGCGGCACCGCGTCACTCGCGCGGATTAATCAGATTTTCGCCGAGCGGCCATCCATCGCGGCGCCGCCCGCTCCTGTCAAACTCGGCCGAGTGCGCGGCGACCTGCGGTTCGAGGGCGTGACGGTGCGTCACGATTCCCTTCTGGCACTTGATGACGTAAACCTCGAAATTACAGGCGGAGAGACCGTCGCGATTGTCGGCCGCACAGGATCGGGAAAAAGCACACTTGTCAATCTCACGCCCCGTCTGTTGGACCCGGACGCGGGAAGCGTGACGCTTGACGGGGTGGATCTCCGCGCCGTCTCGCCGAACGAACTGAGACGGAACATTGGGTTTGTTCCCCAAGAAACTTTTCTGTTCAGCGCCACGGTGGGTGAGAACATCGCCTTCGGTGTCGACCACGCTGACGAGGATCGTATCCGATGGGCGGCGGAGATTGCGGGTCTTGCGCCCGATATCGCGAGCTTCCCCGAAGGGTACCGGACCATGGTGGGGGAGCGGGGCATCACGCTTTCGGGCGGTCAGAAGCAGCGTGTGGCGATCGCTCGCGCGATCCTGCGCGACCCGGCGATCCTGATCCTGGACGACGCGCTCTCGAGCGTTGACACGCTGACCGAAGAGAAAATTCTGACGGGTCTGGCTGAGGTCATGCGAGGACGCACGGTGATTCTGATCTCGCACCGCGTGTCCACGCTGCGAGTGGCGGACCGGATCGTCGTGCTCGACGCAGGGCGCATTGTCGAGCAAGGCACGCACGCGGAACTGGCGGCCGCGGGCGGCTACTATGAGGATCTCCACCGCAAGCAACTGCTTGAGGAAGAACTTGAGGCGACCTGACCTCGGCTTTTCGAGGCCGTTTATTTCGCGAGCCAGGGCGCGTTTGTTACGCGCCAGCCAGTCGAATCGCATCGGCCCGGCGGCATAGGCGGCTTCGAGACCCGCTCGTGACGGCTTCGTGCGGATGGAGACACACGGTGAATCTTCGCGCGCGCGGACTAAATTAGTACCTCAACATCTGGATTCTGCACGTTTCTGGCGGGAAATCTTCCGCGGTATGCGCCGGAGCCAATGTTGATAGGCCTTTGGTGTGCTTTTGGGGAGGCTCCAACTTTCGGTGTTCGGGTCTGTTTGGTTCCGGTTTCGCCGGGTTAGGGACGTGGCCGGAACGAGTAGGATGATCGGTACCGCTGCCGTGGCGACCTGTAAGGGGATCTTACCGGAACTCCTGTTCTTGGCTTTGCAAGGTGTCAGCTTGCCCAGCCTGCCCGTCTGGCGAGCCACGGACCCTCTGGTTGAGGAGTGCGGATAGCCATTCTGCGCCCTTTGAGGTTCAATCTTGTCTCCCTTGCCGGACGAGGGCGGGTTCTTCCGGTCCTCACAGTCAAGCACCTCCTTGAGGAAGAACTCGAAGCGGCGGGCCCTGCCGGCCGTAACCGCGCGGTGATGACGCGACGGCATATAATAGCGCCTTCGGGACTTGAACCTTTACGGAGACACGCATGGGCTATCCCCACTTTCATTCACGGCACCCGTCACGACGCGAAATCTTGAATGCGATCCCACTTCTGGGCGCGGGCAGCCTTCTGCTTCCTCTCTCCGGCCAGCGCCCAAACACAAGCACACCCGGCGTGATTCGGGGTGCGCTGATCGATGGCGCAACAGGCCAGCCATCGGCGGCGAAAATCCGTGTGGTCAACACAGCGTCGGGCGAAGCCTACGTTCCGGCCGGAGCGATCAAGACCATGCCGCAACGCACCGCTCCCGGCGTGAAGCACTACTTCTACGCGCGCGGAAAGTACGAAGTGGCCGTGCCTCCCGGGCGTTACCAGATTGAAGTAGTGCGGGGAATTTCACACGAAGCCGTCATCGAATTCACGGAAGTAGGCGCGGGGATCGCGCACGTTCACGATATCCGAATTCCTGTCCTGCGCGATCTCCACGGCGCCGGCTGGTATTCGGGAAATACTCACACGCACTACCACCTCGAGATCGACGAGGATCCCGACGACCGCCTTCGCATGGTTCCGCCCGCTGAGGCGCTCGACGTCAGCGTCATCAGCTACTTGATCCGCAACGACTCTCCTTACATCACCAACCGCTACACCATTGGCCGCCTGCCTCAGTTCTCACGCGACGGCACTATCATGGACATGGGCGAGGAAGCCCGCAACAATCGCGGTTTCGGGGATTTCGGCTACGGTCACGTCCTGTTCCTCAATATTCCGCGCGCTGTCGAACCGGTCTCGACCGGCCTTCTCTCCCGCGACGGCAAGGCGCCCGATTTCCCAACCCTCTCCATGCTCGCGGCCGAAGCGCAAAGCATCGGCGGCACCACTATCTGGTGCCACAACGGCGGTGGCATGGAGACGCCCGTCGCCGTCGCCCTCGGCAACGTGAACGCCTACAACCTCGCGGACGGGCTCGACGCCGACTACCACCGCTACTATCGCTTTCTCAACTGCGGCATCCGCATGCCCGCGAGTTCTGGCACCGATTGGTGGATCTACGATCACAATCGCGTCTTCGTGCAGGTGGAAGGGGCCTTTACGTACGACACCTGGATTGCAGGCCTCCGCGCCGGCCGCACGTTCGTTTCGAATGGCCCACTGGTCGAGTTCACGGTTAATGGCCGGGGGCCCGGGGCGTCGCTCGATCTGCAGCCAGCCGGATCCCCGCTCAAAGTGATCGCGCGCGCGATCTCGCGCCTTCCCTTCGAGCGGCTGGAGATTGTTCGCGACGGTGAAGTGGTGGCCGACCAGTCCGCCCTTGGCGGGCGCGAGGCGAACATCGAACGCGAGATCCCGGTGGCGCAGGGCGGCTGGATTGCGGCGCGTGTTTCGGGAACTACGAAAACGCACGCGCTCACGACTGTGTTCGCTCACACGAGTCCCGTCTACTACCGTTTGGGGGGAACGCCATTCCGCCGGGCGGAAGCCGCCGGTGCGTTTGTGGACGAAATCGAAGAGTCAGTGCGCTTCATCCGCAAGAGCTACAAGTTCGCGAGCCAGGCCGATATGGCGGTCGCGCTCGGGCGCTTCGAGCAGGGCAGAAGTTTTTACGCGAAATTGATAGGATAAAACCCTGCTATGAAATGGAATCGAAGGACCGCATTCAAAGGACTGGCCGCGTGGCTCGGTGGATCGTCGCTACTCGGTGCGCAGCAGGCCCCGAAGGGCTCCGCGAAGGTTTACCTGCCTCCCGCTCCCGGCGACGATCCGCTGCTCGATCCGGCAAACGTGATGGATTTCGCCCCGCTTGCGAAAGCGAAGCTCGATCCCCTGGCATGGGATTATCTTGAAGGCGGTTCGGAAGACGAAATCTCGCTCCGCGACAATCGCGACGGTTTCAATCGCATCATCATCCGGCCGCGCGCGCTGACGGGAATACAGAACATCGACCTCTCGCTCGATCTGTTCGGACAGAAGCTTGCGTATCCGATTCTGCTCGATCCCGCGGGCGGCAAGAACTGCATGTATCCGGACGGCGAAGTCACCGTTGCCCGCGCCGCGGCGAATGCCAAGGCCCTGCACATCACCAACGGCGGCATTCAGAAAGTGACCGAGGGAGGCAAAGGTCCGGTCTGGTTCCAAATCACCACCGGAGGAGAACTGCGCAGCACGGCCACGATGAAATCCCTCGTCAAGCGGCTGGAGGACCAGGGATGCGCGGGCATCTGCTTCACGACCGACATCATGTACGTCTCTCATCGCGAGCGAAACATTCACAATAAGTTCGACCGCTCGTGGGGTGAGATTGGCATCCCTCGCGACGCGCAAGGCCGCCTCCCGAAGCCGCGGAACCCGGAGCGAAGCGGCGTATATCCCGAGCGCGCATTTCCCACACCCACCTGGAATTCGGTGAAGGAATTGCGATCGCTCACGAAGCTGCCCATCCTGCTGAAGGGCATTCTCACGGCTGAGGACGGGGCGCGCAGCGTCGAATGCGGCGCCAGCGGCGTGATCGTCTCGAACCACGGCGCGCGGCAGCTTGATCATGTCGGCGGCACGATCGAGGCGCTTCCCGAAGTGGTGCAAGCGGTGAACGGAAGGATTCCGGTTCTCATCGATGGAGGCATCCGCCGCGGGACCGACATCATCAAGGCGCTCGCGCTGGGCGCGAAGGCCGTATGTGTCGCCCGGCCTTACCTTTCTGGGTTGGCCGCGTTCGGTCAACCCGGCGTGGAGCGGGTGCTCGAATTGTTGCGAACCGAACTGGCGTTGGATATGGGCTTGGCGGGGGTCGGAAACCTCGCCTCGATCGACCGGAGTCTGGTGCGCATTCGGGGAGAGCAACGATGATGGCTCTACTGAAAGCTTGATGTCCAGGGAAATCGCCTGCAAGCGGTGGCGCCGCTGATCTTGGAAAGCACACCGCGGCCCGTGTCCAGGAGCTACGCTGCCTGTTGATCAGGCCCCGTCGCCATAGATCCCGGCATCGTCATTCCCAGGTTCCCTTGCCTGGGAAACGGAAATCGCCAGAGCGACAGACGCAAGCTGGCATGGCTCACGATCCGAAACGCTTCGCGGGGGCGCGGCGGTGTATGGCTGGGCATCAGTCTGATCTGAAGTCCGTGCCGTCCTCCGGCTGAAGAAAGTGCTGTTTTCAGGCCACGCCATCGACGCCGGCGTAAAGACTACGTCCGCGAGCCAGCCGAACATCGCAGTACACCCGAATCAGGAAATCTTGAGTGGACTCCGCGCGGTGCGGATTCACGCGCGTAGAATCGAGGGCCGGGCCCGCACGGGACGTGATGTAAGGAGCGTGCGGCGGTATACCCTAAGCCGCGGTTTCCAGCCATCGCGCCCGCCACGGTCAGGACCGGAGAATACGATTTTGGGTCGTGTCGTACGTTCGCGCAGCGACGCCGGACGAGTCAAAATGCCGCGCACACCTCCGCCGTCTCCCACAGTACCGACTCCTGCTGGAACAGTCCCTTGTAGCGTCCGACGATAGCCTCGATGGCTGCTTTCACCTGCGGCGTGTCGTCGTGCACCAGGAGCAGCACCTTGGCCCGCTCGCGTGCAATGCTCCCCTCCGAAGTTCGCCATTGCCCATCCGCCTGCCAGACCGTCAACCCTTCCGGAAAACGGAGCGTGACTTCGTTGCGCAGGAAATTGCGCCACTGCTTCTCGCTCACGGTGCCGCCTTTACGGTTCAATCCGAAATACAAAGTTGTGCGAGTACGGGGGGATCCCAGGGGTGCGCAAGCTGTTCGGACCGGGGCCGTCTTTGATGGCGGGCTCGGTGACTGTGCGCTCAACGCAGCAAAGGTGGCGATCATTAATGCCGGAATTGTCGTTCGCATCGACCCCCTCATCGACTTGCAGACAATCGCTGCCATGCGGCTTTGAGTGGCTGCTATACCTTGTCCGTCATCGTGTACGGCTTGCGGCTCTCGCGGCTGAGCATGCGGTCGGCTTCGGCGTCGCCCGTGAATCGCTGCGTCTTCGGGTCAAACCGCAACTCCCGGCCGAGGCGCACGGCGATGTTGGCGAACAGGCACGGCGCGGTCGAAAGGTGAAGTTCCTCAACCTCGTCCGCAAGTTTATCCCGGTTGCCGCTTCGAACCGCCTCAATGAAGTTCGAATGGTGGTCGATGTCGTCAAGCCGTCCCATGTCCGGTTCCGGCGTCTTGCTGCCGTTGAGGTACAGCTTGAAGACGCCCTTGACGTTGTCGGGCCCGCCCGCGCCGCCATCCACAATGTGCATGGCTCCTTTAGTCCCGTAAAAATACCAGGCGCGTTCGTCGTTTGGCGTGTGATGGTTGCGAACCTCGCCCACGATTTGAGTTCCGTCCTCGAACTCCCACATCGCAGTCTGCGTGTTCGGCGTCTGGCCTTGATCCTTCCACACGAAACGGCCGCCCCTCGAAGAGGTGCGCAACGGCAATCCCTTCCGCATCGCCCATCGCGAAATGTCATAGGAGTGGACGCCGTTGTTACACATCTCGCCACCGCCGAAATCCCAGAACCAATGCCAGTTGTAGTGCGCGAGGTTCGCGTGATGCGGCTGGTGCGGCGCGGGGCCGAGCCATAGATCCCAGTTCAGTTGCGCGGGAGGATCCGAAACGGGCTTGTGGCCGATGGACTCGCGCGGATTAATGAGCGTCCATCGGGACAGATAGATGTCGCCGATCACGCCCGCGTGCAGCAGTTCGACCGCCTTTCGATAGCCTCCGCTCGAACGCCGCTGAGTCCCACCCTGTACCACCCGGTTATAGCGACGCGCGGCGGCCACCATCTTCCGTCCCTCATCGAAGTTGTGGCACAAGGGCTTCTCGACAAATACGTGTTTGCCCGCCTGACAGGCCAATACCGTACCGAGCGCGTGCCAGTGGTTGCAGGAGGCGATCGAGACCGCGTCGATCGATTTGTCTTCGAGAACCTTGCGGAGATCGGAGATCTCGAGCGGCCGCTTTCCGGTCTTCTCCTGGACGTGCGCCGCAGCCTTCGCCATGCGCCTTGCATCGGGATCGCAAACTGCGGCGACCTCGGTGTTGGTGGCACGAATAAGGTTGTCGATATGGTCGAGACCGCGGCCGCCTACTCCGGCGACGGCGGCCCGAACTCGGTCGTTGGCTCCCGCCCAGGAGGCCGCGGTGCCAATCAGCGAGGAAGTGATGAAGGCTCTGCGTTGCATGTTTTCCCGAGTGCCATGCTACCACGGTTGTCACCGCGGCCGTGGCGCCGCGAGGAGAAATTCGCCCAGTTCTCCGCTGTTCACCGCTTCAGGCGCGAATGTTCACCCATGTGTGCACATGCGGCGCGCCGCGGAAATGCCACACCATTGTGGGGCTTTCAAGCTGCCAGACGTCCCAGACACCGTCGCCGCCGATGTCATGGTTCTTGTAGAACGACATCGAAAGCGCGTTCACGCCGCCGTTCTTCTTGATGTATTTCATGGCTTCGGCGCTGTCGCTCTTGCGAAAGGGAAGCAGCAAATCGGCCAGGACCTTTTCGACGAGATCCCTCTGATCGCGCGTCATGTCCGAGACCGGAAGGCCATCCATTCGTTCGCCCTTCTTCTTGAGCGCAATCGTTTCGGTCGCTTTTTCAGGGCGTGGTTCGCCAAGCAATGCCACCTCGCGCTGTTTCCCGCTGAGAGCCTGAAAAACCTCATTCGCGCGTTTGGCCTGATACCAGTAGACGTTGTTGGGATGGTCTGGTTTTTCCGTCGCGCTCGAACCGGCCTGATGTCCGTAGAAGATCGGCCCGCCGAAGGCCGCGCCTTCGACCGTGTCGCCATCGCAGCGGATGGTACAGTGTCGTCCAGTGAGAACGAATTCAAAGTTCGCCCCAGGTTCTCCGAACAGAGCGATGGTGTAGTTTCCGATGCCGCCCGCGTCCTCCTGGATATGTTGCATGAGCTTGCCGGTGAAATCAGGATTGTGCAGGCCCTTGAAAATTTCGGTGATCATCGCCTGTTGGTCAGGCGTGTAGAACTTGCCGATTCGCTGCGGCGTGATGAACCAGTTGTTATCGACCTTCGAGCGAAGCGCATGATCGAACGGGAAACAGACCGCCTTCTTCTGGGCGGCGGTCAGGCTGTCGTAGAGAGTGGAGACGAGGGTCTCAGAGGAAGCCGCCTTCTTCGAGGAGGCCGCGAGGGCCGCCGGTGCGGTTGCCGCTGCGGTAACGAGAGCGGTGGATTTCAGAAACTGCCTTCTGTCGATGTCGTTGCAATCGGGACGATGCATTGGTGAGCCTTCCTTTCGCGGGAATTATCTCACGGTTACGCGCCGATGGGTGAGCACCCGGCCTTGCCGCTCATGGATGCCCTCTTTAGAACCGTTCAAGGTTCGCCGCCGCCCAGGTCTCGAAAGTCCGCATGGCTGGATAGAGACTGCGGCTTGCCGCGACGTCGGCCTTGCGCTCCGGAATGTACAGACGGTTGAAGTCGAACATGTCCGCCAACTCTTGCGCTCCGGGAAAGCCGAAGGCGGCGTAGACCTCGCGTGGAATATGGTTGTATCTGATCGTGCGTCCCAGGGTCCTGGAGAGGATGTCCGCGTACTCGGCTCCGGTGAGGTCGTCCCCGGCGATTCCCACCGTCCTCCCAGGCATTTCCGCGCGCTTTTCGAAAATCGCCGCCACCACGCCGCCAACATCCTCGACGGCGACTCCCGCAAGCGCCGTGTCGCCTTGCGGAAATCCGAAGCTGTAGGAGCCATCGGCCTGCTTCTGGGGCGGAAAGTATGTTAGAAAGTTTTCGAAGTAGAACGCTACGTGGACGAAGGTGGAGGGGATTCCCAACTCACGGGCATACTCCTCCAACCTCGCCTTCATGTCGAAGTGCGGAACTTCGTGCGTTCCGCCCGAGATGCTCTTCGATGAGGGAAGCGTGCTGAATACAAAATGCTGCACGTCTGACGCCTTGACCGCATCAACGAGGTTTTTGCCTTGAGCATACTCTTTTCCGAAGTGCTCCCAGAAATTCGTTACGCCAAAAGCGCCGTAGCAGCCGTCGAGCGCGGCGCGGAGGCTTGCGGAATCCTCGAGGTCCCCTTCTGCCAGTTCGGCGCCTGCCTGTCTGAGCTCGGCGGCCTTCGCCGAGTTCGCCTTGCGCGTCAGACATCGAACGCGAAACTTCGCCGAGCGTAACAGGTGGCGCGCGACGCCACCTCCTTGCGCTCCCGTCGCGCCTGTGACCAGGACCAATCGCTGTTCGCTCATGCTTCGATTATCGCGTGGTTTCAGGCTTCACTGGCACCACCCGCTTGGCGCTTGCGGCGCACGCCGGGTAGCGGTATCTTATAAGAGTGTGAGTTGGGGGTGAGTCTTCTCGAGTAGAAGCGCATTCGATTCGCCGAATTCTTTCGCAGTCATTCTGCAAAGACTTCCTCACGCCTTTTTTTCACTTCTGTTCCCCGATTCCTGCCGCATCTGTGCGGTGCCTCTTGAAGGATTTACGCGAGTCCCTGTCTGTTCCGCATGCCTGAAGGAACCCGAGCCGCTCGATGCCGAATTTTTCTGCCGGAGCTGCAAGACTCCTTTTCAAAATCGCTTTCCACTTGACTCCGACGGCGTGTGCGCACTTTGCCGCGAGGGACTGCGCGGCTTCAACGATGCCTACTGCTTCGGCACCTATGGCGGAACGCTTCGCGGGCTGATTCACCTGTTCAAGTATCGCGGGGTCAAACCGCTGGCCGGGCATCTGGCGCGGCTCCTTCGCGATGCCGCACCGCTCGACCGGAGATTCGACGCCGTCGTTCCCATCCCGCTCCACTGGCGTAAGCATTGGGAACGTGGATTTAACCAGTCCGAGCTGCTGGCTAAGGAGATTGGCAGGCATCGAGGCGTTCCCGCGATCAACGCGTTGCGCCGCCGCCGTGCCACTTCGACTCAGGCGGGCCTGAGCCACTCCGCGCGCCGCCGTAACGTGGCGGGGGCCTTCGCCGTCACGAACAAACAGGCCATCGCCGGGAAGAGGATACTTCTTGTCGATGACGTGATGACAACCGGCGCCACCGCCAGCGCTTGCGGCGCGGCGCTGAAGGCAGCCGGCGCCGTGTCCGTGACTCTGCTCACCATTGCCCGGGTAGACCGCCGGATCGCACAGACGCCAAAGGCCGGATCCGAGGCTCCGCGAACGACTTGACATGGCCACTTATAGCAGATTACAGAAGCCCGTTCTGGTGCTGAATGCCAGCTATGAGCCGATCAACGTGTGCGCCGCCCGCCGTGCGCTTATTCTGGTGTTAAAGGGCGTCGCGGCTGCCGAGGAGATGAGCACGCTCGCGGTCCATTCCACGCGCCGCACTCACGGTGTACCGTCGGTGATCCGGCTGCTCGAGTACCGCCGGATTCCGCATCAGACGCGAGCGCTTTCGCGCAAGAACATCCTCATGCGCGACCGCTACACGTGTCAATACTGCCATCGCACGCTGCCGTCTTCCGAACTCACGCTGGACCATGTCATTCCACGCTCGCGGGCCGGCGAGTCAGCATGGGAAAATCTCGTCGCCTGTTGCAATCCCTGTAATAACCGCAAGGGAAATCGCACTCCCGAGGAGGCCGGTTTCAGGCTTGTGAAGACGCCCAGCCCGTTCAGCCTCCATACCAGCCGGCATCTCATGCGACTGCTGGGGAAGAGCGATGAGCAGTGGCGAAAGTACCTGTTCTTTTGAGGAACCTCTCCGGTTACACTGCGTTGTCAATGAGTTAGGCGGCAGCCTCCAACGGCACAAGTTTGTAGCCGCGTTGGGCGGCCTGTTTTTGTCTGGCCTCGATCCGCTTCTCGCGAAGGGCATCGCGTTCCG
>SXGT01141406.1_pt1 | contig 23012 bp, 22 predicted proteins | sample 3176221 | NCBI WGS metagenome assembly SXGT01 (sample SAMN11356862, study PRJNA531348) | freshwater metagenome | isolation source: freshwater sample F1-120 | place: China: Fuxian Lake, Yuxi | collected 2017-12-25
CCATTAAAAATGATCGGCGTAGCGTCCTTATCGCCGATGTATCCTACAATGCCACACATAGAACCTCCGTTCACAGGCGTACTAAGTACCCAAACAAAATCCTCGTCTGGGATCAGATTTTCGATTGTCAAAAATTAGGGAAATAACAGGTTCAGTTTGTGAACCGGGAAGGCATCCGCTGATCTTTCGATTTTCCGCCAGATTCGTTTATGGCGTTAACTCCACCTCGCGGTGAAGAACCTTCATCCTCGTCACCCCGATCATGCCTGGGGCCATGCGCTAAATTCCCTGCCATTCAGTTGTGAGCAATCCTCCTTGCGATATTATACCTGCTATCGGAATAATTCCAACGCGCCAGGGACAGATACCTGATATTGATTCTCGGCGTTATAGGTGAGGTATAAGTTATTACTGCCAGCAAATTTGAGCGTATCGGCGATAACCTGGGTTTCCAGTGGGGCAGATACAGAACCACCACCATTTAATTCGACAGTACTCCATGGCGCCACCAACGAACCATTGATCTTCAACGCGGCATTCCCGTTTACGATCAGTTTGCCAGCTGTGTTTGTTTGTGGAAAAAAGACCAACAAGCCTTTATAGATTCCGGAAGTAGGTGCGGATAGATTGACCCCATTTCCACCGCGGAAAACTGTATCACCAGCGCGCTGGACGATTGTGATCCCTGATCCATTGAGGATCGTGTTTGCCTGGATCTCAAATGAATTGTCGAAGCAATACACCCCTGGTTGCATGATCACATTGGTATTGGGTGGGAATCTCTTGTTTGACCAGGTGGAATTTGTACCCGGGTAAACGCCAGGAGTGAAAGTGGTGACCCCCCCAACCGTTGTTGCGGTTACGGTGTTGCCACAAATCGCGCTGGTAAAAACTGGCCATTGAAACCCAAAGTGAAGCGGCTCAACGCCGGTGTTGACAACGGTTGGCGCAAAAATATTTTGCCCATATACCCCGCCCACCACATTTACCGAGGGGGAGGTTACAGTACCATTACCACCCGCTGCGAGGGCGACCTGTGAGCTATTGATGCCCTCATTGCAAGAGGAGTTAACGAAAATTCCCTGATTGGTGGTACTTGAGACGAAGATCTGGGTATTACCGGTTACAGTAACACCAGGGCAGGCAGTCGGGTCCAGTGCCGTGATCGCGTTTCCTAAACCTGCAGGGGCTGGGTGTGGTGGGCACGAAAGAGATCGAGCGCTGACATGGTTGGTGATTGAATTTACCCCAACAACTCCGCTGAAGAAAGTTGGTACCTGGCTGGTTATATCTACATGGAAATGAACACCGGCAACATAAGGATCGCATTCCCCTGGAGCATTCAAACGGGTTACAGTAACGATACTGCGTGGGCTACTATTGTTGTACCCGTTGGTTGAAGTGCTTCCCACTACCAAGGTCAAAATGCTGGAATCTGAAATGGAGGTGTTATTGGAATAGGCTAATGCGGCCGCCATTGCGGACGTATCAGCGGCATTTTGGGCTTGGCGTCGATCCGCATAGGCGTACCCACCATCCACTGCCAAGCCGACGATGGCAATAAGGCTTAAGAATGCGATGGCGATAATCACTAAGGCCTGTCCGTGCTGATATTTATTACCGGATTTCATATGACCTCCTACCCTTAATTACAGGTAGTGACGTTTGTAAGGATCGTATTGGTAACGGAAGCGTGCAGGTCTATTTCATTTCTCCCAAGCACTGTAGAAACGAGTGGTGTGATGATGGAATACCTGTGGGTTACCGTGACCGTAATAGTATTGCCGGGAGTAGTACCTGTTCTTGAGATTGCAACCGTTGTAATGGATGGATTGCTGATATTGATCACGGGTGAAAAAGATGAATTATGCACCCATGAGGTAAGGGTTGTATTGCAACTTGAGCTGGGATGAAGCGACCCATAGATCGCGCCTTCCTCAGCGGCATCTTTGATGGTGATGTAATATAGAAAGGCATAACCGAATTCAAAAGTGCTTAGCAGCAATACCAACATGATCACCATAGTGATCGCTACTTCCACTAAACTTTGTCCTCGCTGTGAGTTAAATATTTTCATTTTTCAATCAATTTATCGGCAGAAAGACGGTACCGAGTAAGGTCCGGGAGGATGTTGAAGTAATCGGAAACGCGGGGATGGGCAAAAAAGGCATATACATTTCAAAATTAGCCGAGATGGTTACAGTTACACGGCTCCCTTGTTCTACTGCAGACCAGTCATTGGTCGACATACTCTCGCAGATGGGTGACTGGGGTGTGCCTGGCCCTTGGTCGTACCTGATCGTTATGTCGTTTGCGTCATAATCGGCCAAAAAACGTAATCGCAAGGCCGCATTCTTAATGCCAGCACAATCCCGAAATTGTTCATCACCGTTTACTGTCCCTGAAGCAGAGCCATACCGGGCAGCTTCGCGAGAGGCATTGAATACCGATACATACACAAAGATCAAATGGCCTACTTCTAAAATGCCGATCAAAACGATCAACAAGATCGGCAATACCAAAGCGAACTCCACGGCGCTTTGGCCGGCAGGTTTTGCCGAATTTGGATGATAGCGCTTAATGTTAAATATCCGCATACATGTTAATTTTACATTTAAGTTGTAAAAAGTCCAAATGTCACATCACATTGGTTCAGAATGGAAAAAATACGAGCAATGCTCCAAGCACCAGGAATGGACCGTAGGGGATGGTTTTGGAGTCGTCAAAGTCTTTTTTTAGGAGCATGAGAGCAACGATCGCAATACTATACAAACCCGCCAACAAAATGCCGATCAAAAGCGCTTTCAAGATCAGCGCGTGGCCCAACAAAAAACCAAGAACCGCTGCCAGCGATACATCCCCAAATCCCAAGGCTTCATCCAATGCGTCTGGGCCCGAAATTTTTTGGCGCTTATTTTTATATGCCGCGTAAACGCGTCCGAGCAGGTAAAAAAAGCCCATCACGATAATACCTATTGCCCCACCGACAACGGTCGATGGAAACTTATGCAGGATCGCGCCAAAAAATCCAGCGAGGATTATTCCAAACAAGGCAGTTTTGTGTTGGATCAGGTGGTAATCAATATCAATAAGGGTTACGATCGCCAAATAAGTGCTGACCACAAACCCGATTACAAAATTGGCAGGTGAGGATTGTACAGTTGCCAGCAATAGTACGGCAACCAGCGATACCGCGGCCAAGAATGGAAATCGGCGCCGATACCACCGTGAACAAGAACGGCAATAACCGAATGATACCCTGCTGGTTACCGATGAGCAGCGAGAGCAGCGCTGCTCATGATCTATCGGTGGCAATGTGGATACGAAATATTCAATCAATGTGGCCGCGGTGATGGCAAGCACGATGTACAGAATGAAGGAGATAAGGTTGAGAGGATTTTCCATTGTAAAATTAGTTTAACACGAACATATCAACACACACGGAGCCAAAATGGAAAAGTTCATAATTGATGGTGGCAGAAAACTGTCTGGAGAGCTGATTCCCCAGGGGAACAAAAACGCGGCACTTCCGATCCTCGCCGCATGCATCCTTACAGAAGATGAGATCATTCTGCGCAATGTGCCATTGATCCGCGATGTGATTGATATGCGCCAATTGTTAACCAGCATTGGTGTATCTTTTGAGGATATTGGTGAAAATACATGGCGAGTTAGCGCGAAGGAAGTGCATGCCCGCGATATCGATCCAGATCTTTCCAAGCGGATCCGTGCCTCCATTTTGCTTGCCGGCCCGGTAACCGCCAGGGCAGGTGGCATTGTTTTGCCCCCGCCAGGTGGAGATGTGATCGGACGGCGCAGGGTTGATACGCATATTTGGGCGTTGCGGAAGATGGGGGCTGAGGTTGAATACGAACGTTCGTTTTCGTTCAAGCGGTCTGGGCGGTTGGTAGGCGATGATATTTTATTGGATGAAGCCAGCGTGACCGGAACCGAGAACGCCCTTATGGCGGCGGTTTTGGCAAAAGGGACCACCATTTTGCGAAATTGCGCTTCTGAGCCGCATGTACAGGACCTTTGCCACTTTTTACTGACCCTGGGCGCGCATATTGATGGCATTGGTTCCAACACACTGACAATTGAAGGGGTAGACCGGCTGCACGGCGGTGACCATACTATTGGCCCCGATTACCTTGAGGTGGTCAGCTTTGTTGGCGCGGCAGTCATGACAAGGGGCTCCATCACTGTGCGCAATGCGGCGCCCAAACAATTGCGGATGGTAAAGATCGTTATGAACCGCCTGGGGGTGACTTGGGAGGACCGTGGCGAGGATATTTTTGTGCCCGAGGAGCAAGAGTTGGTGATCGAGCCGGATCTTGGCAATGCGATCCCGGAGATCAAGACCAATATTTGGCCAAGTTTCCCCACAGACCTAATGAGCATTGCCATCGCGGTGGCCACCCAATCGCATGGTTCAGTATTGTTCCACGATTGGATGTACCCAAGCCGCATGTTTTTTGTTGATAAATTGGTGAGCATGGGGGCGCAGATCGTTTTGTGTGATCCGCATCGGTGCATAGTCACCGGGCCTTCCAAACTCGCTGGCGAGAAAGTGGAAAGCCCGGATATTCGTGCTGGTATGACCTTGGTTCTGGCCGCATTGGCAGCCAAAGGTACTTCGGTAATACGGAATGTTGGCCAAATCGATCGAGGTTACGAGCGGGTGGACCAAAAATTACGCGCGCTGGGTGCTTCGATCTTGCGAGAACGAGAACAATAAGCTGCCCTACGGGCCAACAATCCTGATCCCAGAATCGGTTACAGTCATTGTGGTTTTATCTTTGTTAGCCTGGGTAAAACTGCTGTATAGCACGGTCTTTCCAGGGATTTCTACCACTACGTTGTAAGATGCCCAATAGATAGTCTGTACATCATAGGAGCTGACACTCCATCGATACCAAACCTCCTGGTTGCGCTTGAGGGTGGTACCAGTGATCGCCACAATGATGTGGTCGGCGCTGGTTTCATTTTCAATGCGCAAAAATCCTTGGGGTAATTTATCCAAATTTCCGGTTGGAGAAATAAAACCAAACCATGGGATCATGGTGCTGGTCGAGGTTGGTGTCGGTTCCAGGGTGTTCGTTGGTGGCAAGGTGGCTGTAGGTTCGGGAGTATTGGTTGGCGGCACCATTGTGTTGGTGGGCATTGCGGTAAGGGTCTGGGCAACTGCCAACTCCGCTGCGGCTAAAGCAGTGGCGGCGATATCGGGGGTGGGTGTCGGTGTAGCAAATATTCCGCTTACCGCGGAGCAAGATGACAAGGCCAGGCTCGCAATGATTACAATAATGGCAAATCTTTTTTTCATGATCTCCTAAAAAAGAGTCCCGCTATTAGCGGGACTCGGTTGGGTTATGATTTCTGTGCGGTAACTTCCAGAAATTGATTGAAGACTTGCCGGAGGACTCCCTCTGGCATGGCCCCAACCTGAGTATGCACAATTTTACCATTATGGACGAATAACATGGTTGGGATGGATTGGACATTGAATTTACGAGCCCATTCCGAGTCCTCATCGGTGTTCACCTTGGCGACAATGACCTTGCCAGAGAACTCTTTGGCAAATTTGTCGAGGATAGGTCCCACCATCTTACAAGGGCCACACCAGGGAGCCCAAAAATCAACTACCACAGGCAGTGTAGATTGCATTACCGTTTTTTCAAATGAATCATCTTTTACATGAAGAGGAGCGTCAAACATATTTTTTCCTTTTTTGGTCGAATGGTTTATGTTTTGTTGGATGTAGTATAGCCAAAAAAGTATCAGGAAACCACAGCTTTTTTGGTTTCTTATACAAAACATACAGAGTGATATAATTTTTGGCCTATGTCTGAACTATTTAATCTCTGGAAATCCGGTCTTCAAAAAACCTCCAAAGCCGCATTTGGACGGATATCAAATATCCTGGGCGCGACGGAAATTACCCCTGATGTGTGGGACGAACTTGAAGCATTGTTACTGCAATCGGATGTAGGGGTCAAAGCCGCCGGCAGGATCCTCGATCAACTAAAGCAAGTGGTTGGAGAGAGCGGCCTGACAAAAAAGGCTGACCTCGACGTGGCTTTGACTGCCATTCTCAAATCGATGCTCGTACTTGCCCCCCCAGATGAGGCTGTAAACAGCAAGCCGAAGGTTATTTTGGTGGTAGGCGTGAATGGTTCTGGCAAGACCACAACCATTGGTAAATTGGGGTCCAGATATAAGGCACAAGGATCGACAGTAGTATTCGGAGCGGCCGATACCTTTCGGGCAGCCGCCAGCGAACAATTGATGGCATGGGGTGCACGCAGTGGGATTGAAGTGATCAGAGGCGAGCCCGATTCAGATGCAGGGGCTGTGGCTTACAATACGGTGCAATATGGTGCCCAAAAAGCAGCGGACATTGTATTGGTAGATACTGCTGGGCGTTTACACACCCGCTTTAACCTGATGGAAGAACTAAAAAAAGTACATCGGGTATTAGGGAAAGCCATGCCCGGTGCGCCTCATCAAGTGTTGTTGGTGCTGGATGCAACCACTGGTCAGAATGCGATCCAACAAGCCAAGGTGTTCAAGGAAGCTGTTTCGGTTAATGGTGTGATCCTGACAAAACTTGATTCATCCGCAAAGGGTGGGGTGGCGTTTTCGATCGCTGAAGACCTAAAATTGCCGATCTTGTTTGCCGGGTTGGGCGAAAAAGCAGAAGACCTTGTACCCTTTGAACCAGAATCTTTTATTGAATCTTTACTAAACCAAGGCTAAAAAATGCAAGACTTTACATCAATTTTGAACCCGTTACTCGATAACTACAGCAAGATCCTGGAGCGTCTTTGACCTGCCAGGCAAAGAAAACCAACTCTCCCTTTATGATGAACAAATCAGCCAGGCGGGTTTTTGGGATGATATTAAAAAAGCCCAGGAAGTCAACAAGTCCGCTTCCAATCTGCGCGATCTAATTCACTTTTGGACGAAATTTTCCTCTCGCTTGTCAGATGTTCAAGAGATCATCCGAACTGCTGAGCCGGCATTTGAGGAAGTGATCTCTGAAGAATTGCGTGAGCTTGCCGCGCTTTTGGAGGAAAAAATGTTCCTTCAAATGCTCTCCGGTGAACATGATGAAGGCGACGCAATTCTGGCCATTCACGCAGGCGCTGGCGGAACCGACAGCCAGGATTGGGCCGAAATGCTCCAACGCATGTACACCCGCTGGGCCGGCAACAAAGGATTCTCGATTGAGCTACTGGACCTAACCCCCGGCGAAGAGGCAGGGATCAAGTCGGTTACCCTTTCAGTGAATGGGAAGTACGCCTTTGGGTATCTGCGTTCAGAAAAAGGAGTTCATCGCCTTGTTCGCCTCTCACCATTCGATGCGGCTCACCGACGCCATACATCCTTTTCCCTGGTAGAGGTGTTGCCCAAATTGGAGAATGACGATAACGAAGTTGTCATTGACCCAAACGAAATTACCATCGATGTTTATCGATCTTCAGGCGCAGGCGGGCAAAATGTTCAAAAGAACTCCACCGCAATCCGTATTACCCACCTTCCTACCGGTATTGTGGTGACATGCCAAAACGAACGTTCGCAAGGGCAAAATCGCGAGGTTGCAATGTCAGTGTTGCGTTCGCGATTGTTGCAGATCAAATTGGCCAAACAGGAAGCTGATATTGCCGTTTTAAAGGGCGATTACACCAAAGCTGAATGGGGAAGCCAAATCCGGTCTTACGTGATTCACCCATATCAATTGGTGAAGGATCATAGGACCGGATTTGAGTCTGGCAATGCCCAATCTGTACTGGATGGGGCATTGGATAAATTTATGGAAGAGTATTTAAAGCAGAACAATACTTAGTTAGGTTTGGAGAGTTGGGACGCGAAAACCGGCAGAGATTTGCTGCTTCCCAACGCCAAGACCTCATCATTTTCTTGAAAAATAAAATTACCATTCGGGATCATCATCTCGTGGTTTCGGATCACTGCCACCACATTACATTCATTCGGCAGGTTCAGTTCTCGAAGGCTCTTGCCGCAAGCGGGAGATAATTGGTGGACCTTTTCTTCGACCAGCGAAAACTCCCCGCGTTTGAGTTTTAATAGTGTCATCATATCGCCCAGCGACATTTCTTCTGCCACCAAATGGGCCAATATATCGCTTTGGTTAAGGGATACGTCAACTCCCATATCCTGGGTAAAAAGCCAGGCATTTTTGGGGTTATTTACCCTGCCGATGACCCTTGGAACATTGAATTCAAATTTCGCGAGCGAAGTGATGACCAGATTGGTCTCATCACTTCCGGTAACCGCAGCCACTACATTGGCATCCCTTATGCCTGCTTGTTCAAGCACAGTGGGCGCGCTGCCGTCGCCAACGACCAAGCATTTCGAAGGGATCTCCTTGCATAGTTTGTCGATCAGCGCAGGCCGATCGTCAACCACTTTCACATCATGCTGGTCATCCATGAGCAGATTGGCCAGGTGAGATCCTGTTTTACCACCACCGACAATGATCACTTTCATTTCATCCTCCTCAACCCTCGATCATCGATTGCAAACGTGGCATCGCGCTTGCCAATACCGCGATATGCAATACATCGCCTTCTTGGATCACCGTCCCGCTGGTTGGGATGAACGCCAGTTGGTCTCGTGTAATGGATATGAGGGTGATCTCCCCCGGGACCAATAATTCGCGCGCGGATTTTCCGGCAAGTGTGTAGCTGGCTTCAGTCGCAATCACCGAAACTTCTCCATGCCCAAAATTTTGGACCACTTCCATATCCTCATGGGTCACCATTTCCATGATCCTTTCGGCCCCCATGGTGGTGGTTGAAATGGTTTTTAAACCCAACCGCTGATAAATTTCCGCACGGCGCGGGTCGAAAAGCCTGGCAACTACGCGGGGTACTTTGTAGATGCGCTGGGCGATACGGGCACCAACAATGTTTGCATTATCACTGGAACTGGCGGCAATGAATGCGTCTGCGTTGCGGATCCCGGCTTCCTGTAACACGGTTTCATCAAAACCCAAACCTTTGATGATCTTTCCCTTAAAGTTGGCCCCGACCCGCTCTTCGGCAGATTCATCAAGGTGGTCAATGATGGTGACCTGATGCCCCCGTGACGCGAGCAACAAACTCACTTGCGACCCTACCCTTCCACAACCCATTACGATCACTTTCATATTTTTACCTTTCAATGGTCACAGGTTTGTTGGTAATTAATCTTACAATGAATTTTCGTAGCCATTCAAATGAATACATTATGAATGGAAAGACAAACAAAATTGCCCAATATTGAATTGGCAATGGTGTGTGTTCAAATTGCTCCCTGATGAATGGCACGTTAATCAGGACCAAAATTCCCAATATTTCAAACAGGATGCCAAAGATAAGATACCGATTGCTAAACCATCCCAGTTGGCGGATATGATGTTTTTCGGTGCGGCATGCCAGGGCGTTGCCGACCTGCGTAAATACAACACTGGCGTGGTAAACCGTAACTGCGGTGATGTGTACCATGCCGGCAGGGATATTGACAGGAAGCCAATGGGTTGGCAAATTCGGCTGAAATGGCAGCCCCAATAAATTCCAATTGCCGGAAAAATAATAAACCGAAAAGAATGCCAAAAAACTTAGAAATGCTTCGATCAGGCCAAGCCACAAAAACGAGCGCAACAACAAGTCATTTGTGACCAATGGTTGGTTTTTATTGCGAGGCGGTTTTTCCATAGTGCCTGGTTCGGGCAGCTCCATTCCCAAACCAATAGCAGGGAACAAGTCTGTACCCAGGTCGATGGCGAGGATCTGCCGGATTTTGAGTGCCAGTGGAATGGAAGTGACATTGGATGTAACAATAAATGGCATCACTTCAGGAACGTTGGAGGACAGGATGTAGGTAAGGAATTTGCGCACATTATCGTAAATGGCGCGGCCCTCCTCTATGGCAGATACAATTGCGGAAAAGTTGTCATCCGTTAATATGATATCGGCAGCCTCTTTGGAAACGTCGGTTCCAACAATGCCCATCGCGATGCCAACATCCGCTTTACGCAATGCCGGGGCATCGTTTACGCCGTCTCCGGTTACCGCGACAATCTCGTGCATTCCTTGCAAAACCGCTACCAAGCGCATCTTGTGCTCAGGAGCCATTCGGGCAAATAAAACCTCACCGGCCAGGATCTTTTCCACCTCAAGGTCACTCATCAGGTCTATATCGGCGCCTGTGAGAATACGCGGGTTGCGCGTAGTTAATATCCCGACCCTTTGGGCAAGTGAAGCCGCGGTTAAGCCGTAATCTCCGGTGATCATAACAATGCGGATCGAGGCCTTGCGGCAGATTGCGACTGCTTTTTCCACTTCAGGTCGGGGGGGGTCCATCATGGCGATGAGGCCTAAAAATACCATCTGGGATTCAATGGCTTCTACGGTAAATGGGCCATTTTTTTGTTCGAGGGTTTTTGTGGCCACTGCCAATACCCGCAAGGCAGTTTTGGCATATTCATCATTTGCGGTCATGATCTCCGAACGCAACCTGTTGTCCAATTCAACCACTTCGCCATCCTTCAGGATGTGAGTGCATAGTTGAAGCACTTCTTTGGGGGCACCCTTGGTATAAGAAACCAATTCGCCACCTTTGGTTCGATGGATGGTCGACATCCGTTTTCGACGGGCATCAAATGGCAGCTCGTAAATGCGCGGATATTGCGCTGTAATTTGGTTTTCGACAAGCCCGGCTTTTAGTCCCACAACTTTCATGGCTGCTTCAGTTTGGTCTCCGAGGCATGTCCAATTCCGGTGTTCCAAACTGGGCGGGTTCAACCGTGAGTTGTTACAGCAGTGCGCCGCGACCAATAAAGATTCAATAGCCATTCTGCCCGGGCTGACATCGATCGCAGGTGTGAATTTCCCGACAGGTTCATACCCAACTCCATCAACCGCAAAACGGTAACCAGAGGCCCATATTTGCCTTACTGTCATTTGGTTTTGGGTTAATGTGCCACTTTTGTCGGTGCAGATGACAGAAACGATGCCTAACTTTTCGACAGTATTGAGTTTTTTAACCAATACACCACGAGTGGCCAAGCGCTGCACTGCCGCGGCAAGCGATAAGGTTAGGGTTGCCGGCAAGCCTTCAGGAATGATAGCAACGATGATGCCGAGGGCGAATAGTACAACTTTGCCCTTCGAGAGGCCAATGTCTGTTGTATAACCGATCAACAACACGATCAGGCCAAGTGCCAGTGCAACATAGGTGATGTTGCGGGTGATCAGGCGCAACTCTGCCTGGAAGGGGCTTAGTTCATCTTCCACCGATTGGGTCAAGTGGGCTATACGTCCGAATTGGGTCATCATGCCGGTGGCATAAACCACGGCACGGCCAGTGCCCCCAGCCACCGATGTGCCGGCAAATATCAGGTTGGATTGCTCAATTTCGCTGATGCCATCCTGAAAGGATGGGTCGGCGCTTTTTTTGGCAGGGATTGATTCCCCTGTAAGCGTTGAGTTATTGGTTCGCAGGCCGTATTCTTCAATTACCCTGGCATCCGCGGGGATGTTATCCCCTTCCTCCAAGATCAGGACATCCCCCGGGACAACTTCTATGGCTGGCAAAAGCACGTTTTCTCCATTGCGCAGCACGTGGGTGTAGGTGGGCAATATCTCTTGCAGTTTTTCTACCGCTTTTTCTGCACGGTATTGGCGCCAAAAGGAAAAGAAGGAGTTGGCAATGATCAAGGTGATGATCACCAGCCCCAGTAAGGGATCGCCCGATATGGAAGCGACCACAGCCGCGGCCAAAAGGATAAATGACTGCGGATGCAATAGATACCGAAGGATGACCAGGAAGGTAGCTTCTTCTTCATGGCGCACCAACTTGTTTTCGCCATACAGGTCTTTTCTGCTCAGAGCTTCTTCAGGGCTAAGGCCGTTTGCGCCTGTTTCGAGGCTGCCAAATACCTGCGCTATGGTTTGGGAATGGATAGGATCACTGGCCATGGGAAGGATGAACCATCAGCAAGCAGGTGCAAACTGAAAGATAAGCGTTTTTGGGCGCGATTTTAGGGAGGGCAAGTTGTTAGCCATTGGGTCTACTTTACGGATCCGCACAAATGTGAGGGCCCGAGTGATTAATTGCTGAAAGCATCCTCGAGAAGTTTTAATCCCAATAATAAATGGTTTCGGGTCGAAAGATTAAACCGGGTGTCCTGAATACGCTTTGCAGCTTCTTCGCGGGCGGCGCGAACTACAAAGGATGCCACAAATAAAATTCGTCCGGCCGGGATCACCTCAAAATCGGTTTCTTCAATGCGCAGGTCCTGGTCATCGAAGTATGGCAAGCTGAGACTTAACCCCCGGTTGAGTGTGCCTGCTGCGGCGCGGCTTTTGATCGTCTCGATGATCTGCTTGATCTTGTAATGGGCCAATGCTCTGCCTTGGTTGACCAATTGCCCCAGCATACCATAGCGTTTTGCCCGGTATTCAGGGTCTGCCAACATGTAAGGCGCAAGAGACGATGCGGTATGCAATATGTTGACATAATTTTGCATGGACACCAAATTGGCTTCCGCTTCTTTCAATGATCCAGCCAATAATTTCCCTTCCGCGTCGATGGAGATCCATTGCGGCAGGTAAAATTTTCGCGCAAATGGCAGAAATGGCACCTGTAACTCACCCCTGTTCGATTCATTGTTTCCTTCTTCGGCGATGGCATCCGTCGATTGGGTGATCGCGGATTCCAATTCTCCGTCATCCTTGGGTACCGACGGGATGGTTTCTTCTGATTCCAATTTGTATTCTACCGTTCGGCCAGCGGGCAAAACATGGTGCACCAAATGGTGGGCGGCAGAAAACTTCATCAAACTTGCACTAAGCGAAATAGCCTGGTCAGGGGATTGTTCCAATTCATTTAGCAGGTGGCGCAGGTCATCCCTGACGTCTTTTCGACTGATCCGATTAAGGAATGAGCCGACGGTTTGATTGCGCAGATTTTCCGGAACTTTGATGGTTGCCGGCTGATCTATGTTGGGCAATTCACCAACTACTTTGTCTGGCAGGCTAAATTTTACTGAGGAGCGGTGTTCGATAAGAGCGTCGGCGATTTGTCGAGCCTGTGATTCGATGTATCTTTGTAATATGACCGGTTGGATGGAGAACAAGTTCAACTTGTCCTGAAATTCCTGATCCAGATCTTCTATTTGCGTTTTTTGTTTAGGCATGATGGGTATCCGACGAGCTTTTTTTAAGATTTTACTACAAAGCCGAAAACAAAAAGCCAGGCCTTGTCAGAAAGCCTGGCTATTGGGGCAACTGAACTTCGTTATTTGTTGCTAAAGGTTTCGATGAGTAACTTTACATTGCCGCCGGCAGGGTAAAGGATAGGGCAGGTACAACCGCGTTTCTCGTATTCCTTAACCTTCGCTCTCGCCTCATCAGGGGTACCGCTGGCCGTGATCCGGTGAACCAATTCATCTGGAACAAGGTGCTTGGCTTTATTGATCTGCTCTTTGGTGGCAGGCCAACCCAGGATCGATTGGATCTCCTTAACAACGTCATCTGATACACCAGACGCTTTTGCAATGTGAGGCTGCTGGGCCATATATTGGCAAAGTAACATTTTTGAGGTTTCGATCGCGGTGTCGTGGTCGTGGTCTACCGAACACACGATCAACTGTGGTCGATCAATGTCATCGATGGTGCGGCCGGATTTTTTGGCACCTTTGGCCAGTAATTCGATAGCCTTGTCGTTATATTCGGGGGCTACACAATAGTTTAAGACACAACCATCCGAGACCTCTCCGGTTAGCTCCATCATTAAATCACCCGTGGCGCCGATCATGATCGGCACATTGCGCGGTTCGCGGCGGCCATGGACGACATCCAATTCGATACCATCAACATGGATGAACTCGCCGTGGAAAGTTACCCGTTCCAGGTTTAACAACCGGCGCATCACTTGAACGGTCTCTTTCATGGCGGTCAGCGGTTTTTTGCGGTCGATGCCTACATTTTTAGCCAACGGGTCCCACCATGCGCCAATACCACAAATGATGCGGCCAGGAGCAAGGTCATCGAGGGTAAGGTAGGTTGCGGCAAGCAACCCAATGTTGCGGGTCCAGTTATTGATCACACCCGAACCAACTTTGATCTTGTCCGTTACAGCGGCGTATGCGGCCATAGGTACGATCGCGTCACGCACCAAGCGGGATTCCGCTTGCCAGACCGCTTCAAATCCATGCTCCTCGGCGTAGCGAACGTAATCCAAACCGTCGCGTAGGTCGTGTGAGTCTTGCAAATACAATGCTACTCGTGACATAAACCATCCTCCAAAGTGTTACCGAAATAGATCGACATCTTTGCTTCTAAGAATGTCGTTAAAATTGCCTTCTTCCAACGGGTATGGAAAACCGCGAACGTGTACCACGGGTGTACCCTCGGCTGCCTGCCCCATCATCAGCGATGCTGCGGCCGCTAACTCATCCGCGACTCCGATTACGGTGATCTGGAGAGTATTGCCGAACAGGTCGTTTTTTCCACGTTTATCAACCAATGCCGGTAAACCACTCAGGCCAATGCACATTCCAACTACACCATTGCGCCACGCTCTTCCCTGAGTGTCTATAACCATAATACCAATTTGTTTATCGGTAGCATCCATCAGTTCCTTGCGGATCATCCGTGCAGATCTGTCCGGATCTGTTGGCAACAACAAGACCCTTTCGCGGCCAGCGATGCTGGTGATATTTGATTGGTCAATTCCGGCACCAGCACATACAAACCCGAGTTTGTGCTCAACGATCAATGTATTTTTACGTTTTCGGACCACTTCGTTGCTTTCGCGCAAAATCAGCTCGACCAAGCGCGGGTCCTTATCCGTATCCAAAGCCAATTCCAAAGCCTGAGGGCTTGGTGTAACCTGATCTAAAAAATAATAACGGTTCTCGGCCTTGCTGATCACTTTTTGGGTAATCACAAAAACATCACCATCATTCATCGCTACGCCTGTTTTATGCATGCAATCCAAGATCGCCGGGGCGATGCCATCGCCTGGTTCGATCATTGGAAAATCATGTAGCGGCGAGATGACCAACGGCATGCTTATCCTAAGCCGGTAATTTTAATTCCGGCGCTGTGGGAGCCATATTGTTTGTTGAGGTAGATCAGAATGCTCGTCAGCCCTTCAACAACCACTGAATTCTCAATTGGGCCGGCATCCCAGCCGATAAACCCGGCGTCTTTCACCAATTCCAGCGCACGCATACGCGCATCCTTGGATGAACCGGTAACGAGCACATCGCAACCAGCTTCTCCACTATCGTTGAAGTGTTCGTAACTGATGTTTTGGAATGCGTCTACAATATCTACGCTGTCGCCCAGCACTTCCAGCGCTTCTTGCGCAGCAGAGCCTGAAGGAGGCATTTGTACTTTGGTTACCTTGGGTGGTACCAACGGGACAGTTACATCGATCAGCAATTTTCCGATCAACTGGGGTTTCAGGTATTCCAAGGTAGCCCGGTGTGCTGCGTATGGGACTGTTAGGACGATCACGTCTGATTTGGATGCGGCTTCAAGATTCTCCATTCCAACCACATCTTCTCGGCCAATTCGGGCATTAATATCAGCAGCCGCTATCAGAGCCTTTCCCTCTTCTCGGGAGCCAACAATGACGGTATGCCCAAATTTGGACCATGAATAAGCGAGCCCTTTCCCTTCGTTGCCTGTTCCACCAATCACGGCAATTTTTTTTGGTTCATTTTCCATACTTTCTACCTCGTAATCCATTAGAATTTTTTTGCGTACCGTTCCCATACCTTATGAGAAAGCTCACTACATTTTTCGGCAATTGCTTTTTCGTCAAGTGTGAGCAATTTTCTTTCCTTCATTAAAAATTTTCCATTGGCGATGGTGCTTTCGATCATTTGGTCACGGAAACCGAACAGCAGATGCCAGGGGAAATTGAACTTATTTAACTCGGTAGGTGGGCAATAATCTACTACTACCAGATCTGCGGCAGCACCAACCTTAATGGTTCCCAACGGCATGTTAAAAAAGTGGCTGGCCATTTTGGCAGTGTTGGTGTAGGCAAGGTCCATCACTGTGTACCCACCCATCGCACGAGGATCACCCAATGCGCTTTTATGAACCAAATATGCCGCTTTCATTTCATCCCAGTGGGAATTTGAAAAACCATCATTCCCAAGAGCTACCGGAATACCGGCTGTGAGCATTTTTTCTACCCTGGCAGTGCCAACAGCATTGTTCATGTTGGAGCGAGGCTGATGCGTGACCCACACCCCTTTTTCTTTAAGTATGTCTACATCTTTGTCTGCTACATGAACACAGTGGGCGAGGATGCTATTTCCATCCAATAACCCAAACTGCTCGAACAGCGGCACAGGATCCTGCCCAAATTCGTTTTGTGTATGAGCCTGATCGTCCCGGCTCTCAGAAAGGTGAGTGTGGAAACCAAAGTGGGGTGCACGAACCGCGGCACACTTTTCCAGTGTAGTGCGAGAAAGGGTTAGCGGGGCATGCAACCCAAAAAAGCCTACCAGTTGACCATCAGGGTTAAGATTGGTTTTATCAACAAACCGCAAATTTTCCCTGATGCCCGCATCGCGTTCACTGTCACCGCCACGATCCGTCACCTCATAGCATAGCGCAGCCCGTAGGCCTGCTTTTTTTACCGTGTCCGCGATCACATCCAAGGAACCATCAATAAAATTGGGCGATGCATGGTGATCAAACAAGGTCGTCATACCATGCCGAATGGCATCAGCTTCGCAAAGCAACGCGGAGTATTCCACGTCTTCGGCTGTCAGGGATTGGTCCAGCGGCCACCAAAGTTTGTTGAGGATCTGATGAAAGGTAGCAGGTGCGTCTCCTGGGATAGCCATGCCGCGCGAGAAAGCGCCGTAAAAATGGGTGTGGGCGCAAATGGCGCCGGGCATTACCAATTTGTTGCCCACATTGTAAGTTTCTTCAGAAGGATATTTGGATAGCGCTTCAGAATCTGGCAATAGGTCTGCGATGCGTCCATCCCGGATCAGTAAACTGTGTCCGCTAAGGATCTCATTTGGTACATTACAAGTAACGATGGTCGCATTGGTGATAAGCATGGTAGCTCCGATGTTCAAAATATTTGTCAGACAAATTCAATAGCATTATTTTACTATCGGTTGGCTCTATTTCAATATGATTTTTGTACCTAAATTGGGATTTTGGCAGGCTGAGTACTCAGCCTGCCTGGTGTTTAGCGGGGGAGGGTGTAGTAGTTATAAACCATTTGGGAAACTTGTGTGACCATCATGGATACTGGTTCCCAGACTGTTTGAACAGGATGATATACATATACAGACAGCACATAATCGCCTGATGGCGAAAAAATGATACCTACATCAGAGATGTTCTGTATCACACCTGTGGGGCCGCTGATCCAGCCATGTTTGTGGGCTATGGGGGTACCTTCAGGTAAGCCGGCTTCGAGTAGAACGCCAATCCGGTCTTGTTTGAGGAAATTGAGCATTTCCTGGCAGCTTGCCTGGGTAAATTTGTCGGGCGCGACAGCTGAAAAAGTACCTTGTCCGCTTTGGGCACATTCGTACAGGTCGGAAAGAAGTTGGCCTAACTCTGAGGAAGTAGTTTGGTTATAAGCATCCGGGCTGGTGGAAAGATCGGTACGGCTGTTTGATGTGGTGTCGAAATATTGCAGCAAAGGTGCCCCGTCATAAAAATAACCCGCTATGAACGTGTTCGACAAGCCGATCTCTGCCAAATCGCTACTCACTACCAAAGGGCCACCGATCATTTCCATTAGAGCATCTGAAGCGGGATTTTCGGATTTTGTGATCATCTCCAAAACCAGGTTTCTGGTTGGCTCATCAAGTGTGGGACCAAGATGTCGGTAAACAGAGTAGAGGATCGGTATTTTGATGGTTGAAGAAGCAGTAAATGCGATATCTGGGTCCACCGTGACCGATTCATTCAGGTTGTAGCCAAAGTGCATGGTTTCGTGGGTGGAGAGGTCTTCCAAATAAATCCCAACCACTCCATCAAATGGTGTGGCATCGATCAGCTGGGTCAATTGTATCTTCAGGTTTTCGTAGGTTGGCCGGCCAGGGTTGGTTTGTTGAATCGTGATTTCGATTTCACGGCTTTCGGCGGAAGCCAGTGCTCGTTCGATGGCATCGGCGGCCGGTTCAATTGGGATTTCATAACCTGGAGTGCCTTTGATGTAACCAGATTGCCCGGCAATAGGGACTGGTGGAGTAGAAGGCAAATCGTAACGGGTTTTCAGTTCTTCTTGAATATACGCGGATAACCGTTCTCGGTTAATGGTGTACACCAATGGAATATCACTTGATTCAGATTTGATATTCCACAAGTAATTCCAGAACCCGAGCCAAAATGGGGTGCTGGTTCGGTGCAAGTCAGCATCAGCGATCATCGCTTCTGTATTCAACGAAAAACCAGCCAAGCCAGGGTCGATCTGAACGGTGGATTCCATAATTTTGGCTTCAATTGGAATGCTGAATGTTTGCAATAATCGTTGGGTGCTTTCCGACGCATCCAACCCTTCCACCGGCACACCGCCAATCGTCAAGCCGATGGGGTATTTTCCCCGCTCGCGGGAATAAAATACCAGCGCGACCATGCTAACGACCAAGGCAATCGACAAGAAAAATAACGAAATCCATCGGTAGAGGTGAGGCGGGCTTTTACTGATCGATCTATTCATAGGAAAAATTCTTCTTTTCGGTACTTACCAGGCTTAGCAAAACACAAAGGATCCAGATAACATCGGCCAATACCAAATGCGCTACCTGAATACCCAACGGGGTAAGAAAATAAATGTTGGCCATCCCGAGCAAGAATTGCGCACCGATCGAAAGGATGATGCCAAGTTTAATGCGCTGGCCGACAGGATGTTCTGTGTGGATCAAATTTGCAAGGACCCATACCATCAATGAACCTAATGCAATTGCGATGATCGGATGATATATGCGCAAGTAAACGAGGATATGGCCATCCGGGCGGAGTTGTTCCTCGATTGTATGCGCCAGCGAGCTGGAGGGGAAAAGTGTATCGGCCAAGGCAGTCACCGCGCCTGTTGCTCCTATAACGGCGACAAATACGATAAAACCAATCACATATGGCCTGCCACTGGTTTTAAGAGCTGGCCGGGTAATTTGGTTGTTGGACCACCATGCGTTTATGGTGGTCACACCCAACAGCAGAAATGTATTTAATAAGTGGATTGAAACCGCCATAATGCGCAGGTACGACGAATTATCCTCTACAAGCCCCAATAAAACCAAACCAGCGCCCAGTGCCGATTCGACCAACACAAAAAAGAGCACCAGCCAAACCATCCGTTTGCGGGTTGGATCCTGTCGATACAGCTGATTCCCCCAGAATGTGAGGGCAAACACCATCAATATCAGCGATCCGCTCATCATCCGGTGGGTAAATTCAACAATGGTATGGAAGACATCAAAGGTAGGGATGAGGTCTTCGCCGCACAAGGGCCAAAATTTTCCGCAACCTGCCCCTGAGTTTGTTGCCCTAACAACGGTTCCAAAAGCAATCACAAGCACGGTCCAAACCAACAAAAACCACGAAAAACGAGAAAAACGGTTCATTTGTCACCAGTAATTTATGAGCAGGTTAACTTGAAAGTATCAAGCGGAAAAAGTATAACATAAGCGGTAATCAACTCATTTCAAACCCAACAAAGGACGCGGCCATGCTTCGATCAATTTTCATCTATCTTTCCAAGGCTGAATGGGCCAAAAACATCTTTATGAATTGGCCGATCGCCTGGCGGGTCGCATCCCGTTTTGTTGCCGGCACAACGATTGAAGAGGCGATCGGGATCATCCGCCAACTTAATGCGGCAGGGATCAACACCACACTCGATCAATTAGGCGAACACACCAGCAGTGTGGAAGAGGCTAATGCTGCAGCCAATGGCATTGTTGCAACCCTAAATGAGATTGAAAAACAAGGCGTTATTGCCAATGTTTCTATTAAGCTTACTCAGATAGGAATGGGAACAGACAATGAAGCCTGCAAAAAAAATCTAAAACGCATTTTAGAGACCGCCAAAAAAACGAATAATTTTGTTCGTATTGATATAGAAGATACTCCTTACACTGACCTGACCATCGAACTTTATGATGATATGCGCCAGGCTGGTTTTGGAGACGAAACGGTCGGTATGGCTGTCCAATCGTATCTTTACCGGGCCGAGGCCGATGTACGAAAAGCGCTGGAAAGCAAAACCAAGTTCAGATTGGTAAAAGGTGCGTACAAAGAACCCGCGAATTTGGCGTACCCCAAAAAGATCGACGTCGATTCGAATTTTGACAATTTGGCATCCATCCTGATGGATAGCGCCAAATTGCATGAGTCGCGTTTGAGTGAAAATGGTTTGGTTCCGCCCATCCCTGCATTGGCTACCCACGATGATAAGCGGGTTGAATTTGCCAAAAATTATGCGGCAAAGATAAGCCTCAATAAAAAGCAGGTTGAATTCCAAATGTTGTATGGGATCCGTCGAGATCTGCAGAATAGTCTTGCTGAAGAAGGGTATCCAGTCCGGGTTTACGTCCCATTCGGCACCCATTGGTATCCATATTTCATGCGGCGGCTGGCAGAGAGGCCAGCTAACATTTGGTTCTTTGTGTCCAATTTCTTTCGATAATTTCTTTCTGAAGTGATCTCAATGCGGCGTAGGTATTTGGCTTCGCCGCATTGTGGTTTAATGAAAATATGGAAAAGATCGCATTCGTTTCAGGTTCCGCTACCCGGTTAGGCCTAGCCATTGCCAACCATTTGTTGGATGAAGGTTATGGCTTGATTTCCCATTTCCATCAGAATTTGGTGGGGGTAAATTTAATTCAACAAAGGGCTATTTCATTGAAAAAGCCTTTTTATCCAATTCAGGCTGATTTTTCCAGTGCTGCTGGAATAGATGGTTTATTGATGGGTCTCGATGATTTTGGCCAGGAGCTCCTTTGCAACGTGGAAGTAGTGGTTAATGCCGCGGCGGTGATGCCCCGAGGAGACATGGGAACCCTGACAACATCTGAATTGCAAAAAGTGTTTTCAATCAACACATTTGCCCCGATCTTGATCAACCAATTTTTCGCGGCCAGAGCAACGGGAAAAATTTCGATCATCAACATTTCGGACATTGGCGGCCAAATGATTTGGAATAAATTCGCAGCCTATTCGATGTCCAAATATTCTTTGGACCGTTCGGCATTATTTCTTGCCAAGCAATTTGCGCCTTTGGTGAGGGTTAATACTATTGGGTTGGGAACGATAATGGCCAGCGAATGGATGGACAAGGGATTTATTGCTGACCTTATATCTAAGATACCTGCTGGCCGATTTGCCCAAATGGATGAATTGTTATCTGTGATCGACTTATTGGTGCAAAACGAGTATATAACTGGCCAAACCATTAACATCGATGGCGGCAGGTCTTTGTAAACCCATTAGAAATTTGAATAAAACAACCTCGGCAAGTCATAAAAAGTTGATGAAAAAGGGTTAAATGGTTATGATATTGGATTGAGTTGCGTCAACCAAATGGGTGACAAAATTTGTAAACTTAACAATAATCTTGTGAGGAAACTATGCTGGAAGAAAATAAGGCAGCACCAAACTTTGAATTAAAGGATCAGGATGGCAGTTTCGTTAAATTATCTGATTATGCTGGAAAAAATGTTGTGTTGTATTTTTACCCAAAGGATGATACCCCTGGTTGCACCGTAGAAGCATGCGGTTTTCGTGATAATTACGCAGCTTTTGAAGAAAATGGTATCGTAGTCCTTGGGGTGAGCCCAGATGATCCTCGCTCCCATGCCAAGTTTATCCAAAAGTTTGATCTACCATTTACCCTGCTCGCAGACACTGATCACGCGGTTGCTGAGTCTTATGGAGTATGGGGTTTAAAAAAATTCATGGGCAAAGAGTATATGGGAGTACTGCGAACTACCTTCGTGATCGGTCCGGATCAGAATTTACTAAAAATATTCTCCAATGTAAAACCAGAAAACCACTATCAGGAGATTTTGGCCTTGTTTGGCCGATCCTGACCCCAACAGTGTATGGCTAATGTAGCTGCTCCAAAACCTGGGCATCAAGAACAAAGCAAAAACATCCAAACGATTTCCCATTCCGGCAAATCATTGGATGTTTTCTCATTTGAAAAGTATGTTGAGACATTGCTTGACTGTTCGGATGAAAAACAAGTCGTGGAATTGGCGCTTGACACTGTTTACAGAACAACTTCCGTCAAGGGCGCATCGTTCTTACCATTCAACCCATGGGCTCAGCTATTGTCACCGGTGTTGCTGGGTGAAGTTCCAAATGACAGTATTTTCACGCTGGAGGCATACTCAGCGCAGGTCGAGTTGCGGGAAAAATGCAAAGCCTGCGGTATACGGATCAAAGACAGGGATTGTACATTGTTACCAGCCGCAGGCAAATATAGGATCGTTTGTCGCAAAATATCGATCGGAGAACAACAGATCGGGGTGGCGAATTTTTACTTCCCCATAAGTGGACCGTTGCCAGCAAGAGAAACAAATTTGATAGAGAGTGTATTGCTGTATGCCGGCAAGTTCATCAGCACCTTATCGCGCAAGGAGAGTGGTCAAAACCAGCATTTATTGGCAAATATCGGAGCAAGCCCAACAGCCAGCTCTATTGCGCGAACCATGATCATGGAAGCTATCGATCAACTAAGGGAAATCGATACAACCATCATCATGGGCCTGGATGTTGCTCCAGGTCTCCATTTTTCTTTTTGCGGAATAAGCCCTCCATTGTGCGAATGGGAACAATTGTTAACGCTTGTGGGCAGATCAACGGATGGACTTCCGGATGGATGGTTGTCGCACTATTTTTATCCGATATGTGCAAAGCAACAAGCACAATTATTGGCTGTTGTTTGGGCAAAAGACAAACAAGCCGAGCATATTAAGCCACAATCTATCGAGGCGTTCCATCAGA
>SXGT01044131.1_pt1 | contig 23011 bp, 25 predicted proteins | sample 3176221 | NCBI WGS metagenome assembly SXGT01 (sample SAMN11356862, study PRJNA531348) | freshwater metagenome | isolation source: freshwater sample F1-120 | place: China: Fuxian Lake, Yuxi | collected 2017-12-25
GCTCCAGGAAGTTCTCGCCGTAACGCTCCGGGTCGGTGATCGACTGCATGGCGTTCGACAGGCCGGACAGGTACGTCGTGCTGATCGTCGCGTTGCCGAACATCAGCACGAGCATTGGATGCTGTCGCCGTCGCTGGGATAGTTTTTCGCGGCGTTGATGCCGCCCTGCGCGGCGATCGAGTGCGCGCGGCGCGGCGAGTCATGGATGCACAGCGCCGTGACGCGGTAGCCCATCTCCGCCAGGGTCGCTGCGGCCGAAGATCCAGCGAGCCCGGTACCGACAACGATGACGCTGAACTTGCGGCGGTTGGCGGGGTTGATCAGCTTCAGATCGAAGCGATGCTTCGTCCAGCGCTCGGCCATCGGCCCGCTGGGGCACTTGGAATCCAGCTTGCTGGAGGACTGCACGGTTTGTGTGGTCGTGGTGCTCATTGTCCGGCCGTGGCGAGGAAGTACATCGGGATGGAGGCAAAACCCAGCGCGAGGATCAGCGCCAGAGCGATCGAGAGTTTCTGAACCAGCGGCGTCCAGCGCGGATGATGGAGCCCCAGCGTCTGAAGCGCGCTTTGGAAGGCATGCCGCAGGTGCAGGCCCAACGCCAGCATCGCGACGATGTACACTCCGGCGCCGAGGCCTGAGCTGAGGCGCTCGCGGACCATCGCCGCCATGCTGTACTCATCCTTGCCGATCTTCGCGATGCGGAAGTCGAGGATGTGAATCACGAGGAACCCGGCGATGACCAGCCCCGTGATCAGCATCGTCGTCGACGAAAAGGTCTTGCCGCCGTGGCGCGCATCCACCTCGTAGCGATTTCGGCGCGCCGCGCTGTTGCCCGCGGAGAGGATCAGCGCCATAACGATGTGACCGCCGAACAGCGCCAGCAGGCCAACCTCGGCCAGCGGCAGCAGCGGATTGCTCGACAGCATCTGCTCATAGCCGTCGAAGGCGGCTCCGCGGTCATCCTTGAACAGCAGCAGGTTGCCTGCCAGGTGCGCGATCAGAAAGCCGATCAACAACAGGCCGGAGACGGCCATGACGCTCTTTTTGCCGACCGACGACAGGAACAGCTTCTGCATCCAGTGGATCATGCTCTGGGGGTCCTCAATGGTTCAAAGTAACAGCCGAAGACGCCGCCTTCCATCAGAGTCTTCGCTGGACCAGCACCTGCCAGACGCCGCGCGAGATTTCCTCATCGCGCTGGTTGAGCCCGCGGGTGGCAAAGCGCACCCAGCCGGCGCGCCGGGAAGGCTCCGGATCCAGTTCGCGGACGCGCAGCTCCATCCGGACGGAATCACCAGGCCGCACCGGTGCGACAAATTCCACCTGCACCGACATCAGCGCCACAATGGAGTCGGCGAAGAGCCGGCTCTGCCATACGCAGCCGGAGAGGGTGGATTCCACGAGCATCCCGTGCGCGACGCAGCCGCGGAAGATCGTCCGGCGGGCGTGCTCAGGGTTGAGGTGTACGGGATTATCATCGCCGCTCAACTGCGCAAAGCGTGCGATGGCGGGCTCGTCGATGCAGCGCGCCGGGGTCTCGAAGCGCTGCTCAGCCTGAAAGTCCTCGAAGTACGGCATGCGGGCCGCCAGAGTAGGCAGTGCGGCCCCGCGCGACCAGAACCCGGTTTCGATGTATCATAACGTACATTATCAGACATCGCTGGATCCGCGTGGGCGGGGGCGGCATCTTGCGTTCATGCGCACCCTGCCCTTGCTTGTGAGCCTGTTGGCCCTGCTCCCCGCCGCCTGTCAGAACACAGGCTCCTCCGGCTCCTCCTCGGTGAGCTCATCCGTGCGTGCGGACATCGCCATCACGCAGCCCCCGTACTCCGAAGTGCACTGCAGCTACAAGGAGCGACTGGCGCTCTCCTACGCCTGCATCGAGGTGCGCGGCAACTACGCCCTGGTCGGACGTCGCCTGGCGGAGTTGGCAAGCGCCCTGGAACAGCAGGGCCTGCGCCCATCTGGGCCGCCCTTCGCTCTGTTCTACGATGATCCGTCCAACACGCCGATCGACGAGCTCAAGAGTCGGCTGTGCCTGCCGATCGAGTCCGGTGTCGAGGTGCGGCCGCCATTGATGCAGGATCTGCTGCCCGCGGCCACCGTTGCCTATGCGCGCGTTTCCGGACCTTACCCCGAGGTGCCGCGTTCCTACCCGGGTCTGTGGCAGTACCTCGGCCGCATGGGCTGGCAAGCCAACGGACCGATCCGCGAGATCTATCTGGTGGCTCCCGGCAGCGTGCGCGACTGGTCCGAGTTGCTTACCGAGGTTCAGGTCGCGGTGTCGGGCTCGTAGCGCGGATAGGCCGCGTACAACGCCAGCCGGTCTTCGCGCACTTCGCCGCGCACCAGATCGCCGCGTTGCAGCCACGGTGCCAGCATCGGGTCAAGATGAGCCTGCGTGCTCCCATCGAGCGTCACCAGCCCGCCGGAAATGGCGCTGACGCGCCAGATCGTGCCCTCCCCGGGCTGCGTGCGGCGCGTTCGCCGCTGATTGAGTTCCGCCAGACGCGGCAAGCTCTTCTGCAGACTGCGGGCGTGCGCCTGCGCGCCCGGCCACAGCGTCAGCGCTTGACTCTGTTCAGCCCACCGCGCAAAGCTCACGAGCGCGGCACTGAAAGCCTCGGCATCGCTCGCGCCCGCGAGCCGATCTTCTTCAAGCATCCAGCGGCACGTGAAGTCGACCCAGGACTGCTGCGATAGCTCATCCTCAAGCCCGGCTTGCGCCGCATACGTGGCGAGCGGCGCGAGCGCCTGACGATCCGCCGGACCGGCCTGCGTTTCCCAGGCGTATTCTTCGAGTATGGCCGCCATCGCTTCCGGGAAGGCCGGCACCAGCCCGGGATCTTCCTCGTCCGTGGGCTCCAGTCCCAACGCCAATTCGAGTTCCCGGAACGACTGATCGAGGGGCAGTCCCCGCGCGCGGTTGCGGTCGAACTCGGCGAGCGCCTCGGCAGCATCGCGCGGCAGGCGCTCGGCCGGGTCGGAGCCGGCGCTCTCAACTCCGCCACCTCTCCCGGCCGCGTCCGTTGCGCGCGGTGCCGGTGCCACGCTCTTGCCCTGGCCGGGGCCGCGTTCGGAAAGTTCCTGCCAGGCTGCGAGCAGCACGCGGCGCGCGCTCTCCAGATCGATGTCCGTTTCGAACGCGAGCAGATCGAGCGCGCGGCCCAGCGGGTCGTGCGCACCCGGTGTCAGGCTATCGGCACGAAACGGAACCTGAGCGAGTTCGGCCAGCAACTCGTCGACATCGTCGGCCTCCACGCCTCCGGAGCGCAGTAACTCGCGTGCGCGTTCGATGGCGCCTTCGGTGCTCTCGCGCGGCGCGTGGAACAACCGTTCGATCTCGCTCTGCGCAATGCGCACGGTGCCGCGCCGACCCTCGCGGGCACGCTGCAAATCTTCGCGCAGCGCGACCAACAGCTCCGGTTGCCGCACGAACGCGGCCGCAGGCGAAGCAACGAAGGCGCCATCTTGCGCAAAGATGCGGCCCGCGATGAGATCGCCAACCTGCATCAGGGCCGAGCCGGCCGGTTCGACCAGCGGATACTCGCCGCCGCCCGCGAGGTCCTTGAGCCAGACGCCTGTTCCCGGCTGGATGCTGGAGACCTCAAAGACACCGACCACGCTGCCGATCCAGCTGGCGAGCTCCTCGGGGCCAAAGCGCGCTGCCAGATCAGGGAGCGATTGGATCAGCAACCCGCCATGGCGCTTGTTCTCGCGCTCGAGCACAAACCACTCCAGATGGCGGCGCCGGCTCAGCTCATCGCGCGAGCGCAGGGAGGCGCCGAAGAACTCCTCGGCGCTGCGTTCAAACTCTCCCATCAGGGCGGCATCCGAGCGGATGGCCTCCTGCCAGGCGCGGGCGCCGATTTCGGCGGGATGAACTGCTTCGCTCATGCGCGTGATTTCTTGTTTGAGACCGGATCGACGGATTGCCTAGTGTAGCGCGCACAAGAGGGTTTTTGCAGATGAAGGACATCGCTGGAATCGACATCGCGCTGGTGGTCTGTCTGCTGCTGGCGATCTGGCTGGGAGCCCGCCGCGGCATCTGGTGGCAGTTCGTTCGCCTGCTGGGAATCGTCGCCACGCTGGCGTTGGCCCGTGCCGTCGCGCCTCGGCTGGCTCCGGGGCTGCAGCACTACCTCAGCAGTCTCTCTCCCGAGTTCGCCAACGGGCTGATGTGGGGCTGCGTGATCGTGCTGGGGCTCTCGGTGGTCACGCTGGTGGGCCGCATCGGCAAGGCTGCGCTGGAGGGCGCCGAGTTCACTCCGCTCGACCGCATCGGCGGCGCGCTGTTGGGCGTTGCCAGCATGGCGCTGATCTTCTTTGGTGCGGTCGTCGTCACGGCACAGGTGGCGAGTTCGGAGTGGAACGCCAGATACCTGCGCGAGAGCAAGACGCAGTTGCTCGTCGACCAGCTTGCACAACGCATTCCCAATGCACTCGACCCGCTCGCGGCGGAACGCGCCACTCCGGCGGTCTGGGCCGCGGAGAAGTAGGGCCTAGCGGTTGCCCGCGGGCTCGAGGAACACTTCCTCGATGGCCTCCGCCGAGACCTTGGGCGTCCAGGCCGAGATCGAGTAACCACGGGCTTCCACCGTGAGCTGCGCGGGCCACTCAGCGAGCAGCAGCTTGCACTCGCCCGCTGCATCGGTGGTGCCGATCGTTTGACCACCGCTCCAGATCACCGCGCCGACCAGCGGACGGCGGGTGACGCGATCCTGGGCGCGCACCGTGCGCTCAAAACCCGGCTGCAAGACGATTGTCGCGATGCCGCCACGCTGGGCTTCGAGCAGCTCGGCGAGCTCGCCCTGCACCTGACGGTAGCCGGGCGCTTCCGCCGAGAAGCGGTTGTGCTTACCGCGCAGGAAGCTGACGCTCGTGACGCCATCGGGCGCGAGGAAGCGTTGGCTGCTCGCGCGCTCCACGCCGCAGGCAAGCTCCAACAATCCGCCGCGCAGCGGCGCTTGGGTCTTGGCGTCGAGCAGGCGGACCGCAAGGCTCAGGGGCTCGGAGTCCCCCACCTGACGCAGCACGATGCCATGAGTTCCAAAAGGCAGCTCCAGCCGATCGGGAACCAGCAGCGGATCAAGCAGGGCCAGACCGGGCCGGATCACCAGCCCTGAAGAGGGTGTGCCGTAGAACTCAAAGCGACCATCGTCGCGCGTTTCGATCTCCACGAGCGGCGCATCGCCGTTGCGCACCGCCAGTCGTGCGCGCGGGAGCGGTGCTCCCTTTTCATCGATCACCATGCCGCTGGCACCCAGCAGCAGGTTCGCCACGCTGAGGCGCAGCTTCATGACGCGCTCGGCGGCGCGCGTGATCTCGAAGTCGCGCTCCACGCGCTGGCCGGTCTGCGGATGAACCGCGCGCAGCATCCAACAACCCGCTGAAAGCGGCGCAAACTGCGCCAGCCCCTTGGCATCGCTGAACGCCGTGCGCCCGCGCGGAGCGCGCCAGCCTTCGGAGCACTCCAGCCACAGCGAAATCCCGCTGAGAGGCTCGCCGCGATCGTTCTCGCACTGCACCACGAGCCTGCCGCCGGTGTACAGATCCAGCCGCCAGGGCTTGATCGAGAGCGGCTCCACGAGTTGCAGCGGATCGGAGATATCGACGCCGCCGGACTCCGCGAGCAGTTCGAGCGCGCCCCCGGGTTCCTGCTCGCCGTGCAGTGCGAAGCGCGCGCGGCCCTTCTCATCCGCCAGCTCGAAATCGCGGCTGGAAAGTTCAAATCGTCCGTCGACGCCGCGCGTGCCGCGCGTCAGCGAGACCGAAGAGAGTGCGGCCGGAGTTCCGTCCATCGCGCGCACATCGACCTCCAGGATGCGTTCGGGCGCACGCACGCGCAGGTTGAGCTCGCGCGTGCTCGGGCCATCGGGCGCCAGCAGAAATTGTCCGGGCTCGATGTTCCAGCGTGCGCTGAAGCGCCGATGCGCGGATTCGGGCATGTGCAGCACGCTGACAAGCCCGCTCGAGAGTTCCAGACCGGTGTCGTACCAGCCCTGCTCGTCCGTGCGCACACTGACCGTGCGCGGCCGCCGGGAGAGGAACGAGAGTTCGATGCCGGCGACGGGCAAGCCGCTCTGCTCGTCCACAACGCGTCCGCGCAGTGCGACCAGCGTGTCCGGCTCGGGCTCGTAGTAGATGCCGCCCTTGCGCTGATCGCCGGCCTCGGCTTCTTCGGCCACCAGCGCGACGGGAGGAGCCGCCTGCTCCTCGGGCTCGGTTTCCAGCACCGCGCGCTCCGGACCGGCCAGCGCGCCCGCGCGATTGTCCTGATCGTCAGGGCCGTGCGAGAAGAGCAGCCACGCGACGACGGCACCCAGGGCGAGGAGCCCTGCGATCAGCCGACTTCGGCGGGTGGCAAGCATGCAGGTCGGGTGGATTCAGCGAAAACGCGCCACGAAGGCGGCGTTGTCGCCGGGGCGGGAGAAACGACGCCGCAGCGCAGCATCGTGAACCCAAAAGCGCGTGTTGTCTCCCACCACGCGGCCTTCGACGCCAGCCAGCGGCTCGTACCACACGGACAGCGGCATCTTGCAGCAGTCGCGGTTCTCCAGCGCGCGGCCCGCGAGCCCGAAGATGTCCGCACCGGCGAGCTCGTAGGCCTCACCATCCACGCGGGCGGTGATATCGAGCGGCTGGGCCTCCAACTCCGCCGGCAGCAGACGCGGCTCGCGCGCGCGGAGGAACGTAAGCGCACGGGCACTGTCGGGTCCGTCAACGAACAGACGCGCATTCCAATGCACGCCGGGTTCGGCGAGGTTCTCGTCGGCGGCGAGCAGCAGCACCACGCGAGCTCCACTGTCGAAGATCCAGGCGCAGAGCGCCTCGCGGCCCTCCAGCGTGCGCTCTCCGTTGGCGTGACATGCGCCCGCGAAGATCGCCGCGGTGCGCGCCTCCAGATAGTGCCCAGTCAGAGCGGGACCAGTCTCACCCGGCATCAAGTGGGCAGGGATCAGCATGCCTGACAGGATACCCGATCCACCCCGGGTGTGTGTCAAGACCAGAGCAGGGTTGGATCCGGAGGGCATTCCGGGTCCCCGGCAGACGGTCTCCTACAGGCAAGGGCGATGGCACTCCCGACCCTTGCGGCAAAGGTCAGTGTCCACGATGTCTCCATCCGGGCCCAGGGCCGTCATGGTGCGTTTGCACCACACCCGCCGCGAAGCGTCGAGCACATCCTCCTCGACCATGGGCGGCCGGGTCGCGAAGGCCAGCTTCTTGGAGCGCAGATCCCCGCAGAAGGGAAAGCGTTCCTCGAGTTCACCCCCGCCGTTCATCCGGCGAGCGACTCCAGCGCTCGGATCAGCAGCCCCTTGGTCAGCGGGATCTTGTACGCGTTCTGCGAGAGCGGCTCGGCTCCGCGCAGGGCTGCTTCGGCCGCTGCCTCGAAGCTCTTGCGTTCCATCGGCGCATTCGCCAGAGCAGCCTCGGCGGCCTTCGCGCGCCAGGGCACCGGCGCCACGCCGCCAAGCGCGACGCGGGCCTCGCGGATGGTCTTGCCGTCGGTCACCGCGCACAGCGCCACCGCCGAGAGCGCCCAGTCAAAGGAACTCTTCTCCTTGAACTTGAGCCAGGTCGAGCGCATCCAGACTTTCTGCGGGGGAATCACGACGCTGCGCAGGATCTCACCGGGTTCCAGCGCCGTTTCGCGCAGCACATCGCCTTCGCTGGGCAGCGTGAAGTACTTCTCGATCTTCACGGTGCGCATGCCCTTGCGGGATACCAGTTCCACCGAGGCATCCAGCGCCAGCAGCGCCGGCGCGAGATCGCTGGGGTGCACGATGTAGGAGGGACCGCCTCCGAGGATCGCGTTGTACTTGTTGAGCCCGCCGTAGGAGAAGCACTCGGTGCCGCCCTTCTTGAGGCACACACTCTCTTCATTGCGGTAGTACCAGCAGCGCGGACGCTGGTTGAGGTTGCCCCCCAGCGTGGCCTGCGAGCGGATCTGCACGCTCGCCACCGATGCGGCGGCCTGCGTCAGAACGGCGTGGGTGCGCTGGAGCACGGGGTGCTCTTCCAGACGCGCCAGTGTGCACAGTGCGCCGATGCGCACTCCGCCGCCGGGTTCTGCCTCGATGCCCGAGAGTCCCTCGATGCCCTTGAGGTTGACGATGTCGTCCGGCTGGGCCAGATACTCCTTGAGCTCCGTGACCAGATCCATGCCTCCGGCAAGGACCGCGGTCTTGAGGCTCGAGACGCGCTCGGGCTCCAGCAGTTGCAGCGCTTCTTCGATCGTGCGCGGATTGTGCAGACGGAATGCTTTCATGTTCCTGATCTCCTGGGACCTTGCCCGGCTAGACCTTTCCCAGCGCGGCGAGCACCTTGTCGGGGGTCAGCGGCAGATGACGAACGCGCGCACCGCAGGCATTGGCCACCGCGTTGGCGATGGCGCTGTGCCCGGGCACGATCGTGGCCTCGGACACGCCGATGGCCTGCTCGCGCGTGTCTTCATCGTCGATGATGGCCACGATCTCGCCGATCTCCAGCGAGCCAGCCAGCTTGTAGTCCTCGAAGTTGGGATTGATCTGCAGTCCCAGCGAAGGCTCCATGATGCGCTCCTCGAGCAGCGCGTAGGACAGCGCCTGCACCATCCCGCCGAAGATCTGCGAGCGCAGCGTCAGGCGATTGATCGGCAGTCCGCAGTTCTGCACGCAAACCATCTTGAGCACCTCGACGCGTCCGGTCAGCGGATCCACGCGCACCTTGGCCGCCTGCGCGCCCTGGATGCCGTTGCCCGCCAGATCCGCCACCCAGGTGCCGCGCGCCTGCAGGCCCTCATTGGGCAGCATCGCGCAGGCTTTCGCGAAGGGAATGCGTTTGCCGCTCTGCTGATCGACGAGCTCACCCTTCTCGAAGCGCAGGAGTTCCTTCTGCGTGCCAAGCAGCGGAGCGAGATGTTCCGCGAACTTCATGCGCGCCTTCCAGGCGGCGTTCTTGACCGCCGGCGCCAGCGAGGCCACCGTCGTGCTGCCACCCGATGCGTTGGCGTTGCCTAACCGCGAAGAACCGATGCGCGCGGTCACGCCGTCCATGCCCAGACCGAACTCTTCGGCCACGATGCTGGCAACGTAGGTGCGGGTTCCGGTGCCCAAATCCTGCGTGCCGACGCTGGAGGTCACGCTGCCGTCGCGCTCGATGCGCACATCAACCTCGCAGCTCTCGCCGCCGCCGCCACCCCAGGTGGAGACACCGAAGCCGATGCCGATGCACTCACGCTGGTCCATGCGGCCAGGCTGCGTGCGGTGCGGATGCTCATACCAGCCGATCTCGCGTGCCACGCGCTCGAGCTGGCGTGCATAGGTCGGATTGGCGAGGTTCTTCTTGCGCACCTCCAGCAAGTCGAGGTTGGCCGCGTAGCACAACTCGTCGATCAGCGACTCGATCGCGAACGAGGCCTGCGGATGACCGGGAGCGCGCATGGCACGGCTGCCGTCGGTGTTGGTGTGCACCGGGTAGCTCTTCGTGTGGACCTTCTCCACCGAGTAGACATAGGGCTGACGCGCGTGCGAGCCGCCGCCGATGCCGCCGTGGCGCTCAATCTCCGCGCGCAGGGCCGTCAGCTTGCCGTCGGCGGCGATGCCGCCTTCCATCACCACGCGCGAGCCGCTGCGATTGCCGGCGGCCAGGAACTCGTCCTTGCGCGTCAGCAGCAGGTGCACGGGACGCTTGGCAAGTTTGGCGAGTCGGCAGGCGATCAGACCCTCGATGCCCAAGCCGAACTTGGCGCCGAAACCGCCGCCCATGTACTCGGAGATGGTCTCGATCTGACTGGCCTTGAGTCCCAGCGGCTCGGCCGCGTCCTCCGAGATGCCGAAGGTGCTCTGCGTGGAAGCGTAGATGCGGGCTTCGTCGCCGCCGGAATAGTCGACGACGACGCCGTGCGTCTCGAGGCTGGCATGGTGCTGCACCGGCAGCGAGTACTCGGCACGCGCGGTGCCTGCAGCCGCTGCCAGCGCGGCCTTGACCGCCTCGGCATCACCGTTCTCGGATTCCTTGCCCTTGTTGCCGCGGCGCGTGACCTGCGGAGCATTGGGCGCAAGCGCCTGCTCCGGCGTCACGGCGAATCCGGCGGCCTGGAACTGCGCCGCCAAAGCGCGCAGACCATCGGCTGCCTTTTCCGGAGTGGTCGCTGCCACCGCCGCGACGGGCTGGCCCAGCCAGCGGATCTCCTTGACCTCGAGATCGAGCACAACCTCGACGCCGGGCGTCTTGCGCGCGCTCTCCAGATCCAGCCTGACACTGCCCGCGGGAATGCGTGCGCACAGCACGCGCGCATGCAGCATGCCCGGCAGACGGATGTCGTGCGGATAGGGAGCGCGTCCCGACACCTTGACCGGCCCGTCGACGCGCGGCACGTCGTGGTTGACGAGCGTGTGACCTGCACGCGGGCCCCAGCTGGGACCGTCGACGTCATCGACCTCGATCTCCACCTCGACAGGGTGCCCGTTCTCGTTGCGGGTCACCTTGACCTTCTTCTTCTTCGGCTTGTCCTGCGTGCTCATCAGCGCGCGCCTCCCTTCGCCACGGCGAGAGCCGCTTCAAAAACGGCCGGATAGGTCCCGCAGCGGCAGATGTTGCCGGAGCAGGCACGCTTGATTTGTTCCAGCGAGGCATTGGGCTGCTTCTCGAGGCAGGCCTGAATCGACATGACAAAGCCTGGCGTGCAGAAGCCGCACATCTGCGCATCGTGCTTCCAGAACGATTCCTGCAGCGGGTTGAGCGCGCCGGGTGCCCCCAGCCCTTCAATCGTGCGCACTTCGCGACCGCGCAGGTCCACCGCCAACATCAGGCATGCATTGGCCGGACGTCCGTCGACATGCACGGTGCAGGCACCGCAGTTGCCGCGGTCGCAGACCTGCTTGGTGCCGGTCAGCGGCGGTTCGCAGTGGTTGCGCAGCGCATTGAGCAGCGTGGTGCGCGGCTCGCAGCGCAGCTTCATGCGCTGCCCGTTGATGGACAGCTCAAACTCGATGTCGCCCTCGAGCACTTCGGGAGCGGCAGCGAGAGACCGCGCGCGCGCGGCCTCCGCCTGCTGCGCCAGTCCGCCGGCGAATGCGCTGCCGGCAGCCACGCCGCCTGCACCGCGCAGGAACCATCGGCGGGAGAGCTTGGATGAGGACTGGGGATCTTGTGCGTCTGCGCTGGAATCGGACACGGAGCCTCCTGAGGCGACGATGATCGCGGTCCGCTGATTCTAGAGTCCCAGAGGGGCGGACGGGCAAGCACTCTTGCACTCCTTTTTCGATGGCCGGTCCGCTTGAGGAGGCAGGCGCAAGGCTAGACTCCGCCCCATGAAAACTCTTTCCCGCCTGCTCTTCGCGAGCCTCTGCCTGCTGGCAGTGCTTGTCTCCGAGACCGCGGCACAGGACAAACCGACCCTGCGCTTCTCGGGTATCCCCAACCAAAACACCACTGAACTTGCCGAGAAGTACCGGCCGCTGGCCGAGCACCTTTCCAAGCAGCTCGGCGTGCCGGTCGAGTACCGGGCCTCGGCTGACTACAACGCCTCCGTTGACGCATTCAAGAATGGCGACCTCGAACTGTGCTGGTTCGGCGGTTTCACCGGCGTGCAGGCCCGCGCGGCCGTTCCCGGCGCGCAGGCCATCGCCTGCGGCAAGCAGGATCTCGCCTTCCGCAGCTACTTCATCGCCAACAAGAGTCTGGGACTGACGAAGCAGGACAGCTTCCCCGCCGCACTCAAGGGCAAGAAGTTCACGTTCGGCTCCTCATCCTCGACCTCCGGTCGCCTGATGCCCGAGTACTTCATCCGCAAGGAGACCAAGCTGTCGCCCAAGGACTTCTTCGGCATGGAGATGGCCTTCTCCGGAGGGCACGACAAGACGGCGGCGCTCGTTCAGGCCGGCACCTTCGAAGCGGGCGTCGTCGACTTCAAGGTCTTCGACCGCCTGGTCAAGGAGAAGAAGATCGACCCTGAGATCGCGCAGGTGATCTGGGTCACGCCGGAGTACGCCGACTACAACTTCACGGCGCACCCCTCGCTCGACAAGAAGTTCGGCGAGGGCTTCACGAAGAAGCTGCAGTCCACGCTGCTCTCGATTCAGGGCGAGGACCTCAAGCTGCTCAGCGCGCTGGATCGTCAGGCCGACGGCCTGGTCACCTGCAGCAATGAGACCTTCGAGACCCTGCGCAAGACGGCGATCGAAATCGGCCTGCTGCGCAAGTAGCCCCCCGGCCGCTGCCCCTTCCAGTGCCCGGCTCTGAACTGCAATTACAGGCGGTGTGCGTGTCCTTTGGCACGCGCACCGTCCTCACGGACCTCAGCCTGAGCTTTGCTCCGGGCGAGTGCATCGCTCTGGTGGGCCCCCGCGGCGCCGGCACGACCACGCTGCTGCGTCTGCTCAACGGCGCCCAAGCGCCCGCCGCCGGCGCGGTGCGACTCGACGGTCGCTCGCTCAGCGAGCTCACGCCGCCCCAGTTGCGCCGGGTGCGCGCCCGCATCGGGTTCATTCACCAGGACCTTTGCCTCGTGCCCAACCTGCGCGTCTCGCAGAATGTGATGCACGGACGGCTGGGACGCACCGGCCTGCTGCGTTCCCTGCTGCATGCGGCCTTTCCGCCGCGCGCCGAACTGCAGGAGATCCGGGCACTGCTCGATCGCGTGGGCATCGGCGATCGCCTGCACGAACGAACGGATCGACTTTCGGGCGGCCAGCGCCAGCGCGTGGCCATCGCGCGCGCCCTGCACCAGGAGCCGCAGCTGCTGCTCGCCGACGAGCCGGTCAGCTCGCTCGACCCACTGCGCTCGCGTCAGACGATCCAGCTTCTGATCGCGCTGGCGCGCGAGCGCGGGATCACGCTGGTCGTGAGTCTCCACGATCTGCAGCTGGCCCGCGAGTTCTTCCCGCGTCTGGTGGGCCTGCGCGAAGGACGCGTGCTCTTCGATGCTGCGCCGGAGCGGCTGAGCGAAGCGCAACTGACCGAGCTGTACCGCATTGAGGCACTCGATGATGAGCAGGGCGCTTGAGCAGGCACCGCCCTGGTGGCGCTCGCGGCTGGGACTGTTCGTGCTGCTGGGCTTCAGCGGCCTCGGCGCGCTGTTGTTGCTGGAAGCCCCCTTCTCCGGTCTCCTGCCGCAGGCCGGCGGGCTGCGCATCGTGCGCGAGTTCTTCGCAGCCATGCTGGAGCCGGCGCTGGACTATGAAAGCCCGGTGCCTGCGGGCACGCCATCGATCCTGAGCGCAGCGCTCGCCGGTGCGCGGCGCACGCTGGTCTTCGCCGCCGCGGGCATGAGCTTGGCCCTGGTGCTGGGCGTCACGCTCGGATTCCTGGGCTCCAGCGCCTGGTGGGATGAGGAACGCCACACGCGCGCCGCGGCCGGCCTGCGCCGTGCCGTCTGGCTGGCGGCCCGCGTGCTGATCACGCTGATGCGCTCGGTGCACGAGCTGCTCTGGGCGGTGCTGTTCCTTGCGGCCTTCGGACTCAACACCTTCGGCGCTGTGATCGCGATCGCCATTCCCTACGGCGGAACGCTCGCCAAGATCTTCTCGGAGCTGCTCGAGGAAGCACCGCGGGCGAGCGCGCGGGCTCTGGCCCAGCTGGGGGCCGGCAGCGTCCAGCAGTTCGTTTTCGGGCTGGTGCCGCGCGCGCTGCCCGACATGAGCGCGTACGCGTTCTACCGCTTCGAATGCGCGGTACGTTCCTCCGCCGTGCTCGGGTTCTTCGGCTTCCCCACCCTGGGCTACTCGATCGCGCAGGCGTTCGAGAACCTGCACTACCGCGAACTGTGGACCTACCTGTACTGCCTGATCGCGCTGGTGCTGCTGCTGGAGCTGTGGAGCGCGAGCCTGCGCCGGAGGTTCGTCGCATGAAGCGCGACTGGTGGCTGCGCACGAGCCTCGCCCTTCTGCTGGGGCTGGTGGTCTACAGCTGGACCTGCGGTGAGATCGAGCTCGGACAGCTCTTCACCGAACAGCGCCAGGCCAACCTGCGGCGCTTCGCGGGCGAGGAAATCGTGCCCTATCCGCTGCGCGAGACCGGGTTCAGCTTCTCCGGCTGGAGCAGCTGGGCCATGGAGCTGTTCCGTTCCCGCGGAGCACAGGCCTGCCTGGCGACCTTCGCGATCGCCTGGGTCGCGATCAGCCTCGCCGGCATGACGGGACTGCTGATGTCCTTCCTGGCGGCCCGCAACGCCATGCGCGCCCGCCCCTTCGAATCGCAGGGCGCTCCGGGCGCCGGATTCCGTGCACTGACCACCGCGGTGCGGGCACTGCTGGTCTTCCTGCGCGCGGTGCCCGAGTACATCTGGGCCTTCCTGCTGCTGGCGATGCTGGGGCCGAGTGCGTGGCCTGCGATCCTCGCGCTGGCCATCCACAATGCCGGCATCCTCGGCAAGCTCGGTGCGGAGAGCGTCGAAGCGCTCGACACGCGCACGCTGGCAGCGGTGCGCGAGCTGGGCGCGTCGCGCGGACAGGTCAGCGTGCTGGCGGCACTGCCGCTGGTCCTAGGCCGGTTCCTGATGTACTTCTTCTACCGCTTCGAGACCTGCGTGCGCGAAGCGACGGTACTGGGCATGCTGGGCGTGGTCTCGCTGGGTTACTGGATTCAGGATGCCCGCAGCAAGCAGTACTACGACGAGATGGTCTTCTTCGTGGCGCTGGGTGCCCTGATCGTGCTCGCGGCGGACCTGCTTTCGGCTTGGGCACGCGGAACTTTGCGGCGCATGCGCTAGGCTGTAGCCTCGCAAGCCATGAGCGCACCTCTGCTCGAGATCCAGGGTCTGGTGAAAAACTTCGGGAGCACGCGCGCTCTCGACGGTCTCAACCTGACGCTGGAGCGCGGCGCCTGCGGCCTTCTCGGGCCCAACGGTGCCGGCAAGACGACGCTGATCAAGCTGCTGCTGGGACTGCTCGAGCCGGACGCGGGTTTCGCGCGGATCGTGGGCCATGATCCGCGCCGCGCACAGGATCGGCTGGCGTTGCGTTCGCGGGTCGGCTACATGCCCGAGTCGGACTGCCTTGCGCCGGGCATGAGCGCAGTCCAGCTCGTCAGCCTGCTGGGCGAGCTCTCCGGTCTGCCGCGTGACGATGCGATGACGCGCACGCACGAAGTGCTCGACTACGTGGGCCTCGATGAGTCGCGCTACCGCCCCAGCGAGGAGTACTCGACGGGGATGAAGCAGCGACTGAAGCTGGCTCAGGCGCTGGTGCACGATCCGCCGTTCCTGCTGCTCGATGAGCCGACCAACGGCCTGGACCCCAAGGGACGCCGGCACATGCTGGACCTGGTTCACGATCTGGGCCGCGTCCAGGGCAAGAGCCTGCTGGTCTGCTCGCACCTGCTGCCGGACATCGAGCGCACGTGCGAGCAGGTGGTCGTGCTCGCAAAAGGACGCGTCACGCGGCAGAACCGCATCGATGACTGGCTGCACAAGGGCGGAACGCGTGTGCGCATCCGTTTCCAAGGCGAGCCCGAGGCACTGTCGTGCGCGCTGGAGGAACTTGGCCTCACGGTCGAGGCCCGCGACGGCCAGGAGTGGCAGTTGCTGGTACCGGAAAGCTGCACGGATTACGACGCGCTGTTCGTGGCGGCGGCACGCCATGGCGTCTGCTTGCGCATGCTCAAGCCGAGCAAGGAATCGCTGGAGCAGGCCTTCCTGCAGGAGCTGGGCGCATGAGCCGGCAAGCCAGCACGCACACGGAGATCTACCGCCCCTACGCGGGCCAGGCGGGCGTGCGCTCGTGGCGCTCGCTGCCTCTGGCGCGCGCCCAGATCGCGCGGGCCTTCCGCCGCAAGCTGCCGTTGATCCTGTTCGCGCCGCCGCTGATGGCCACGGTGATCTTCTCCTTCGTGGTCTACTCCAAGTTTGCGCTCGAGGCCGGCATCAACCCCACGCCGGGGGTCGACAACGATGCCCGCAGCCCGGCCGCGCTGATGGGCAACATGGCCTCCAACCTCATCCAGGTGAAGGAGCAGATCGTCGGATTCCATCTGGCGATGAACCTGTTCGTTCTGCTCGCCGTGGCCTGGTACGGTGCCGGCCTGATCGCCGAGGACCGGCGCGAAAAGGCCCACCTCCTGTACTTCGCCCGCCCGATCACGCGCACCGACTACCTGCTCGGCAAGTTCCTCACGGTGCTGCCGTTCGGCGCGGTGGCGACGGTGCTGCCGGGCATCGTGATCTGCGCCGTTGCGAGCTTCGCCTCGCCGGACTGGTCCTTCGTGCGCGAGGAAGGCGATGTCATCTGGAAGATGCTCGTCTTCTCGCTGGTGTCCCTGCTGTGCTTCACGAGCATCACGCTCGCGATCTCCAGCCTGTGTCAGCGCAAGACCCACGCGCTGGCGGGCACGCTGGGATTCTTCCTGCTGCTGCAGGGCATCGCGGCCCTGCTCTGGAGCCTCCAGCGTGATCGTTCGTGGCTGGTGCTCTCCCCCTTCGGCAGCCTGCGCCGCATCGCGGCCGGACTCTTCGAGATGCCGCGCACGCTGGGCATGCGCACGGACTGGAGTCTCTCGGGCTCCTGGGCTTTCATTCTGGGCCTGTGCGCGCTGAGTCTCTTGATCCTGTGGTGGCGCGTGCGCGTCATGGAGCGTGAAGGATGAGCGGGCCGCTGATCGAGGCGCACGGACTGTCGCGTTGGTACGGACCCGTCGTTGGACTCAACGATCTGGAGCTCGTCGTCGAGGGCGGCATCGTCGGCCTGCTCGGACCCAACGGTGCGGGCAAGTCCACCTTCCTCAAGCTCGTCGCCGGTGAGATCCGGCCCTCGCGTGGCACGCTGCGTGTGCTGGGTCATGAGCCTTTCGCCAACCGCGAGTACTTCCGCGCGCTGGGATTCGCCCCGCAGCAGGACTCGCTCTACGATGAGCTGACCGCTTTGGAGTTCGTCGAGTTCCTCGCGCGCCTCTCGGGCCTGAGCGCGCGCGATGCGCGCCTGCGCTCGCAGGCTGCTCTGGAGCGCACGGGCATGGCGGGCGCCCTGCACCGGCCGACGCGCGGATTCTCCAAGGGCATGCGGCAGCGCACCAAGCTTGCCGCCGCACTGGTGCATGGTCCGCAGCTGCTGGTGGTCGATGAGCCGCTGACGGGTCTGGATCCGCTGGGCCGTCGCGAGATGGTCGCGCTGTTCCAGGAGCTGGGCCGCGAAGGAGTGCACATCCTGATCTCCAGCCACGTGCTGCACGAGATCGAGAGCGTCACCGAGAACATCGTGCTGCTGCACCGCTCGCGACTGCTGGCTCAGGGCCGCGTCGGGGACATCCGCGCTCTGCTCAGTCGCTACCCCCACCGCTACGAAATCCGCGCACAGCGTGCGCGCGCGCTCGCCAGCGCGCTCCTGTCGCTGCCGGCCACCCACAGCGCGCGCGTCGCACCGGATGGACTGGGACTGACGCTGGAGACCTTCGCGCCGGCGGAGCTCGAGCGCGAGTTGCCCCGCATTCTGGGCGAGCTCAGGCCCGGCTTGGAGTCGATCGAGGGCACCGATGCCGGCCTCGACGCCGTCTTTGACTACCTGGTGGCCTGACCCATGTCGCACACCGGACTCCTCTTTCTGCTGTGGCGCACGCACCTCGTGCGGTCCTTCGCGCCGCGGCGTGTGTGGATGCTGGCCCTGCTGGCACTGCTGCCGGCACTGATCGCCGGCATTCTGAGCCTCGCGGCGCGCCGCGTGACGAGCCCCGAGGCCGTGACCAATCTGGCCTGGTTTCTGCAGGTGCAACTGGTCGTGCCGCTGGTCTCCCTGCTGGCGGGCATCGGCGTGCTTGCGCGGGAAATCGAGGATCGCACGCTGACCTATCTCTTCACGCGTCCAGTTCCGCGCGTCGCGGTGTTCCTCGGTCGCGCAGCCGGTGCCTTCAGCGTGGCGCTGCTGCTCAACGTGCTGGGCGCGCTGGCACTGCTGGTGGCGGCAAGCGGCATCCGCCTCGGGAAAAGTCCTGATGCAAGCGTGTTTCCGCTCGCGGCCTTCCCCGATGACGGCGTCAGCGTGTCCATCCTCGGGGCAGTGGTGCTCGGCAGCCTGGTGTACACCGCCCTGTTCGCCTGCATCAGCGTCTTCACCCGCCACCCGATGATCGTCGGGCTGGTCTACACCTTCGCCATCGAAAGCTTCCTGTCGAACCTGCCCGGCTCCAACCAGAGTCTGACGCTGCAGTACTGGCTGCGCTCATGGATCGCCGCCAAGGGCCATCCCATCTGGCAGCGCATCGAGGGCTTCGCCTCGGCGAGCTATGCGGACAGCGCGGAATCCGCGCTCCGCCTGGTCGTGATCGCTTCGCTGCTGCTCGCGCTGGGCGCCTGGCGCATCCGCCGCAAGGAGTACGTCTTCACTTCGTGAGGCGACGGTAGTACGTGCGCTGCACCGGCAGGTTCTGCGCGTCGAGATCCTCGGTCACGAACAGATCCGGCGAGAGAATGCGCAGGCGGTTGCTGGCGCGCAGGCGCGAGCCGCTGCGATTGTCGAACTGTTCCAGCGTGAAGGTGATGCCCTGGGCGCGCGGCTCGCCCAGCCCGCGCCAGATCGCCATGCCGCTGGAGACGCTGGTGATCATCGAGAGCTGGTACTCACCGCTGCGGTTGTCAAAACCCAGCCAGCCGTGCGTGGTGAAGTTGCGGCCGTCGATCACCGCGCGCGAGTCCCAGCGCAGATAGCGGCCATCAAGGATCCACTCCAGCCGAGCCTGTCCCTGCAGCGGGGTTCGGGATTCGGTTCCGTCGGCCGCGACCCGGGCGCTCTCCATCCGGAACTCTCCGGCGAGCGATTCCAGCTTGGCATGGCTCTTGCCCGGTCGGCTGAACTTCTCCAGCGCGTCGATTTGCTCCTCCATGCGCAACGGATCCTCTTGGCGCGTCGGCTGACGTACCGGTGCGGATGTGCTTTCACAGGCGGGAAGCACCGCGAGGGCGAGCAAGAGCAAGGGCTGCGGGCGCATGTCGAGGAGGACAGCAGCCTAGCGTCCCTGCCGGGCTTTGTCCTCGCCAAGGGACAGATCATGCATGGCACGGGATTCGCAACCTCTCCAGTGTCCGAAGCACCACATCCCATCCCCGCACACGCCATGAAGCACACCCTCCTCCGCCTGACCTTGGCCGCCCTCGGGACCCTTGCGTTCGCGCCGCGCGCCGATGCGCAGTTCATCGATCTCGCCTACTCGAAGAAGAAGGGCGTCTCGATCCATCTCTCCAACCGCCCCGCCCCGCGCATGTGGATGCCCGGTCACTACGAGGTGCGCATGGAGCGAACCTGGGTGGAGGGCCCTGAAAAGCGCGTGTATGTGATGCCGGTGCGCGAGACCCGCTTCGATTCCTGCGGCAAACCCTACGAGGTGGAGATGCGCTCAGGCTACTGGATGCTCGTGCGCGAACCCGGTCGATTCGTGGAACGCGAAGTGCGTGTCTGGGTGCCCGGACACTGGCGTCACTGCTGACCAGCATCTCACAGCACAGCCGACACGCTGTCTGGATGGGGCGGCGGTCGAGCTTACCCCCCGCGGCCACGGTGGCCGCGGGGTTCTTTCTTTTGCAGACGATCCAGCAGTCGCTGCCATGCTTGAGCTTCGCGCACCGGCGCGTGCAGGACGGCGATTCGGCGCGAGATGCGCTCCAGCCGAGCGACGAACCCCGGTTCGCGGAGAGCGCGCGCCATCAGCCTGCGAAGGGCGGCGGAATCACCCACGGCAAACAAACCGGGATGGCTCTCACCCAGCGTGCCGAGATTGCCCATCGCGCGGCTCGCCAGCACGCCGACTCCCGCGCACAGGGCCTCGATCAGGGCCGCGGAACTGCCCTCGATGCGTGAGGGCTGCACGAACAGCCAGGCACGCGCCAGCTCACGGCGCACTTCGGATGCAGACCGCTCGCCACGCCAGCGGTACGCAGGGTTGCGGCGCATCTGTGCCTGCACGCGCCCCTTCCATCCGGACTCCCATTCACCGCCGAGGTGCACGAGTTCCAGACCCGCCAGACCCCGCAGCGCACGCGCAGCGAGCAGCGGATCCTTGGCGGCGCGCAGATGACCGACCTGCAGAATCCGGCCAGCAACCGGTCGGCGTTGTGTCACGGGATCCTCACAGGACTGGCGAATCACCAAGCACTTCCTGCGCAGCGCTGCCGGCAGACGACTACGCGCCAGAGGTTCCAGCACCACAAGCAGATCCGCAGCCTTGAGTGCGTCCCGGGCAGCAGCCGTGGCGTCCAGGCGCGGGTGCAGGTCCGTGCCTGTCAGTACGAGCACGATCCGTCCTTGCGGGCGTGCGTGCCGAAAGGCGCGCACGGCGGCGGCCGACTTGCGGGCATGCAGAGCCACCAGCAGATCCGCGCGCTCCGGCTTGGTCACGATGCGGTGACCCAGACTGCGCAGGATGCGGGCATAGCGCTGCGCCGTGATCGCGTTGCCGGACGAACGCACGGCCGAGCCGGGGCAGGCGATCGCAATCTTCATGCGGGGTGATTGCCAAGTACGAGTGCGGATCGGACGATGGAAGGGGTCATGCGCACGCTGCCCTTGTACCTCGCCGGCGAGCCCCGTACGAGCGGTCAGGAACTCCCGGTGCTCGACAAGTACACCCAGGCCACCTTCGCCCGCGTTGCCAAGGCCGGTCCGCGCGAGCTGGAGCAGGCCATCACGGCCGCCCACGGGGCGCGCGCAGCCTGTGCGGCGCTGCCGGCTTGGAAGCGCCGCGATGCGCTGCTGCATGTGGTCCGGCGCTGCGAAGAACAGCGCGAGGAGCTGGCGCGCACGCTGTGCGCCGAAGCTGGCAAGCCGCTGTGCGACTCGCGCGGCGAGGTCACGCGTCTCATCGACACGCTGCGCATCGCGGCCGAGGAAGCCACACGCATCGGCGGCGAGTGGATTCCGATGGATGTCAGCCCGCGTACGCAGGGCCGCATGGCACTGAGCCGCCGCGTGCCCGTGGGTGCCTGCGCCTTCATCACGCCGTTCAACTTTCCGCTCAATCTGGCGGCGCACAAGCTCGCTCCGGCCCTGGCCGCGGGCTGTCCCTTCGTACTCAAGCCCGCCAGCGCGACCCCTGTCAGCGCGCTGATGCTCGGCAGCTATCTGGCAGAGTGCGAGCTGCCGCCCGGCAGCTTCTCGATCCTGCCGATGGACGCCGCCGATGCAGCGCCGCTGGTCGAGGATCCGCGCCTCTCGTTGCTGTCCTTCACCGGCTCACCGACCGTCGGCTGGGACATGAAGCGGCGCGCAGGAAGGAAGAAGGTCGCGCTGGAACTCGGCGGCAACGCGGCCGTGATCATCGAGCCGGACACGCAGCTGGAGGACTGCATCGAGCGCCTGCTGTTCGGCGCCTTCTATCAGTCCGGTCAGAGCTGCATCAAGACCCAGCGCATCCTCGTGCACGCCAGCCTGTACGAGGAAGTGCGCGCACGCCTGCTTGCCGGCCTGAGCCGCTGGCCCAGCGGAAATCCGCATGAGGAGCATGTGCGCCTGGGACCGCTGATCGACGAGCGCGAGGCCATGCGCCTGGAGCACTGGATCCGGGAAGCACAGAGCCGCGGCGCGCGCGTCCTGTGCGGTGGAAACCGCAGCGGCGCCGTGCTGGAAGCCACGCTGCTGGAACAGGTCCCGCCGGGCTGCGCGATCCTTGACGAGGAGGCCTTCGGGCCGGTGGCGGTCTTGAGTGCCTACACGGACTTCGAAGCGGCGCTGCAGGAAGTCAACCGCTCGCGCTTCGGACTGCAGGCGGGAGTGTTCACCCGCGACATCCACAAGGCGCAGCGTGCCTGGAGCGAGCTGGAAGTCGGTGCCGTGCTGATCGGCGATGTGCCGAGCTTCCGTGCCGATCACCTGCCCTACGGCGGTGTCAAGGACTCCGGCCTGGGCCGCGAGGGCGTGCGCTCCGCGATCGAGGAGCTGACCGAGCCGCGTCTGTTGGTGATTCGGACGCCGCCCGCGTAGGCGATCGCGCAAGCTGATGAGCGCGCGCCAGCAGCGCATCGAACATCTGCGGCGTCAGTCGTCCTGTGAACGTGTTCTGCTGACTGACATGGTAGGAGCCCAGCAGATGTACGCCCGCCAGCTCAACCTGGGCCCCGTGCGCGAAATTCGGCCGCGCGGCGAAGCGCGCGATCCCCCGGCGCTGCGCGAGATCTAGCGCGGCATCCCACGCGATGCCGCCCAGCGCCACCCAGACACGGGCGCGCGTCAGGGCCGCGCACTCCCGATCCAGCCAGTCGGCACAGGCTTCGATCTCGTCGGGTTGCGGCTTGTTGCCGGGCGGCGCGCAGCGCACCGCTGCGCTGATCCAGACATCCTTGAGGCGCATGCCATCGTCGCGGCCGACCGAATGCGCCTGACTGGCCAGTCCGAGCCGGTGCAGCGCGCTGTAGAGAAAGTCGCCGGAGCGATCGCCGGTGAACACGCGCCCCGTGCGATTGGCACCGTGCGCTCCGGGCGCCAATCCGAGCATCCACATGGCCGCCTCGGGATCCCCGAAGCCCGGCACCGGCTTGCCCCAGTAGCTCTCGTGCGCGTAGCTGCGGCGCTTTTCGCGCGCGACCTCCTGACACCAGGCCACCAGTCGCGGACAGCGCCGACAGCGCACGAGCCGTGCTTCCAGCGCTTGAAGCACGTGGCGCTTCACCATCGCTCGATCCGCCGACAGGCTTCCTGCAGTGCGTCCTCTTCCTTGGCGAAGCACACTCGGATCCAGCGCTCGCCGGCATTGCCGGTGAAGAAGGCCGTGCCGGGCACGGTGGCGACCCCGACCTTCTCCAGCAGGTCCATCGCGGCGCTGCGTGCATCAGAAAAACCGCGTCGTGACACATCTGCGAGCACGTAGTACGCGCCCTGCGGCCAGACCGGCGCGAGGCCGGCGCGCGTCAGCGCCTGACAGGTCCACTCTCGCTTGCGGGCGTACGAGTCCCGCAGCTCGGTGTAGAAGCTCTGCGGCAGCGAGAATCCGGCGGCGACACCGTGCTGCAGCGGCGTCGGAGCGCAGATGTAGTACAGATCGTTGACCAGCGCGATGGCCCGCGCCCAGTCCTCGCGCGCCACGGCGTAGCCCAGACGCCAGCCCGTGATGCTGA
>SXGT01430490.1_pt1 | contig 23008 bp, 17 predicted proteins | sample 3176221 | NCBI WGS metagenome assembly SXGT01 (sample SAMN11356862, study PRJNA531348) | freshwater metagenome | isolation source: freshwater sample F1-120 | place: China: Fuxian Lake, Yuxi | collected 2017-12-25
CACCGATCACGTTGGACAGCAGGAAGTTGCGCTCGGCGAACTTCGCGGCGAACACACTGCGGGTGAGCAAGTTGCCGATCGGCACGCCGCCGGTGCCCTGATAGGTGTAGTTCTTGGTCTCGGTGTTGGTTTCGTAGTCGTACTCGCGGTCCACATCGCCGTTCTTGCCGACGATCGCGTAATCCTCGGGCGCGCTGGCGATCACCGGGCCGAAGTACACCCGCGGCTGGTCCAGCGGCGCCGGACCCGGGGACACCACAGTGCCATTGGCGCCGACCACGGTGGCCAGGAACTCCGGGTAGCCGCCGTTCTGATTGGGATCGTTGGCCACACCGCGGACCGTGTTGGCCGGCGAGGCGACGAAGCCGTTGCCGTGGGTGTAGACGGTGTGCCGGTTGATCCAGTCGCGCTGGTTGTCGATCAGGCGGTCCGGGTTCAGCTCCCGGGCGGCCACCACGTAGTCACGGATCTGCCCGTCCGGGCCGGTGTAGCGGTCCATGGACAGCTGATCGGGGAAGTTGTAGAAGTTCTTGCCCTGCTGGAACTGCGTGAACGCCGGGCTGACGATCGTCGGATCCAGCAACCGGATGTTGGAGGTGGTGGCCCGGTCCGCGGAGACCTGCTGGGCCGTCGCGTTGGCATCGCCGCTGTAGTCGCGATAGGTGACCACCTCGTCGGTCAGCCCGTAGGCGTCTCTCGTCGCGGTGATACTTCGGCTGATGTATTCGCTTTCCTTCTGCGCCGCGTTGGGCTTGACGCTGAACTGCTCGACCACCAGCGGCCAGCCCGCGCCCACCACCAGAGAGGACAGCAGCAACAGCACCAGTCCGATGGCCGGGATACGCAGATCGCGAAGGACCAGTGCGGAGAACACCGCGACCGCGCAGATGACGGCGATGGCCAGCAGGATCAGCTTGGCCGGCAGCACCGCGTTGATATCGGTGTAGCCGGCACCGGTGAACGGCTTACCGGCGCGGGTATTGCTCAGCAGCTCGTAACGGTCCAGCCAGTAGGCGACGGCCTTGAGCAGCACCAGGGTGCCGGCCAGTGCGATCAACTGGACGCGGGCCGCGCGGCTCAGCGCGCCGGAGCGCCCGGCCAGCCGGATCCCGCCGAACAGGTAGTGGCCCAACAGGTTCGCCACGAACGCCAGGAACACCGCGACAAACAGGTAGGTGAGCACCAGCCGGTAGAAGGGCAGATCGAAGGCGTAGAAGCCGAGGTCGATGCCGAACTGCGGGTCGGTGATCCCGAACTCGCCGCCGTGCAGGAACAGCTGAACCTGCGGCCAGTAGCTCTGCGCGACGATGCCGGCCAGCAGACCGATGAACACCGGGATGCCGATACCGAACAGCCGCAGCCGGCTCATGACCGTGGTGCGGTAGCGGGCCACCGGATCATTGGGGCCCACGGTCGGCACGAACACCGGGCGGGTGCGATAGGCCAGCGTCATGGCCGCGAAGACCACCGCTCCGATCACCAGCGCCACCACCAGGAACAGCACGATGCGGGTGAAGAGCACCGTGGTGAACACCGAGCGGTAGCCGAGCTCGCCGAAGAACAGCCAGTCGACATATCCGTCGATGAACCGGGGGCCCACCAACAACAACAGGACTACAGCTACCGCGACGCCGATCAGAACCCGGCTCCGACGTGTCAGCTGCGGCATTCGTGCCGCGGGCCGCATACCCAACTCTTCAACTCCAGTCCATGGTCGGTGGCCTCAGCAAGTCTGAATCCCGGTCGAGGGGCCACGTCTTGTCCCAACTCTACGCAGTGCCCGCCAAGGAACCTCTCAGCATGTGGGGGGTTCGCCACCGGCAGAAATCGTGTTCAGCGCGTCGACGGCTGTGGTCAGCGTGTCCACCTTCACCAGCTGCAGGCCGTCCTGGTGCGCGGTGACGGCCTCGGCGCAGTTGTCGGCCGGGACCAGGAACACCGTCGCCCCGGCCTCCCGGGCCGCCAGCATCTTGTGGGTGATGCCGCCGATCGAGCCCACCTTGCCCTCGGCGTCGATGGTGCCGGTGCCTGCGACGAACTTGCCGTCGTTGAGCTCGCCGGTGGTGAGCTTGTCGACGACCGCCAGGCTGAACATCAGCCCTGCCGACGGGCCGCCGATATTGGCCAGGTTGAACTCGATGTCGAACATCGCCCACGGCGCGTCGAGCACCCCGACGCCCAGATACCCCTGCTTGCCTTCGGGGTGCTCGCCCAGCGTGATGGTGGCTGTGCCGGCCGGGGCGTTCTTGCGCCGGTAGTCGATGACGATCTGCTCGCCGGGTTTGGTGTTCTTCACGACGTCCTGAAATGCCTTGAGGTCGGCCACCTCGACGTTGTTGACCATGTCGATGGCATCCCCGGGCTGCAGCTTGCCCGCCGAGGGCCCCTCGTCCGACACGGTCTCGACGGTGACGGCCTTGGGGTACTTCAGGTAGGACAGGGCCGCGTATTCGGCGTCGTCCTCGGACCGTTTGAAGTCCGCGGTGTTGCCCTTGTCGATATCGTCCTTGGACTTGTCCGGCGGATAGACCAGCTCTCGCGGGATCAGCTGATCGCGGCCCGACATCCACAACACCAGGGCCTGGCCGAGGGTGAGTCCGTCGCGCTGGGACACCGTCGTCATGTTCAGGTGACCGGAGGTGGGATGGGTGATCTCGCCGGCCACCCCGTCGGTGCTCTTGATGTCCACGACCTGCTTGCCGTCGATCTCGCCGAGGGTGTCGAACGTCGGACCCGGCCCCAACGCGACGAAGGGCACCGTCACCACCGACAGCAGCAACCCGAACGCCACGATGGGCACGAGCGCGACCACCAGCGTCAAAATCCGCCTGTTCACGCCGCCCACAGTAGAGGTTCGCGACCAGGGCGCACCGTGCGTGGCGGACCGGAGCCGAGCGGCGACGCCGCCGATCGATTGAATATAGTATCCAATACTGTTCAGGCCGCCCGATCCGACGGAGAAACCCCACGTGACCTCACCACACGCCCGCCTCGCCGAGCTCGGACTGTCGATTCCGCCGCCACCCCCACCCAAGGGCAACTACTTCCCCGTCCGACGGCACCGCGGGCAGTTGTGGGTGTCCGGCGCGACGGCCCGCACCCCGGCCGGCCCCGCAGTGGTCGGTGTGGTCGGCGATGACGTGACCGTGGCACAGGCGCAGGATCAGTCCCGGGTGGCGGCGCTGAATCTGCTGGCGGCCATCGATGCCGCGGTCGGCCTCGACGCCGTGACGGCCGTGCTGCACGTGCGGGGATACGTGCGGGGCGCACCGACGCTGACCGACCACCCGGCGGTCATCGACGGTGCGTCCGGCCTCCTGCTGGCCGTCTTCGGCGACGAGGTCGGCGCCCACGCCCGCACGGCGATCGGCGTCGCCTCGCTACCGGGCGGAGCCTGCGTGGAACTCGATCTCGTCGCCGCCGTGGACGACTGAATCGCCGCCGCAGCTCGGCTATCGGCATAATTGGATCCGATATACACTTTTCCGAGCTACCCATCGCATATCCGCGTCATCGCCACGAGGAGGCCCGCCGAATGACATTTGCCAGTGCCTGGGAACTGCGGGCCGAATTCGCGCAGTCCCTGTCCCGGATGTACGGCACGGAAGTGCCCGCCTACACCGACCTGGTGCAGGTGGCGGCCGAGGTCAACCGCGACGTCGTGATCCGCGACGGCGCCGACGCCGAACGGCTCGGCACCGCCACCCGGGTGGCCGAGGAACGCCATGGCGCGATCCGCGTCGGCACTCCGCAGGAAATGCACCAGGTGGCAACGATTTTCGCCGGCTTCGGGATGCATCCCGTCGGCTTCTACGACCTCCGCGATGCCGCCACGAGCGCCGTGCCGGTGGTGTCCACCGCGTTCCGCCCCGTCGACACCGAACAACTCGCCCGCAATCCGTTCCGGGTGTTCACCTCGATGCTGGTGGTCGACGACCGCCGGTTCTTCCCGCCGGAGATCTCCGACCGGCTGACCGCGTTCCTCGGCGAACGCCGGCTCTTCGGACCCGAGTTGCTCGAACTGGCGCACCGGGCACAGGCACACGGCGGACTCGACCAGCCCCACGCCGGCCGGTTCGTCGCGCTGGCCACCGCGGCCTTCGAGTTGGCCGCCGAGCCCGTGGACCGATCGTGGTACGAAACGCTGGAGGCCATCTCATCGGTCGCCGCAGATATCGGCGGCGTACGCAGCACCCACATCAACCACCTGACGCCCCGGGTGCTCGACATCGATGAGCTCTACGCGCGCATGCAGAGCCGCGGGATCGCGATGATCGACGAGATCCAGGGCCCCCCACGCTGGGATGGGCCCGATGTGCTGTTGCGGCAGACGTCGTTTCGCGCCCTCGCGGAGCCCCGCCGGTTTCGCGATGACGACGGGCACATCTCCACGGGTGCGCTGCGCGTGCGGTTCGGCGAGGTCGAGGCCCGCGGCGTCGCGCTGACACCGGCGGGCCGCGACCGCTACGACGCGATGGTGGCCGAGACCGACGCGCGGGCGGCCGCCGATCCGGACTCGAGCCGCCAGGACATCGCCAGGGCGGTCTGGACGGAGCGCCTCCCGGCCACCGAACACGAACTGGCACAACAGGATCTCGCCTACTTCACCTTCCGCGTCGCGGATGCGTCGGCCCGCACCGGACCGGCCGAACCGAACCTGACCAGCCTGATCGAACACCACTGGGTCATCCCCGAACCGATCGTCTACGAGGACTTCCTGCCACGTTCGGCGGCCGGCATCTTCCAGTCGAATCTGACCTCGGAGGGCAGGAAGGACACCTCGCTGGCGGGGTCGGCGCGCGACATCGGCTGGATGTCCGACATTCTCGGCCGTCAGGTCGCCGACCCCAATGATCTCTACGCCGCACAACGCTCCCGGTCCCTGGCGGCAGTCGGCGCCGAACTCGGCATGGCACTGGACGCTCGGTGACCGAACGTCGGCGGGGCAGTTCGGCGCACGCGGACCCGGCCGTGATCTCGGCCGCGTTCCTGGCCGACCGATTACGCCGGGCCGGATTGGCCGACGTACTCGCCGACGACACTTCTCGTGCCGCCTACTCCTCGGATGCCTCGCTGTACCGGGTGCGCCCATTGGTGATCGCGCGGCCCCGGCACGCCGACGAGGTGTCTGCGGCACTGACCATCTGCCGCGAGCACGGTGTGCCGCTGGTCAGCCGCGGCGGCGGCACATCGGTGGCCGGCAATGCGGTCGGGACCGGACTGGTGCTCGACTTCAGCCGGCACATGACCAAGGTGCTCTCGGTCGATCCGGACGCGCGGACCGCCACGGTAGAACCCGGAACCATCCAGGTCGCGCTGCAGCGGGCCGCGGCGAGACACGGCCTGCGCTTCGGGCCGGACCCGTCGACGTTCACCCGCTGCACCATCGGCGGAATGATCGGCAACAATGCCTGCGGTTCAAGGACATTGGGCTACGGCCGCACCTCCGACAATGTGCTCGCCCTCGATGTCCTGACCGGAAGCGGTGAGACGCTGCGGCTGGAATCGGGCGCTCGACCGCTCTCGTCGCCCACGCTGTCGCAACTGCAGGCGGTCACCCGCGCCGGACTCGGCACCATCCGAACCGAGTTCGGCACCTTCGGTCGCCAGGTGTCCGGGTACGCGCTCGAGCACCTACTGCCGGAGCACACGTTCGACGTCACGCGGATGCTGGTGGGCAGCGAGGGCACGCTGGCGGTGACCACCGGGGCAACCGTGCGCCTGGTCACCGAGCCTGCGCACCGCGTACTGGTGGTCCTCGGCTACCCGGATATCGCCACTGCCGGTGACGCGGCACCGGCCGTGCTGTCGTTCTCCCCCACCGCCTGCGAGGGCCTGGATTCCCGCATCGTCGAGGTCGTGCGCACGCGCCGCGGCCCCGGCGCGGTTCCTGCTCTTCCCGACGGTGCCGCGTGGCTGTTCGTCGAAGTGGCCGGCGAGGAGTTCGACGATGTCGTGGACCGCGCCCGCGATGTCGGCACCGGCTGCGGTGCCGCCGATTTCCTGATCGTCACCGATGCCGCCCAGGCCGGGGCGCTGTGGCGGATCCGCGCCGACGGGGCCGGGCTGGCGGGCCGCAGCCCGGCGGGTCTGCCCGCGCACGCCGGCTGGGAGGACGCCGCGGTGCCGCCCGGCTCCCTCGGTTCCTACCTGCGCGAGTTCGACGCTCTCATGGTCGATTACGGGTTGACCGGGCTGCCGTACGGGCACTTCGGGGACGGCTGCCTGCACATCCGCATCGACCTTCCCCTGGACGATCCCGGCGGCACTGGAGTGTTTCGCCGGTTTCTGGCCGACGCCGCCACCCTGGTGTCCCGGTACGGCGGTTCGCTGTCCGGCGAGCACGGCGACGGCCGCGCGCGCAGCGAGTTGCTGCCGCTGATGTACTCCCCCGCCGCGCTGCGCCTGTTCGCCGCGGTCAAGCACGCGTTCGACCCCGACAACGTGCTCAATCCGGGCGTGGTGGTCGATCCCCGGCCCGTGGACGCCGACCTGAGAGCGCCCGTCCCATCGGCCGCTCGCACGACGCTGGCCCTGTCCTACCGCCACGATGCCGGCGACTTCAACCAGGCCGTGCACCGGTGCACCGGGGTGGGAAAGTGCCGGGCGGACAACACCGCGACGGGCGGTGTGATGTGCCCGTCGTATCAGGCCACCAAAGAGGAGAAGGACTCCACGCGCGGCCGCTCCCGGGTCCTGCAGGAGATGATCAACGGCACCGCGGTCCGCGGCGGATGGCGCGCGCCGGAGGTGCACGATGCGCTGGATCTCTGTCTCTCCTGCAAGGGCTGTCTGTCGGACTGTCCGACCGGGGTCGACATGGCGTCGTTCAAATCCGAGGTCCTGCACCAGAGTTACCGCAACCGGATCCGCCCGGCCGCGCACTACTCACTGGGCTGGCTGCCGCGGTGGGCCCGGCTCGCCAGCCGGGCACCGCGGCTGGCCAACGCGGCCACCCGACTGCCGGGTGCCGGCCGACTGGCGCTCTCGCTGGCCGGCGTGGACAGCCGCCGCACCATTCCCGCACTGGCCCAGAACACGTTTCGGGACTGGTTCGAGGCGACCGCCGCCCAGCGGACGCAATCCGGCGCGCCGGTCGTGCTGTTCGTGGACACCTTCACCAACTACTTCACCCCCGAGATCGGGCGAGCGACGGTACGCGTGCTGGAGGCCGCCGGGTTCCGGCCCGAACTTCCCGCCGAACCGCTGTGCTGCGGACTCACCTGGATCTCCACCGGTCAACTCACCGCTGCCCGAAAGATCCTGGGCCGCACCGTCCGTGCCCTCACTGAGTATGCCGCCACGGGAACGCCGATCGTTGGCATGGAGCCCTCGTGCACGGCCGTACTGCGCTCGGATGCGGCCGAACTGCTCGACGCGCGGATCGCCGAACCGGTCGCGGACGCCACCCGTACCCTGGCCGAGCTGCTCAACCGGAGCGGGTGGCAACCGCCCCGCCTGGACGGAGACAGGTTTGTGGCGCAACCACATTGCCACCACCACGCGGTGATGGACTGGGGCGCGGACGCCGAGCTGTTGGGCCGGGCCGGCGCCGACGTGCAGCGGCTGGGCGGATGTTGCGGCCTGGCCGGCAACTTCGGTGTCGAGAAGGGGCACTATGAGGTCTCCGTGGCCGTCGCCGAGCAGCAGCTCCTACCCGCGGTCGCACACGCCGCGGCGGACACCACCATCCTCGCCGACGGCTATTCCTGCCGGACCCAGCTCTCGGATCTGACCGACCGCCACGGGGTCCACCTGGCACAGGTGCTGGCCGCCCGGCTCGACGATATCGCCGACTGACTCCGCGTCTACGCGCCCGCTCAGCGGTGTCCGACGAGATCGAGCGCAGCGGCTTCGATGGTGTCCTCATCGAGAAGGACGTGACGCGCGGCGTCGCCGAGCGGGATGAAGCTGTCCTGACTCGATACGCGGGCGATGCGCCCGCCGAATCCGCCGTCCAGGAGTTCGGCAAGCACACTCTCGCCGACACCCCCGGACCGGCGGGTCTCGTCGACGATCAGCGCGCGACCGGTGGCGTTCGCCGCCCGCACCATGTCGTCCACCGGCAGCGGGGACAGCCAGCGCAGATCAACGGTGCGGCAACCGATACCACGTCGCTGCAGGCGCCGCGCGACCCGCAGACTCATCCGCAGTCCGTTGCCGTAGGTCAGCAATGTCAGGTCGGTGCCGTGCCCGTAGACGCGTGCCCGCCCGATCCGCGCGTCACAGCCGCTGCCCGGGTCCGGATACCCCGCGAGCCAACCATCGTCGCCGTCCTGATGCAGATCGCGGGTGTGATACAGCGCGATCGGTTCCAGGAAGAGGCACACCGCCCCGGCCGTCGAGGCCGCCTCGACGCAACTGCGCAGCATGGCCGCGGCGTCATCGGGTCGCGCCGGCGAGGCGATGACGACGCCCGGGATGTCACGCAGCGCGGCAATCGAATTGTCGTTGTGGAAGTGGCCGCCGAACCCCTTCTGGTAGCCGTAGCCGGCGATGCGGACCACCATCGGGTTGCGGTACTGCCGATCGGAGAAGAACTGCAGGCTGGCGGCTTCGCCGCGGATCTGATCGGCGGCATTGTGGACATAGGCGAGGTACTGGATCTCGGGTATCGGGAGAAGACCGGACACCCCGGCACCCAGCGCGAGGCCGAGAATCGCCTGCTCGTCGAGCAGCGTGTCGAAGACCCGGGCGCGGCCCACCTTGGCCTGCAACCCACGCGTCACGCCGTATACGCCGCCCTTGCCCGCGACGTCCTCACCGAACAGCACCGCTTCGGGGTGGCTCTCCAGCACCTCGGCCAGCGCCCGGTTGATCGACAGTGCGAGCGTCAACGGTGTGTCATCGGCCTGCGCACCGGTTTCGGCCCCCGTTGGCGGGTGGCTCGACGCGGTGACCGCATCGTCGAGGGCAACGCGCAGCGGCCGCATCACCGTCTCGGCGCTGTCGAGCTGATCGAGCTCGATCACCTCGGCGGCGAGCTCCAGCACGCGGGCCCGCTTCGCCTGATATCGCTGCACCACCTCATCGGCTGTCAGCAGCCCGCGCTGCACCAGATCGAGTGCGGTGCACAACACCGGATCGCGGTCGTAGTCCGCGGCGATCTCCCGTGGTGAACGATAAGCCTGTTCGTAGTCCGACCCGGCGTGGGCCATCAGCCGTACGGTGCGCAGATGCAGGAACGCCGGGCGGCGTTCGGTACGCACCCACTGCGCCGCGGCGGCGGTGACGGCGTAGGTCTCGGCGAGATCGGAGCCGTCGGCGCTGAAGTAGGCGAGGCCGGTGCGGTGGGCGTAGTTCGCCGCGACCCAGCCCGGCGGGGACTTCACACTGATGCCGATGCCGTTGTCCTCGCAGACGAACAACAGCGGCAGCGGAACCCCCTGGTAGCCGGTGTGGGCCGCGGTGTTGATGGCCCCGACCGCGGTCGAATGGTTCACCGAGGCATCGCCGAAACTGCAGACCGCCAGCGCATCGGTCGGCCACGGACATGCGACGCCCAGCTTTCTGGTGCGTGCGATGGAGAACGCCACCCCGACCGCACGCGGCAGGTGCGAGGCGATGGTGGATGTCTGCGGGATGATGTTGAGGTCGTGGCGGCCGAAAACCTTGTGCCGCCCGCCGGCGATGGGCTCGGTGGTCGCGGCCACCACTCCGAGCAGGACATCCCGCAACGGGTCACTGCCGGGCACCTGTTGGGCCCTGGCAAGGAAGAAGCCGCCGGAGCGATAGTGCAGCAGTGCCGGGTCGGTGGGGCGCAGCGCCGCTGCGACGGCCGCGTTGCCTTCGTGCCCGGAGGACCCGATCGTGTAGAAACCCTTGCCGTCGGCTCGAAGCCGGCGCGCGGCCAGATCGAGGTGACGACTGCCCACCTGGGCGTCGAACAGGTCCAGCCGGAGCTGGTCATCGAGCGGACCGCGTTCGTGGTGGCCCGGGTGGGCGGTGGCGCCGGCGATCGTCTCGAGGAAGTAGGTGTCAACAGGTTCGACCACCGGACAACCCTCACTTCCCGATGCAGCTGAACGCGACCTTGCGGGCACGGACGTGACCGGTGACCAGCGTATGCATGTGACTCCTGCCCCGTGGGTCAACACGGATTCCGAATCGGCGGTGTCAGCAGCAACCCGTGCGCGGGGCACCCGCAGGGACCACGACGGTGGACCCCAGGGCCTCCGGCGATCCGTGCCAGGTGACCGACCGGCTCGGCGGCGGGGTCTGCTCACTGCGGGTGGGCACCAACGGGCGGCCGTCGACGAGGACGGTCGCGATCCCCGGAAGATCACCCAGGGCAAGGCATTCCAGTCCGTCGCGGGCCATGGAGCCGGTGATCGGCCCGAGGACCAGGAGATCGGCGGGCATGCCCTCGGCGATCACACCGGTGTTCAGGCCATGCGCCCGCGCGGTCTGGCCGGTGGCTGCCGCCACCGCGGTCACCGGGTCGACCTCGCACACCGAGGCAAGGAAGCACAGCGCGCGCATCATGCCGCGCGGGATCACCCCGGTGCCGCCGGGAGTATCGGTGCCCATGGTGAGGCGTTCGAGCCGGCCGCGCGCGGTCAGCTCATCGACGACCAGCTTGGTGGCCCGATAGTTGTTGGAACTGCACACTTCCAGACTCGCCGACGGCACGTCGTCGATGATCGAGACGATGTCCTCATCCGGGGGTGGAATCGGGCCGCCCGAGACGTGCCCGACGATATCGGGCTGGACGGCGGCGACGACATCGGCGCCGGCGACACGGCTGCTGCCCGAGCGGGATACGCCGCCAGAGTGCAGTTTCACCGTCATCCCGCGCTGATGGGCCCACTCGACGTACTGCTGAGCTTCCCCGTCCCCCAACCTGTTCCAGTCGTAGAAGATGAACTTGAGCTGATCGATGCCCTCGGCGGCCGCGCGGTCGAAGTGTGCTTCGGTCATACCCGGAACCAGCAACACGGTACCGGCGTTGACCTTCACCCCGGAGGGACGCATCCGGCCCGTCGTGTGCTTGGACACGATGGCGATGCTCAGCACGAGTTCCGGTGTCAGCGCACCGAAATCCAGTCCGGGAATGTGCAGCTCACCGGCCGAGACCATCGAGGTGGTGCCGCCGTGCAGATAGTTGTGGATCCAGCCGATCGAGTTCTGCGCCGGGGTCCACTCGCCGAACGTCGGGTGCACGTGGCCGTCCACCAGGCCGGGCATCACGGTCAGACCGCCCGCGGACAGCACGGCATCGGGTGCCGGATGGGTGTGTCCGATTCCGGTGATGACACCGTCCTCGACGACCAGGGTGGTGTCCCGGATCGGCGTCCGGGAACCCTCGCCGTGCACCAGCAGGCCGATGTCGTCAATCAACAGCGTCGTCACCCGAGTCCCCTTTGGTCGTTTTGGATACACTATCCGATTTTGTCGATGCGCGGTTCGCCCATGGCGTCAGCCGGGGCAGGCCGAAGACGACCAGCACGACGATCGCCGCTCCCGCCAGGTTCATCGCCAGCCGTACACCGCCCTCGTACCACGGGAACAGCTCGGGGTACTCACTGACGATCAACAGCACCGGCGGACCCGTGATCGCCCACCACGTGTAGTTCACCGGACGCAGCGCCATGGCGAGGCCGAACAGCACGGTCGCCGCCGAGATCACCACCGGCGCGGGCGGTTGCGCCCCCAGCAGGGCGGCCGCGATCAGTGCGCCGACGGTGTTTCCGCCGAGCCGCTGCACGATCCGGGTACGCGTCTGGTCGCGGTGCGGCTGGATGGTCAGCAGCACACTGGTGACCAACCACTGTCCGCCCACGAGATCATCGGGCAGCGCCTCGGCGATGAGTACCGCCACCGACACGGCCACCGCCACCCGTGCCGCATGCCCGCGCCGACCGGGCGGGCGCACGGTCGGCGCCGACGCAGCCGGCTCCTCCCCCGGGCGCCGGGCGCGCGCTGCGCACCACCACGCCGACCACGCCACCAGGACTGTCAGCGAGCCCACGGCATAGGGCCAGACATTTGCCGGCAGGCCGTGCGCGGCCTCCGATGGCCCGATGTCGATGGCGGCCAGTACGACCACCAAACCCGCTGTCGGACCGATCTTGTCGACCAGTGCACCACCCACCGCTGCCACCACGACGGCCACGGCATGCACGCCCGGAACCTCGACCGTGAGCACCACCACCAGGACACCGACGGCCACCGTGACGGCACGAAGCGCGATCACGCCGAGTCCCGCGCGCAATCCCTGCGGCAGCGACGGAACCGCGGTCAGCACGAAACCCAGCCCCACCGCCGAACCCAGCTCTGCGTGACCGAGTGCCGCACTGAGGGCAAGAATCGCGCCGAGCGTCAACGCCAGACAACCCGCCATCGCCCACTGCGCCCGACCGACCGGGCGCACCAGAGCGGCCACGCCGGCCCACCTCCGGGACACCCGCGCTACTCGGGCTCGGCCCCGGGATCTGGATCGGTAGGCGACCCGGCGTCCAGGACGGCCTGCACGATTCCCTGGTAGCCGGTACACCGACAAATGTTGCCCGACAATGCTTCCCGCACCGACTGCTCGCACAGCGGTTTCTCGGCATCGGGGTCGCGCAGCAACTCCAGAGCCGTGACGAGGAAACCCGGGGTGCAGAAGCCGCACTGCAGTCCCCCGTTGCGAGAGAACGCCTCACGCAGGCGGTCACACTGCTCGTAGCGGTCGAGGCCCTCGACCGTGTCCAATCGCGCGCCGTCGGCCGGGACCGCGAGCATCAGGCATGAACGGGCACTGCGCCCGTCGACGAGCACCGTGCAGGCACCGCACACCCCGTGTTCACAGCCGAGGTGGGTTCCGGTCAGCCCGAGATGATCCCGCAGGAAATCCGCCAAGGTCAGCCGGGCGGGAACGGTGCGGCGGAAAAGGCGACCGTTTACCGAGATCGACACCGGAACAGAACCAGAGTGCCGAGAATCAGCTGACATCGCGGTGGTCCTCCTGTGCCTGATCGACGAGACGTCGGTGCGCGGTGGCCATCGCCTCCCGCAACGCCGATACGCACAGCCGGCGCGCATAGTCGGCGTCATCGGCCGCGGGTTCGGTGCGCGCCGCCCAATCGCGGGCGAGTTCGGCCCACAACGTCGCCGACGGCACGGAGCCCACGGCCTCGTCGCCGACGAACAGCAGCGGCCGGTCGGCGGCGGCGAGCACACCCGCGCGCAATGCGGCCACCCGGCCGTCGGCACTCAGCGTGAGCGCGCACCCGGCCCCGGCCATGCCGTAGTCACCGTGTTGGTGCGCGTACTCGACGAACCCCCAGCCCTGATCGGGGCGGGCATTCGGTATCGAGATCCAGGTGAGGAGCTCGTGTTGCTCAAGGGCATTGGTGTAGAACGACACGAACATGTCCTCGGCAGACACCTCGCGGCGACCGGTGGTTGCCGACTCGATGTGGAAGGTGGCGTCGAGTACGAGGGTCGCCAGCGGCATCTCGGCTGCCGGGTCGGCGTGCGCCACCGAACCACCGATGGTCCCCCGATTCCGGATGCCGATATGACCGATATGGCGCGCAGCGTCGGCCAGCAGCGGCGCGCGGGCGCCGATGAGGGGGTCGGTCTCCACGGTGCGGTGGGTGATCAGCGAGCCCAGCACCAGATCGTCGGTGTCATCGAAGATCCGGCGCAGTTCGTCCAGTGCACCGATGTCGATCAGCATGGCCGGACGAGCCAGCCGCAGGTTCATCAACGTCAGCAGGGACTGGCCGCCGGCGAGCACCTTCGCATCCGGGTTCTCGGCGAGCAGCCCCAGCGCCTCCGAGACCGTCTGCGGCCGAACATAGTCGAATTCTGCGGGCTTCATGACGCGATCCTGTCCAGGGCGCGGCAGATGTCACCGGTGTTGATCGGTGTGCGATCGACATGGATACCCGGACCGACCGCATCGTCGATCGCACCCGCGACCGCGGCGTACACCGCGATCGCGCCGCTCTCCCCCGCACCCCGCACCCCGATCGGGTTGCACGGGGTGTCGACATGCAGATGGGCGACCCGGACTCTGGGCACATCGGTACTCAGCGGCAGGTGATAGGCGGCAAAGGTGGTCGACTGTGGTTCGCCGCCAGGCGAATACGCCCAGTTCTCGAACAATGCGCCGCCGATGCCCTGGGCGACACCACCGATCACCTGGCCCTCGACGATCTTCGGGTTGATCTCCCGCCCGCCTTCGTGGGACACCGCGTAACGCAGCACCGTGACGATCCCGGTGTCCCGATGGACCCCGAGGACCACCGCGTGCACCCCCATCGTCCAGGTCACGGTGTCCACGCGGAAGACCGTGCTGACATCCAGCGCCGCACCGGTGCGCACCCCGGCGGCCAACTCGTCCCAGCCCACGGCGTCGTCCCCGGCCACGAACCGGCCGTTCCGGTAGGTCACCTCGGCGGCCCCGAGCAGAACGGCCGCCCGTGCCGCGGCGAGTTCGATGAGTTCGCGCGCACCCTGATGGATCGCCGAGCCGGCCAGGATCGCCGAGCGACTCGCGAAGGTGCCCACGCCGTCCGGCAGCCGGTCGGTGTCCGAGGCCAGATAAAGCACCCGTTCCAAGGGCACCTCCAACGCATCCGCGGCGATCTGCGCGAAGGTGGTCTCATGTCCCTGCCCGGCCGAGGCCGCGCCGGCGGTCGCCTCGAACCGGCCGTTCGGCAACAACCGCACGCGGGCGGTCTCGTGCGGACCCCGCCCGGTGGCCTCCATGTAACACGCCAGGCCGTAACCGATCCGGTGATCCGGATGGGCGCCGGCCAGGGCGTCGACCTCGGCGGCCGGCAGCGAGGCGAGCACGGATTCCAGGCAGGCGGTGTAGTCCTTGCCGTCATAGACGATCGGCACACCGTCGCGGTAGGGAATCGGACGCGGATACGGCAGGTCGTCGGCGGTCAGCAGATTCCGCCGACGGATCTCCACGGTCGAGAGACCGAGCGCGCGGGCCGCCGCGTCCATGCCGCGTTCCAGGGCAAATGTGGCCTCGGGACGGCCCGCGCCGCGGTACTGCGCAACCAGGGTCTTGTTCGTCAACGCCGCCCTGCCGCTGATGCGCGCGGCCGGTACCCGGTAGGGGCCGAGCAGGTGGATGGCGGTGTTGGCGACAATGCCGGCGACCCACAGGCTCCCGGCACCGATATCGACGATGAAATCGTCCTGCCAGGCCAGGATTCGGCCATCGCGGTCGACCGCCAGCCGGATCCTGTGCAGCTGGTCGCGGCCCTGGGCGCTGGCGACCAGATGCTCCTGCCGGTCCTCCACCCAGATGACGCGCAAGCCGGTGTGCCGTGCCACCACCGCGACGATGATCTCCTCGCCGTAGACGTTGGCCTTGGTGCCGAATCCGCCGCCGACATCGGGTACCGATACCTTGATGTCGTCGCGGGCCCAGCCCGTCACCCCGCAGATCGCGTTGCGCACCATGTGCGGGACCTGGGTGGAGGTGAGCATGTCGACACGCTGCAAGCGCGCATCGAAATGGGCTGCCACGCCCCGACATTCCAGCGGTACCGCTCCGTGGCGGTTCATCTGGTAGGTCGCCTCGACGATGTGATGGGCCCGGCTGAACGCCTCGTCGGGATCCCCGAAGGCGTAGTGCATCCGGGCCGCCTCGTTGTCGGTGAGGTGATCGAAGAGCACCGGCGCCCCGGGTTCCAGGGCGGCCACCGCGTCGGTGAGCACGGGCAGCGGCTCATAGTCGATCTCGACGTGCTCGGCGGCGTCCTCGGCCCGGTAGCGGTCATCGGCCACCACGACCACGATCGGGTGACCGACATAGTGCACGCGGTCGGTGGCCAGAATCGGCAGGCGCTGCTCGGCGATCACACAGGATGTCGCCGCGCTGAACGCCGGATCCGGTGTGGTCAATCCGGTGATCGGGGTGTCCGCCAGCCCCAGATCGGCGGCGAGGAAGACGCCCAGCACCCCCGGCATCGCCGCCGCCCGCGACGTGTCTGTCCGGGTGATCCGCGCGTGCGCATGGCTGGAGCGGACGAACACGATGTGGTGCGCACCGGCGGCGTGGTCGGCGAGGAACCGGCCCTGCCCGCGCAGCATCCGGTCATCCTCGCGCCGCCGAACCGACGTCCCGACGTAGTGCCCGTCACCCGCTTCCGCACTCAATGGAGCCGCTTTTCCCACTGCCACAGCGCGATCGAGATGCCGAACGAGATCGTGATGAGCAGCATGATGGTGGCCACCATCGACGGGTATTCACCGTGGCTGTAGGACTGCAACACGACCCGGCCCAACCCGCGGCGGGTGGCGAAGAACTCCGATAGCACGACACCGACGACGGACAGGCTCACCGCGAGCCGGATGCCGGTCAGCAGCGGACGACGGATGGCGGGAAAGATGATGTGCGCCAGGGTTTGCCAGGCATTCGCCCGCACCGACTTCGCGAGCTTCCAGTACACCCGCGGGATCTCCTGGACACCGGTCGAGACGTTGATCAGCACCGGGAACAGGGCGAACAGCACACCCATGACCACCTTGGATCCCGACAGGCTGAAGATGGGCAGCAGTACCGGGTAGAGCACGATCTTCGGGATACCGTTGAGGATGATGATGGTCGGTTCCAGGACCGTTCGCAGCAGTGCCGACAAGCCGAGCAGCAGGCCGATACCGCCGCCCACCGCGGTGCCGATCACGAACGCCATCAGCACCGACTGGGCCGTCACCCGCAGATCGAACAGGTAGGCGGGGTCGGTCAGATTGGCGAACAACACGGCCACGGTGTTGGCCGGTGACGGGATGACGAAGGTGACACCCGACATCACCTGCCACACGGCAAGGATCACGAACCCGAGCATCACCGCGCCGAACGCCTGGCTGGTCAGGATCGCACGGGCCTGGAACCTGCTGGGCCGCCTCAGCGGCTCGGTGGCCGAATGGCGGCCGGCGATGGTGGTCATCACAGATTCCTTCCGCGCAGCAGTGCCCGCTCCACCAGAGCCAGCAGGATGGTGAGGACGCCGGACAGCACCAGAACCATCACGATGTAGGCGAACATCAGTTCGTTGTCAAAGATTTCGTACAGGTAGCGGATGCGGTACCCCAATCCCGCCTGGGCCGTGGTGAATTCCATGGCGATGGTGCCGATCAGTGCGTACACCACGGCAAGCCGCAGGCCCGCGACGATGAACGGTCCGGCCGCCGGGATGGCAATGGCGAAAAGTGTCTGCCGCGGCGAGGCTTTCAGCGAACGAGCCAGCTTCATGTAGACGGGCGGCATGGTGTTGAGGCCGACGGCGGTGTTGAGCGCCATCGGGATGGCCGCCATGATGGTCGCCAGGATGATCACCGACATGGCGTTGATGCCGACCAGGACGATCATCACCGGGTAGAACAAGACCAGCGGAACGGCATAGAACGACACCAGATACGGTTCGAAGATCCGGCCGATCAGCGGAATCTTCCAGAACACCAGGCCGGCGGCGAATCCCAGCAGCCCGCCGAACACGATCGCCAGGGCCACCTCGAATCCGGTGCGGCCGGCGTCATTCCAGAATTGCGGCTCGGTGAGCAGGGTGCCCAGCTCGGCGGCGATGACCGACGGGGCCGGCAGGATGCCGGCGCCCCACCAGCCGGCGCGCACACCGATCTCACAGAAGGCGATGAACGCCGCGAAAAGGCCGATCGTCGACAGCACACTGACGGTGAGCGTGCCCGGACGCCACCGGGGTCCGCCGGTCTGCGGGTCCGGCGGGCTCCCGTGCAGGGTTTCCGAGGGCAGGTCGTCGGCCGCCACGTAGGAGGTGGTCACTTCGACGCCTTCTCCTTGGTGTCCTGCTGCTGGAACCCGCGCATCGACTCCGCCTGCAGCGAGCCCCAGACGCGATTGTGCAATTCGTTGAACCGCGGGGTGGAGACGACACTGGCGTCACGCTCGTCGGGCAGGTCGATATCGACGACATCGATGATGGTTCCCGGCCGGTAGGACATCACCCACACCTGCTGGGACAGCAGAATGGCCTCCGAGATGTCATGGGTGACGAACATGATGGTCTGATGCGTACGGGCCCAGATCTGGCGGACCTCGGCACCGAGGAACAACCGCGTCTGCTGGTCGAGGGCGGCGAACGGCTCATCCATCAACACCACTTCGGGCTGGACCGCGAGTGTGCGCGCCAACGCCACCCGCTGGCGCATGCCACCGGAAAGTTGTGAGGGATAAGACTTTTCAAACCCTCGCAGACCGACCAGCTCGATCGCTTCCTGCGCGCGCCTGCGCCTGGCGGCCTTCTCGACCCCGATCATCTCCATCGCGAACGCGACGTTCTCCTCGACGGTGCGCCAGGGCAACGTCGAGTCCTCCTGGAACACCACGCCGATCTTGGGGTCCGGTCCGCTGACCGGGCGCCCCGCGACGGTCACCGTCCCGCTGGTGGCCTTCTGCAGTCCGGAGATCACGGCGAGCAGCGTCGATTTGCCGCAGCCGCTGGGGCCGACGATCGACACGAAGCTGGTGGGCGGAATGTGCTGATCGATCTGTTTGACCGCCGTCACCTGCCCGGCCGCCGTGTCGAACACGACCGACACGTTCTCGATTTGAATTCCCTGAGTGTTCACGAATTTCACTCTCTCTTGAAGACGATCGGGCATGAACAGGTTCGGCGCAGGCGGTCGACGAAGCCTCAGAAGGTCGTCTGCGCGTCCTCCGGCAGGTACTGCTGATCCAGGGTCTCCGCCCAGTTGACCGGTTCGGAGATCTGGCCGGCCTCGACCATCAGGTCGGACAGATTGTTCAAGCCCTCGGTATCGACCTTCAGCGAGTAGCCCTTCGCGAGGTCGGGATTGTCGCGGAAGGCGGCCTTCATCACCTCGGGATCCACTCCGACCAGCGGCGCCAGTTCGGTCGCGGCCTCATCCGGGCTCTGGACCACCCACTGGTTCAACCGGTCGGCCACCTTGAAGAAGGTGCGCAGATTCTCGGGGTTGGCTTCGGCGTACTGGGTGTTCACAGCCACCAGGTCGGCGGGCAGGTCGCCCAGCAGGTCCCGGGAATTCACCAGGACCTCGGCATTGTCGGTGGCCTGCTTGTCGGCGATGAAGGGCTGCATGGCCCAGCCCGCGGTGATCTGGTCGGCCTTGGCCGCCGTCCAGTTGTCCCCCATCGGGCCGACTGCCTGCGCCTGCACTCCGGGGAGTTCACGCTGCAGGCCCTTGACGATCAGTTCGGTGGACGAGCCGGCGGAACTGAAACCCAGGGTCGCCCCCTCCAGGCTTCGCCCGGGCGGGCTGATCCAGGAGAAGTCGTTGACCTGGAACCAGGGTGCGATCACCGTGAGGTTCGAGTTCGGCTGCTGGGCGGCCAGCAGCACCGAGCTGTTGCCCGCGATGGCCACGTCGGCGTCGCCGCTGGTGACGACCCGCAGGGTGTTTCCACCGCCGCCGCCGGAGAACAGGTCGACGGTGAGCCCCTCCTCCTCGAACCACTTCTTGTTGATGCCGGCCTGCAGAATGGCCATGAACGGCAGGCTGTCGACCCCGGTGGCCGAGATGCTCAGCGTGTTGGTGCCCGCATCGCCCTGCGGCGCCGCCCCCTCGTCCGCGCAGGCACCGGTGGCCAGAACGGCGAAGACTGTGAGTGACGCAGTCACACACTTGGTTAGACGCAACATCGGAGCACCTCCATTTTGACTAACTGCATATTGGATCCAACTATAAAAGTGGGTGTGACTTGCGTCAACCGATCTTGTTAACTTGACGTAAATAACACCTCACGCCGCTGCGGGATGCCAGCCGGGCCAGCTCAAGCCCCGCCGCGACGCCCACCATCGCGGCGGCCGCGGTGAACCTCGACCGGGAGACCCGGGGCGGCGCGGTCGGCGCCACCGCGGCGGTCGTCTGCACCGTGTCCGCGGGCGCACTGCGGACCCCGTCGGCCGCCGTCAGCGCGCGCTTCAACGCAGGCGGCGCCCCGGGGACCCGACTCCCCGGCGCCGGGAATCCCGAAACCGAAGCGCCTGACGCACCCTGGCGGTCTGTCACTGTCCGAGACGACCGACGATATCGGCGAAGGTGCGGATGGTGGCTTCCCTGCTCTGCCCGGGGCGCACGAAGGGAACGATCGACACCTGGTCCACCCCGAGGGACTCGATCTCCTTGAGACGCTGTGCGCACTCGTCGGGAGTGCCGGCGAGAGCGAACAGGTCGACCAGTTCATCGGGCACCAGGTCCGCGTGGGCGGCTTCGGTATTCATGTGCTCGTAGTAGTTGTAGCTGTCCCGGATCCGGTCGATCGCCTTCTCCAGCGCCGGGTCCACCTTGGCCGGCAGCGGACGGATGGCGACCCGCGAGACGTGCGCGCGCACCAGATCCCGGGCCTCCGTGCGGTCCTCGGCGATGGCCGTCGGCGTCCACAACACGATGTGCAGGTCCTCGAGCGTGCGACCGCTCTCCTTGGCGCCGGCCTCGATGGTCTGCAGCGCCGCTTCGATGAAATGCGGTGCGGTACCGACCAGCACGATGACACCGTCGGCGATCCGGCCGGACATCTGCAGGATCTTCGGCGCCGACGCCGCGATGTAGATCGGGATGTCCATCGGCTCGGTGACGTAGTTGAGGTGGAAATCGGCGCCGCTGCTCGCCTCGGCCACCGATTCGCCGCGGAACAACGCGCGCAGGTCGGTGATCGAGCGCTCGAGCTCGGCCAGCTTCTGCGGGCGCAGCCCCATCGTGCGCAGCGACGAGTCCCCGGTGCCGATGCCCAGCGCCACCCGCCCGTTGGTGAATTCCGCCAGGGTTGCCCAGCTCGACGCCAGCACGGACGGATGCCGGGTGACCGCATTGGTCACCCCGGTGCCGAAGACGATCTTCTCGGTACCGACCGCGGCGGCGCCCATCACGGTCGACGACTCGCGCCAGATGTTCTGCGAGTCGCCGAACCAGACGTTGTCGTAGCCCAGCGACTCACAGAGTTTGACGTAGTCGCACATGACCTCCACCGATTCGGTGGGAAACAGTCCGACGCCCTTGCTCAACATGTACGACTCCCATACGGTGCGTGTTGGATAGAATATCCAATAGTAAAGCGGACGGCACCGGGTTCGACAACAGGTGCACGGGGATAGGGAGCAGCGCGATGCAGCTGGTCAACGAATTCGTCGTCGATGCACCGATCGATATCGCCTGGGCGGTGCTGACGGACATTCCCCAGGTGGCGGCGTGCATCCCGGGCGCCGAGCTGGAGAGCAGCGACGGTGACGAGCACCGCGCCAACGTCACGGTGAAAGTCGGCCCCGTCGGCCTCACCCTCGGCGGCACGGCGCGGATCGTCGATCGCGACGACCACGCGCATCAGATGGTGGTCCGCGGAACGGCCCGCGACGGTAAGGGCAACGGCTCGGCCGAGGCCACGGTCACCATGGTCGCCCACGATCGCGGCGGCCGGTCGGCGGTCACCGTCACCACCGATCTAGAGCTCAGCGGGCGCGTGGCGCAGTTCGGCAGCGGCGTGATCGCTCAGGTCAGCAACCGGATCCTCAAGCAGTTCGCGGATCGCCTGAACGAGGCCATCGCCGGTCCCGACGAGCGGCCGGATTCCGCGGCGCACTCTGCATCGCGCACGCCGGTGCAGGCCCACCTCCCCCGCACCGACGAACGCCTGGTGCTCGCGGTCACCGCGCTCGCCGGTGTCGCGCTGGGTCTCGCGATCGGACGAACCGTGCGCGACCTGCGGTAGTTCACGGCTGAGTGGCCGCGTCCTGCACGTCGTCGCCGAGCGCCTTGGTCAAGTTGTCGATCGCGTGGGAGCGGTGCTCATAGTTCAGGGCGATGACCCGCTCCACATCGCGGTCGGCGATCGCATCGGTCAGCAGGATGTGTTCGGTGTTCACCTTCGGCAGGTTCATCAGGTGCGCGTACAACGGCCGGTAGGCATCGGCGGTGTTGTACAGCTGGGTCACGATGCGTTTCGTGCGGGCCAGCCGGCTCTTCTCGAAGGTCAGGAAGTGGAACTGTCGGTTGGCCAGGCCGACGGCGACGAGATCGCCGGTCGCGACACCTTCGTCCATCTCCGCCATCCGCAGCCGCATCTGGTCGACGATCTCGTCGGTGACGTGCGGCATTGCGTCGCGGATCAGCATTTCTTCCAAGGTGGCGCGCAGCTGGAAGATCTCCCGCAGCTCTTCGAGCCCGAGTTCGGTGACCCGGTAGCCACTGTGCGGTACGTAGGTGACGTACTCCTCGGCCTCCAGGGTTTTCAGCGCCTCACGAATCGGAATTCGCGACACCCCGTACATCTCCACGAGACTTTCCTGCACGATCCAACTGCCGGGTGGAAATCTGCCGCTGCTGATATCGCGACGAATTGCCTCGGCGACCGCCTGGTTCGCCGTCTTCGGGCGCACGAACTCCGAGCGCGCGCTCGCGCTCGCGCCGGCAGCCGCAACTCGGGGGCTGCGCTTGGTGGCTCGCGGTGGCATCGGCCCCTCCTCTCAAGTATTGGATACTCTATGCGAAATTGCGGCGCTGGCCAGCACCTGAGCCGTGTCAGCCACCGATCGGGACGCCGGTGGTCACGTCAGGTCTGATTCGGCGCCCGAGCACGATCTCACCGGCGCGCGCGGCACCGGTGAGTGGCGATTCGCTCTCAGCGTGACCCGCGGCCCCACCCGCGCCGCCGTCGGTGGGTACCGTTGACGCTATGTCTGACCTGCCCTTCGGCTTCTCTCACGGAGACGACCCGGATCCTGACAAGCGCAAGAAAGATCCCGCCGGGGATCCGTTCGGGCTGGGCGGTGGGGGTTTCGACATGTCCGACCTCGGCCAGATCTTCACCCGCCTCGGCGAGATGTTCAGCGGCACAGGCGCTATGGCCGCCGGCGGTCAGCAGGCCGGACCGGTCAACTACGACCTGGCCCGGCAGCTGGCCACCAGTTCGATCGGTTTCGTGGCGCCGATACCCGAATCCACCACGTCCGCGATCACCGACGCGGTGCGGCTGGCCGAGACCTGGCTCGACGGGGCCACCGCGCTGCCGGCCGGCACCACCCGCACCGTGGCCTGGACGCCG
>SXGT01194650.1_pt1 | contig 23007 bp, 22 predicted proteins | sample 3176221 | NCBI WGS metagenome assembly SXGT01 (sample SAMN11356862, study PRJNA531348) | freshwater metagenome | isolation source: freshwater sample F1-120 | place: China: Fuxian Lake, Yuxi | collected 2017-12-25
CAACCGCCGAGCCCGCCGATCGACGCGTCGTACCGAGCCACGCCGCGACCCAACCCGGCGAGCACGTTCGCGAGCGCAGTGCCGCGTGTGTCGTGGAAATGCAGACCGATAGCGCCGACATCGATCCGGGCCGACTCGAGCGCGTCACACAACGCATCGACGCGTGCCGGTGTTGCCATGCCCGTCGTGTCGCCGAAGCTGAGCGCACGACATCCGGCATCGAGCAGATGCCCGGCCAATTGGGCGACTCGCTCCGGGGCCACGTCACCCTCGTACGGACAACCGAATGCCGTGCTCACGATTCCTTCGACCGCGATACCCGAAGCCGACGCGCACTCGACGATCTCATAGACACCTGTGAGCGACTCCGCGACCGAGCGACGAACGTTGCGTTGGTTGTGCGTTTCGCTCGCCGAGACGACCACCTCGATCTCGTCGGCGCGCGCGGCGATTGCATCTTGCGCGCCCCGCAGGTTGGGCACCAGCGCGGAATAGACGACTCCGGGAACCCGTGCGATCATCACCATGACCTCAGCCGACCCGGCCATCGGTGGAATCGCCGACGGCGACACGAACGAAGCTGCTTCGATACGCCGCAACCCCGTGGCCGACAGCGCATCGATCAACGCGACGCGATCGGACACCGACACCGGCGCCTCGTTCTGCAGGCCGTCGCGTGGTCCGACCTCACGGATCGACACGTTCTGCGGATAGTGGCTCACGGCGGGCGATGCTAGGCCCGTACGGAATTGGTCGAACCCGAGGCAGCGTCAACGGGTGAGCCGCGCCCGCCGGCGCGACCCACCCGCGATCGTGTGCTCCGCGTCAGCTGTTCGGTACGAGTCGCAGTGGTTCGCCGACCACCGCGACCGACCACGTCGTTCGATCGGTGACGCTCGCCGCACCGCCTGCGAAGGTGTAGCGGAGTCGCCACCAGGTGCTCGACCCGTACATCGACGCGTAGTTCGCCGGCAACGAGATCTGGATCGCGACCTTGCGCTCGTTGAACGTCGACGCCGACCGTCGGTTGAGCTGCGCTCCGGGCGTACCGCTCACGTCGAGCAGCGAGGTCGTGCCCGAATAGGTCGGCGAGAATCCCTCGACGGTCGAGTACGAGAAGTTGACCGGGTTGCCGTTGGGGTCGAGAATCTCGATGCTCTGGCCGCCCTCGCCCGGGTCGAACAACTGGATCTGGAGGGTCTTGCCCGCATGCACGGCTTCGATATCAGCAAGGTAGAACGTCGCGGTGCTGCCGGCCACGTTGGCGAAGATCGACAGATCGTCTTCCGCGTACACCTGCGGGCAGGTCACGGTGTAGCCCGGTGCTCCGACGATCGTCGTGCACTGCGTGAACGACCCGCCGACCGCGGCGCGAAGCCCGTAGGAGTTCGACCCGGCGCTTGCGGCCTGGCCCGCCTGGGTCTGGACGCGAACGCGGTAGCGCTGAGGGCCGCCTGCGGGCGCGGTGTAGAGCGTGTTCCAATCGGTCCATGCTGCGTCGTTCTTCGCGATCGTGTGTGTTGCCACGATCGGATCGTCCGAAGAATCGAGCGGCGTGTCCGTCGCGTCGAAGACCGTCATGATCGTCGTGATGTCCGGCGTGGCGGCCGGCGCGTTGTTGTTCGTCGAATCGCATCCGTCGGTCGACATGCCACACCCGGCGCCAACCGCGGGCGCGTAGGTCGCGCTCCACGCCTCGATCGAGGTCGTCATGCCGCTCGGCGGGATCGCCACGATGTAGTGAGAGCCGTTGAGGCGGTAGTCGGCATTCGGAGTTCCCGGCGCGGCGTCGCAGGTACTCCCACCCCCATAGGGCGGGTTCGGCCAAGTGCCGCCGAAGGGCCGGTTGCCCTCCGAGTGCGCCTGACGCAGATCGCCGTCTTCCTTCGCCGCGCAGTAGCCGCTCACCGCAGCATGGATCCCGAGCGCGGACTGCGAGAAGATGTTGAGCGGGCTGCCCATGGCGACCGGAAGCACGTATTCCGCCGTCGCACACTTCTGGATCGTCGGATCCGCGCTCACGATCTTCGACAAGTAGGTGTCGACCGCGGTGTCCGTCGCGCAGACCTTCAGTCGTTGCGGCTGTCCGGTCACCGCGGAAATCGAGACCGAGTAACCGTCGGTGCCGTTGACGATGCCGTTCTTCGCGAGCGTTGCCGTTGCCACGCTCGACGCGGTCGTGAAGTCGCCGGGCATGTACACGACGCCCGCGAGCGCAGCCGCGTCGACCGCGGACTGCGTGTCCTGGGCCTGCGAATACCAGATGCCCAGGTCGACGCCGAAGCCCGCGAGCGCGACCATCACCGTCAAGAGTCCAGCGGTCAGGTACATGACGTACCCACGTTCGTCGCGACGTCGAACTCGCATCAGAGCGATGGCTCCAAGCGCATGATCACGTCGTCCTTCACCGTGCGCGAGTCCAAGATCAGGTGGGTGACGGAGTTGTGCGTTCCCTTGACGTACACGCCGAGATAGTCAGGACCACCGGGAGCACTCTGGCTCGTCACCCGCGTCGGAGCGGCCCAGGAGTCGTCCTTCGTATACGCACCGGACTCGAACGTCGCTTGCGAAATCGCGAGGTCGCTGGCGTCGTAGACGTTGCAGGTAGCGGCGACCGCACCCGACAGACACGAGCTCGGCACGGCGCCGGTCGGGCTCGTCGCCTTGTAGACGATCACCTGCTCGACGGTGGCCATCCCACCGGTGGCACCTTGCACTGCTTTCAAGACGTTGTAGTCGGCGAGCGGATCCTTGCCCGCCGCCGAAGCGACGCGGGCACCGGCGCGAGATCCGTTCGAAATCGTCATGTTGTCCTTGGCCAACATCGCGAACTCGACGAGTCCGAGCACGAGCATCATGATCAGCGGGGTGACGACCGCCGCTTCCACCAGCGCGTTGCCGCGCTCGCCCCGGCACCGCCAACTTGGTCGCGAAATGCGCAAACATGACCGTTCCTGCATGGTCGACTCCGTCCGGGAACTAATTCAGTGAACCGGACAATTCGACCATATCGGGTGACGTTGCGCCATAGGTCGCGCGACCCGGGGGTCAACCGTTGTGCTGTCCTGTGACAGATGTGGCCTACGTGACGGACACTTCGTAGCGGACGGCGCCGTCGGTGGGCGGCACCGAAACGGGCTCAGTTAATGATACGGACCGGGTTCCCGTCGAGCGTCGCCGACCAAGTCGTCGTGTCGCTCACCTGGACGGACGCGCCGTATTGGAACTTCATCTTGACCCAACACCCCGTCGGGTCCGTGTACGCGCACGTGTACCCGGCTGGGATCGGAACGGTCCATTCGATGACCTGGCCGTTCCAACTGCCCGAACTGACCCCGCCGACCGCACACCCTGCACCGGTCGCCGACATGGATCCGAAGGGAGGTCCGGAGCTGTTGCCCGGCGGCGCTGTGTACTGACACCCCGAAAACGCCGAGACGTTCGAGTCGGTCGGTGGGAGCACCGTCAGCGTGCCGACGTCGGAGGCGTCACCGACGTCGAAGAACACAACGCGCAACGTTCGGTTGGCAGCGCCGGGTAACACGCGGGCGAGGTGAAAACGAGTGTCCGACCCGGTGGCGTTCGCGTACATCGGCAGCCGCCCGAGACCATAGAGACGAACACCCGACGAGCTCAGCGATCCGCCCTGGCGGACACGCAGCGCAAAGCGATTGTGCCCGCCGCCGACACTGATCGGAGTGCCGTCCGCGGCGAGATTCGTTTGCACCTGCACGACGTAATCGCCAACGGTCGCGTTGGTGATCGTGCACAGGCCGATCCAGTTCCGGAAGTACTGGCTGACCAGCGGCGTCAAGGTCGACCCCACCGCGGTTTCCGCCTGGTAGCGAGCGTTCAGGTCGCCTTGAAACGGATCGAACCCCTGCGTACACGTTCCCAACAGCGCGTTGTCGGAGACGTCTTGTGGCGTGGCGTCAGGCGCATAGAACCGATACAGCGTGTACGGCCCCTGGACCGGATCCTCGCTAGCGCCGTTGAACCACTGATCGCCCGTGCAGTAGGCCCACCCCGGATCCGCGGGGTTCGCCGGGTTCGCGACGTAGTTGTACCGCGGATTCAGCGTGAAGTTGTAGAGATCTTGCAGCTTCGCGCCGCGGTCGTTGGTCGGGCACTTGTCACCGACCTGCACGAAGCCCGGATCGAACCCCTCGATCTGCAGCGTCGAACCTTCGACGTCATTGTGCACCAAGAACAAGTAACCGTCGGCGATGTAATCCTGGTTGCTGCCGCTGCAGTTGTCGGCTCCACCGCAGACGGTCGCCTGGTGACGATCACCCTTGCTCTTGATCGACATCGGGCCCGCGACGTTCAACCAATACTGCGGAGTCGCGTCGCCGGTCGTGCACGGCACCGAACAATCGGGTTGATTGCCCATCGTGTTCGACGGACTCCCCATCGCAACCGGGTTGTCATAGTCGGCGACGGCCGTGCGACGCACGTTGACCGAGTCGAACCCCGCCACCCGTGCGAACAGGGTCGGCACCGACGCCTTCACTTCCACTCGGATCTGGGTTGGCTGCAGCGTCGTGTCGTCGTCAGCGGTCTGGGCCGTGACGGTCATGCCGGACCCGGTCGTGAAACCGTTGTCTCCTGCGGTCGCAACCGCACGCGATTTTGCCGAGCTCGGATTGGTCGGCAAGAACACGGTTCCGGAGAGCGCGGCAGCGTCGGCTGCGTTCTGCGCCTTCTGGCCGACTTGGTAGGCATGAACCAAGTCGATTGCGAAGCCGGCCGCGAGGAGCAGAACGAACAAGCAACCGCCGACCCACACCAGCGCCATGCCACGCTCGTCACGAGCACGAAGTCTCGTACGGCACCGAACGATCACGTCGCGAAGCACACACCGCTCCCCACGTACGGTTCGAGGCGAACGACGGTACGCGCCTCGAGCACCCGCTCGCTCCCGAAGACCCCCGAGAGATACTTGTGCTTGGCCTTCACATAGACGCCGAGGCGATCGGGATGCGACGAATCGACGCACGCGTTCTGCTCATTCGCCGTCCACGCGTTCCCGCCGAGCGGCGCGGTCGTGTCGAACAGTCGCGTGCTTGCGTTCCACGAATAGCCGACGCAGTCCGTGCACGACCCGAACGAACCAATCGGCGAATCCGCCGTCGAGGGATCGACTTTATAGATCCAGACTTCTTGGGGAGCGCTCGAACCCAACGAGGTCAACGCGGCGGCCACCGCGTCAGCCGCCTTGACCGAATAGGCAGCATCCTTCGGCAAGGAGGACGCGGTACGAGCGCCGGCGCGGCTCGCGTTCGACACGGTCGCGGCCTTGTTGAACGCGACGGAGTACTCGACAATCCCGAGTACCAAGACGATCAGCAACGGCAGCACGATGGCGGCCTCGACCAAGACGGCGCCCCGTTCGCGCGCGTTTCCCTGTCGCCGCGGCGAGCCAACCATCGAAGGATCCTCCTCGGGCGCGTTGCACACACCCACCTCGGAAATACCATCCGTTCCTTCGATTTCTTTCGGCTGACGACCGGCTGATCTGAGCGATCCGTCGTGCCGTGGCGACCCCTCAGACGCCGTGGCGTTCAGGTCGTTTGGCGCTCAGGCGCCGCGGCGCCGCACTCGGATCTTGATCGGACTCGGTCCGAGGTCGAATTCCTCACGGATCTTGCGTTCGAGATAGCGCAAATAGGTGGCGGGCAGGGTCCGCGTGGAGAACAGCGTGAACGTCGGCGGGTCCGCGGCGCCCTGCGTCGCGTACAGAATCCGAGGACGATGCTTACGATCGAGCGGTGGCGGATGCGCCGCCTGCGCGTCTCGGATGACCCGATTCAGTGCACCGGTCGGGATCCGGCGGTGATAGGCCGCCTCGGCCTGACGAAGCGCCGGGAGCAAATGGTGAACTCGCCGCCCGGACAGCGCAGAAATCGGCAGCACTGGCGCATACGACAAGAAGTGCAATCGATCCAGGACGGCGAACTTGATGGCATCGCGAGCCTCGGGCTCGACCAGATCCCACTTGTTCAACACGATCACGATCGCGCACCCCGCACCATCGACCCGCTCCGCGAGTCGCTGATCTTGGTGGGTGACGCCTTCGGTCGCGTCGATCACGAACAACGCGGCGTCGGCGCGGTCGACTGCCTGGAGCGCACGGACCGTGGAGTAGTACTCGACTGGTTGATCGATCCGACTCGTTCGCCGCATGCCGGCCGTGTCGACGAACCGCAACGGTCCCTCGTCGGTCTCGATGATCGTATCGATCGCGTCGCGCGTCGTACCCGGCAGGTCGTGGACGACGGCCCGGTCGGAGCCGACCATGCGATTGAACAACGTGCTCTTCCCCACGTTTGGTCGCCCCACGATCGCAACCGAGAAGATCCCATCGCCTTCGTCGTCGGGTTCGACCTCCGGCGCCTCGGGCAACAATCCGATGAGCGCGTCGAGCAAATCGCCGCTGTCGCGACCGTGCAGCGCCGATACGGCCATCGGCTCGCCGAGGCCGAGCCGTGCGAAGTCCCAGATCTCCAAGGCACGGCGTTCGTCGTCGACCTTGTTGACGGCGACGAGGACCGGGGAGTTGCGCCCACGGATCACCGTCGCCACTCTCGCGTCTTCTTCGGTGATGCCCGTCGTCACGTCGACGACCAACACGATGACGTCGGCCTCGTCGATCGCGGCCTCGGCCTGACGACTGACCTTGGACGCGAGCGCGGGGTCTTCGTCGGTGAGGCCGGCTTGTCCTTCGGTCAACCAGCCGCCGGTGTCGACGATACGGAACGACCGGCCCGACCAATGCGCCTCGAACTCCTTGCGGTCGCGGGTAACACCCGGCCGCTCTTGTTCGATGGCGTCGCGCTTGCCGACGATGCGATTCACGAGCGTGCTCTTGCCCACGTTCGGGCGCCCGACAATCGCGACGATCGGAAGTCCGTCGGGACTCGTCATGACCCACTCCTCATGACCCACTCCTCATGACCCACTCCTCGAGGATCGTCGCAACGCGGCGACGAGTTCGGGCGCGGACGTCCCGACGACCTCGACCTGCCGAGGCAGATCGTCGATCCCCGACCCGTCGAGGAGCAGACCCCGCGACAGCACGACATCGGGCAGCAGGTACCGCCGATCGGCAGGAGCATCGACGAGCGCAGCGCCGAGATCCGCGCCGGTGAGCAGGCCCGTGACACCGATGTTCCCGCCGAAGAAGCGGTTCTCGACCGCGAGAACATCGATCGCCACGCCCGCGACCTCGGCGAGTCGGTCGATGTGCGGCGCGAGCACCTCGGCGCCGAACTCGCCGGACAACAACGTGATCGGGAGATCGCGGCGCGGCCCCAGGGCTACTGCGGTCGGTGTGCTTGTTTCGGGTGCGACCGCAATAGCACCAAGCTCGTTGGGAGAAATCGCGCTCGGGGCTCGGTATCCATCGGGCCGTGCGCCATCGACCCAGGCGAAGAACCCTTCGCGCACGCCGGTGCCGAGGTGTGCGGTCTGTCCGCGTAACGCGGTATCGAGTTCGGAAGCGAAGGTCGCAGCCATACCAATACCGTTCTCGTGCTGACACGCACCTTCGTAGAACTCGATGCCGGGAAATGCCCGACCAGCGAGGAGGTAGTACTCGTCCGACGCGAACACGCAGCGCTCACCGCGTGCGTCGACGAAGCGCCGTTGCCAGGCATCCACGATGTCGAGCACGCGCACCGCCTCGTCGTTGGTGTGCGGGCGCATCTCGGGTTCGCGGTTGTGCGCGCTCACACCGAGCGGAACGACTCCGACCGTCGCGATCTCTGGGAACCGATCGAAGATCCCGAACAGCGTGTCGTCCAGGACTGCGCCATCGTTGATGCCAGGACACACCACGACCTGACCGTGCACTTCGATACCGGCATCCAAGATGGCGCGCAGCCACCGCAAGCTCGTCGCGCCGCGCCGATTTCGGAGCAGGCGGGTCCGAACGTCAGGGTCGGTCGCGTGGATGCTGACATAGAGCGGCGAGAGCTGCTCACTGACCACCCGTTCGAGATCCGCCTCGGTGAAGCGGGTCAGCGTCGTGAAGTTCCCGTACAGGAACGACAGTCGATAGTCGTCGTCCTTCAGGGACAGGCTTTTGCGCATGCCCTCGGGGAGTTGGTGGATGAAACAGAATGGACAGTGGTTGTCGCACGTGCGGACACGATCAAAGACTGCGCTGTCGAGTTCGAGCCCGAGGCCGACCCCGACGCCCTTGTCGACCACGATCGTCGATTCGAGCCCGCCGCGACGCACGTCGATCTCGACGCGCGGTTCGTCGGCCTGGATCTGATAGCGGATCACGTCGCGGATCGCTTCACCGTTCAAGGCGAGCAACTCGTCGCCGGGGACGAGGCCAACAGCAGCGGCGGGAGATCCGGGCGCGACCGCGACAACGCGCGCGACCGACATGAGGCCAGTGTAGAGGCGACGACCTCATAGTCTCGGCCTGTGACCACCCAGCCGCATGCAGGCGTCGAACGTGTGCTGCTCGCCGAGCCGCGAGGGTTCTGTGCTGGGGTCGAGATGGCGATCAAGGCGTTGGCCTGGTTGGTGCGGGCCTTCGAGCCGCCGGTCTACTGCTACCACGAGATCGTCCACAACCGCTTGGTGGTCGAACGGTTCCAAGCACTCGGCGTCGTGTTCGTCGACTCCATCGACGAAGTTCCAGCCGGGGCGCCGTTGATGCTCTCGGCGCACGGATCCGCGCCCGAAGTCGTCGAGGCCGCTCGCAGCCGCGGTGGTTACGTCGTGAACGCCGTGTGTCCCTTGGTGACCAAGGTGCATCACGAAGCGAAGGTGCGCGCCAACAAGGGCTACCGAATTCTCTACGTCGGCCATGCCGGCCACGACGAAGCCGTCGGGACCTTGGCCGTCGCCCCCGAATCGATCACGCTCGTCGAACACGAATCCGATCTCGACAACGCGTTGACGTCGGTCGGTGCTGCGCCCGTCGCGATGCTGGCGCAAACAACGCTTGCACTCAACGAGTGGCAAGGCATGCTCGACGCGACGCGCGAACGATTCCCGAATCTGTGGACCGCGACTCGCAACGACTTGTGCTTCGCGACGACCAATCGCCAGGCTGCGCTGCGCGAGATCGCGACTCGCGCCGATGCTGTCATCGTGATCGGGAGCGCGAATTCTTCGAACACGATCGCCCTGGCGAAGGTCGCAACCGAAGCCGAATGCCCAATCGTGTTGCGAATCGATGGGGCCGACGAACTCGACCTTGCGCGCCTCGAGGGTGCTCGCGTCGTTGGCGTGACCGCCGGGGCGTCGGCACCCGAAGAGCTGGTTGACGCGGTCATCGCCAAACTCGCTCCGTCGCAAGGTGTCGAAGCGGTACGAGTCACCGAAGAAGACGAATACTTCCCACCGCCCCGCGAATTGCGCGAGCTGCTGCCATCACTCGACGCAATGGTTGCCGTGGCCTTCGGTGGCGACCCCCACGCCGCCGTCGCGTTGGGAGGGCCACTCGGCTTCGACCGCGAGCGTGACGCCTCCGCGGTACTCGCCGCGCTCGCCGACTCCTGACGGTGACACCCCCAGAACCAGGAGGCCCCGATGTTGTCACCCAACGCCGACCAGTTTCGGATCTGGTTGCACGTCATCGCGGCGTGTGTCTGGATCGGCGGCCAGATCGCCTTGGCCGCGGTGGTTCCGGTGCTTCGGCGAGTCGCTGATCCGACAACGCTGCGAGCGGTTGCCCGACAGTTCCAACGCGTTGCGTGGCCTGCGTTCGTGGTGCTCGTGTTGACCGGCATGTGGAACCTCGTCGAGGTCAGGGTCGCCGATCAGTCGGGCCCCTACCTCGGATCCGTGTTCGTCAAACTCGTCTTCGTCGCGCTGTCCGGCGCAGGCGCGGCGGCGCACGCGCTCGCGACCGGCCCGGCGGTCGCGGCAGCAACCGATGAGCTGTCGCGCCACCGCAGGCAGATGGTGAGCGGCATCACCGCTGGGCTCGGACTGCTCTTCGCGCTCGCAGCCGCGTTCGTCGGCGTGCAGCTCTAGGTGCGTCGCGCCTGGTCGTAGAGCCGCTGGAGTTCGTCGCGGAGGCGGTCGCTGAGTTCGTTGACGGCCTCGCGTCTGACGACCGTCCCGGTGATCGACGGCGGCGCAATCGGCTCGCCGACGAGCACGATGCCTGGCCCACCGAACCTCGGAAGCTTCGAAGGCCCGCGCCAGGCTCGCTCGGTGTCGAAGATCGCGACCGGCACGATTGGCACCTGCGCCTTGATCGCAAGATAGGCGGCACCCGGTTGGAGCGGCTGGATCTCGTGGCCGCGCTGGCGTGAACCCTCGGGATAGATCGCCAACGGCTCCCCATCTTCGAGGATCTTGAGCGAGTCGCGGAGCGGGCCGCGATCGGAACCGTCGCGCTCGACGGGGAAACCGCCGAGCGCCGAGAAGAGCCAGCCGAGCACCGGGACCCGGAACAACGGCGCCTTTCCCATGAATCGCACCCTTCGCGAGGTCGCCATCGACAACCACGGAATGTCGAGCATCGACCGGTGCGTCGGCGCGAACACGAATGGTCCGGTCGACGGAACCCGTTCGGCGCCGATGACCCGCCCTCGATATGGAACGAAGCACACGAAACGAAGCACCGCGCGAGCAAAACGGTAGAACCGCAGACTTCCGGGACGAGTCGCACTCACGGTTCGCCGTTCGCGGCTCGGTATCGCTCGACGATTTGCGTCACGATGTCGCCGATCGCACGGTCGCTGGTGTCGATCGCCAAGGCGTCGGTGGCCCGCACGAGCGGAGATTCTGCCCGCCCCGAATCGATGGCGTCACGTCGTTCGATATCGGCGATCAGCGCCTCGACATCGACCTCGCGCCCGGCTGCAGCCTCGTCGCGGCGACGACGCTCGGCGCGCTCTCGCGGCGTCGCATCCAAGTAGATCTTGCAGCGCGCATGCGGGAACACCACCGATCCAATGTCGCGGCCCTCGACGACGCCGCGACCATGCGATTCGGCCCACCGGCGTTGATGCGCAACCAGCGCGCGTCGAACACCGGCATGAGCCGACACCGAAGAAACCGCTCGGGTCACGTCGGGCGCCCGGATCTCCGCGCTGACATCCTCGCCGTCGAGTCGGGTCACACCGGCTTCGAGGTCGATCACCGCACGAGCGGCGATCGCCGAACAGAACCCCGGGTCGTCGATCGCGCCCCCAGCCCGCAGCACCGCCAACGTCACCGCCCGGTACATCGCACCCGTGTCGAGCATCTCGACACCGAGAGCGTCGGCACAACGACGAGCCACCGTCGACTTGCCCGCGCCCGCCGGCCCGTCGATCGCAAGAATCGCTTCGCCCGTCATCTGCGAGCGCTCATCCGCGCGTCAACACCGCAAGGTGTTCGTGGAACTCGGGGTAGCTCGAAGCCACGGCCCGCCAACCCCGCACCGTCGTCGCACCGTCGAGCGCGTTCGCAGCAATGGCTCCCGCCATGGCGATGCGATGATCGCCGTGGCTCTTCAGATTGGTCGGTTGTGGACTTCCGCCGCGGATGATCAGCCCGTCAGGCAACGCTTCGCAGCCAACTCCGAGTTGGGTGAGTTCTTGATGGATCGTGCCGATCCGATTGCTCTCCTTGACGACGAGCTCTTCCGCGTTGCGGATCGAGGTGACGCCTTCGGCGAACGCTGCGGCGATGGCCAACGCGGGGATTTCATCGAGGAGGGCGGGGATCTCGTCGCCTTCGATCGTGGTCGCTCGCAGCGGCGCAGCTCGGACTCGCAGATCGCCGACGGGTTCGCCGAGTCGCACCTCGCGTTCGGCTACTTCGACCGACGCTCCCATTCGTCGAAGCACGCCGACGAACGCGATCCGAGTGGGATTCAACGCGAGGTCGCGCAGCACGAGATCCGAGCCGGGCGTGATCGCTGCTCCTACCGCGAAGAATGCCGCAGACGACGGATCGGCAGGGACGTCGAGCTCGAACCCATCCCACTCCCCCGCCCGAACCGAGACCGCCAGACCGTCGACCGACAACGAAGCGCCGAGCGCCGCCAGCATCCGTTCGGTGTGATCGCGGCTCCGGGCGGGCTCGCGAACCACCGTGGTGCCCGCAGCCTGAAGGCCGGCGAGCACGATGCTGCTCTTCACCTGCGCCGACGCGACCGGTGCGTCGAATTCGATGCCATTCAAGGCGCCGCCGCGGATCACCAACGGTGCAAACTCACCGTGTTCGCGACCGTCGATGGCGGCACCCATCGATCGCAGCGGTTCGACGACGCGGGCCATCGGGCGCTTTCGCAACGACTTGTCGCCCGTCAACACCGCCACGAAGTCGCGCCCACTCAGGATGCCCGACATCAGCCGCATCGTGGTGCCGCTGTTGTCGCAGTCCAGCACGTCGTCGGGTTCGTGCAAACCTTCGAATCCGCTTCCGGAGATCGCGACGTTCTCGCCGTTCGGCTTCACACGCACACCCAATGACGCGAACGCCCGGAGCGTCGCGCGTACGTCGCCACCCGTCGCCAATCCCGACAGCGTGGATCGACCCCGCGCCAACGCGGCGAACATCACGGCACGGTGCGAGATGCTCTTGTCGCCGGGAACCCGCAGCTCACCGACGAGCGGCCGCACACCACCGAAGGTGACCTCGTTCGGCAGTTCGGTCATTCGAACGTTCCCCTCGTGACGGCGTAGCCGAGATCGCGAAGTCCGAACTCGAACGTCGTCGCCGCCTCCCCCGCCGCCACAACGAGGACCATGACGCCGTGATCGCCTTCGAGACTGTGCGCGAACTCGAGGTCGTAGATATTGACGGCGAGCCGGCCGGCAAGCGTCGTGACCTCGGCCAGAACGCCGGGCCGGTCCGGGACCAACACATGCAGTTCGACGAGTTCGTCGATTCGCGCCGCGCCAACCGGCAACGCGCGCCGGCCGTTCCGTGCGCGTTGCAGCATCGTGAGCAAGCCCGCGCGATCGCTGTCGTACACCATGCGTCGCACGTCACCGAGGGTCGCCAGGTAGCCATCGAGCGCCGCAACGATCGCGTCGCGGTTCGCGGTGAGGATGTCGGGCCAGATCGCCGGATTACCCGCAGCGATACGCGTCATGTCGCGAAAGCCCCCGGCCGCGAGCCGCAACAACGTCGAGTGTTGCGCGCCGGCGCCGAGCGCCACATCCATCAGCGTTGAAGCGGCGAGCTGGGGCACATGACTCACGGTCGCTACGAACCGGTCGTGATCGTGCGGGGTGATCGCGATCGCCTCTGAACCGAACCCGGCGACCATCGCTCGAATGCGCGCGAACGCCTCGGCGCTCGTCCGTTCGGTTGGCGTCAGTACCCAGGTCGCGCCCTGGAACAACGCTGCGTTCGCACCGTCGACGCCATCTTGTTCGGATCCCGCCATCGGGTGGCCGCCAACGAAGCGTGTCGCTGCGCCGCCCGCGCCCTGCTCGACGGCAGCCACGATGCCCGCTTTGACGGAACCGACGTCGCTCACCACCACCGCCGGGTCGGCGAGCAAGGCCGCGATGGCCACCTCGGCCACGACGCCGACGGGCACTGCAACGAACGCCACGGTCGCGCCCGTTACCGCGTCGGCGATGGTGTCGACCGCGCCGTCGATCGCTCCTACCTCGATGGCGCGGGCCGAACGGGTCGGGTCACGATCCCATCCGATCACGGTCGCTCCCATGGCGCGCAGTGCTGCGGCGATCGACCCGCCGATCAAGCCGGTGCCGAGCACCGCGACCCGCCCCAAGGTGGCTGCCTCGACGACCACGGTCATTCCGGAAGGTCGTCGCGCAGCGAGCGCGCACCCTCGAGGTAGATGTGATGAAGTTCCGACCGCGACTGCGGTCCGTAAAAGTGCATGAGCACGCGGATGCAGCGCGCCATCCCGTGAGCGACATCGAGCTCACGCGCACAGATGAGCGGCACGTCGCCCAGGCCGAGGGCCCGCGCCGCGGTCGCCGGAAACTGGCTGTGGAGGTCGTCGGTTGCCGTAAAGATGATGCTCACCAAGTCGTCATGCGCGACCGCATTGCGATCGATCATCTCGCGCACGAGTCGCTGAGTGCGATGCTCGATTTCCTCGGCGGTGTCGACGTCGCACGTGATCGCGCCGCGGAGCGCCAACAGTCTCACAACGGGCGAGGCTACCGGCCGTCGCGCGCGGCTCTGCCACCCCGAAGGTGGAGGCCGACGCCCACCGTCGCCGCGTCGAGCGAACGGACCTCATCGGGAGTGAGCGGCCGCCAGTCGCCCGGCGCGAGCGCCGGGTCGCGCAGCGAACCGATCCGTACCCGAACCAGCCGTTGCACGGGGTGACCGATCGCTGAACACATGCGTCGCACCTGACGCTTTCGACCCTCGTGGATCACGATCGACAGCATCGCGGCGCCCTCGCGTTGATCGACGATCGTCACCTTCGCCGGCGAGGTCATTCCGTCGTCGAGCTCGACGCCTTCTCGAAGCGTCCGAAGCGCCGCAGGCGTCGGCACGCCCGCGACTTCGGCGACGTACTCCTTCTCGACGCCGTGGCTGGGATGCATCAGCCGGTGAGCAAGATCGCCATCGTTCGTGAGGATGATGAGCCCCTCCGAATCGAAGTCGAGCCGACCGACCGAGAACACCCGGGGCTCGCTCGGCACCATCGACACGACGGTCGGCCTTCCTTCGGGATCCGACGAGGTGCTCATCACGCCAGCCGGCTTGTTCAACAAGTAATGCACGAGCGAGTCGTCGGCCATGACGCGCACACCGTCGACCTCGACCCGGTCGACGAGCGGATCCACTCGACGGCCGAGCACGGCGCGCTCACCGTTGACTCGGACTCGCCCTTCGACGATCAGTTCCTCGGCGCGTCGACGCGACGCGAGACCGGCTCGAGCGAGCACCTTCTGGAGGCGAACGCCATCGTGATCGGTCGCTGGCCCGCGATCGCCGAAGTCGCCGTCGCTGCCGTTCAGTGTTCGATACCGTCGGCGAGGTCCGCGGCAACCGGCTCGGCGTCGACTGGCGGAGCGTCGGCGTCGATGAGATCGATCACATCGACCTTCTCGGTTGCGACGCGGGTCGCGACCTCGGTCGGCTCATGGTCCGCGGATCCGGATGTTGCCGCAACGTCATCGCCCAACCCGTCGAGCATGTGAGACTCACGCACGTGCAAACCGCGTTCGAGCGCTTCGACGATGTGCGCCTCGGGAATGAAGTCCGCCAACGGAGGAAGGTCGGCGAGCGATTCGACGCCGAGCTTTTCGAGGAACTCGCGCGTCGTGCCGAACAACGCCGGGCTACCGAGCGTCGGCTCGTGGCCGATTTCTTCGACATACCCGCGCTGGACGAGCGTCTTCAAGGTCGCTTCGACGTTCACGCCGCGGATTGCGTTGAGCTGCGCGCGGCTGATCGGCTGCTTGTACGCGATGATCGCCAACGTCTCGAGCGCCGGACCTGACAGCCGAGCGCTTTGACCCTCGAGCACGAAGCGCTCGACGTATGCCGCCTGATCGGGATGGGTCTGGAATCGAAATCCGTCCGCCACGCGTGCAAGCACGAACCCGCGTCCTTGCCCGAGGTATTCGGAGGCGAGCTCGTCGCACAACGCATCGACTCGGGCGGTCGAGATCTCGAGCAACTGGGCAAGTTCTGCGGCCGGCATCGGTTCGATGGCGGCCATCAACACCGCTTCGATCGCCGCTCGCATCTCGCGGGGGTCGCCGCCGAGTTCGATGCCCGACTCCGAGTCGATCTCGGCGGGGTCGGTCGTGTGGTCGTTGGTCTCGTCCATGATGCTCACTCCGGGTCGATCAGGTGGCCGGCGCGGACTCGCGCGGGATTGCGTCGCGCCGGGACTCGTCACGCTCGGCTTCGGCCAGCGCAACCACGGCATCTTCGTCACCCCACTCCGCAAGGGACGCGAGATCGAGGTCGACGCCCTCCCCCGGTGCGAGGGCACGCACGCTCAGCGCGCCGAAGTTCGACGCCTGATCGATGTCGACGAAACCCTGCTTGAACAACTCGAGGCAGGCGAGGAACCGCACGATCGCCTCCAGCCTGTTCGCGGCGTTCGCGCACAGGTCACGGAAGCTGATCGGGTCGCGAGCGGGCAGCAGCGCCAGCACGTGCTCGATCTGGTCGCGGACGCTGATCCGGATCGGCGCGACGTGGTCGGTCTGCACCGTGGGCGGCGCCGGTGGGGGTGCGAGTCCCTTCGCCGCAGCCTTGGCCAACGCGACCACGTCGAGACGTTCGAGCGGATCGGGCGCGAGCGAGCGAAACGGTTCTTCGGGCCCGGCCAGCCGGGAGACCCGTCGGGCGGCGACGAGCATCTGGTCGTGGAGAACTTTCGCCGCGTCCTGGAACGTCTTGCACTCGAGCAGGCGCGCGAGCAGATAGTCGCGTTCTTCCCATTTGGCGAGTTCTTCGTCGAGTTCGACGTCCTCTTGGCCCGGGAGCAGGCGCCGGGCCTTCAACTCCACCAATGTGGCGGCGATCAGCAAGAACTCGGTGGCGGCGTTGAGGTCGACGGCATCGAGTTCACCGACTTTGGTGAGGTACTCGTCGATGATGGCCGCGAGGTTGACCTCCCACAGGTCGACCTCTTGCTTCAGGATCAGATGCAAGAGCAGGTCGAAGGGTCCCTCGAAGACGGGTGTCTGCACCGAGTAGGCCACGACGAGCACCTTATCCCGCGAATCACATGCCTGTCATGCTCCTAGGCTCGGGTTCTATGACTCCCAGCTCTGGATCGTCGGCACGCGTGTTCTCGGGGATCAAACCCTCGGGCGAGGTGCAACTGGGGAACTTCTGCGGGGCGATCCAGCGCTGGAGCGACGGTCTGCCGGCGTTGGGAACCCCCGAGGCCAATGAACGCCACCAGGTGTTTTGTGTCGTCGACCTCCACGCGATGACCACCGACTACGTCCCGGCCGAGTTGACGGCGATGACCCGCCAGGTCGCCACGATCCTGCTCGCGGCCGGGCTCGACCCTTTGCGGTGCCTTCTGTTCGTTCAGAGCCACGTCGGCGGGATTCACACCGAGTGCACTTGGCTGTTGAACTGTGTCGCGGGGTTCGGCGAACTCAAGCGCCAGACCCAGTTCAAGGACAAAGCCGATGGTCGCGAGCATGTCAGCGTCGGGTTGTTCGACTACCCGGTGCTCATGGCCGCGGACATCTTGTTGTACGACACCGACGAGGTGCCGGTGGGAGACGACCAACGCCAACACGTGGAGTTGGCGCGTGACCTCGCCGAGCGTTGGAACCACCGTTTCGGCTCGACGTTCGTCGTCCCCAAAGCCACGTTCCCACCCGCGGGAGCCCGCATCATGGACCTGCAATCCCCGACGAAAAAGATGTCGAAATCGGACGAGTCGCCGCATGGCGTCGTGCGCGTGCTCGACGATCCGAAAACGATCACCAAGAAGATCAAATCGGCTGTCACCGACAGCGAGAACGAGATCCGGCACGACCGCGACGCCAAGCCGGGCGTGTCGAACCTGCTCGAGATCTACGCCGCGGTGACCGATTCGACCATCGACGCTGCAGTCGCACAGTTCGCCGACGGCGGGTACGGAAATCTCAAGTCCACGGTCGCTGACGCCGTCGTGGCATACCTCGCCCCGTTTCAGTCGCGCTACGCCGAGCTCGCCGCCGACCCGGCCGAGGTCGACCGAGTCCTGGCGTTCGGCGCCGACGCCGCCTCCGAGCGCGCCGTAGCGGTGCTCGACCGAGCAAAGCAGGCATCGGGTCTGCTTCGTCGCTGAGCCCGATCAGTCCGGCTACCGCGCGTTTGCATGAAACGTGGCGCTCGCCACTGGCGTCTGGGCTGCTAGCCCATCAAGTACCCCCGGCCGACGTGCCGACAACTCCCTGGGCAGGCCGACGCACGGAGGCAGAGTGGCCAGGGACGCACAGGAGGAGACGACGAGCCGGCCGCGAGCGCGACCGGTGTCGGTCTGGTGGCTCAGCCTCGGCGCGACCGTGGCCAGCGCCGGCCTGTGGGGTCTGACCCCCGAGCGAAGCCCGGGCGCCTTCGATGCGCACCTCCTCTTGCTGTGCGCGGGATTCGTGGCCGCGGAACTGGCGTCGGTGAATCTGTGGGTCCGCGGCGAGGCGCACACCAAGAGTCTCACCGAAGCGCCGATGGCCATCGGGCTGCTGCTCGCGACCCCCACTGGCCTGCTCGCGAGTTCGGTGATCGCGATCACGTTGGTGATGGCGCTCTGGCGTCGTCAACGAGGCGCGAAGCTCGCGTTCAACATCGCGCAGTACGCGTTGCAGACGACGGTCGCATTGACTGTGTTCGCACTCGCCGACCCGACCAACGGATTGGGCCCCCGGTCCTGGATTGCAGCGATCGCGGCGACGCTCGTTGCCGAAGTCGTGTCGTCGGTGCTCGTCAGCGCAGCGATCTATCTGCATCTCGGCGCAGTCGATTTGCGATCCGTGGCGCGATCCGATCTCGCTCTGTTGCCGGGCGTCATTGCTGCGGGCGCGGTCGGCGTGTTGTTCGTGTTGCTCTACCAACTGCATCAGGCATCCGTGACGCTGCTCGCGGTCGTGGTTGCGACGGCGCTCGGCGCCTACCGCGGGTACGGCACCTTGTTGCGCCGCCATCACCATCTCCAGCTCTTGCAGGGTTACTCGCGCGACATCGCCGAAGCGGTGGCGCGCGACGACGTCGTCGCGACTGCACTTCGAGGCGCCGCGAGCCTGCTCAACGCCGAGCGCGCGTACCTCGTGCTCCTCGTGCGCGACCGTCCTGGTCACGTGCTGCGCTCCCGACTCGCCGACGGCGAGGTTCACAGCGGCATCGAACCAATCGATCCGGGCGACCCGGTGGCACGAATCATCGGAACGGAAGAACCGGCACACCTGCGGCGGAGCGGCTCGACCCAGCGCCACGCGCTCGCGTCCCTCGGCCTCGGCGAGATGCTCGTCGCGCCGCTGCGGGCCGACGGGGCGGTCGTGGGTGCCCTTGCGGTTGCGAACGCCAGCGGCGAAATCGAAGCGTTCGACCGCAATGATCTCGCGCTGTTCGTGACCCTGTGTGACCAGACCGCGCTCACACTGCAAAACGGTCAGCTCCTGAGCGCGCTGCGCAGCGAAATCGAGGAACGCCAGTACCGAGCGCTGCACGATGAGGTCACCGGGCTCGGGAACCGCGCGGCGCTGCTCGAAGACCTCGCCGAACGGTGCCACCCGAACGCAACGCTTGCGGTCGTGGTACTCGGGCTGGACGGGTTCGGACGCATCAACGAGGCGCTCGGCTACGAGCGCGGCGACGAAGTGCTGGCTCGCCTCGCGCAGCGTGTGCAGCAACGGCTGCGAAAGGGCGATCAGCTCGCCCGTCTCTCCGGCGGCGAATTCGCACTCGTGCTCGACGACGTCGACTCCATCGACGTGGCGCAGGCTGCCGCCAGCGCGATCGTCTCCACGCTCGAAGAACCAATCGCGGTCGGTGGTGTCGAGGTCTCGATCGGAGCCCGCGCCGGTATCGCTCGCTACCCAGACGACGCCTCTGAACCCGCATCGCTGCTACGACGCGCAGATTCCGCATTCCGAGTCGCGAAAGACGCTCGTCGAGCCATCGAGTGTTACGACGAACAACGAGATCACGATGCCTCGGGTCGACTCGTACTCGCGACGCAGCTCCGTCGGGCGATCGAACGCGAGGAATTGACGGTGGCGTACCAACCCAAAGCCGATCTTCGTACCGGCGCGATCACCGGCGTCGAAGCACTCGTGCGCTGGGAACACCCCGAACGCGGATTCATTCCACCCGATGAATTCGTGCTCCTCGCCGAACAAACCGGCTCGATTCATGCGCTCACCGCATTCGTGATCCGTCGAGCGCTGCTCGACCGCAAGGCATGGGCCGATGACGGACTCGATCTCGCGTTGTCGGTCAACGTATCGACGCGCGATCTCGAACACGACTGGCTACGCAACGAAGTACCCGGGCTGCTCGCAATGGCGAACTGCCCGCCTGCGAGCCTCACCCTCGAGATCACCGAAACCCAGCTGATGTCCGACGTCGAGCGGGCCGCCGCCGCGATCACCCCGCTGCACGATCTCGGCGTACGCATCTCGATCGACGACTACGGAACCGGCTACTCGTCACTCGCCGTGCTGCGAGCGCTGCCCATTGACGAGATCAAGATCGACAAGTCGTTCGTGCTCGACATGCGCGCCGACGACAACGATGCCGTGGTCGTGCGCTCGACGGTGCAACTCGGTCAGGCGCTCGGTCTCTCCGTCGTCGCCGAGGGGGTCGAGACGACGGTGAGTTGGCAATTGCTGACCGAGTGGGGGTGCGATCGCGGTCAGGGCTACCTCATTGCCCGGCCGGTGCCACCCGATCGCATCCCGGCGATCGTGCAAGCGTGGGTACCACCCGAATCCGAGAGTCGCCCGCGCCTCGGCCTCGTCGGCTGAACCCGTCCCGCCTCGCGTCATTCCCAGGGATGGGGGGCGTCGGGATCGACCGGACAACCCGGGGATCCTTCGACATCGCCGACGCTCGCGCCGTCGACCAGCAGGCGACTCATCGTCCCGCGGCTCGTCACCCCCGACAACACGACGTGACGAGGCGAGCAGAACTGGATCGAGAGACCCACCGGTAATGCGTAGGTCGGGTCATCGGGGTCGAACTCCGTGCGATCGGGGTAGCGCCGATTGCGGTCCCACCAGACGTCGAGCGCGTCTTCGGCGCGGCGCAGCTGTGGATCGGCTGCCACGCGTTCCACTCCCCCTTGTACCCAGTCCCAAGCCGCTTCGACTCGGCCAGCAACTCCCCCGGGGGTCCCGGCGGCCCACAGCGACATCCCGGAAACGCCGACGAGCACCGCAATCCGCCCCCAAGGGAGCACCAAGCGACGCGGACGGCGGCGCGAGAGATCCAGGACCGAGTCGTCGGCAGGGTCCGGTCGCCGGCCTGGTGCCGGAAGCGTGACGAAGTAATCACCCGTAACCGCATATATCGGCAGAAACTGCCGCGCGAGTTCAGTCGGCGGCCGACGTGGAGTGCAGTGCGGACATTCCGTCTGCGAATCGCTCGCCGTCGGCGGCCGCGAGGACCCGGCCAATTCGCGCCGGAACTTCCGCCAAACGCCAGCGACTCGGGTCGTGGTGCACCTTGGCCCAGGCGCTGACTTCGGGGCGTCCGCCCGCGACCTTGATCGCCACCGACCCGATCTCGTCGTGGTGCATGTACAGGCCGACTCGGCGAACGTGGCCGGTCGACGACATCCAGGCATAGGTGGTCTCGCGCCCGGCAAGCCGACCCATGAGCGTCGCGCCCGCACGCCGCAACGTGCCGAACCCACAATCACGTTTGCCAACATCGTGCAGCAATGCCGCCGCCAGCCAGACGGCGTCGCTGTCACCAAGATGCGCGGCCGCTCGGCGAGCCACCCGAACCGACTCGACCTGATCGACCCGGCCCATCCGCAGCCACAATCGTCGTTCCTCGTCAGTGAGGATCTCCTCGACCCAGGCGAGATCGAGGGCGCCGACACTGCCGGCAAACATCGACCCGAAGAATCGACCGACCAAGTGACCCACCGAAGCGCTCATCGCCGGCCCATCACCGAATGAAGTCCAACAGAGCATCGATGGCCGGGTCGTACAGCACGTCGAGCGCGCCGCTCAGCACGAGCGCGAACACGACAAAGAACCCGTAAGGCGCGAGCCGATTCCACCCCGCGAGCCGTCTGGCGGGCAGGAAGTACTCCACCATTCGCGAGCCGTCGAGCGGCGGGATGGGCAAGATGTTCAAGATCGCAAGGAACAGGTTCACGATCGCGAACGCGAACGCGATTTCGGTCACGATCGGCAATTCGCGCCAGCCAATACCGAATCGCCCCGACGGCATCGTGAGTCGGGCAACGATCGCACCGATCGAGCAGAGCACAAGATTGCTGCCAGGGCCGGCGAGCGCAACGAGCACGAGATCTCGGCGAGGCGAGCGCAGCCGACTCGGCCGCACCGGTACCGGCTTTGCGTACCCGAACGGGACACCGCCGAGCGCACCCAACAGCGGAAGAACGACCGACCCGAAGGGATCGAGGTGGCGGATCGGATTGAGCGTCAGCCGACCCGCGCGCCGCGCCGTGTCGTCACCGAGTCGATCGGCGACGAGCCCGTGCGCCACCTCGTGGATCACAACGGAGGCGATCAAGACCGCAACGAGCAGGATCGTCGTTGAGTCGATGTTCACCGAGCGTTCAGCGTTTCTTCGACGCGCACGCGATGCACAGGCGTGCGGTCGGCATTGCCTCGAGTCGCGCCTCGCCGATCGGTACGCCGCAAGCTTCGCACGCTCCGTAACTGCCGTCGTCGAGCTTGGCAAGTGCGTGGTCGACGTCGTCGAGCGTTTCGAGCAGGGCCGAAACGATCGCGTCGACCTCGCCCCGCTCGGCGGTGACTTGGCCGATGTCGGCGAAATTCTCGTCGAAGGTGTCGCGGGCGCCGTCGTGACCGAGGTGGATCAGCTGTTCGTTGACGCGCTGGCGTTCTTCGACGAGCTGGTGGCGGGCGGTTTCGAGGGCAGGGGCCATGCCGGCAGGATACCGTCGGCGGTCACTCCTCCGGAGTCGAGTGTGACGTTCGCGACGCTCGCGCCCGAGGATGGGCTGCGTCATAGACCGCCCGCAATCGCTCGGTGGACACCTTCGTGTAGACCTGGGTCGTCGACACGCTGGCATGGCCCAACAACTCCTGCACCACCCGGATGTCGGCTCCATGGTCGAGCATGTGCGTTGCGCACGAATGGCGCAGAACGTGCGGCGAGAGCTGCTCACCGAGACCGACTCGTTGCCCCGAGTCGCGCACGATCTTCCAGCAGGCTTGGCGGGTCAGGCGTCCACCGCGAGCGTTGAGGAACACCGCATCGGTGTCGACATGGCCCCGAGGACGGGCGGACCGCAGCGCGAGGCGACCATCTCGCAGGTAGGTCGTCAGCGCGTGACGGGCGCTGCGGCCAACCGGAACCACTCGCTCCTTCGATCCCTTACCGAGTACGCGTACGAAGCCGTCGTCGAGGTCGACC
>SXGT01151088.1_pt1 | contig 22983 bp, 20 predicted proteins | sample 3176221 | NCBI WGS metagenome assembly SXGT01 (sample SAMN11356862, study PRJNA531348) | freshwater metagenome | isolation source: freshwater sample F1-120 | place: China: Fuxian Lake, Yuxi | collected 2017-12-25
ACGGCCCGCACCCGATGATCCTTCGGAACCAACTGGTCCAGCGACGCATCCTGCCACTGAATCTGATCCCGATGAGGCCGCTTGATCCGAGCTTGAGCGGCCGACACTTCATTTTGTGAGTTGGATTCATTCATGTCAGATACTTATAGCGCCCAAAAAACTTTCTTGAAGTTCGGCTTCTAAAAAATCACAGCCTCTTCGGGTTAGTACGGGCTCTGCCCTGTTAGAAGAGTTCGTCGATCACGTTGCCGTCCGGCAGTAGCGGAATCGGGCGGCCTTGAAGATTGACGGCGTTCTGGTTGGGGTCGATGCCGAGGTGTTTGTAGAGCGTCGCCAGCACATCGCTGGGGCTGATGGGTCGATCGGTGGGGAGGCCGCCGTCGTGGCTCGATTCGCCGATGACCTGCCCCATCTTCAGACCTCCGCCGGCGAGCAACACGCTGCCCAGTCGCGGCCAGTGATCTCGGCCTCCGGTGGCATTGATCTTGGGAGTCCGACCGAACTCGCCCCACACAACCAACAACACGTTACGGCAAAGGTCTCGCTCGCTGAGATCGGTGATCAATGCAGAGATCGCTCGATCGAGCGGCGGGCAACTCCATTCCGCGCCGACGTTGGGGCCGCCGGGACTGGGTTGCTCGCGATTCTCGCGGGTGATGCTGACGTGCCAGTCCCAACGCAGACAATCCGGTGCCGTGTTGATCGTCACGAACGTGACGCCGGACTCCACTAATCGTCGAGCCAGCAGCGCCATCTGTCCCCAGCGATGAGAACCGTATCGCTCGCGCGTGGCGGCTGATTCTTCGTTGAGATCAAACGCTCGGCGAGCTTTCGCGCTGGTGACTAATTCCAGCGCAAGCTTCGCGAACGGATCGAGTCCGTCCTGCACCTGATTCGAATCGAGCTTCCGCGGCAGGCGATCCAACTCCGCCAGCAACGACTGTCGATCGTTGATCCGATCCAACGTTGTATCGTTGGCGAGTTCCAGGCTGCTGGTCGCGCTGCGCAAGCGATCGAATTGAAACTCGAATGGATACGGATCCTGTAACACGGCGAACGGCGAATGCGACACTCCGAGGTATCCCGGCCCCATCGCGTCGAAGAGGTGATGGTGCATCACCGGTTCTTCGGCGAGCATGACATACGCTGGCATGCCGGGCTGTCGTGGGCCTCGAAACTTCGACGTGATCGAGCCGACCGACGGATAGCCTTCGCGCTTGTCCGGTTCCTTACGCCCTTCCAGACACCAGCGCATGACTCCGAAGTGATCGTCATACGGATGCGTGAAGCTCTTGATGATCGCCGTCTTGTCGAGCACTCCGGCCGTCAGCGGCATCATCTCGCACATCAGCGCGCCGGGGAGTTTCGACGGGATGGCTCGATAGGGACCGCGAATCTCCACCGGGGCCAACGGCTTTGGATCAAACGTCTCGAATTGACTAGGACCTCCGCCCAACCAGACCTGAATGATCGAGGTATCGGGAATGACTCGTCCCTGATCCGCCGCCAGCGCTTGCAATCGCAGTAAATCAGCCAGCCCAAGACCCGCTCCGCCAGCACACAGGCTGGCAGACATGAATCGCCGGCGCGAAATGGATTGAGGCGCGTTTTGCGGGTGCATAGCGATCTCCCTGTTGTGGCGAGTGTATCCGTCGCCGGTTTTGGCCGGAACCGGTCTCTATGACACGGACAAGGCAGGCCAATTTGTCGCTCCGTGTCGATTGTGACGGCGCGATAAAAACTAGCACGACGCGCGAGCGAGTAGTTTGCCTGAAAAACCACTCGCTCGCGCGTCGTGCTAGTGCATCGTTTTCGACTCAACAGTTCGAATCATTGCCCTGCCCTGCTGACCCTGACGGCTGGCGAGTTCTCCGAAGAACTGTCGGAGAAACGCATCAGGATTGATTCCTGGAATGTTTGTCTTATAACGTTATTGCATTACAGATGAGACAGCTTTGGTAGGCTGTGCCTCCCATAGACATCGTGAGGTCGGACGTGTCCAGCGTGGCGAAATTGTGGCACAAGCTCACCGGACTGCTATCGGCTCAGTCTGGGAACATCGCCGCCCGCTCGGTGAGTCCCCAAAGCGATGCTCCTACTGAGCAAAAGTCGGACGCCCACCCGAATAACGCTACCGATCCATCTCATGATCCGAGCCTGAAGAGTCCCGACGAGCAAGCTGCGGAAGTGCCGGACTTTCCTGACGAAACTGGCCGGCAGCCAGTTCCCGGAGTGACGCTGTTCCGCTCATTCAAAGGGCACACGTCCGCGGTCAGGTGTGTCGCGTTTGATCCCGATGGGCTGACGCTTGCGAGCGGAAGTTCTGACACGACCATCAAGCTGTGGGATTTAGCAAACGGAAACCTTCTCAACTCACTTGAAGGACACTTCAAGAACGCCGTTTTCAGTGTGGCCTTTGATCTCGACGGACGTAGTTTGGTCAGCGGAACGAATACCGGGGTCGTCGAGCAGCGGGGCACCACTAGCGGGGAAGTTGTCCATTCGTTCGAAAGGCAGTGTCACGGCACGGTTTTTTGCGTGGCCTTTGATCCCCAAGGACGCTGGCTCGCGGGAGGGACGGATCGAGGTCCCATTGAACTGTGGGGAGCCAGCAACGGTAAGGTTCTGCGCTTGCTCGATGGGCACGAGCTCTCCGTCTATTGCGTGGCCTTTGATCCCGAGGGGCGCGTCCTGGCAAGCGGGGGAAATGACGAGACCATCAAACTCTGGGACGTCAGCCACAACAAGTTGCTCCGCATCCTCGATGATCACACGGGGACGGTTCGGAGCGTCGTCTTCGATCCCACGGGACGCATATTGGCGAGCGGAAGTAGTGACACAACAGTCAATCTGTGGGACGTGAGAAACGGCAGACTGCTCCGCACGCTGAGGGGCCACACCAGCCGAGTCGAAGCGGTCGCCTATTCCTGCGACGGGCGGCTGCTGGCCTCGAGATGCAGAGCTGGAACGATTCGCCTCTGGGACTGTGAATCTTGGGAGACCGTCGCGGTCATTCCAGAACCAACCTACTCGAAGTGGTGGATTCCCACGCTCGCCTTTCATCCTTCGTTGCCGCTGCTCGCCACCGCGGGCTCGGAACCAGATGCACCCGAAGCACTGCGATCCCGACGCGTCCACATCTGGGAACTGGATGTCGACCTGTTGCTCGGCGACGACACCCGTGCCGACTGATGACGATGTCAGCGTTAAGACCGCAACGGCGGGAGACACCGGAGTCGGACGGCAGGAAGCAAGCCCTCACAATCAGCAGCCTGCCGACTCATCCAACGAATTCAACATCGGGACACAGTGCTTGGACCTTTGAAAGCCTCGACTGGCGCTGGTCGCCACGTAGGTCAGGCTTTCCAGCCTGACCCGAACTCGTCAATGACGTCGAAACCGCAGCCAGTCAGCCCGGTAAAGCTGACCTACTTCTTGTCAGCCCGCGCGCCGCCAGCAGCGCCAGCACTGGCTCGACCGGAGCACGCATTCGCAGGTTGCTCCAATAGACCACATGCACCAGCGCGAAGCTCAGCACCAGCAACACCAGCGGCCACCACCGCGACCATTCGTCGCGCCGCAGTCGCCAAAGACCGACCGCTGCGGCCAGCAATTCGATGGCGAAGAACACCGCCATTCCCCATTGAGCGACTTTCGGCAGCGACCCCGCATCCGCACCGCCAGGGAAGATGTTCCAAAAACGGCGCACGCGCAGCCAACACAACTCCGCAAACTCGCGCGGGTGCTGACGAATCCATGTCTTTGCAACGGCCGACATCCAACGATCGCGCGCCAGTTCACGTTGTTTTAGTTCGAGAGCGTGAATCATAAATCTGCCTTGATAGACCCACTTCTTGAGATCGACGCGCCGAGCTTCCTGACGCAGCGAGTCTTGCCACGCACGCGAATCCCACGGTTGTCCTGTCGGTGTGGCGATCTCGGAGCGATACGCCTCGTCATTGTTGCCCAGCAGCAGCGTGTAGCCCCCGTGAGTCGTCGTCAGAATCGGCTCGCCAAAGATCACATAGTTCCGAACCACCCACGGAGCCACCGTCAGCCCGCAGGTCAGAGCGATGGCTACCCAGCCAACCAAGATGTGAACTCGACGTGGACTTATTGCCGACGACGTCCGGACAAATAGTCCCACCACACTGACAACGCTCGCGAGAACCGTAAACGCCCAAATCGTCGGGCGGCACAACGCCGACAAACCCAACAGCACTCCGATCCCCCAACGATGTCTCCACTCACCCGGACGAGTCTCGACGAGTATCAGCAACAACGACGTCTGTAAGAACGCGCTGAGAGTTTCCGTCATCGCCAAGGAGGTCGTCTGAACCAACAACGGATTGACCGCAACAAACGCTGCCGCCAGCAACGCCGACGACTGAAATCCCAGCCGTCGAGCCACCCGCCAGGTCAGCCACACCGTCACGACGCTCAAGCTGATTTGCACGACCGCCAGCAACTTGGGACCACCTCCGACGAAGATGATCCCGGCCAAGAACACCGGATACAGCGGCGGACGATAGGCCGTCGGATGTCCCCAATCGGGATTGGCAAAGCCGTGCCCTGCCGCCAAATGCTTCGCGATGCCCCAATACAGATCGCGGTCCTCGGCCAGCGACTCCGGCTTCCAGCAGATGACTCCTAACCGCAGCAATGCGGCGAGCAACAGCAACGCGATCAGACAGCGACGCTCGGTGTCAGGCCGGGGTCGGGTGTTCGATTTTTCGGAATTGGCGGGGATCAAATTTGATTGGTCCATCACGTTTCATTCCCGCCAATTCCGAAAAATCGAACACCCGACCCCTCGTTCAACCGCGCAGTCGAGCGATCACTCGGCCAATCCGTTCGGCCGCGTCGTCCATTTCTTCCAGCGTGTTCTCCAACCCCACCGTGAAGCGTACCGACGCCTTGTAGACTTCCGGCGGAGCACCCATCGCCACCAGCGCCGGTGCGGGTTCGGCCGAGCCGCTCGCACAAGTGCTGCCCAGCGAGCAGGCGATCCCTTCGAGATCCAAGTTGACGAGGATCGCTTCGCCATCGAGTCCGGGAAACGCGATGTTGAGCGTGTTCGGCAGCCGATGCTCGCGCGAGCCATTCACGACCGCCCACGGGCAACGATCGAAGAGACCTGCTTCCAGTCGATCGCGAAGTTCGCTCAACCGAGCGGTCCGTTCGCGTCGCTCGCGATGCCACAGTTCGAGAGCCTTCGCCATGCCGGCGGCGAGCGCCACCATCTCGGTCCCCGGTCGGCGTCCCGATTCTTGATGTCCGCCGAACTCGAACGGCGCAAGCGTCGCTCCCTTCTTCAACAGCAGGCCGCCGATTCCGCGCGGCCCGTGAAATTTGTGAGCGCCGAATGCCAGCGACGTCGCACCCAGTTCCGCGAAGTTGACCTCGATCTTCCCAACCGCTTGCACGGCGTCGATGTGACAGAACGCACCGTGCTCACGGCAGGTCGTTGCCAGCGGTCGCAGATCTTGAATCACTCCCGTCTCGTTGTGCGCGAGAATGACGGTCGCGATGCGGACGGAACGGGGAGACGACGAGCCGCTCGGAAAAAGACTCCCGACCCCTTCGGCCACCAACCGTCCTTCGCGATCAACAGGCAGAAACGATAGCTCCCAACCGCTGGGCTTGAGCGATTTGCACGCTTCGATCGTCGCGGGATGCTCACCCGCCGTCAGCGCGATCGTTCCCGGTGCCATCGAGAGCGCGGCTCCGAACAGCGCGAGATTCGACGCCTCAGTGCCACCGCTGGTGAAGATGACTTCGTCGGGCTGCGCGCCGAGAATCGACGCGATCGACTCGCGTGAAGACTCCAACACTTTGCGAGCTTGTCGCCCCTCGGCATGTCGGCTGCCAGGATTCGCATAGCTGTGCTGCAAGTGATACGCGACCGCTTCAATCACTTCCGGCCAAGGCCGAGTCGTCGCGTTGTGGTCGAGATAGATTCGGGAGGGCATCGTTGTTCGTCACCTATTTCAATTCGCGAATCAGGATACTCGCGAACTGGATCGGATCGCCGTGATGCTGCAAGGCGATGCGGCCGCGAGCGGGGATTCCCGGAAGCTGCACGTTGTCGATGACCGTTTCGCCATTGAGCACGACCGTCGTGCGGTCCCCCTTCAACGTGATGTGAAAACGATTCCATTGGCCGATCGGTTTGTCGGCCTTCTTCTTCGGAATACAGCCGGTACGCACCTCGGAGGGCATCGACTTGTCGAACCGATAGCCGCGAATCTCGCCGCTGCCGATCGGGCGGCACCACATATTGATCTGCGATTTATCGTTGCCCCGCAGATAGATGCCGCTGTCCCCTGCGTCGGAGAACTCTTCTTCTTCCGGGCCTTCGTCGCCGTTGGGCTGAATGACCGGGCGTTTGCTCGGCTTCGGCTTGCCGGTCCACTTCCAGTCGCAGATCAACTCGAAGTCACCGAATTCTTTGTCGGTCCAGAGGTGTCCGGCATCGGCGGGGCCGGCCCCTTTCGCTTCGCTCTTGCCGTCGTAGTTGAGCACCCAATCCTGCGGCTGCCAGTGGCCAACGTGTCCCGAATCGTTGACCCAGTTCGCGAGATCGAGCCCCGTGTAGAGCGAGCGAAATCCGTCGATCTCCGGCTGCACTTCGTCGGCAGGCGGGTTCGACGACGGCAGCTCTTTGATCTTCAAATTGCGGAAGTGGCACTCGGAACCTTCCGATTCGAGGCAGATGTAGCCCTTGCGCGGCCGGCATTCGCTGCCGCCCGACACGACCTTGCCGTTGACCGCCAGCTTGAGCACTCCGTCGCGGCACTCGACCCGATAGTGATTCCATTCGGGCGACGGCTTGCTGCGCTTCTCGCTGGGGAGACACCGCTCAGCGCCGGCGGGATGCGGCCGATCCGGCTTCATTCGCGCACCGTGAATCGAGAAGACATCGCCGTGACTGGTGTAGTTCGCGGTCTCGTGACCATCGAGCACTTGAACTTCAATACTCTTGGCGAACGGCGTCCCTTGAGCCGTCAGCGGGTGACTCCAGACGAACACACCGGCGTTCCCCTTCGGCTGCATGTGCCGCCATTCGAGTTCGAGAATGAAGTTCTCGTACTGCTTTGCCGTCCGCATGACGCCGGTCGGCTTGCCGGTGCTGACGATCATCCCGTCCTGTGCCGTGAACGTGTTGGGCGCGACGTTGACCGGCACCCAGCCGGATAAGTCTTTGCGGTTGAACAGCGGTGAGAAACCCTCTTCGTCGGCGTTGACTGTGATCACACTCAACAATGTTGCCACCAATGCAACGCATCGAATTTGAATTCTCATCGTGACCTCCATTGGCTCGAAGCGGTTTCAAAACCCGTAGGTCAGGCTTTCTCGCCTGACTCGTATTGGCAATTTCACGTCATCCGTAGATGGGTCAGCCTGGAAAGGCTGACCTACTTCAGCAACGCGGCGATCTCATCGCGAGTAAACCGTCGCTGCAAGCGTGCTCCGAGCTGTCCGACGATCCGGGCCGCCGCGTGTGACGCGAGGTGGCCGGCTTGCCTCCAGGAAAGCCCGTTGGTGATGCCGTACAAAATTCCGGCGGCGTACATGTCGCCGGCTCCGGTCGTGTCGATCGCAACCACCGGCTGGCCCTCGATCGGAATGACCTCCCCTTGGTGCATCAGCAGGCTGCCGTTCTTGCCCAGAGTCAGCGCGACGTTCTCGCAATGCTGGTGAATCATCCGCGCACACTCGATCGAGTCTGCCTGCCCGGTCAACGCGCGAGCTTCCTCTTCGTTGCAGAACAGCAGATCGACGTCCTGTTCGATGAGTTGCCAGAAGCGATCGCGGAACAATCCGATCAAAAACGGGTCTGAGACGGTGAAGGCCACCTTCACTCCGTTTTTCTTGGCCAGCTCTATCGCTTTGAGCGCGGCGGCTCGCGGGCCTTCATTCGTGAAGAGGTAGCCTTCGATGTAGACGTACTTCGCCTTTCGAACGTCCGCTTCGTTGATGTCGTCGAGGCCTAGCGTTGCCGACACTCCGAGATTCGTCAGCATCGTCCGCTGAGCATCATCCGTGATGAGCACGACACACGTCCCCGACTGGCCGGCGGCAGGCGGCACTTCAATGCTGACACCCCGTTGCCGCATGTCGGACAGAAAGAACTCGCCGATCTCGTCGCGGCCAGTCTTGCCGGCATAGGCCCCCTGCCCTCCAAAATCGACGACCCCCATGATCGTGTTCGCGGCCGAGCCTCCCGCGCAGCGATTCGTCGGTTTGTCGGCCAGCTTCTCCAGCATGAGCCGTTGAGCCGCTTCATCGACCAGTGTCATGATCCCCTTCGTGAAGCCGATCGATTCCAAGAACCGATCATCGACCCGAGCCTGAATATCAACCAACGAATTCCCGACGCCGTAAACGTCGTATGCCATGAGTTCCTCATTCCCTTCAATTCATCTGGTGAGCCGGGTGGCGTCAGCCCCCGGACGATTCCGACCAACAACTACGTTCGGGGGCTGACGCCGCCCGGCTCGCTAATTCACGCAAGGACTTGACGACCTCGGTAAACTGTCCCCGCCATGCCCTCAACGACCGACCTGCAACTGTTGATCCCGATTGCCGAACAAACCTTGGCTCGTTCGGCCCTGCGTCGGTTGCTGAATTCGACCACCGCAGACAAAGGCCGGTTGTTGTTTCTCGTTGGACCGGCCGGCTGCGGCAAGTCGGCGTTGCTGGCGGAGTCTTTCCGCGAACTCCCTTCCTCGCAAGTCCCGCCACGGAAGCTCTCGGCAACGAATGACGCAAGTGATCGCAGCGATCTGAGCCGGAACGCGCTAGCGTCCGGTTCCCGCGCGGCGAACACATCTGAACCGGGGGCTAGCGCCCTCCGGCTGATGGTGTCACCCGGAGGAATTCTCTCCTTGACGGCCTCTGAGTTCGCCGCGCAACTGGCCGAGGCTTCCAGCACTCAGCAAGTCCCCAACTTCCAAGAGCGCTTCCGATCTGTATCGGTGCTGGTTTGCGAGGACATCCAAGCCCTCGAGCGCCGGCCCGAAACTCAAAGACAACTGTTGGCGACGATCGAAGAGTTGCTTGCCCACGGCAGCGACGTGATCGTGACCAGCACTCGGCTGCCCGGACAGTTGGAGTCGTTCCCAGCCAAGCTGGTCAGCCGCTTGCGGGGCGGCACCGTCATCGCCATCAAACCACCGGGTTCGGAGAGTCGCACCGTTCTTCTGCAACTCTTCTGCCGCCTGCGACACATGTCGATCTCACGCGACGCTCTCGCGCTGCTCGCCGAAACTTTGGACGTTTCACCGCGAGAACTGGCTGGCGTCACAACACAGCTTTCCGAGTTACGTCGCTCGCTCAAACGAGCCGACGCCGAAGCATTCCTGCGGGACAAACTCCCCACGAAAGTCGTCACTCCGCTGACGGTGACTCGTGCAGTTGCTAGAGAATTCGGAGTCACGTTGCCCGCGCTCCGTTCCAGCCGAAGGTCCCAAGCTCTCGTCTTGCCTCGGCAATGTGCGATGTGGCTGAGCCGGAAGCTCTGTCACGTCTCTTATCCGGAACTCGGGACCTTCTTCGAGCGGCAACATTCGTCGGTCATTCATGCCGTCCGAAAGCTCGAAGCGCGGCTCGACAAGGAACCAGCTTTGCGGCAACGGCTGGCTCGGCTGGAAGGACTCTGTCGATAAGTTGTTGGTCGTCTGTCGAGAATGGATAGCGACTCAACATCAGCCGGGATGGCGCCGCAAACTTGTCGATCAGACAGCTTGAAATCACCTCTTTTCGACACGCTGAAACGACCACTCCACACGTTGCCAACAGCCACTTTAGCTCGTTGTGAGAACGTAAGTTTTTCGCTACCTTTCCGCTCCGTTTCCGCCTGCGATTTTCCCAACAAAAATAGCCTTCTCTGATACGACGACTGCTTTCTTAAAGAACTTTTAGAAGAAGCTTGTCATACCTCTCTCCAGCTTCCTTCCCAAGCGAGTGAATCATGAAGTTGCATTGCCATCGTCCCACCTTAGCGACAGCGTTTCAGATCGTCAGCGGCGTCGTGCCATCACGGACTCCTAAAGACATTTTGCGGAATGTGAAGCTGCAAGTCGGGGGTGGCAAAGCGACGCTGGTAGGTACCGATCAGGAGATTGGTATTCGCTACGACATCCCCGGCGTCGAGACCGATTCCGACGGGGAAGTGCTGCTGCCAAAAGACCGGCTCATCGCAATCCTTCGTGAACTGACCGACGACGGGCTGGATCTCGAAGTGACCGAAAAGGCGTTGTGGATTCGGTCGCCCAACAGCGAATTCAAACTCTCGGCCGAAGATCCCGCCGAGTTTCCCCCTGTGCAGGCATTCGATGCCACCAGCTATCACGTCCTCCCGGCCGCCTCGTTCAAAGAGATGATTAAGCGAACGGTCTTCGCGACAGATACCGAAAGCACCCGCTACGCCTTGGGTGGCGTGTTAATGGAGTTAGGAGCCGACAAACTGACGATGGCTGCGACTGACAGCCGTCGCTTGGCGGTGGTTAGTACCGTCAGCAGCACGATTGGTACGATTGAACCACGAGCAACTCAACCAGTCGTCCCCGCGAAAGCATTGAGCCTGATCGAACGCAGCATCACCGAAAACGACCAAGACGTTTACTTGGCGGTGTATCCCAACAGCGTTCTGGTGAAGGTCGGCAGCAGCACGATCTACAGCCGCTTGGTTGAGGGCCGCTTCCCACGTTATGCGGACGTCATCCCATCTGGTGGCGGCTCAGTGATCGACATGTTGGTCTCGCCGTTCTATTCGGCAGTGCGACAAGCACAGATCGTCACGAACGAAGAGAGCCGTGGCGTCGATTTCACGTTCGAGAACGGTGTCTTGCGACTGACAAGCGTTGCCGCAGATATCGGCCAATCGAAGATTGAGTTGCCGATCAGTTACGACGGCACCCCAATCACAATCACCTTTGATCCGCGTTACATCTCCGATTTCCTCCGCATTCTCGATGCTTCCACGTCCGTGAAGTTGCAACTCACTGATGGCGAAAGTGCAGCAGTCCTCCGCACCGATGACGGTTACACCTACGTCATCATGCCACTCGCGCGAGACCGGTAACCTTGGAGTGCGGTGTGTAAGCACCGCTTTGGATTTCCTCGCCGGGACCATTCAGCGGTGCTGACACACCACATTCCAAAGATGACTGACCCGTACAGCGATCTCCGAGGATTCCCCGCCGAGAAATCGGTTGAGCCGCAACACGTCGGCAAAGTGCTCTCGGAACTGATCGCACTCAAAGGTCTAGCACGAGTCCACGGCAGTCAGCAGTTGCAACAAGCTTGGCAAACTGTTGCCGGTGAAGAAATCGGACGCAGATCGAGAGTGATGGAGCTGACTCGCGGCGTGTTGCAAATTAGCGTCGGTAGTTCAGCGGTACTCAATGAACTGGCTGGATTTCACAAACAATCGTTGCTCGTAAATCTGCAACAACAATTTGCACATCTGAAAATTCGAGAGATCAAGTTCAAACTCAAGACGGACCTGAAGTAAAGAACCAGACCCCACCGAGCTAGCCTCGGTGGCTCGCGGGCTTTTGCACTACTGCGGAACTCACAAGTAGCACAAACCCGGTGACGGAGCCTCAAGGAATTTATGAGCGATCAACCCATCGAACCGACCCCTGATAGCTACGACGAAACGCAGATCCAAGCCCTCGAAGGGATCGAAGGCATTCGCCACCGGCCGTCCATGTACATCGGCGACACGACCGGTCGCGGCCTGCATCACCTGGTCTACGAGGTCGTCGATAACAGCATCGACGAAGCGGTCAACAAATACGCGACGACAGTCTCGGTGAAGATCAACGCCGATGGCAGCGTCACCGTCATCGACGATGGCCGCGGCATCCCGGTCGGACGCATGGCCGATCAAGCGGGTAAGTCCGCACTCGAAATCGTGTTTACGAAAATCCATGCCGGCGGAAAATTCAATCGAGCCGGCGGCTACAAAACGGGAACCGGTGGCCTGCACGGAGTCGGCATTACCGCCGTGAATGCACTCAGCGAATGGCTGGAAGTCGAAGTCCGCCGCGAAGGCCATGTCTGGACGATGGAGTTTGCTCGCGGCGAAGTCGTTCACGACGTGCAGAAGATCGGCAAGAGCGACTCGACTGGCACGAAGGTGACGTTCTCCCCCGATCCGCAGATCTTCCCCGAGACCAAGTTCACCTACGACGTGCTGCACAAGCGGCTGCAAGAGTTGGCGTTCCTCAACGCCGGAGTCGTCATCCGCATCCTCGACGAGCGTACGAATCAAACCGACGAGTTCTGCTACAAGGACGGCTTACTGGAGTTCGTGAAGTTCCTCAACCGTACCGACAACCCGCTGCATGCTGAAGTCATCCACGTCAAAGGTGACCACGAACACGTCACGGCCGACGGTATCAAACAGATCCTCGGTATCGAGATCGCACTGCAATACAACGACAGCTCGTCCGACATCGTCCGCTGCTACGCCAACAACATCTACAACCCGGACGGTGGCACGCACCTCACCGGCTTCAAGACCGGCCTGACACGCGCGCTCAATAACTACGGCAAAAAGAACAACATCTTCAAGGACTTCACACCAACCGGCGACGACTTCCGCGAGGGCCTCACTGCCGTTGTCGCTGTTCTGGTTCCTGATCCTCAGTTCGAAGCGCAAACGAAAGTCAAACTCGGCAACAGCGAAGTCGAAGGAGCCGTCTCATCGATGATTGGCGACGGACTCAGCCGCTTCCTTGAAGAGAACCCACAGACCGCCAAGACCATCCTGATGAAAGGCATGATCGCGGCGGAAGCTCGTGAGGCTGCCCGCAAAGCAAGGGAACTCGTCCGCAACAAGAAGGGTGGCCTGACCACGGGCGGACTCCCAGACAAACTCCGCGATTGCCGCAGCCGAGACCTCAACCTCAGCGAGCTTTACCTCGTGGAAGGTGATTCGGCCGGCGGCTCCGCCGACACAGGCCGTGACTCCAACACGCAGGCGATCCTCCCGCTGCGTGGCAAGATTCTGAATGTCGAAAAGGCGGTCCTCACGAAAGTCCTCGACAACATCGAGATCGGCAACATCTTCAAAGCGGTGGGAGTCCCACCAGGCGCAGAACTCGAAGACGTCCACAAGCGCCGCTACGGCAAGTTGATCCTGATGACCGACGCCGACGTCGACGGCAGCCACATCCGCACGCTGCTACTGACCTTCATCTTCCGGCACCTCCGCAAGCTGGTGGAAAACGGCTGCATCTACATCGCTCAACCACCACTCTTCAAAGTCGAGCAACGGAGCAAAATCCGCTACGTCCAATCCAACGAACAAATGATGGGCGAGCTGATCGACATTGGCCTCAATGAGAGTGTTGTCGTCCTAGAAGACGGCTCCCGCATTGAAACCGAGAGTCTCCACAAGCTGGTCGCGCTCATACGCCGCCTGGCTGACCCGCTGGAAACAATGGAACGCCGCGGCATCGACCTGCGTCACGTCGCCACGCATCACCTCTCTTCCGACGGCAGCCTGCCGCGCTTCCGAGTCTTCGTCGGCAAAGACCAGCATTGGTTCTTCGTCAAAGAAGACCTCGACAAGTTCCTCGCCTCCGAAGAACTTCGCCGAGGCGAAGAGTTCACGATTGCCGCCGCCGAATCCGCCGTAGGGCAGGCTGCTAGCCTGCCAACAACCACCGACACCGACGGCCAGCACAATCTCAAAGCCATCAAAGACGGCCACCTGCAAATCGTCGACCTCCACGAAGTCCGCTCCATCAACGAGACATTGAAAGAGCTGAAGACCTTCAATCTCGCCATGAAAGACCTGCTCTCCGCCGGCAACCGCAACGGCGAGCCGTACTACCCCTTCCACATCGACAACCCCGCCGGCGGCATCAAGCTCACCAGCATCCGCGAGCTAATCCAATCACTCCGCAAGCTCGGCGAGAAAGGGAAGAAGATCACCCGCTTCAAGGGCCTCGGCGAAATGGACGCCGAAGAATTGTGGGCGACTACGATGAACATCGAAACGCGCACGCTCCTGAAAGTCACGATGGAAGACGCCGCCGCCGCCGATGAAATGTTCCGCGTCCTCATGGGCGACGCCGTCGAACCTCGCCGCGAATTCATCGAGAAACATGCCCTCGACGTCAAAGACTTGGACGTGTAGAGCGGCACTTTTGGTTTGGGACACAATTCCTGTCATTTGGGACACAATACTTGGCCAAGTGAGACACAATACTTGGCCGGAAATCACACAGCCGCAGTGATGCGCAGTTTGATTGGAAAAGTCGGCTGTCTGCGGAATCTCTGATGGCTAAAGAAATTGGACGGAGCGCCCGGGGTTGTTCCGGGCGCTCCGTCTTTGATTTTGTGGACAGGGATTTCGTCAGCGGCGACGTCGTCGCCAACGGCAACCGGCACGGAAGCCTCCAGCGCTGCCCAGTCGTTTGCCGGACTTAAAGGCCCAAGACGCAAGAAACACCAGCAGGCCAAGGATGATCAGACTTTCCAAAGGAACCTCCTTGTGAAGAGGTTGAACGAAGATTCTGGACCGCGACCATGGGTTACACGAGCGCGGTGGAATCGGTGGTCGGGGGCGGTATCAGCCAGTGATCGCGAAGCCAAGCGACTTCTGCGTTCAGCGCGTCGCTTCGACGAGGGAACGGCCCCAAGCGGGAACCACCGACGGGGGACATGTCGGCGAACCACTGGCCAACGAGATCAGGTTCAACATGCGAACCGCGCTGAACGTGGACCGATCCCAGCGAACTCAGATCGAGCGATTCGTTGTAGAGGCAGCGGACGTCGCCGACCGGCGTGATGACGAGTTGCATCAGGCCGCCTCCTGCACCGGAATCGCACCCGTCTGCCGAAGAAGATTACGGCGCGGCCGATCAACCAACAGGCCATCGAAGACTGGTTGCAGTTGGTTCAATTCCGCAGCGACGGACTCGCGGAGGACACGATTCTCACGGAGTGATTGCGGCTGAACGCCGTTCACGAGATCTTCGACCTGTGACACGAGAGTGTCGAGTTGCTCGTTCGATCGCACGTTCATCCGTCGGAACCGGTCGAAGAACTCTGTCAACTTCGAGACGACGGTGTCCCGAAAGACTTTCGGTTTGCCATCCTCGGTCCCGCTGAGCCGGTCGGTCAGATGGGTGACGAGTTGCGACAGTTCGGCGAGGAGTGCCTGCTCGGCCAATTGCAGAGCTTCATCAAATCGTGCGGAAACGCGGCGGCACTCCTGTTCGTAGAGTTCCGGATTGAGCTGTCGCAGGTAGTCCGGTGGCTCGATCGACGGGAAATCCCACTCGACGGCAAATAATCCGCTCAGCGAAGCCGGGTAATCCGACAAATTGAACAACCGACCGAGTCGTTGTTGCGCAGCGGTTCGCAGTTCGGCATATCGACGGTCGAGTTGTTCGACCGCTTCGGACAGTTCGCCGCGCAATGCAGTCAGTTGTGTGTCGAGTCGCTCAATGTCGTCGCGTCGAATCAATCGAATGGCGGGTTCGGGGTACGGCAACGAGAGTCCCTTCCACACGGATTGAATGCGACCGCGAACGCAGCTGACCGCACCGTAGGCCGGATGCCGGGTGTCGAGCAACTTTTTGCCGGCACTCAAAAACTCGCCAGCGGCCCCGAATGCTTCGGCGGCTTCGGCCTTTTGCTGGGGGCTGAGGGTTTTGCGAACGCCGAACCATCGCAGACTCAATCGCACGGCGGCCGTGCTGGATTGCAGTCGTTCGGCGGGAGAAGTCCGACGCGAGGTCGGAGACGATTGGCTCATGGGATGAAGACCTCCGGTGGAGTCAGAAGGTGAAGGTGTTCAATTGAGAGACGAATCGCGCACGACTTTTCGAGAGGAGCGCGACGAAGCGGCGGACGATTTCTGGTAGATGCCAGCACGAGTGGCATCGAGGCAGCGACCGGACGCCCAGGTGCGGAGACGATCGACAGATTCACTGGCCGTCACGGCGACGGGGACGATGTTTCGTGCGGCCTCGGTCAGTGGGAGATCGAGCAGCGCGGCGAGCCGACAGCATGAGCGAATCTCCGCGCCGGTCCACGACTCGTCGGTCGGTAACTTCTGCTCGCGATCCAGATCGAAGGTTTCGAGGTACAGATTCCAAATCGCCCGTCGTTCGTCGCGATTTGGCAGATCGAGAAAAAACACTCCGTCGAATCGCTCCGCGCGAGAAAACTCCGGTGGCAACTTCGAGGCATCGTTTGATGTGGCGATGACGAACACATCGGAGGTTCGGTCATTCAACCACGACAGGAATGTTCCAAAGAGCCGAGCACTCACGCCGCTGTCCGTTTGACCGGAGCTGGCCACGCCGCTGAGCGCCTTCTCGACCTCATCGAGGAACAAGACCGCCGGAGCCATCGCATCGGCGATGCGCAAGGCTTGGCGGATGTTCCGTTCGCTCTCGCCGACAAGGCTGCCCATCAGCGAGCCGACATCGAGTGTCAATGTCGGCCGACCGGTTTCATTGCCGAGAGCTTTGGCGAAGGCGCTCTTTCCGGAGCCGGGAACACCCAGCAACAAAACTCCGCGCGGGCGCACGCCTGCGCGACGAACACCGTAGCGAAGAGCGCGGCAGCAAAACGCCTTCAGGGACTCCAAGCCGCCGAGTTGATCGAAGGCTTCTTGACCGCGATACAATTGCATCAGGCCGCTCTTTTTGAGCATTCCACTTTTGAGTTCCCACAACACGTCCGGTCGCAGCGCGTTGTGGCGGACGAGCGAGAGACTGAAGGCAGACTCGGCTTCGTAGCGTGTCAAGCCGGCGGCGGCATCGAGCAGTGCGTCCAATGGTGGGCCGGAAGGGAGGTCGCCGTCTTCCGTCGCGACGCCGCGCGCCAAGTCGAGGAGTTGTTCGCGAGTAGGTAGGTCATGCTCGACAATGACGAACAGTTTCTCCAATTCGATCGGCACTTGAATGACGGGAGCGAGCACCACGAGAAACAGTCGCGATTGCTTGCCGGTGACGAGCAGGTTGTGCAGGGTTTAAACGATCTCAGCGTTTTGCAGGAAACGGTGGAAATTCTTCAGCACGATCACGGTCGTGCTGTCCGGCGCGATCAGCGACGGCAGGGAACGCAGGACCGCGAGCGGGTCTTTGGTCGGTGCGGCGGCGGAGTCGTTCGCGAGTGCCAGACCCCGATCGACGTCCCAGGCGGCGAATCGCCATTGGTGAGCGTGACAGAGTCGCGCGATGTCGAGCGCTGCGTCTTCGTGCTCGAACGATTGAATCCATAACCCGGTGAAACAGGCGCGGATCAGTTCGTCGAGGCGAGTGGTCAAAGTCATGGAGCCTCCGTGGGAGGTGGATTGGGTGGATCATGTGGGAAGTCCGTCGCCGAACGGTCGTCGTTGTCGGACTCCGTCGGCGGAACGAGAAAGTCGAAAGGGTTGTCGTTGAACAGCATGGCAAGCGGGACGAAGCCGATCTCTCCACGCGGCAGCCGATTGGCGGCACACAAAACGGCGATGGGTTCGCCAGTGTCCCGATGTCGGCAGTCCATGAGCGCGAGGTCATTATTCAATGCCGCTTGCCGGAGCGTGTCGAAATTGGTTCGATGGCCGGGAAGCAAAGACATTGGTCAGCCTCCCGCTTGTTGAGTGGCGTGTTCGCTGACGCGCTCGACGGCGGATTCGTAGAACTCGGAAGTGCGTTGATCTTGAACTATGCGGCCGAGGGCTTGTTCCAGAAAACGGCTGGCCTGTTGGCATTGTTCGCCGGAGAAGCCGCGAGTTTCGAGGATCGTTTCGCCGTTCGGACGCACGAGGATTTCGATGGTCTTCATAACGCACCTCCGACATTGACGGTCAATTTGATTGAGCCATCGGTCAGCGGCTGTTCGTAAACTTCAAAGCCTTGGCGACGCGATTCGATGTGCGTTTTCTCAACCGCATACATTTGGAAAAAGCGGTCGAGATGCACGCGGTCGCCCCAGAAGCAGTAAACATAAAACGCGCCAAGTAAACTGCTGTGACGTCTTGCCCAAATTTCCGTTATTGTCTGTTTCTGCATTTTTGAACCTTGCTAATTGGTACGAGGCCCATCGCCACACGACTCAAGGAGGAAAGTCATGCGAGATCGGCAGGAAGGATTTTTTTTCCGCCGGAACTGACGCCCAGCCAGCGGATCGCCCTGAACCGCCTCTGGGAGAGGTTGCGTCCGGAAGATCGTCAGCGAACGCTCCAGGTGCTCGGTCGAATTGTCGGACAACGGCTTCAGCTTCCTCCAATCGTCGGGGAGGAGCATCATGAAGACCGCTGAGACAACTGTTCCCGCGCCGCTGAGCGGATCGTTGAACCGCACGAATTCGCCGAAGGTTCTGCCAGGCCACCTGGAAAAGCTCGCCATCGTGTATGTGCGGCAGTCTTCGCCCACACAGGTTTTGGAACATCGCGAGTCCACGGCACGGCAGTATGGTTTTGCCGACCAGGCGGTCGCTTATGGCTGGCCGCGTGAGCGGGTTCTGATCATCGACGAAGACCTGGGGAAGAGTGGTCGGACCGCTGAAGGCCGAAGCGGCATCCAGCGGCTGATCACCGAAGTGACATTGGACCACGTCGGCATGGTGCTTGGCCTGGAAATGAGCCGCCTGGCTCGTTCCTCCAGGGATTGGCATGCCTTCTTTGAAATGTGTGCCGTTTTTGGCACGCTCATCGCCGATGCCGACGGCGTCTATGATGGCCATGACCCCAACGACCGGCTGCTGCTGGGTCTCAAGGGGATCATGAGTGAAATGGAATTGCACCTCATGCGCAATCGCCTGGAACATGGCCGGGACCATAAGGCCCAGCGGGGTGAGCTGTTCTTCAGCGTGCCGGTGGGTTATGTGATCTTGCCGACAGGAGAAGTCGACTTTGATCCCGATGAGCAGGCCCGGGAGGTCATCCGGTTCGTCTTCGATAAGTTCGAAGAATTGGGCACCGTCTATGGACTGTTTCACTGGCTGATTCGCAATGACATTCGGTTGCCCATCCGGCCCCAGAGGGGAGCGAAGAAGGGACAACTGGACTGGCGTCGCCCCAGCATTTGCACTTTGGCGAACGTGCTCGCGCATCCGATCTACGCGGGCGCTTACAGCTTTGGTCGTCAGTCGGCTGATCCAAAACAGAAGTTGTCGTCCACGAAATATCGACCGCGCGTGCCGATGGAAGAGTGGAAAGTGCTGCTCAAAGACCGGCTGCCCGCATACATCAACTGGGAGCGTTATCTGCAAAATCGAGAGCGGATCAAGCAAAATAGGAATCAATTCGATTGCCAAGGGGCGCCCCGTTCTGGCGTCACGCTGCTTTCGGGATTGCTCGTCTGTAGTCATTGCGGCCGACGGATGCGCACCCTCTATCATGCCCATGGCAAAGCCCAGTATGACTGCAACCATCGAGAACTCACCGGCCTGGAACCGCGCTGTCCAGGACTGGCAGCGCGGGCCGTGGATGATCTGATCGCCCAGCAGGTCTTACGTGCGCTCGAACCCGCAGCCATCGAACTGAGCATCCAGGCCCAGTCGGACGTCGAGCAGGAACGTCAGCGACTCGAAAAACACTGGCAGCAACGGCGTCAGCGATCGCGCTACGATACGGAGTTGGCCGAGCGACGCTACCAAGCGGTTGATCCCGAAAACCGTCTGGTGGCGGGCACACTGGAAAAACGCTGGGAGGAATTACTCATCCAGGAGAAGCAACTCCAGGAGGAATATGACCGCTTCCGGAGTCAATCGCCGATCGGTCTCAGCGCGGAAGAACGGGCACGGATCACCGCCCTCGCATCAGACATACCAGCCTTGTGGAACGGGTCAGGCACAACCAACGTCGATCGGAAGCAGATCGTGCGGTGCCTGGTCGAATGTGTCACGGTTCAATTGAGTGCCAACAGCGAGTTCGCTGGAGTGACGATTCATTGGGCCGGCGGTTATGAGAGCCGGCATGAGATCGTTCGCCCTGTGCGACGATACGAACAACTCCGCGACTTGAAGCCGTTGCTTGACCGCGCCCAAGAACTGCGTGCCAATGGCCAGACCGTAGGCCAAATCGCCGAGCAACTCAACAAGGAAGGATTCCACACTCCAACAGGCCGAGGGCAAATCCAAGCCCCGATGGTCAACAAACTCCTGCAACGTCAAGGCGTCGTTACCGACGAGCGTGCGAACCACGGACTGCTCGGCGAGCACGAATGGTGGCTTTCCGATCTTGCTGACGAGTTGCAGACGCCCCGTTACAAACTCCAGGGGTGGGCGCTCCGCGGCTGGATCCAGGGTCGGAAAACGCCGATCCAAAGCTGCTGGATTCTGTGGACCGACGAGGAGGAACTCCGGAGATTGCGCGCATTGATCGAGAGGAGCCAACCCGGAAAAAATCGTCAGGCCAGCGACCTGAAACGACCGAAGAAACGGCCAGAAACTGGCTGATTCCAGGCCATCTCGCCGCATGGCCCCGTTGGTCATGTGGCGATCCGTACCACAATGCTGCCGTCTTGACGGGCTTGCTCAGTGACGGAGTAGCCCTTCTTCCTGGCTTCCGTTTTTGCTTTCTCAACGGCATACATTTGAAGCAGGTGCCCCAGTTTTTCTGGATCACCCCAGCGCCCCTCGTAGTTATCGTACTGGATGGATCCGTCAGCCGTATCAACGACGACGGAGTATCGCCAGCCGGGGAGATTGACGGACAATCCCGTCGCATCGCCGCTGAACAATCGGACGTTGCCATGGACGGGTGCAGCCAGTCCGAGCCTGCAGCAAGCCGCTGTGAGCGCTTCAGTATCGTAAACTTTGGTTGCAATCGAGACGATGTGTGACATTGGATTCCCCTGTTTGGTCCTTTAGCAAGTAAGCCGACACACTTCACAATGGAGGTCGTATGCCTAACCCTTCCACCGGCCTTGAAAGTTGTCGAACAACACTTGGCCTGAATCGGTTTGGCACACGACGGAATATCGCCAGCCGTGTAATTGCACGATCCAGCCGGTTGCTTCTTGAGTGAATAGCTGAGCCGCCCCAAAGGTTGGCTCGGCCAATTGCAAACGTCGGCACGCGGCCGACACAGCGGCCGGATCGCGCACCTCGGTCTTGATGACAACAACGTGAGACAATTGGATCTCCTTATTCAAAACGAGTTGAATCAAGCCGGTCATCCGAATCGTCATTCGGATGGTGCGGCAGCATCGGCGCGGAGTTGGCTGGGGGCAGCGAGGCCAATGGCGGCGGCACGAGGACTTGTGACTCGCCAGCGACTTCGAGGACCAAGAAGTCTTCGAGTTCCTCGGCTCCGGTCTCTTTGGAGAGTCCACGCAGCAAGTAGACGCACACGGCCAATGCCGCGCCGCTCAGCAGCAAACCGGCAATTCCCTGGAAAGCAGTCGCCAACAGCGGAACTCGCTCGCGTGCCTGGGCAACCTCTTTGCGGTCCGCATCAAGGGAATCACGTTGGCGGCCGAGTTCGTGTTGGTCAGTTTGCAGATCGTGTTGCAGCGCCACCAACTCCTGCCGAGCCTTCGTGTCGGCCTCGACCAGCGTTCGAGCGGCTTCAGCGTTTTGCAAAGCCTGTTCTTGCAGTTGCTCCACTTGCTGCTGTTGCCACTGGCGGAGCTGTCGTTCGTCGCTGCACCCGATCATCAGGAATGGCAGCAACAGGACAATCGGGACGATCACACGCATGAGTGGGCCTCCTGAAATGAATGAGCCGCACCACGAGGCGACGGAGCGCTCGCTGCAAGCGCACTTGGTGAACCAACGCCAACAACGTCACCACCAACGCCACCGTCAGCAGCGCAATGGAGAGAAACAGTTCCATCCAGTTCCTTTCACAAAAGTGCAGAGCAATCCAGCGGAGAGATTCGACCGCTAGACGCGATCGACTCTCCGAGTCGTGAGACGGCCCGACAAACGCTGCTCCCTCCGCGATCATGCGGCGCGGACAGCGGATCGTGATGGCAGCTTTTCAGCACGCGGCGAGGCAGTGGCGACGCGGATCGCCTGCTCTGTCGCCTTCTCCGCGAGCAGCTTGGTGAGCCGAAGTTCGACGTCATCGCGGTGGCGATGCCAATCGAATGGCTTGCGCAACGGGGCCAGCGCGGCGAGCAACGAATTCGACATCGCTTCCGGCACCGATTCGCAGGGGATGCGCTCCGCTGGGCAGGCTCGCCACTGTGCCGGCCAATGCAACACATGCAACAACAGCACGCCACTCACGGCATGGACACCAACGAGGTGTTGCGTCTCAGACAGGACGACGTGACCAATGCCCCATTCTTCGGCGCGAGCCAGCACCGTCACGGCCTGAACGTAGAGAGAACCGGCCAGCGAATGCGTCGGTACCAGAAACAGCGACCGCCCCGACAGCAACGACCAATCGACGCGAGACTCCGGCAACAGATGCTCGATGTGGATGGTCTGGTCATCGAGCGGACGCAGACGCGCGAGGTCTTTGTCGGACAAGACAACCTGCTCGCAAGGAGAGACTTCGAACGCTTTCGCGATTTGGTCAGCGCTGAGCGAACCATGCTGCGGGCAATTCTTGACCTGCTGAATCCGGCTCCCGCAGCCGGCGTGAACTTGATGCAAGAGTCCGTCGCGTTGTACGGCCGCCGAATAACCCTTCACTGGCACGCTTATCGGTCCGAGTTGCAGTACTCCAGACCAACTGCTGCGCGCCACTGGCGGTACAGTTGTGGGATTGGGGAGGGCATTCGCCGGCGAGTCATTGGCCGACGCGACGGTGGCTCGCGGTTGCGATCGAGCGTTTCGCCGCGAGATTGTCCGGCCCCGTGCGGCAGTTCGAAGACGTATGCAGGTTGCGGTCACGTGGATTCTCCAATACCAGGGGAATAACAGCCTGTTGAAAAAGCCGTCGTTGGGTTGACGTGTGTGACAGGGCGCTATGATCTGCGACCTTGAGGGACTCTCGAGCAGGAGGAGCTGGGAATGGCGATGGGACATTGGCAGACGGAGCAGCAGCAAGAGTTTTGG
>SXGT01405566.1_pt1 | contig 22982 bp, 14 predicted proteins | sample 3176221 | NCBI WGS metagenome assembly SXGT01 (sample SAMN11356862, study PRJNA531348) | freshwater metagenome | isolation source: freshwater sample F1-120 | place: China: Fuxian Lake, Yuxi | collected 2017-12-25
AGTGCGCGATAGCCACGACCGATACGCCAACATCGAAGTGAATTATCTGCTGCAGCGGATGGAGAGCTATTCGGGGCTTGCCATTCTCGCGACGAACATGAAAGGCGCGCTGGACCAGGCATTTCTTCGGCGGCTGCGCTTCATTGTTCCGTTCAACTTCCCTGGGCCGGCCGAGCGGCGCGTGTTGTGGCAGAAGGTATTTCCGGAAGCGATGCCGGTATCGACGATCGACTATGACCGGCTGTCGCGGTTGAATCTGACCGGCGCGGGCATACACAGCGTGGCGCTGAATGCGGCGTTTCTGGCGGCGCGCGCGGGCGGACCCGTGACAATGCCGCTGATTCTGATGGCGGCACGCACGGAGTTCCGCAAGATGGAGCGTCCGATGAGCGAGACGGAGTTCCGCGCCTGAGTGGCGCGGCGTAAATTATGAACGTGCGCCTGCATATTGAGCGGTTGGTGCTGGACGGCTTCGCGGTAACGCCGGCCCAACGCCGGAGCTTTGTGAACGCCGCGCAGGCGGAACTGGGGCGGTTGCTGGCGAGCCAGGGTGTGCCGCGCGAGATGTCGGCGGGCTATGCGACGCCCGCGGTTGACGGCGGACAGGTGCAATGCGCGCCCGGCGGATTTGAGCCGGCCAGGTTTGGAACCGAAGTCGCGCGCGCGGTCTATCGCGGCATGGGAGGCCCGGCGGAGTGAAGGAAGCCGCTGCCCAGCCAGCCAACGCTGCCGTGCCCGCCGAAGCGGTTGCAGAACCGAAGCAGGAGAACGGCGCCTCGGCGGCGTCGAAACTGAATCGGACCTTCGCGGCGGTGCCGGTGGCTTCAGGGGCGGCGGCCGCCCCGGCAGAAGCGCTGCTGTCGTTGGTGCGCGATCTGGCCTCGAAGCTCGGCATTCGCGCGGACCAGATTCGCCTCCGTGTCGATCATGAAGCGCAAATGGTGGTGACGTCGCGCGACGCCGAGGGCGTGGCGCGGAGCGGCGTGATGTATCTGCGATCGGAGAATTTCGATCCCACGTCGCGCAGCGGCCGCCGGGTGGTGGCGCACGAGGCCGCGCACATCGCGCAATCGCTGCTGCCGGGCGCGGCGCTCGAGCCGGCCGCGCGGACACGCGTTCCAGCCGAGATTGAAGCCGACGTCTTTGCGGACCAGTACACCTCGACGCGCACGGCCGCGCGAATGAAGGTGCCGCTGCCGCCAGAGTTCGCGGCCGCGGACAAGGATTACAAGTCGCTGGTTGAAAGCGCCGGCCAGAGCCGCAAGGCGGAGATCGACCAGATCGTCAGCCTGTTGTCGTATGGCCTCTTCGACTGGGCGATTACCGACACGGAAGTCTTCGACGTCCTGCAGATCTTCGCGATGTACCCGATGGCGGTCGCGCGGGCGATTGCGCACCACATCGAGGCGAAGTACCGCGAGAGGTTGTTGAGCAACCTGAATCCGCCGCATTATGCCGCGCACCGGCGCGAGATTCTGGCGGTCTGCTGGGCGGCCGAGAGCGAAGACGAGTACGGCGCCGCCGACTATCAGATTCTACAGCTGATTGCGCTGCACGATCTGGATCCGCTGGAAGCGGTGGCGATCACCGACATCGTCAAGCTGAGCCCGAAGATGAAGGACCTCGCGGCGGCGGACGCGACGCGGGCGAAACACATCGCCGACGCCGGGACGATCGCGAAGTCGGATGCGGGCAAAGAGGCGCTGGCCAAGGATCTGAAAGCGGCGCACGAAGCCGAGGAAGCCGAGAAGGCGCGCTACACCGAGACGGAAGAACAGAAAAAAGACACGACGCTTGACGCGCTGGTGGCGCGCATCGTAGCGAAGCTCGACGAGATTCATGTCAGCGACGACGAAGCGCTCGAGCTGCTCGACGCCGTTTCCGAGAAGTGCCTGACCGTTGCGAATCCGGCGGACCGCTATCAGGCGCTGGCGAGGAAGCTGGGCTCGAAGACGCTCGACAGCCTGATCGATCAGATTCCGGCCCATGGGCTTTATGTGACCGAGCGGCGGCGAAAGAGCTATGTGTACCTGGTGGCGACGCGCGCGCCATTCCAGAACCTGCAAATTGCCGATAACCTGATGTCGTCGCCGTGGTGGCAGTTCTGGGATACGGTCACCAGCGAAGAAGCGTTTCTGGCATACCTGCTGGTGAAGTCGATGCCGGCGCCGGCACGCACTGCATTCCTGAAAGGGCGCGGCGGCGAGCGGTGGGGCCAGGTTGTCGACGAGCTGCCCGAAAATATTCGCGAATCGGCGTCATTCAACTTCTACCAGGGCGGCACTGGTGAGAAAGACCGGCAGGGCGTCTTTATCGAGCTGATCGACCCGAAGCTGTGGACCGCTGCACAGAAAGACCGGTTGGATGCCACGATCCGCATTGCGCGGGCGGCGGGCGAAATGCAGTTCGTCTTCGAGCAGTCGAAGGTTCACAAGGCAAACGACGTCGAAGAGCTGAAGCCGCTGGTGACGAAGTACGGGCTGTATGCCAGAGGCGAGCGGGAGCTGTATCGGGAAAAAGCGCTCGAAGGGCATGCCTGGCACGACGAAGGCATCATTGCGAAGTTCAAGGGATTCGGGCGGCTGCTGATTCTGGCATTTGGCGCGAAGAACGTCTCGTTGGGCATTATCGACGACAAGGTTGCGGCGGATGTCGATCTGAATGCCCTGCATGCCTATGGCGGCGTGCCGGCCACGGGCGATAAGTTCACTCCGTTCGTGCGCGGCGCCCGCTTCCACGAGACGACCGGCGACGAACGCAAGGCATCGTATGAGAAGGGCGAGATTCCGCTGAATGTCGTGCGCGGCGAAATGCACGATCGCGGAGAGATCGTTGTCAATCTGCCGAATCTGCTGATCGACCAGCTTGCGCTGGCGGGCGATACGACGGTGACGGCGGCCCCGGTGGCGTGCAAGGGTCTGTATATTTCGGCGAAGTACACGCCGGATACCAAGAAACCGATATCGCTGTCGGTGAAGCTCGACGAGTTTACTCTGTCCGAGTGCGCGATTGTCAAGGGCGACGCGATCTATAGCATTAACTCGCTGAAGCTGACCGGTCTCGACCTGCAATTGACCAACGCGGCGCTGGAAAAGACAGAGGACCAGGCCGGCGTGGGCGCGATGTTCAGCGCACTGCTCGATCCTAAGCAGGCGCAGGGCGTCACGCTGTCTTTCACCCACCTGGAGATGAACGGCGTCGCCACCAGCGGCGGATTCTTCGTACAGAAGGTGGAGATCGCAGGGCTCAACATTCAGGCCGCGGGTGATGCCGGCGGATATGTCGATGCGATGGCGGAGTCGCTGAAGCGGCTGACCAAACGCATCTTGGAAGAGGAAAAGGCCGAAGTGGACGACGCCGCGAATGCGGCCGGGCATGCCAAGGCAAAGGCATGGTTGGTCAAGCAGCGCGACCGGGCTTACGAGGAACAGAAGAAGGGACAGCCGCACGGCTCAGTGGTCGACATACGGTCGATCAAGGTGACGGGAATACCGGGCATTGCCGAGGGCGACGAGCCGCTGGTCTTCGACGATGTGCATGGGCAAGGCCAATCGGTGACGGCGGTGGTGCCGCTGTTTGCCGACCCGACGTCGATTCGCAACCTGATCCGCGGCACCGAAGCGGCGCCGACGATGAAGGGCAAGCTTCCGGGCGAAGAAGAGTTCACCATCTCCATCCGCGACTTCAAATCGAAGCAGCCGCTGCGGTTGGCGGGCGGGATTCCGACGAAAGGGAAGGCCAGGGCCGAGTTCGATGAGTATGTCCGCGACAACTCCAGCAGCCGCTTCAAAGAAGGCTACAGGAGCGCGTACGATGCGTTGAAGCAGCGCGCCGCGGACGTGGAAGAGTATGAGGCGCTGGCCGCGCGCGGTGTGCAGAACCTGAAGCTGACGAAAGGCGCTACCGAGCGCTTCAGCCAACTGCGCCGCTCGCTACTGGAGTTTGAAGAGCGGCGCGCGCTGATCATCGAAACGCTGGCGATGGAAGGCATCACGCTGAACATCTCTGGAAGCGGCAATCCGGAGCTGATCGCGGAGACGCTATCGGCGTCGGGCATCCAGACCTTCACTCCGGACGGGCGCCAGAATCTGAAGGTCGGAAAGGTGACGGGCCAGGGCGTCAGCGTCAGCGCGGCGTTCACTGGTGGGCTGGCCAACGCGAAGGACTGGCGCAAGAACTTACAGAGCGCGTCGCTAAAGGCTGACCAGCTCACGCTGACGGACATTGAGCATCAGGGGTCGGGCGCGATCATCAAAGAGCTGACGTTTGAGGGCGACACCGAAGGGAAGGGGCTGGAGGCGACGCTCGAGAGGAACGAGGGCAAGGCGGGTGGCGCCAGCTTGGGGGTGAAGTCGCGGAAGGTGATCGCCAAGGGCGTCAGCATTCCCGCGCACGCGGCGCTGCTGCGCGCCGAGCGCCGGCGCATTTTGGCTATTCCCGAAGGCGAGCGGTCGAAGGAAGAACTGAAGCGGCTGACGACGATCGATGAGATGCTCGGCGACCTGGAACACATCCAGACCTGCAAGGCGAGTTCGGAAGAGAAGGCCGCGACAACGAAGTCGAACAAAGAGAAGGCGAGCGCCCAGAAACAGATTGCCAAGTGCGACGACGCCCTGAAGGAGTGGGAAGACCGGCTGGTGGTCAACAAGCTGACCATCGAACAACTGGACATCTCGATCAGCGGTCTGGGCGACGTGCTCTCGGAAGGCTACAGCTTCAACCGGGACGCGCCGGAGTGGGAGATCGAAGGCAGAGGCAAAGACGGCCACATCTTCGAGAAGACAACGCTCGAAGGCGTGCATAACCGCACGTCGAAGGGCGACCAGGTCGTGGCCGATAAGATCGAGGCCGGTCCGGCGGGCGGCAAGCTGAAGAAGCTCAAAGACGGTTATGCGCTAGAGGGTTTCACGGTTGCGTCATTGGCGGTGCGCGGCGTTACGTATGTCAGCGGCGCGACGACAGTCCAGGCGATCGGCGAGAGCAAGCTGCTCGGGATTTCGATTAGCGCGACGTACAAGGAGGGCAAAGGCGAGTCGGAACTGACGCTGACGCACCTGCGGATTGAGCGCATCGTCGCCGACAATCTGAAGTATGAGGACGGCGAGAAAGTCGTCACCGTCGTCTCGGGAGAACTGATTGGCCTGGACCTGTCGGGCATGCACGTCACGTTGCCCGAGTATCCGAGCAAGGCCAAGACGATCGAAGGCACGGTGAAGCTGGATGCCGTGAAAAATCTGGCGCTGGGCGCGGTGGCGAGCGGGTATCAGGTGGACGCGACGCTGAATGCCGCCAAGCCGAAGCCCGAAGGGGGCAAGGAAGCGCACGCGCTGACCGTGTCGTTCGCCAAGAGCGGCGAAATTACGGTTGGGTTGAGGGGCCTTTCGGCATCGGCCGACGTGAGACAGCTCGGGACCAACAATAAAGTCCATATCGAGTGGAAGAATCTGGGCGGGACAGTTATCAAGAACGGCGATAACTACACCGTGAAAGATCTGTCGGTCGGCAGCCTTACGCTGAGCCGGCTGGAGTGGTTGGTTGGTACGAAGACGATCACGATTGAAGACAAGGTCACGCTCTCCGGCATTTCGCTGGACGTGGAAGCCTCGCTGCAGCCGAAGCAGAAGGCTCCGGCGTCGAAGCCGTCAAAAGATGTGTGCGCGGTAAAGAACGAAAAAGACGAGCCGGAGAAAGAGCTTTCAAAGCTGCTGGTGAAGAAGCTCGTCGTGAACGAGATCGACGCCAGGCAAGTGCGGGTGAAGATTCCCGAGATCAAAGAGGGTAATGCCGAAGGTCTCGACGCCAGCCCGATGAAGGCGTTCCATCTTGAACACGCGGTGATCAAGGGTTTGACGGTAACCGGGTTCGATGTCCTGAACATGCAGGGCAAGGTGGAAGTGAAGAAGAGCGTCGCGGTGACGAACTTGCGGGCGACGATTGGCGACATCGCGACCAAGCAGTTCAAAGTGGCGACAGCGTCGTTCACGATGTTCGGCAAAGATCAGGAAGTGCCCGGCAAGACGCCGCGCGAGTTGAGCGCGACGCTGATGGGCAAAGACGGCACGATCATCAAGCTGGGCCGCACCGACTCGTTCACGCTGGCAGGTATCTGGACTTCGGATCAGAAAACGGGCAAGAAGGGCAGCGAGACCACGGAGACACGGGTCGACAAGGTCAGCCTGAAGGGCATTACTACGGGCGATCTGATCATCAAAGATGATTTTGTCGAGATCAGCGACATCGAGGTGGAAGGGCCCGTCGGCATCGTCAACGTCAACTGGGAAGTGACCGGAGCGAGCAAGCAGAAGATCCACATGGACGTGGCGACGCTGCCGGAGGTGTTGAAGATCGGGAAGGTACGCGCGGACTTCAAGAAAGAGGCCACGGGAAAGATCGTTAAAGGCAAAGAGGTGACGCGGTCGAAGCTGCACCTGCTGACGGTTTCGGGCATCAAGATTCCGAAGCTGCACGCGATGAAGCTCAACTACCAGGGGCCGCTCGAAAGCGACGCGGGCGTTAAGACGGTTGAGCTGAATTTCCCGACGGCGACGATCAACGGCATTGATGTCACCAGCCTGTCGAAGGACTTCACCAAGAACCTGCTTGCAGTTGACGCCAAGATCGCGAGCACCGAGGCGGGGAACTTCACCGCCAAGATCGTCGAGACGATCGGCAAGACCACGACGACGAAGACGTTTGGAGCGGACATCACGACGGGCGAGATTCGCGCGAACGCCGTTCTGAAGACGACCAACGCGGGCATGCCCAACGAAGAAACCGAGCTCGATAGCGGATACTTCGAACTCGACGGCCTGGGGCTACGTCATGTTACCGGCAAGCTGAGCGACGGAAAAGGCAACGAGTCGACGATCGGCTACGGGACGAGGTTCCTGAACAACTTGACGAAGGGCGCAGGTGTCGACGTCGCCAAGGTGCGTCACGATAAGGGCGGCACCAAGGTGAGCGGCACCTCCATTCGCGGCGTGACATACAACGATCCGTCGATGGGGCTGAGCGTGGATGTGCAGGAGATGGTGGTGCCGGAGGCGACGGCGCTGCCGAAGGGTGGACTGGTGACAATTCCGGAGGCGACAGTCACCAACGCCTTCTTCCACATCGACAACATCAAGAGCATGCTGGGCGGCGGTGGAGGGGGCGGCGGAGGCGTCCCGACCGAACAGTTCTACCAAATGCTCGATCACGTGAACGGGCACTTCAAAGCGAACATTTACCTGCCGCTGCATCTCGACCGCGCGCTGTGGGGCGCGGAGGCTGATTTGCGCCAGGACGAGTTCCCCATCGATACGACCATCAAGAACGGCAAGTTCAATTACAGCGAGGCATTTACCACCGGCGTCTGGGCGCGCAATCGAGCGCTGGCCAGCTTGCAGATGGATACCGACGCCACGAAGGAGGTGCGCGATGTACAGGTTCCGGACTGGTCGCAATCATACCTGACGCTGGAAGTCTTCGCCAGCAACGTCTTCGAGTGGACTCCGGAAGACGATAAAGAACGCGAGGAGATGACCAAAGACAAAGAGGTCCGTCTCAAGCGGATTATCCGGCCGGACGACAAGGATACGGCGGAAGAGAAGAAAGAAAAGGAAAAAGAAAAAGAAGAGGACCTGAAGAAGGGCTACTACGATTACGTAAAGCCGGAAGAGATTGAGCTGCGCGGAGTGGACGCCAATCTCGGACTTTCAGGATATATTCCACTCGATTTAGGGCCGCATGGCAAGGTTGCGCTGGGGACCAAGGGCGGAAATGCCATGACGGATTTGAAGCTTGACAGTATTACGACGAGCAAGCTGAAGTGGACTTTGAAGCAGATGGCGGTGACGGTCGAGCAGTTGAACCTGGGCAAGACGAAGCTGAAAGGCGATAAACCGGGCGGCGCCGAGTTCGTGATTAACGGCGTCGAGGGCGGATCGCTTGAATTCGAGAACGGAAAGGTGATGAACCCGACGACTCTCGAGGGCACGATTACGAACGCGACGGTGAAAAACCTCGCCATTGATATGGGGAAATAGGGATGAAAAAGAAGCCGCCAGAACCGGCCCCGGCGCCGGCCCCCAAGGCGCCCGATCCCGCGGCGAAGCAGCCCGCGCCGCCGGCCAGCGCGCCGAAGGCGGGAGAAGGCGAGAAAAAGGCGCCTGAAGCGCCAACGCCGGCGCCCGCGGAACAGGGCAAGGATCTAAGCGAAGTGCCGGTGCAGACGGCGGAAAAGCCGCCGGCCGAAATGCCGTCGGAGACGACAGACGCCACGGGCGGCGGGGCGAAGAGCGAGGAAGAAAAGAAGAAGGCTACGAAACCAGCCGACCCCATCGACTGGCTGGCCATGCGGCAGCCGTTTCTCGATCGCGGCGTGCCGCTGAGCGGGCGCGACGGCGAACAGATTCAGCAGAACTGGACGATGACCTACAATAACATGGTGAATATCGGATTGGATCCCGCGCTGGCGGTGAAAATCACCAATATCGGAGTGCCGGTGGCATACGGCTTTGCGATGGCGCGCGATAATCCGACGCAGATCGAGAAATTCGACGCGGAAACCGAAAAAATGCTGCCACAGGGGAAGAAGCTGGGCAAGGTTGTCGTTCCCATCATTACTCCCGACACGCTGAGCTTCGCGATTGAAAAGGTCAGCGGCAAGAAGATCGATTTCCGGTTTTGAAAGGGTAATACGAAATGGGCTTTTCGCCACGTTCTCCGCAACTGATTCGAGGCGGCCTGGTGCTGGTGGACCCGGATTCGGGCAAGGCGTTGCGCATCATCACGCTGCAGTACAACCCGGACACGTTAACGCGCAGCCTGCAGATCAAGGGCGTGGGCGGAGAATCGTCGGAGTTCAGCGAATCGATGCGGCTGAAGGGTCCGCCGGTGGAATCGATCAAGCTGGAGGCCGAAATAGACGCCACGGACAAGCTGGAAAGCGCGGATTCGGCGACCGTCGAGATCGGGCTGCATGCGCAGCTTGCGCTGCTCGAGACGCTGGTGTATCCGACCAGCACGGCGCTGCGCGCGAATAATCAGGAAGCCGGCTTCGGGTCGATCGAGATTGTCGCGATGCAGAAGCCGCTGCTGCTGTTTGTGTGGAGCAAGACGCGCGTGCTGCCGGTGCGGATCACCGAGTTCAGCATTACGGAAGAGAGCTTCGACACATCGCTGAATCCGATCCGGGCCAAGGTGAGCCTGGGAATGAGGGTGCTGACGGTTGACGATGTCGGCTTCTCGCAACGCGGCGGCAACATTTTCATGAGCTATCTGGAACAGAAGGAGCAAATGGCCTCGCGAGTAGCGAATGCGTCGTTCGGAACGATGGGGATTACGGGGATTCCATAGTGATCAACCTGCCAATTACAAGCCGATATTATTTGGTCGAGCAAAAGAAGCTCGAATTGCCGGATGGCGCCGGGATCGCGTATCTGGGGCGGCGGATTATTCCGCTGCCTGAACGCTTTGCGACGCTGACCGAACACGTGGTGGACCAGGGCGAGCGGCCCGACCACGTGGCGCACCAGCATCTGGGCGACTCCGAGCAGTTCTGGCGGCTGTGCGACGCCAACGCCTCGCTTCACCCGGAAGAGCTGACCGATCAGCCCGGCGAGCGGATTCGCATTACGCTGCCGGAAGGGATACCCGGACCGGCGAATGCTTAAAGGCGTCCATCTTACGTTGATGATCGGACCGGCCGTGCCGGTGCCTGCGCCCAAAGTGGTGATGCAGGCGCTGCAATCGGTCCAGGTCACCAGCGGCAAGGATCGCAGCGGATTTCAATTGACGTTCGCGGTGGGCAAGGACTCGCCGCTGATCAAGACCATGCTGCCGGCGGGTTACTTCGATCCGATCATCACGAGGGTGTGCATCATTGCGACAGTGAATGGGATCCCGCACGTCCTGATGGACGGGCTGGTGACGCAACAGGAGTATTCGCCGAGCAACGAAGTGGGACAGTCGACGCTTTCCATCACCGGGGAGGACTTGAGCGTCGCAATGGACATCGTTGACTATGTGTTGCCTTACCCGGGAATACCGATTATCGGGCGCGTGTACCTGATATTGGCCAAATACGCGCTGCTCGGGTGCATACCGCTCGCAATACCTCCGATTATTCCGGCGATCGAGTTGCCCACGAGCGGATTTGAATCGCAGACATCCACCGACCGGGCGTACCTGAAGACGCTGGCGCGGCGTGTCGGGTATGTCTTCTATGTGGAGCCGGGGCCGGCGCCGCTGAGCTCGATTGCCTACTGGGGCCCGGACATACGAGTGCCGATTCCACAGCCCTCGTTGAACGTGAACATGGACGCGCACACCAATGTCGAATCCTTGAGCTTCAGCCTGGACGGGTTGGCGAAGAAGCTGACGATTATTACAATTCTCGATCCGATTACGAAGAAAATCCCGATTCCGATCCCGATTCCGAACGTGAGCATCTTCCGTCCGCCGTTGGGCCTGCGCCCGACGCCGCCCGCGAAAGTCGAATTTCAGTCGGATTTCGCGAAGCTGACGCCGGATAAAGCCGCCGAGAAGGTGCTGGGACTGCTGATGAACAACGCCGACGCGATCAGCGCCTCGGGCAGCCTGGACGTTGCGCGGTATGGCCGGCCGCTGCGCTCGAAGATGCTCGTGGGCATCCGCGGCGCTGGCCTTGCCTATGACGGCATGTATTACGTGAACAGCGTGACGCACAAGATCAAACACGGCGAATACAAACAGAGCTTCACGCTTTCGCGTGACGGCTTGATCTCGAATACTCCGAAGGTGCTTCCATGAGCGAGAATGCTAATCCAGCAAAGAAATACTACGGCAAATATCGCGGCACGGTGGTTTTAAACGTCGATCCGGAGCTGCGCGGTCGGATTATCGCGATGGTTCCGGACGTGCTGGGCGTTGTCCCGTCGAGTTGGTGCGAGGCGTGCGTGCCGCTGGCCGGACCCACCGGACCGCCGATGGGCACGTATTTTGTTCCGCCGATCGGCGCGGGCGTCTGGATCGAATTTGAGAACGGCGACCCCAGTACGCCGATCTTCGCCGGATGCCGTTATGGAATTGGCGCCGAAGTGCCGACGCTGGCGTTTGCGGGGCTGCCGGTTTCTCCGAGCATCGTAATGCAGACGGCGGGCCAGAACTCGCTGGTCATCAGCGACCTGCCTGGGCCGGCGGGCGGCATCATTCTTAAATCCCTCACCGGCGCAACGCTGATTGTGAATGACACGGGAATTTATATCCAAAACGGAAAAGGCGCCATGATTACGCTGATCGGGCCGACGGTGGCGATTAATACCATCGCCTTGGTTGTGACATAGGAGAAAATTATGCCAGGATTGTTGCTGCACGGCTTAGCCGACCTGAAATGCCCGCACGGAGTTCCCGCGCAGATCGTCGCGACGCAGCCGCGCGTGCTGGTAAGCGGGATGCAGGTGGCGCTGATGACCGACCTGATTACCGCCATGGGTTGTCCTTTCACAGTACCGCCCGGCAAGCCGCAGCCATGCGCGCTTGCCAAGTGGTTGATGCCGACGACGCGCGTATTGGTGAACGGCAGTCCGGCGATGGTGACGCCGCCGCCGGGGCCGGGACCGGGGCCGGGGTTGTTTCAGAGCGCCGACCAGATTCCGGCCGGGCCGCCTATTCTCGGCGTTGTACAAACCCGCGTCATAGCGATGTGAAACGGCCATGATTACGCAGTTCGATTATCCATTCCATTTTGACAACCGCTTTCGCACAGCCTCGACGAGCGAGAGCGACCATGTGCGCGACATGATCGAGCAACTGCTGTTGACCGATCCGGGCGAGCGGGTGAACCGCCCTGAATTCGGCAGCGGATTGCGGCAACTGGTATTTGCGCCCAACAGCCCGGAGCTGGCAGCGGCATTGCAGTTCACGGTGCGCGCGTCGCTGCAACAGTGGCTGGGCGACGTTGTGGAGATTCAGTCGCTTGAGGTGTCCGCGGTGGACTCGGCGCTTACCGTGGATCTCAAGTACACCATCCGCGGCACGAATGAGGAACGCACGGAGCAGTTTGTGAGGCCCTTATGACAGCGTTGAGCTGCAGTTCGGATTTACGGCGCGAGGCGGTTCGCGGCAACGCAGGTTGGAATGGACTGGACTTCGTGGAAGTGGATACGGCGCAGACTCTGCTGACCGTGTACTTTCTGGGCAAAGCACCCGACGGCATCACGAAGGACAACTTTTCGATCGAGGGCGGCCGCACCAGGAAGGACCAGGTAAGTGTGTTGGCGATCGACATACAGCGCAATGAAGACAGTTACCTGGACGACCGGGTGCTTGTGCAGGTGGACAAGCCTGGCGACTACTCCACGTACACGCTGCATTTGACGGGATTGGTAAAGATCGACCCGCGCTATGCGAGCGTCGATTTCAGCTTTAAGGCGAATTGCCCAAGCGATCTGGATTGCGCCGCGGCGTGCGGCTGCGAAGCAGACGTATTCCCAAAACCGGCGATCGATTATCTGGCCAAAGATTATGCCGGATTCCGGCAGTTAATTTTGGACCGGCTTGCGCTGATTTGCCCGGATTGGCGCGAGCGGCATATTCCTGATTTAGGCATCGCATTGGTGGAAGTGCTGGCGTACACGGGCGATTATTTGAGCTACTACCAGGACGCGGTGGCGACGGAGGCCTATTTGGATACGGCCCGGCGCCGTCCGTCCGTGCGGCGTCATGCGCGGCTGGTGGATTACACGATTAGCGAAGGCTCAAACGCCCGCGCTCTGGTAGCGCTCGAAGCGTCGTCCGACATCCAGTTCAAAGCCGCGGATGTGCGGTTTATCACCGGCGTGAACCAATTGATTCCGGTTGGCAGCCGCGCCGCGCTGATGGCGAAAGAGATTGAGGGCGTTCCGGCGGCGGCGTATGAGGTGTTCGAGCCGGTTAGCGCGGAGCCCGAGATCTATGTTTGGGAAGCCAACAATCGCATCTCGTTTTATACGTGGGGCGACCGTGAATGCTGCATTCGCAAGGGCGCGACGGGCGCGACGCTCCAGGGAGAGAAACCTCAACTGAAGCCCGGTGGCCTGGTGATTTTTGAAGAAGTGATGGGACCCGTGACGGGAGAAGCGGGCGACGCGGATCCGCGGCGCCGGCAAGCGGTGATGCTGACCAAGGTTACACGCGCTTACGACGAGCTGCGGAAACAGCCGCTGATCGAAGTTGAGTGGGGAGAAGAAGACGCGCTGCAATTCGATCTGTGCATCTCCGCGGTGGGCGCTGCTCCGGAGTGCCGCTATCTCGAAGACATCAGCATCGTGCGCGGCAATGTGATCCTCGTCGATCACGGCCGGCCCGCTGGACCCGAAGAACTGGGAACAGTGCCCGTCAATCGCACCCTTGAGTGCTGTGAGTGCGAAGGCCAGCCGTCGGAAACCTCGAAGCTGCCAGGGCGCTATCGCCCGCGGTTGGGCTCGGCGCCGTTGACGTTCGCGGCTCCATTTCACGAGAGCGGCTCCGCGGCCGATCTGTTCCGGCCGGAGGCCGGCAGCGCGCTTCCGGTGGTGAAGCTTGTTTCCGAAGAGGGCGAGTGGACCGCGCGCGCCGACCTGCTGTCGAGCGGCGGCGGCGATCGCGAATTCGTCGTGGAGATGGAAGAGAACGGTGTTGCCAATATACGTTTCGGAAACGGCGAGATGGGCCGGGCGCCGCGGGCGGGAACGGCATTCACGGCGTGGTATCGCGTTGGCAATGGTCCGGCCGGAAATGTGGGAGCGGGCGCGATCTCGGTGCTGGTTCACAAAGACAGCAATTTCACCAACGACCTGAGCCGTGTGTGGAACCCGCTGCCGGCGCAGGGCGGAACGGCTAAGGAGCCGTTGGCCGAAGCCAAGCTGAATGTGCCTTACGCCTTCCGCTTTGGAAAGCATGCGCTGCGGCGCGCCATCACCGCGGATGATTATGCGCGCGTTGCGGAGCGGCACAAGAAGATACAACGCGCCGCGGCGCGGCTGGTGTGGATCGGCAGTTGGTTTGAGGCCGAGGTGGGAGTAGATGCGAAGGCCGCCTGCTCCGCGCAAGCCGCGGCGATTTCGGAAGAGATCGAGGTGTATCTCGAGGACTTCCGGCGCATCGGGCACGACCTGGATGTGCGGCCCGCCGAGTACGTTCCGATCGATCTGGCGTTGCAGGTGTGCGTCGCGCCCGGCTATCTGCGCGGCCATGTGAAGGCGGCGCTGCTCGAGGCGTTCAGCAACCGGCGGCTGGGCTTCTTCCATCCCGACAGCCTCACCTTTGGCGATGACATTTATCTCAGCGCGATTATCGCCACCGCGCAGTCGATTCCCGGCGTAGTGAGCGTCAAGGTGAAGCGGCTCGAGGAGCAGTTCCGCGCATCGAATCAGGAGATCGAAAACGGCGTGATGCCGCTAGGTCCATTTAAGATTGCGCGACTGGATCACGATCCGAATTATCCGGAACGTGGCCGGCTGGAAATCTGTGTTTCCGGAGGACGATAGTGAGCTGCGAAAAGACCTGCACCTGCGGCTGCTGCGACAGTGTCCGGGCCATTACCCCGGTCGCAATCAACAACCGCCCCGGATTGGATGCCTTGCTCTACCGCGCGGGCGAGCACGGCTCGTTCTTTGAAACGATGAAGGCGCGGCTGGCCTCGACCGATTTTCCCGCCCTCGAAGGCTTGGGCGCGCGCACAACGGACGACCCGTCGATTGCGCTGCTGGATGGCTGGGCCAGCGTGGCGGATGTGCTGACGTTCTATCAGGAACGGTTGGCCAACGAGGGGTATTTAAGGACCGCGACGGAGCGGCGTAGCGTCCTGGAACTGGCGCGGTTGATCGGCTATGCTCCGCGGCCGGGCGTTGCCGCGACGGTTTATCTGGCCTATGAGATCGACAAGAACGCGGAGAAGCCGGCCGAGATTCCGGCGGGTTCGCGCGTGCAGAGTCTGCCCGGTCCGGGCGAAGTTGCGCAGACTTTCGAGACGATGGATAAGTTCGTGGCGCGCAAGGAGTGGAGCGCCATCAGGCCGCGGTTGGAGCGGCCCAATTCGATCTTCCGGATGTTTCTTGGCACGGATGCAGAGCCAGGAGCGCGAGTGTACTTAAAGGGCGCCGGCACGGGCCTGAAAGTAAATGACGCACTGCTGATTCAGGTGCATGAGTCGCAGCCAGAGATGTTCCGCGTCACCGAAGTGAGCGCGGATTCCGCGGCGGACCGTACCAAGGTGCGTTTCAAGAGATGGGACGGCAGTGAAGTGCGGGCTCCGGCGGATACGCGGATCCGGCGCGCCCTGGCGGCGTTTCAGCGCATCTCGCTAGCCAGGTTTCCGGCCGGCTCGCTGTCGCTGCGAATTCTGGCGGAGATGGGCGGATTTCTGGCGTGGCTCGATGGCCAGGCGAGCGCGGTACCGCTGCATCCGGACGTCGAGGAGACGATCGAGGACGAACATCTGGTGACTCTGATTCTCACCGGAATCGAGACACTGACGCAGGCGGCGGTATCGGCGGCGTTTGACAAAGCGCTGGTCAAAGCGCTGACCGCGGGCATTGCCGCAATCGAAGACTTCGCGGTTCAGATCGAGGAGTTCACGGGTATCGACGACGGCGGTTTGATTGGCGCGCAATCGGATGCGCTGGCGGCGCGGCTGAAGGCGATTGACACCAGCGAGGCGGGCACGGATTCGCAGGAAGATGCGCGCGCGTCGCAGGTTCTGAAGCATGTTCTCTCGCGGCTGGCGGCCTCGAGATCTGTGCCGCCGCGCAATGCGCAAACGCTGGAACGCGACCCGGCCAACCTTTTTGATTCCAACTCCGATGTCGGCGTGCAGGCCGTGGCGGCGCTGGCGCCGGAAGTGGCCGAGCAGCTTTCCAAGGCGATCGGCAACGCGGCGGTGTCGCCTGCGCCGCCAATTCACGTGTATGCGTTCCGCCAGAAGTCGCTGCTCTTCGGCAGCACTGCGCCGCGCAAAGTAGTTTCGGTCAACCAGAAAACAGGAGTGGCGCAGACGGCGGAGTGGAGCGATGCCGACATCAACAGCGCGGAGCGCAACGATGCGGTTCATCTGGAGACTCCGCAGGAAAAGATCCAGGCCGGCAGTTGGGTGGCGCTGGACTACTCAGCGGCGACTGGTCTGAATTTGGGCGATATCAAGCTTCCAACGCTGGGCGATGACCGGGTACTGATTGCGCGGGCCGGAGAGGTGATGCCCAAGGTGGCGCGAGCGGAATACAATTTGTCGGGCCAGACTACGCTGATCCCGCTGCTCGACCGGGATGGCGAGTTCTCGGTGAATTGGTTTACGTACACGCCGCCTGCGACGCCGCCCAAGGAAGGGCAAACTCAGCCGCCGGCGTTTCAACTGCTGCGGCGCATTACCGTGTATGCCGAGAGCGAGGAACTGCCGCTGGCGATGGAACCGATTGACGAACAGGTCTGCGGCGGCGACCAGTGGATTGAAACCGATGATCTGTATTCGGGCCTCGAGAGTGGGCGGTGGATTGTCGTCGGCGGAGAGCGCGCCGATGTGCCCGGCACCGAGGGCGTCAAGGGCAGCGAACTGGTGATGCTCGACGCGGTGCGGCAGTATGTGCGGAAGCTCGATATCAGCGGGCTGGGCCGGATGGGGCCTCGGATCTCGGAGGGCCTGCCGACGTATGAGCCCGGCGAGAAGCTGCACACATTTCTGAAATTCGCGACTCCGCTCGAGTATTGCTACAAGCGCTCAACGCTGACCATCAATGCAAATGTCGTGAAGGCGAGCCACGGCGACACGCGGGCCGAGACGCTTGGCGCGGGTGACGCGGCGCAGGCGTTGCAGGCCTTCACGTTGCGCCAGCCTCCGCTTACGTACGTTCCCGCCAACGAGCCTGATGGACTTTCCAGCACCTTGAAGATTTACGTGAATGATGTCGAGTGGCATGAAGCCGAGGCGATGGTTGCACTCGATGCCGGGAGCCGCGGCTTCGTTACTCGGACGGACGATGAGGGCAAGACGACCGTGGTTTTCGGTAACGGCAAACGCGGCGCACGGCTTCCGACGGGTCTCGAAAACGTGAAGGCGATCTATCGCAGCGGCATCGGCAAGGGCGGCAATGTGAAGGCCGGCCAGATCAGCCAATTGCTGAGCCGCCCGCTAGGGGTGAAGGGCGTAGTGAATCCGCAGGAATCGGCCGGCGGCGCGGACAAGGAAACGCGCGATCAGGCGCGCAAGAACGCTCCGCTGGCCGTGATGGCGCTCGACCGGCTGGTGGGCACCCGCGACTATGCGGACTTCTCGCGGACCTTCGCCGGAATTGCGAAGGCCGTTTCCGCGCGCGTGTTTTTCGAGGGCGGGGACGGCGTCTACGTGACCATCGCGGGAGTGGATGACACGCCCATTCCGCAGACCAGCGACCTGTACGCCAACCTGGTAAAGGCGCTGCGCACCTATGGCGACGTTAGCCTGCCGCTGCGCGTTCAGTCGCGCGAACTCTTGATGCTGTTGTTGAGCGCGCGCATCGCCATCGACCCCGCCTACCGCTGGGAAGATGTGGCCGGGCGCATCACGGCGAAGCTGCTGGACCGCTACAGTTTCGAACGCCAGGAGTTGGGCGAGAGCGTGGTGCTGAGCGAGGTCACCAGTTTCATTCAGAACCAGCGCGGCGTGCGCTATGTCGATATGGAGGCGCTGGGCGCGGTTTCGCAGTTATCGCCAGAGGGCGAGCTCCGCTCTCCGCAAGAGATCTCCAAAGAGCTGAAGAAGGTGATCAGCGAGGCCGCGCAGAAGGGCCGGCCTGATGCATTCGTGGAGGTGGCTGGAATTCGCCCTGGGGCGAACGCCGTCTTGCCCGCGCGGTTGGCGTTTCTGCTGCCATCGCTCGCGACGGAAACACTGCTGCTGAACAGGATCGAGGATTAATATGAACAACCGGGGCGACCGGCTGTACGAACTGCTGCCGGCCATCTACAGGCTGCGCGACGCCGAGCGCGGCTATGTGTTGCGCGATCTGTTGCGCGTGATCGCCGAGCAGGTGAATGTAGTTGAAGACGACATCACGCAGCTTTACGACAACTGGTTCATCGAGACTGCGGAAGACTGGGTGGTCCCCTACATCGCGGACCTGGTGGGTTACACGGCGGTGAACGCGGCGGGCGATCCGAAGGCCTCGCGGGCCGGCGGGAACCGCATTCTCATTCCGCGCCGCGAAGTGGCCAATACGATTGCCTACCGGCGGCGCCGTGGTACGCTCTCGGTGCTCGAAGACCTGGCGGCCGCGGTGGCGGGATGGCCGGCACGCGCGGTGGAGTATTTCCGCCTGCTGCTGTGGACGCAGAACCTGAACCACCAGCATTCGAATGGGCACCGTGCGCGGATGGCCAGCCTGCGCAGCGTGAATGAACTGGACAAGATCGGCACGCCGTTCGATCCATTCGCCCGAACAGTGGATGTGCGGCGCATCTCGTCGCGGCGGTCGCAGGGCAGCTACAACATTCCCGGCGTGGGGCTGTGGATCTGGCGGCTGAAGGCCTGTTCGGTGACGCGCACACCGGCGTACTGTCTGGACGCGGGCAAAAACAGCTATACGTTTTCGGTGCTGGGGAATGACGCGCCGCTATTCACGCGCCCGCTGCCGGAGCCGCGGCCGACGCACATCGCGCAAGAGACGAACGTTCCGGCTCCCATCCGGCGGCGCGCGCTGGACGCTGGCAAAACAAGCTACTACGGCCCCGGAAAGAGCTTCGCCATCTGGTCCGACTGGGCGGGTTATTCGCCGAACGAGCCGCTGCCGGCCGAGGTGATTCTGCCGGCCGACCTTTCCGGCTGGCACTACGCACCGCCGGATGGCAGCGTCGCCGTCGATCCGAAGTTGGGCCGCATACAATTTCCCGCCAATCAACTGCCCAAGCGGCAGGTGCGCGTCAGCTATCACTACGGTTTCAGCGCCGATCTCGGTGGTGGCGAGTATTCGCGGCGGCTGTCGCAACATGACGGCGCACTGGTCCTGCAAGTGGGCGAGAACTCCAAGTACAAGCGGATCGGCGATGCGTTGGATAAATGGCGCCAGGCGAACAAGCAATATGCGGTGATCGAGATTACGGATAGCCGTGCGTATGTGGAACCGATGCAGGTGACTCTGTCGCCGAAGCAGTCGCTGCAGATCCGCGCGGCGGACAGTAAGCGTCCGGTCATCCGGCTGCTGGACTGGCAGACGGACGGCCCCGACGCGCTGACCGTGACGATGGCCGAAGCGAGTGAATTCATCCTCGACGGCCTGCTGATTACCGGGCGCGGCGTGAGCATTAGCGGCGCGGAGGAGCGCACCACCAATTCGGTCTGCGCGGCGCGCGTGGTGATACGGCATTGCACCTTGGTGCCAGGTTGGGCGATCGACGGTCAATGCACACCGGCGAGCCCGAACAAAGAGAGCCTGCATCTGCGCAATGTACGAGCCAAAGTCTCGATCGAGCACAGCATTCTCGGGCCCATTGAAGTGCTGGAAGACGAGGTGCACTCCGATCCGATACCGATCGGGATCAGCGACAGCATCGTCGACGCGATGGGCGGCGGCCATGAGGCGATCATCGGACCGCAGGCGACGCACGCGCACTCCATACTGACCGTTCGCCGCTCGACCGTCTTCGGCATTGTGCAAGTACACGCCATGCAATTGGCGGAGAACAGCATCTTTCAGGATTGCGTGCATGTAGCGCGGCGCCAGATTGGCTGCATGCGTTTTTGCTACGTGCCCGCCGGTTGCCGCACACCGAAACGCTACAATTGCCAGCCGGACTTGGTCCGGCGCGCGGCGGATGATGCGGCGGAAGAGGCACGTGAAACCGCGCGCGTGGTTCCGCAATATACGGCGCGGCGCTATGGGCAACCGGCCTATGCGCAGTTGGCTCTGCACTGCGCGCGCGAGATTTCTGAGGGCGCCGATGACGGCGCCGAAATGGGAGTTTTCCACGATCTCTTCCAGCCGCGGCGGTTCGCGAACCTGCGCGCGCGGCTGGAAGAGTTCACACCGTCCGGAATGGATTCCGGAGTACTGGTAGCAAATTGATCGCGGAGGGAATATGAAGGGTGATTTTTCGACCGAGCGCTTTAACCCATCGAAGCATTACAACCGCGTCCTGAAGCAGCAGGGGCGCGTCGATCTCGATTCGGACTGGAACGAGCAAGCCGCGATCTCGCAGCACCTGCTGCGGACGCTGACCGTTGACCTGATCGGCCGGCGCGGCGGTCCCGTGAACGACCTGGGATTCTCACTGACTGACGCCGCCACAGGAGACCTGACGCCGGCCGTGGGCGACTTCGTCATCGGCGCGGGCCGCTACTACGTGGACGGGCTGCTGGCCGAGAACGAGCGTGCCGTGTACTATTCGGCCCAGCCCGACCTGCCGGCGGTGGAGAAACTGGCGGCGGGAAAGAAGTACGTCGCCTATCTCGACGTCTGGGAGCGCCACATTACTCATCTCGAAGACGAGTGGATTCGAGAGGTAGCGTTGGGCGGCCCCGACACGGCGACGCGAGTGAAGACGCTGTGGCAGGTGAAAGTGTTGGAGGCCGGCGCCGCGGCTCCCGCGGAACGCCCCATCGAAGCGGACAAGCTGAATCAGCAGCTCGCTGCTGCCCAGGCAAAGCTGGAGGCGGCCAGTAAGGCGCTGGAGGCTGCGACGGACCGCGTCAAAATCAACGCGCTGAAGAAGTCGATTGCCAATCAGGAAAAGCAGATCGCGGCAATCAAGCCCAAGCTGGAGGCGCTTCCCGCGGCGGCTCCGATTCCAAGGGATGCGCGGCCCGAAGGAACGCCGGCCGGATGCGGAGACCTCCTGAAGCCGTTGGTGGACTGGAAATCGGGGACGATGAAGGCGCGGCTGGAGCCGTCGGAGCCGTCGGATACGCCTTGCGTGCTGCCGCCGGAATCGCGTTATCGCGGCCTGGAGAACCACCTCTACCGGATCGAAGTCCACGCCTCCGGCGATACGAGCGATCCAAACAAGGTGCCGACATTCAAGTGGTCGCGAGAAAACGGGTCGGTCGCGACGCGCGCCTTGGGAGCGGCCGGCGCGACAGTGCGCGTCGCGAACTCGCGCGACTTTGCGGCGCAACAATGGATCGAGTTCACGAGCGAGTCCGACGATTTGTTGGGCCGCGGCGGACCGTTGGCGATGGTGACGAAGGTCGACGGCGACGTGCTGACGGTAACCGCGGCGCCGCCGTTCCACAAAGATCTGAAGTTGCCCAAGGTGCGCCGCTGGGATCAAACCGGGAACGATGAACGGGTGCTGCTTGACGGCGCGATTCCGATCACGCCGGGGACGGGTGACAAGGGCTGGATCGAAATTGAGGACGGAATTGAAGTGCAGTTCTCGGCGGGACAGTATCGCGGCGGCGATTATTGGCTGATTACGGCGCGCGTGGCGACGGGCAAGATCGACTGGCCGCTCGACAGTAGCGACAAAGAGATGGCGCTGGGTCCGCGCGGGATTGTGCACCACTATGCCCCGCTGTACATGCTGGAAGCGACGGGAGCGGAGCCGTTTGTCACGCTGACGAAGGATTGCCGGTGCAGATTCGCTCCGCTGCCGTGTCTGGAGGAGATCAAGTAGGCGTGCGAGCGTCGTCTGGCGGCGGCGCGAAAACTTCGCCGCAATACCGGCATTTTTCGGCGGCTGCGAGGATCATTTCAGCGCAAAAGGGACACCATTTCGTCGCCTCGTCCAGAAACGGAGGCGTTCGGAAACGCCGGCTTTCCGGCGCGCTTTTCTAAGCGCCGGCCGGACCCGTCGTTCCGGCGGCGGAGCGTTGGAGACCTTGGTGATCGGCGAAAACTGATGTTGCTACTGGCCCGTTCAGTGCTCGCCCTGGTCCCTTTGCGCGGATGGTACCAATCTTCGCATGCCTTCGCCGTTGATCGCGCTCTATCCCTATCCTTTGCGTAGCCGCGGCAAAGGATCGCGCGTGATCCGCTCACGCGTCCGTCTTGCCGCATGCGTCTGCGGCTGTTTGCCCTGCGCCTGTATCTGTACCAGATTCTCGGTTCCCATTGCCGCCGCTGCGACCGGCCGGCGCGGTTCGCCAATCCAGGCATACGGGCCGGCGCCCTTCAGCCGGGCGCGGTCGTTTGGGTTCACCAGCTTGCATATTGCCAGCGAGAGGCATCCGTAGCCGATACAGCCCGTGAGGCCCCCGCGGAGGCGCTGCAGTTCCGCGATGCGCTCATCGACTCGCAGACTCCAACGGGTCGAGATTTCAGCCCAATCCAAGCCATCGGGCACGCGGCGAGTGGGTAACCGGCCGAGTTCTTCACCGACTTCCTCGAGCGTGAGGCCGATGCGCTGGGCGAAGACAATAAACGCAATCCGGCGCACCACGTCCCGCTGATAGCGGCGGTGCCCTGACCCGGCGCGCTGAGAATGGATCAGTCCCCGTTCCTCGTAAAAACGGAGGGCGGATGAAGCCACTCCGCTTCGGCGCGAGATCTCGCTGATCGTGAGCAGAGAATCCATCCAAAAAGTTTATCGCTCTTTTCTCTTGACTTCAAGTTCACTTGAACTTGTATCGTTGAGGATGTACTGAAGAAAAGGGCATCTACATGGCTGAGAAATTCCTGATTACCGGTGCAACCGGGAAGACGTCTGAGCTCGTCGTCGCGCAGTTGCTGGCAAAGCGAGCGGACGTTCGAGCGCTGGTGCGCGACGTTGCGAAAGCGGCGGCGCTGAAAAGCAAGGGAGTAGAACTCTCTCCCGGAGACTTCGATCAGCCCGGGAGTCTCGTCAGGGCACTCGATGGAGTTACGAGCGTGTTCCTATTGACTCCTCCGCATCCGGACGATTCGGGCATGGTCGCGAGATTCCTTGACGCCGCGATGAGCAGCCCCACGGCGCCTCGCATCGTACGCCTTAGCGCGATCAAGGCCACGGAGGGCGGCCCCACGGAGAGCACCCGGGGCCATGGACGCGCGGACCGCGCGATCCTGGAGTCCGGGCTTCCCTACGCGATCCTTCGCCCCAGCTACTTCATGCAGAACTTG
>SXGT01160224.1_pt1 | contig 22979 bp, 21 predicted proteins | sample 3176221 | NCBI WGS metagenome assembly SXGT01 (sample SAMN11356862, study PRJNA531348) | freshwater metagenome | isolation source: freshwater sample F1-120 | place: China: Fuxian Lake, Yuxi | collected 2017-12-25
AGCTTCAACCCGCCCGGCGTTGTTGCTTCGAGACTGAATGACTGGCTCCCTCTCCAGGAGGGAGAGGGCTGGGGTGAGGGGGAAGGCATCCACCAGCATCCGGGCCGCGTTCTACTGGATTTCAACCACACTCGGTATCAGTGGATTTGCCCAACGGTCCCGGCGCACAACTGACCCACGGGCTTCGGCGCGAAGTGCCATTCACTGCGCAGTGGAAGCTCGGGCTTGCGGCGCTCGCCCGATACTCGCGCGCCGCCGAAGTCCACACCAGCCGCCTGCACGTCGCGCTGCCGTGCCTGGCGATGGGGACGCCGGTCGCGCTGCATCCTGCGCGATTCCAGCGCGAGCGCTATAGCCTCTTCGAGCACCTCGGTTTGGAATTCGGGAAGCTCCAGCAACTCGACGTCAGCCCCATGCGCGACGCCTTCATCGCCTTCCTCCGCCAGCACCTTGGCGAAGTCACCGCCGGGGAACCGCAGCTCCCCGTCGAGCCACCGGACTGGCCGCCACCGTAAGGATGACGATCGTCGTCTCGTCCAGGCCGGCTGCGTCGGTCACTTGCTCACCAGCCGCATCTGGATGGGCGAGAGGTCCAGGACGTAGTGCTTGCCGGGCGGCGCGGGCGGGACGCCGACGAGATACTTCTGCTCGATGAGTTCGTCCGCGTCCTTGGGCAGGCGGAGGTTGTCCTTGTGGAAGCGGCCCACGGCCACTTCGAGATCACGCGAGGACATCACCGGGCGCTTCTCCGGGTCAGGCTCCGAGGCGTCAGCGGCGTCAGCAGCGGCAGCTGTGAGGCCGGTCCGGGCGGCGACGCCGGGCGTTTCCGGGGTGGCGGCCAGGAGAGGTTTGAATTCGATGGGCGGGTGCTGATGGACTACTTTGGCGGACTCGGTGCGGCGGTGCTGCCACCACCAAAGGCCTCCGACAACGACGATGACCGCCCAGGTGGCGGGCTGTTTCAGCGAGCGGAGCAGGTAGCCGATGGCGATAAAGAGGGAGAAGAAAACTTTTTGCATGGCTTGGGCTATTTCAGGAAGGAGGCCATGTCGCGGATGGCGAGCACGTCGGCGTTGGTCATGGCGAAGTCGTGGTCGGGCAGCCAGTCCACCTGATACGTGCGCAGCGTGTCCTTGTCGCGGACACCATAGACATCCACGTGGCCATCGGTGAAGGCCATCGCCGCGCGGCCGCCGTGGAGGAAGGAGGGCATGTGGAAGTAGCCGGTGGGCTGGTTGGTGTCCATCGGCACACGCACCATGCTGGTGCAAATGGTGAACGGGTTGAGTTCAAGGAAGGTGAAGGTCTGAGCCGGGTTGGGCACATCGTGCGAGCGGGTGAAGGCGGCGTATTCTGGGAGCGTTTCGCTGCGGCTGCCCGCGCCCATGTATTGGTTCAGGCCGAAGCTGCGCGTGAGCGGCACGCCCTGGACATCGTGGCGGACAGCGGGGCAACGATAGACCCGGGGATTGGGAATCGTCCCGGCGAAGGCGGCCAGCTTAGGGTCTGTGAGGAAGTCGGTGTTGGTGACGCTGGCGTAGGTGTAGTGATAGTCGCCTTGCACCCAGGGCAGCTCGGAGGTGTTCGTGACGGTCTGGGGCTTGTAGTTCAGGACGAGGCGGTCGTCGTTGTCTGAGGCGTGCTTGATCCAGGCGAGGTTGATCTGGCGGAGGTTGCCGAGGCACTCGACGCGTTGCGCGCGGGACTTGGCCTGCGAGATTCCGCCGAGGAAGAGCGAGAGGAGCAGCACGATGATCGCGATGACCACGAGCAGCTCGATCAACGCGAAGGCGCGGCGAACGTGCGAGAGAACGAGCTGGGGCCGGGCCGTGTTCATTGGCCGCGCGTCATGTGGTTGGCGAACCACAGGAAGTCCGCGTTGTCCGAGGCGTGCAGGCCCTGATGGTCCGCGATCCACGGCACGGGCCACGTGCGGTCCATCTCGGGCGTCAGCATTTTCTGCGGCTCCACATGGCCGTCAGAGTAGCTGACCATCGTGACCTTGCCGTGCGGGAAGCCCGGCAGCGTGGCGAAGTCGCCACTGTCAATCGTCCCATCGGCGGCAGCGGTCATGGCGTTGATGCGCACGGCGGTGGTGCAGATGATGTAGGGATTCATCTCGATGAAGACCGCACGGTCCGAGGGCTGCGTGATGTCGCCCATGCGGCCGTAGCGCTCGAAGCTCGCCGGCGCGTTGAAACTTGTGGCGTTCTGCGTGCCCATGAAAGGATTCATGCTGTAATGCCGGGTCATGGGCACGCCCTGGATATGATGCTTCACGGCTCCGCAGCGGTAGAGGCGCGGGTTCAACTTCGCGTAAGCGAACGCCGAGTAGTTCGGGTCCGTGAGGAAAATCTCGTTCGTGACCGTGGCGTAGAACTGATGCGTGCCGCCGGAGGCCCACGGGATGTTGGTCGTCACCGGGACGGCGCTGCCGATGGGGTTGGAGTTCACCACCAGCCGGTCGTCGTTGTCGCTCGCGAACTTGTGCCAGACCTCGAGGAGCTGGCGCTGGTTGTTCAGGCACGTGATGCGGTGCGCCCGCCCTTTCGCCTGCGCGAGGCCGCCGACGAGCAACGACGCCAGAATGCCGATGATGGCGATGACTGTCAGCAGCTCGATCAGCGTGAAGGCTCGGATGGTGCGCGGTTGCATGGAGGCCCTGCGGGTCCAAGCGCAGGATAGGTTCATCTGCGACTGAGTCAAGCCGCCCACCCGGCGCTGGCGCAGTGGCGGGGACACACTTGTCCCCCCATCAGCGCATCCGTCGGCAATGGGGACAAGAGTGTCCTCTCCACGCGCGGTCGTTGCGCAGGCAAATTTGCTCGCCGACGCAACTCCCGCCACTAAGCTGCCCACGCCGCTGATGAAAACTTTCCTCCGCCTCCTCCCGCTGCTGCTCCTCTCCGCGCTGTCCGTCCAAGGCGCGACGCCTGCAAAGAGCAACGCCCCCGCCAGTCGCTTCGGCTTCGGCGGCCCGGAGATTTTCCCGGTGGACTACCAGATCGCGCACCTGCATGCGGCGGACTTCGACGGCGACGGCTTGAACGACTTGCTCGTGGTCAACAACGCACGTTCAAAGATCACGATCCTCTACAACCGCACCGGCAAGCCGCCCGAACCCAAAGCCGCGCTCCTCGCCACCCGTCGCGATGTGAACGAGCTGCCCCCCGACGCCCGCTTCCGCATTGACTCAATCTCCTCTGAGAAGCGCATCAGTTGCCTCACCGTCGCCGACCTCAACGGCGATGGCCACCCCGACCTCGCCTACTACGGCGAGCCGAAGGAGCTCCTCATCCAGCTCAACCTCGGCAAGGGCATCTGGGCCGCGCCGCGCCGCCTCGCGATTGACGACGCGCAGCTCACGCAGAACGCGCTCGTCACCGGCGACCTCAACGGGGACAAGCTCACCGACCTCATCGTGCTCGCCGAGACGCACAACTGGGTGATCTTCCAAAAGGCCGACCACACGTTCGCCGAGCCGGAGAAGATTCCCTTCACCGGCAGCGTGAAGGCCGTGCAGGTGCTCGACATTGACGGCGACGGCCGCGACGACCTGCTGCTCGTGAACTGGGAGGACAAGAACCCGTTCCGCATCCGCCTGCAAAACTCCGCCGGCCAGCTCGGCCCCGAAGTCCACTTCGCCTTCCCGCAGATCCGCTCCTTCTGGGCCGAGGACCTCGACGGCGACCGCAAGATGGAGCTGCTCACCATCGCGATGCAGTCGGGCCGCGCGCAGGTTTCCAACTTCATCCAAAAGCCCGCCGAGCCGTTCGTCGGCCCGCTCAAGCAGGGCCAGCTTCAAGTCCTCCCGCTCAATCGCACCGACAAGACTCGTCGCGGCACCGTCTGGGCCGACGTGAACGGCGACGGCTTCACCGATCTCCTCGTCGCCGAGCCGGACAGCGGCCAGCTCAGCGTCTTTCTCCAGCAGAAGGACGGCGCGCTCGGGCCAGCGAAGAAGTTCCCAACGCTCACAGGCGTCACCGAACTCGCCGTCGCGGACTGGGACGGCGACGGCCAGCCGGAGGTCTTCGTGTTGAGCGCGGACGAGCGGCAGCTTGGCGTGAGCAAGATCGAGCCGAGCGGACGCGTCACGTTTCCGAAAGCCGTCGCTCTCGAAGGCCGCCCGCTCGCGATGACCGTCGGCCCGCTCGCGACCGGCGCAAAGCCCTCGCTCGCCGTCATCGTGGACGTGGACGGCAAGCGCTCGCTCGTCACGCAGCTTGCCGGCGCGCAGCCGCGCACGCAGAAGCTCGCGGAAACCTTCAAGTCCAACCCCAGCGCGCTCTTCCTCCACGACGCCGACCAGGACGGCCAGCCCGACCTCGTCGTGCTCACGCCCTACGAGAAGATCAAGGTGCTGCTCAACACGCCGGGCAAGGACTTCACCGAGGTGGACGTGACCCCACCCGGCGGCGCGATGGAGCAGCCGTGGTTCAGCCTCGCGGACGTGGACGGCGACGGGAAAGCCGAGCTGCTCCTGCCGCAAAAGAATTTCCTCCGCGCCGTCGTCCTGCAACGCGATGGCAAACCCGGCGACGCCAAGGCGACGTGGTCCTTCGTCGTGAAGGACCAGATCAACGGCGCGGCCAGCAACTCGCGGCTCGTCGGCGCGGCGTCACTTGGCAACGGCGGCAAGTCCCCGCTGCTGTTCCTCCTCGACGCCGAGCGCAAGCAGCTCTCCGTGGCCGAGCGCGACAGCGCGGGCGTGTGGCAGATCGCGCGCAGCCTGCCGTTGCCCGTCGCGGATTTCACCGGGCTGCGCGCCGTGGGCCTCGGCGCGAAGGAGTCGAACGCGCTCGCCTTCCTCGGCCTGAACTCCGCCGCGTGGCTGTCCTTCAGCGGCCAGGTCTGGGACGTGCGCGAGCTGGACGGCTACGAGACGCCCATCAAGGACGGCAAGCTCACCGACGTCGTCACCGGCGACTTGAACCAGGACGGGCGCAAGGACCTCGTGTTCCTGGAGACAGCGAAGAACCACCTCGACGTCGTCACGTTCGACAAGCCCGCCAAGCTCGTTCCTGCGAACCGCTGGCAGGTCTTTGAGGAACGCACCTTCCGCAACCGCCGCAGCGAGGGCCCCGAGCCGCGCGAGGCGCTCATCGCGGACGTGACCGGCGACGGCAAGAACGACCTCGTCATCCTCGTCCACGACCGCATCCTGGTTTACCCGCAGGAGTGAGCGGCGAGTCGGGGGAACACCCTCTCACCCCGCAACCAAATCCGTGCGCACCGGAATCTCCTTCAGCCGGTAGCCAAACCCGCTGCCGCCCAGCGTGCTCAAGGCCACTTCACCGCCGCGCCGTTGGTAGAGGCCGGGATGCACGGTGGCTTCGAGGCGCGACGCCTCCGGGTAGAACTGCATCGCATTGGTCTCCACGCCCATGATCGTGCCGGAGTGCGCGGCGAGCAGGACGTGCGGGACTTGCGCGAGCATCGGGTTTGTGAGGTCCTGCACCATGAGCGTCATGCCGTGGGCCTTGGCCCAGCAGAGTGAGAGCAACGCGCCGGTCTGCGTCTTGCAGGTCTTGAGCGCCACGCCCGTCCAGCCGAGTTCGCGGCCCAGCGCGACGTGCTTCCAGTCGTGCGCGGACTCGTCGAGGAAGAGCGGCTTGCGCGCGCTGACGCTGTGCGTGTCAATGCGGTGCTTCTCCAGGTCATAGGGAAAAGGTTGCTCTACGTAGAGCAACATCCCGTGGACGCGCGGCTGATCGTCGCGCAGGCGGTCAAGGATCTCGTTCACGTAAGCCGGCTCGTGGACGGTGCAGTTGAAGTCCGCCGTGAGCCACTCCACGCCTTCCTCGATGGCGATCTGCCCGATCTTCACCGTGCGCGCGTAGTCCCACGCCCCGTCGTTGCCGCGCAGTTTGATCTTCAGGCACTTCAAGCCATCGCGCCGAATCCAGTCGCGCAGCAGAACGGGATAACCGTCGTTCGGCTCGGTGCCCTTCAGCTCGCTGGCGTCAATCGGGTCCACGCCGCCGACGAGGTGCCACGCGCGCAAGCGGTCGGGCCGCTTCGCCAGGAAGAAGTCCGCCGGGAACTTGCCTGCGAAGGACAGGTCCGTGCCTGCCGCCGGCGTGAGGAAGTCCGCGAGCGTGCGGCTCATCCACGGCGCGGTGTAAGTCGAGTAGGTGGAAACGCCGTGCAGGTTGCCGTAGGCGTCATGCACCGCGATGTCGAAGAGCGAGCAGCAGACCAGCGCGCCGAGCCAGGGCATCGGCTCAGGTGCCGCCGGTTGCAAACCGTCGGCACGTTCCGCGTTGAACTCATTCAACAGCCTCGGCAGCTCGTGCTCTTGAAAGTCGTAGCCCACCTCCATCGGGTGCCCGCTGGCCGGGAACTTCGCCCACGCCACCGCGAGCCGGCGGCAGAACTCCTTCATCGCCTCGTGCCGCGCCTCGTAGCTCAACGCACTCGGCCACACCCACGTCACCGAGAGCGGCGTCTCGCCCCAGCCCTCGGCCTCGCGCCCCTGCGCGTCGCGCACCGTCACGCGCACCCGCGCGCAGGTGACGTAGCTCACCGTCTCGCCGCCGAACTTCAGCGGCATGCGGGTGTGGACGGGAAGGAAATACAGTGTGGCGGACGTGCAATGTATGTCGGTCGGTTTGCTCACGGCGAAATCTTAATCCTGCCCGCAATCCCAATCCTATTCCTTTTTGCCTGGGGAGAGATGCCCGTAAGAGACGACGTGAGGAGTATCAACTTTCCCACGGTTCGTGGAGGAGATGGAGATTCCTCACGTCGGCACCTCTGAACGGTCACCGAATGAACTTCATCCGCCGCGCCGCAAACGCCGTCATGCGCAGGAGGAGCAGGCCGTGTTTCCAGCGTTCGATGTTCGTGTCGCCGTAGGTGCGGGCCTTGTAGCGGATGGGCAGGTCTAGGATGCGGAGGTTCAGCTTCGCCGCGCCGAAGAGCAGGTCGAAGTCGCCGAAGGGGTCGAAGTCGCCGAAGTAGCCACGGTTCGCAGCGATGAGCTCGTAGTCGGTGCGGAAGAGCACTTTGGTCCCGCAGAGCGTGTCCTTGATGCGCTGGCCCAGCAGCCACGAGAAGGCGAGGCTGAAGAAGTGGTTGCCGATCATGTTCAGGAAACGCATGGCCTCCTGCTCCATCGGATAGACGAGGCGCACGCCGTAGACGATGTCCGCCGCGCCGCTGCGGGCGACCTCGAAGAACTAGGGCATCTCCTCCGGCGTCCTGGAGAGGTCGGCGTCGAGGATGAAGAGGATGTCGCCCGTGGCGGCGGCAAAGGCTTCGCGGCAAGCGCTGCCCTTGCCCTTGCCCTGCTGCTTGAGGAGCTTGATGTTGCGCTGCGGATACTTCGCGGCGATGCGCTGGATTTCCTCCCACGTGTTGTCCTTGGAGTGGCCCTCGATGAAGATGATTTCCGTGCCCTTGCCCAGCTCCGGGGTGCGAAGGACGGCGGCCTCGATATTGCCGGACTCGTTCCGCGCGGGGATGACGACGGAGCAGGTGAAATGGCGATCCGGCGGGACGCTTGGGCGCAGGCGAGCGACCATGAATACAGCGAGCGAAAGGTCCGGCAACAATGGGCCAAGCCAGCGATTAAAGAGGCGCTCGACGAGCGGCGTGTTCACCGGCCAGGTGATGCGCGTGTCCTGCTTCACCAACTCCCAGCCGGCAAGGTGGAGAAGGTTCCGCAGGTCGCCGGCAGAGAGCCAATTCTGCTGGAGCGTGGGGGCTTTCTCACCCAAGGACTCTGCCATCGCAAGCGCTGGTTTCCAAAGGTTGTTGAAGAAGTTCAGCACGAGCCGGGTCTTCGGATGCGCGAGGGCGCGCACGCGCTCCAGAACGGCCTGCACGTCCGGCAGGTCGTTCACCAAATCCGACAGGATGATGTAGTCGAACGGCTCGGCGCTGGTGAAGTCGAGTGCTGCAGCGACGCGGAATTCGAGCTGCGGGTGGCGCGCCTTGGCCAGCTCAACCATCGCCGGGCTGAAGTCCACGCCGACGCCGCGGGCGGGCTTCACGGCGGCGAGGGTGTCACCCAGGCCGCAGCCGATCTCGAGCACGCGCTGGCCGGGCGGGATGAGGAAGGCGAAGTGGCGGTTGAGCAGCGTGTGGTAGTGGCGGCCGGCCTCGCGAACGCGCTGCGGGGCGCGTTGCTCGTAGAAGTCGCGTCGGCTGGACATCGGGGCCACTAGCTACCGGAAGCACTGCGGACTGGCGAGCGGCAAATCCGATGCGGCTTGCCGCACGTGCAGCCATTCTGAATCATCTGCCGCGATGTTCGCCGCCTTTTCACCCTTGCTCGCCGCCGCCGCCGTGACGCCTGATCCGCATCCGGCGATGATGCTGCCGTTCGTGCTGCTGCTCGCGGCGATTGCCACCGGGCCGTTCATCAACAAGCACTGGTGGGAGCATCATTACCATCACGTCGCGCTCGGGCTGGGCACGATCACGGCGCTCTACTACACCCTCGCGCTGAACTCGCCGGGGCGGATGCTCCACGTCGGGCACGAATACATCAGCTTCATCGCGCTCATCGGCTCGCTCTTCGTCGTGAGCGGTGGCATTCACATCCGCGTGAAGGGCGAGGCCACGCCGGGCGTGAACTGCGTCTTCCTCCTCATCGGTGCGGTGCTGGCGAACTTCATCGGCACCACCGGCGCGTCCATGCTGCTCATCCGCCCGTGGATTCGGATGAACAAGTATCGCATCACCGCGTTTCACATCGTCTTCTTCATCTTCATCGTGAGCAATGTCGGTGGCTGCCTCACGCCCATCGGCGACCCGCCGCTCTTCCTCGGCTACCTGCGTGGCGTGCCGTTCTGGTGGACGCTGGAGAAATGCTGGCCGGCGTGGGGCGTCGCGGTCTTCGGCCTCATCGCGATCTTCTACGTGTTCGACAGCCGCAACTTCCTCCGCGCGCCCAAGCCCGTTCGTGACAAGGAGACCGCGCAGGAGACATGGAAGGTGGACGGCCTGCACAACCTCGCGTTTCTCGGCCTCATCCTCGGTGCAGTCTTCCTGCGCAACCCGCCCGGCCTGAGCGAGGCGCTCATGGTCGCGGCGGCGGTTGGCTCCTACTTCACCACGCCCAAGCCGGTGCATGAGGCGAACGACTTCACCTTCGCGCCGGTGAAGGAAGTGTCGTGGCTCTTCGTGGGCATCTTCGCGACGATGGTGCCCGCGCTCGACTACCTCGAACTCCACGCGGGCGCGCTCGGCTTGAACAGCGCGATGAAATTCTACTGGGGCACTGGCGCGCTCTCCGGCGTGCTGGACAACGCGCCGACTTACCTGACGTTTCTCGCCGCCGCGATGGGCCAGCAGCATCTCAGCCTGAGCAATACAGCGGACCTGGCCACGTTCGTCGCGCAGCACGGCCAAGAGTTGGTTGCCATCTCGTTGGGCGCGGTATTCTTCGGCGCGATGACCTACATCGGCAACGGCCCGAACTTCATGGTCAAGTCCATCGCGGACGCGGCGAAGGTGAAGACGCCGAGCTTCGGGGAATACTTCTTCCGCTACGCGCTGCCCATCCTCGTGCCGCTCTTCGCACTGGTGGGGCTGCTCTTCTTCTCACCGTGGCGGGTGTTTTGAGGCGCTTGTTTCAACGCAAATGCACAAGGAAGCAAGGTCGCGGAGCGGGCAAGGCAGGCTGGATTCTTTCTGGCTTCGCGTCTTTGCGTTCTTTGCGGCCAACCGGTTTCGGACTTGGGGTTAAACTAGGTTCAAAACGAGCGACTGCTTCTTCTGCTGGCGCAACTGCGCGCTTTCCTGCATCGCCGCGATGTGATCGGCCTCGGAGAGGCTTGGGTTGTTGATGTCTCGGTTCAGCTCGGCCATGCGGCGGTCAATGAAGTCGTTGCGCAGCCGTGTAAGCACATCACGCAGCATCGCGACGCGCGCCTTCTCACGCTCGCCTTGGATTCGCGTCGCGCGCGTGGCATCGGCGCCCTCGCGGGCCTGCGGGCTGGCCAGCATCCGGTCGCTCTCGGCCATCGCCTGCGTGCAAAGCGAGCGCGTGGTGTCGTCCGGCAGTTCGCCAAGCAACTGCGAAGGACTTTGCCACGACTGGTTCGCGTAGGCGGCGAGGCGGAGCGCGACAATTTGCCGGACGCCGAAGTGCGCGAGCCATTCGAGCCGGAGCGTGTTGGCCAGCCACTCCATCTGGTCGTCGCTGTGGAAGAGCGCTTGGAGCAGCCAGAACTCCTGCTTCGAGGGCGGGGCTTCCGGCTCTGATGCCAACGCTTCCTCCGGCGACTGCGTGGCTGCGGGCTGGGCGTCGTAATAGTCGTCCGGGGGTGAGCCGCTGTCGTGATGCTCCGGACTGGTCGGTGGTGGGACAGCGGGCTTCGGACGGGCTGGTGCGGACGCATGCGACGCTTCCGGGCGCAGCACGAACTTGGGTTTCGCGGCGGCGACTTTCTTGAACTCCGCGCGCATGGACTCGGGCGCGACGCCCAGCCGCGCGGCGGTCTTCTGCGCGTATTTGTCCACGGTCACGGCGTCGTTGGTCTTCTGCGTGGCCTCGGCCATCGCCTTGAGGACGGCGGTGCGGCCCTTGTCGGTGGCGATGTCGTGGGTGACGCAGAGGCGGTTGAGAAAGTAGTCGAAGAAGCCTTCCGCGTGCGCGATGAGCTGCTCGAAGGCCGGGCCGCCGTGCGCTTTGATGAATGTGTCCGGGTCGTGCGGCGCGGGCACGGTGGCGACGCGGATGGCGAGGCCGCTCGCGAGCAAGATGTCGAGCGAGCGCACGGCGGCGTTTTGCCCGGCGTTGTCGGAGTCGAAGCAGAGCACGACCTCGTCGGCGTAGCGCTTGAGGATGCGGCAGTGGTCGGCGGTGAGGGCGGTGCCCTGCGGCGCGACGACATTCTTCACGTCGGCCATGAAGCAGGCGATGAGGTCGAGCTGGCCCTCGCAGATGATGGCGCAGTCCTTGTCGGCGACGGCGCGCTTGGATTTGTCCAGGCCGAAGATGACACGGCCCTTGGTGAAGATGGGCGTTTCCGGCGAGTTGACATACTTCGCAGTCTTTTCGTCGCCCGCGAGCACGCGTCCGCTGAAGCCGACGACGCGGCCCTGCTCGTCGCAGATGGGGAACATGAGCCGCCCTCGGAAGCGGTCGTAGAAATGGTCGGCCCCTTCCTTGCGGATGATGAGGCCACCGCGCTCGACGAGGGCGAGATCGAAGTTCTTGGATTTCGCCCAGTTGACCGTGTCGTCCCAGAGGTCGGGCGCGTAGCCCAGGCGGAAGAGCTTCACCGCGTCGGCGGAGACGCCGCGCTTGGCGAGGTAGTCGCGGGCGATCTGCCCGGCGGCGTCATTGGCGAGCGCGGCCTGCCAGCGCTTGCAGATTTCCTCGTGGAGGTGGAGCAGCGACTCCTTCTCGCCGCGCTGCTGCTTGGCGTGCGGGTTGTCCTCGAACTCCAACACGATGCGCGCGCGCTCGGCGAGCCGGCGGACGGCCTCGATGAAGGAGAGGTTTTCGTATTCCTTGACGAAGGAGAACACGTCGCCGCCTTTGTGGCAGCCGAAGCAGTGGAAGATCTGGCGGCCCGGGTTGACGTTGAAGCTCGGCGACTTCTCGCGATGGAACGGGCAGAGCGTGGTGAAGTTTCCCCCCGCGCGCTTGAGCGGCCCGAGGTAGCCGCCGATGACATCCACGATGTCGCTGGCCGCGCGGATTTCCTCGAGCTTCTGCGGTGAGATCAGGCCGGGCATCAGGGGGAATGACCAATGACCAATGACCGATTCCCAGTGAATGCCCAATGTCCGAATGGCCAATGCCCGCCGGTGCTCCCAGTCATTGGGGCTTGGTCATTGATTGGGCGTTGCGCATTGGGCATTGGGCAATTCCGCGCGGCTTCACTTCTTCTCCGGCGGCGGTGTGGGTGCGGGTGGCGGCTTGGGCGTGGAGGTCACATCGTCGAGCACGCGTTGCTGCTGCTTGCCGAGGGTGTTCTCGCTGGGCGCGGCCTTGACGTGGCCGACGGGCGTCATCAACTGGTGCGCGAGATACTGGCGGATGTAGGGGCCGGTGAAGCTGTCGTAAAGCGCCGAGCGCTGCGCCATGCCCCACGAGGGGAGGAGCACGATGCCAACTTCCTTCTTCTGGGCCTTGCGCTCGGCGGCGACCACTGCCGCGTCGAAGTAGCGCGCGCTCATGAGCGAGAGGATGGCGATCCAGATGCAGAGATAACGGATCGCGCCGGCCGCCGTGCCCAGCCGGTATTCCCAGCTGCCGAAGAAGTCGCTGTCCACGAGCTTGTTGCCGGCGCTCTTCTTGATGAAGCTGAACAGGATGGAGACGGCGATGATGACCAGGATGTAGCCGCCCATGTTTGCCCACAGCCGCGGGAGCTTCGTCTGGGCCAGGAGGTCGCCCACCATTCCGTAGAGGAAGCCGGCGGCGACGACGATGACCAGCCATTGCAGGAAATCGAGAAGCTCCTCGGAGATTCCGCGCTTCTTGCCGCGCCAGCAGCCAAACGCGATGACGAGCGCAAGCAGGACATCGAACAGGCCGAACGACGGGCCAGTGGCAGTGGTCTCGCCGGCCTTGGCAGCGGCCGTGGTCGCCGTCTCCGCGACGGCGGCGAGCATCGGAGTCAGTCCGTGGAACCAGCTTCCAGGGTCAACTTGCATGGCTACAACTTGCCGCCTCGTGGCTGGAAAAAGAAGGGGAAATGTGGGCGAACATCTGGTGCAAGCGACACTCCTGAAAACCACTAACCCGCACTGACCCGCACTAATGGAGGCCCGGCACCCGATCTGATTAGTGCCGGTCAGTGCAGGTTAGTGGTTCCGCTCCCGCTCAGGGATTCTCCCGGAGCCAGAAGCGGATGGCGGTGGCCTGCGGGTGCTGCGGGCGCAGCTCCAGCACGCGGAGATAATGCAGGCGCGCCTTGGTCGGCTGCTTGAAATTCTGCGAGCAGAGGTTGGCAACCACGAAGTGCGAGCCCGCATCGTCAGGAGTTTTTGCGAGCAGCTTCTCGAGCTCGGCGGCCGCGTCGCGCAGGTAGCCGCCGCGCTGGAGCGCGAGTGCGAAGTTGAACCGCGCGCTGGCCGAGTCCGGCTCCAGCGCCAGCGCGGTTTCGTAGGCGGCGGTGGACTTCAGCAGGTCGCCCATCTGCGCGGCAACGATGCCCAGGTTGTGATACGCCTCGAAGAACGCGCCGTCCGCCCGGATCGCGCGCTGGTAGGCCGCGACCGCGTCACTGTTCTGGCCGTTGCGCTGCGCGGTGAGGCCTAGCGCGAAATGATTTTGCGCGTCCGCTCGCGCGCCGGGTGTGGGCGCGTCGGGTGCCAGATAGGAGTAACGCGGGCCAGCCCAGCCGGGCGCGATGTTGTCCTCAATGCGCGGCGGCGCGGGTTTCGGTGCGGGGGGGTCGGGACGGAAGACGGGTTCCGGCGGCGCGGGCTTCGGAGCGACAACCACCGGAGTGGGCACAGGCGTCGGCGGCTTGAGCGCGGGCGGCTCTACCTTCGTGACAGAGGCGACGACGATGGGCTTCGGCGGCTCAGGGTCAGGCTTCTTCGCGACGACGGGTTCGGCAGGCGCGGGCTTGGGTAAAGGCGGCGGCTCGGGCTTGGGCGCGACGACGACCGCAGGCGGCAGGTTCGTCGGCGGGGCGATGACGATCTTGGGCGCGGGTGGTTTCGGCGAAATGTCCGTTTCCAGTTGCGCGACGACCTGCTGGATCGCGTCAAGGTTGTCCACCGTCGGGTTGAGCGAGAGGAATGCCTTGTATTTCTCCAGCGCGAAAGGCCGGTGATCCACGGGCCGGCGCGGGAGGTAGTAGTGCGAGACAAGCGCCGCGTTGAAGAGCGCGGGCGCATAGCTGGACTGCTGCTGGACGCCTTGGTTGAAGGCCTGAAAGGAGTCCGCGACGCGGTTGCGGTAGAGCTGGACGATGCCGAGTGTGTTCCAGACCTCGGCCTGCTTGGAGTTCAGTGCGAGCGCGGCCTTGTAGCTCTTCTCAGCCGCGTCGAACTGCCGCGCGAGCATCTCTGCACGGGCGCGCTTGAGCCAGCCGTCCACGGCCTTGGGCTGCGAGATCGTGTAGGCGGCGAACTCGCTTGCTGCGAGGCCGGACTGGCCGATCTCCAGCAGCAGGCAGCCGAGATTGAAGCGCGCGGCGGCGAGGTTTACGTCCACCTCGAGCGCCTTGCGATAGGCGCGGAGGGCGTCGTTCGCGCGGCCGGCGTTGTGGTTCGCGAGGCCGAGATGGTTCCATGCCTGACCGTTGCGAGGCAGCAGCACGGTGGCCTCAGTCAACGGCGCGATCGCCTCGTTGAACTTGCCGGCCTTGATGAGCTGCTCGCCGTTGAGCAGCGCACGCGGCCCCGGCGGCGTGCAGGCCGCGAGCAGCGTGAGGATCGCGAGGGGAAGAAGCCTTCCGGCTGCGACGCACTTTTGATTGGTCAGCATCGTGTCCGTCGGTAACATCCGCCGCTCGCAGTGTCAAGAAACGCACAGGAAAGACAGCAGATGTTGCGTGTTGCGTGTTGCGTGACGCGGTCTGGACGCGTCCGAAGCCCTTCACGCATTACGCATCACTTATCACGCACAGCCATGTGGATCGCGCTGTTCGTCCTCTTGCTCGCGCCGCTTCCGCCCGCGTCCGCTGCCGCGCCGCCGCTCACCGCCGCGCCACAACTTCCCCAAGCCCGCGTCGTCGTCGTGCAGGACGCGCAGGCGATGGATGCCTTCACGCCGCAGCCCGGAGTCGTGCGCGGCATGGTGGAGCGCGGCATCCTCTCGCACACGGGCAAGACGAATATCGCCGCCGCGTGGCGCGCCGTGGTGAAGACCAACGACCTCGTCGGCCTGAAAGTCTTCTCCGCGTCGGGCCACACGAGCGGGACACGGCCCTCGGTCGTCGCGGCTGTGGTGGAAGGCTTGATCGCTGCCGGCCTGCCGCCCAAGAACATCGTCATCTGGGACCGGCAGCTCGTGGACTTGCGAATCGCTGGCTACTACGAATTGGCGGCGCGCTACGGCGTGCGCGTCGCCTCCGCCGCCAGCGCGGGTTGGGACGAGCAGACCTATTACGAGAACTCGCTGCTCGGAAACTTGATCTGGGGTGACGCCGAGTTTGGCAGGAAGGGCGACGGTATCGGGCGCAAGTCCTTCATCTCAAAACTCGTCGCGCGGGAGATCACATGGCACATCAGCATCGCGCCGCTGATGAACCACAACCACGCCGGCGTGAGCGGGCATCTTTACAGCCTGGCCTTCGGCAGCGTGGACAACACCCTGCGCTTCGAGTCCACCTCCCGCGCGCTGGCCGAGGCCGTGCCGGAAGTCTTCGCGCTGCCCGCCATCTGCGACCGCCTCGCGCTCTGCATCACCGACGCGCTCATCTGCCAGTATCAGGGCGAGCAGCGCACGCTGCTGCACTACGCGACGCCGTTGAACCAACTGCGCTTCTCCAAAGACCCCGTCGCGCTGGACACCCTCTCGCTGGCGGAACTGGAAGCGCAGCGGCAGAAAGCCGGCATCCCCACGACGAAGTTCTCCTCTGACCTCTACAAGAACGCCGCGCTGCTCGAACTCGGCATCAACGACGCGCGGCAGATTCGCATGGAGATAAAGTGACTCGCATTGTTGCTGGCTGGAGTGAACGCCCGCTTTACTTCACCGCCCCCCGTTCCTACGCTCGCGCCCCGTTGGGGCTGGCGCTCTGACGCAACCGCATGATTTCCGTTGTCACTGGGCTGGTGTTGGGGGCGATCCACGTCGTCTCCGGGCCGGACCATCTCGCGGCGGTCGCGCCCTTCGCGGCGGAGTCGCGGCGCAAGGCGTGGAAGATCGGTTTGCGCTGGGGCGTCGGGCACGCGGGCGGAGTCTTGTTCATCGGTCTGCTGTCCCTGCTGCTGCACGACTGGCTTCCGCTGGACGCAATTTCCTCGTGGAGCGAACGGCTCGTGGGTGTCGTGCTCATCGGCATCGGGCTGTGGGGTCTGCGGCGCGCGTTGAGCGGGCGTGTCCACACGCACGAGCACGAGCACAACGGAGAGAAGCACGTCCACATCCACACGCACGACGGCGCGACGGCGCACTCGCACTCGCACGAAGGAGGTGTGGAGCACCGGCACACGCACGCGGCGTTCGCGGTCGGCACCTTGCACGGCGTGGCGGGCAGCTCGCACTTCCTCGGTGTGCTGCCGGCGCTCGCGTTTCCGACGATGACCGAGGCGGTCTGGTATCTGACCGCGTTCGGCATCGGAACGGTGGCGGCGATGGTGGTGTTTTCCTCACTGGTCGGCTGGTCGGCGCGGAGCCTCGCGGCCAGCAGCGCGCAGGCGTATCGGCAGATGATGGGCTTCTGCTCGCTGGCTGGAGTGGTGGTGGGCGGCTGGTGGCTGGTGGCGTAACGTCATTCCACTTGACCCTGCTCGCGGCGAAGGGCGAGCTTCGCGGCGCAACTACAACTTCCTCTGCCATGAAAAAACTTCTCCCCCTGTTCAGCCTCGCGCTCGTCGGCCTCGTCGCCTTCGCCCAGGAAAAACCCGCCAGCCTCCTGCCCGCGTTCGGCGCAGAGGGCCGTGACTTCACCGCCAAGGCCCAAGGCGGCAAGGCCATCAAGGGCTGGCTGCCCGCCGGCTGGGACGACAACTCCGACTGGGCGACGCTCGCCGCGACTTACACCAAGCTGAAGGACGGCCCGAAGGAAGGCGTCACCGCCGTGCGCATTGAGGTGAAGGACCTCGGCGAGGGCCAGCTCCAGCTCACGAGCTTCTCCGGCAAGCGTGTTTTCAAGAAGGGTCTGAAGCACGCCGTCGAGGGCTGGCTGCGCGGCAGCGCGGACCTCAAGGTCGGCGCGCGCCAGCCGGGTGATCCCTACGAGTTTTACGTTGAGCATGATTTGACCGGCGGCAAGGAGTGGAAGGCGTTCAAGTTCGAGTTCGCCCTCGATGTGGACAAGGAGGCGTTCATCATGTTCGTGATGCCGGGGAATGGGACCATTGACCTCGCGGGCGTAGTGGTGCGTGAGGTGAAGTGAGGAGCGAGGGATGAACACGCAGCAACACAAGCTCGCTGCCCAGGCTAAGTGCGGGTTGCGTGTCCGAGGTGCGGTGCTGGTTCTGCTCATGGGGCTGGCCGGGCAGGACGCGTTCGGCCAAAGCACCGCGACCAACCGTCCGGTCGGCGCGGCGCTCGCGCTTTTCGCCGCCGAGCCTTACATGCGCGTGACCAACGGCGCGACCGGCGCGGTGGAGTTGCAGGTGGCGGTGCGGAAGCTCGTTCCGACCAATGGCATCGGGCCTGTCATCTGGCTCACCGGCGCGTCGCACATTGGCGAGACAAACTACTTTGCCCTGCTCCAGAAGCACCTCGATGCGCAGGGGCTCGTGCTCTTCGAAGGCATTCACGCCGGGAAAATGAGCGGCGCGACCAATGCCATCGCGCCTGCCGTGAAGAAGGAAGCGGCCAGCCCGCAGCCAGCGGCGAAATCCCCCGAGCGCACGTCGCTGCAAAAGGATTTGGCGGAGTCGCTCGGCCTCGTGTTCCAGCTCGAAGCCATCAACTACACGCGCGCGAACTTCCGCAACAGCGACCTTTCCATCCACGAACTGCGCGAGCTGATGGACAAGGACGACGAGCCAGCCGCGCCGGACTCGCCTAAGGAGAAGCCCAGGAACGAGGCCTTCGAGACCTTGATCAAGGCGATGGAGGGCAACTCGCTTTTCGGCACGCTGCTCAAGGCCGGGTTCAAGCTCGTCGGTGGTAATCCGAAACTCCAGGCGATGACCAAGCTCGCGCTCATCGAGGCGCTCGGGAGCATCCGCGGAGACATTTCGCGGATGAAAAGTCTTCCCGAAGACATGCAGCGGCTCATGGAAGTGCTCATCCAGACCCGCAACGACGCGGTGCTCAAAGACCTTCGCGCCGAGCTGAAGCGCGTCGCGCCACCCGCAAGCATCAGCATCTTCTACGGCGCGGGCCACATGGATGACATGGAGCGGCGCGTGCGGCGCGAGTTCGGCTATCGCGCAGAGAGCGATCTTTGGCTGCCGGCGTTCAGCGTGGATTACGCGAAGGCGGGCATGAGTGTCATCGAGGCCACGCTGTTGCGCACGATGGTGCAGCGGCAGATGCAGGAGTTGCTGCCGACGGAGAAGGAACCGCCGAAGGGGAAGTGAGCGCGGACCAACTGCCTCACGCAAAGGTCGCGAAGGTCGCAAAGAGAACCGACTTCCCGTCTGCTTTGCGTCCTTAGCGTCCTTTGCTTGAGATCAACCCACTCCGGGGCCTTGATGGAAATTGTCTCCCGCCCCGGCCAGCTCCCGCTAAACTCCGACCGTTGAACGTCCGATAACCTCTTCAAGTCATGGAAAACGTCACGGTGGACACACACCAGAAGGCGCTTCAGGTAAACCTCGACCCGTCGAAATACGGGACGTTCGTCGAGATCGGCGCGGGACAGGAAGTCGCGCGGTGGTTCTTCCGCGTCGGTGGCGCGGCAGGCACGATCGCCAAGACCATGTCCGCCTACGACATGACCGTGAGCGACGCCATCTACGGCCCGTGCGAGCGCTACGTCAGCCAGCAGCGGCTCACGGCGATGCTTGAGCGTGAGTTCGGCCTCCTCGTCGAGCGCCTCGGCCAGAAACGCGGCGCGAGCACGAAGTTCTTTGTCTTCGCCGACACCGTCGCCGCCAAAAGCTATTCCCGGAAGGACATGGACGCGCAGGGCTGGCTGGGCGTGCGCTTCCAGACGGAGCCGCAGGGCGAGCCGTCGCAGATCATCATCCACGCGCGGCTGCTGGACGCGGAAAACGTGCAGGAACAGGAGGCGCTGGGCGTCATCGGCGTGAACCTCCTCCACGCCGCGCTCTACCATCACGCGGACCCGGCTGTGCTGCTCAATGCGCTGCTCGACAACCTCACCGCCGAGCGCGTCGAGGTGGACATGGTCAAGCTCACGGGCCCGGCGTTCGCGGGCGTGGACAACCGCATCGTCGCGCTCCAGCTCGTGCAGCGCGGGCTGACCAAGGCGGCGATGTTCCTGGCCAACGGCGAGGTCGTGCAGCCCGCCGACGCGCTCTACAAGAAGTCCATCATCGTCGAGCGCGGCAGCTTCCGGCCCGTCACCAAGATCACGCTCGACATGCTGGAGTGCGCCACAAGCATGTTCGTGCAGGAGCCGAAAGTGCACGGCGAAGAGGTCACCGTCCTCATGGAGATGACCTTGAAAAATCTCATCGAGGGCGACCGCATTGACCCGAAGGACTTCCTGGACCGCGTGGACATCCTCGGCGCGCTGGGCAAGACCGTGCTCATCTCCAACTACGGCGAATACCACCGGCTCGCCGCCTACCTCTTCCGCCACACGAAGAAGATGATCGGCATCGCCATGGGCGTGCCGACGCTGCGGGAGATTTTCGACGAGAAGTATTACACGGACCTCGAGGGCGGCATCCTCGAGAGCTTCGGCCGGCTCTTCAAAAACGACCTCAAGCTCTACGTCTATCCGCTGCGTGAGCCCAAGACCGGCGCGCTTATCACCGCCGGCAACCTGCGCGTCGCGCCGAACCTGCGGCATCTCTACTCATATCTCGTGGAGAACCGGCTGATCGAGAGCCTTCGCGATTTCGACGAGCGCTGCCTTCCAATCTACTCGCGTGACGTGCTGGCGAAAATCCGTTCCGGCGATCCCGCGTGGGAAGGCATGGTCCCGCCCGTCGTCGCGCAGATGATCAAGGAGCGGAAGCTGTTCAACTACGGTGCCGAGGCAAAACTGTAGCGGCGCTCTGTGGGCGCCGATGCTTGGACTAGCTTTGGCCCAACCTCGGCGGTCACAGACCGCCGCTACAGGGCGAACGGCTTACCGGCTGAACACTTCGCCCGCGTGGAAGCCGAGCCACACCGCAGCAAGGCACAGCGCGACGGAGAGCAGGACGTTCCACCCCGCCGCTAGCCAGTGGCCGTCGCTCACGAGCTGGAGCGTTTGCAGGCTGAACGCCGAGAATGTCGTGTAGCCGCCGCAAATCCCCGTCATCAGAAACGCCCGGCCATGCTCGCTGCCCCACCAACCCGTGGACGGCTGCGCGACCTCGGCGAAGACGCCGATGAGAAACGAGCCGCTGATGTTCACAAGCAGCGTGCCCAGAGGAAACGATTTGCCTGCCAGCGAAGTCACCCACTCCGCCAGACCGTAGCGGAGCATCCCGCCCAGCGCGCTGCCGAGGCCAATCCAGAGGTAGATTCGCATGACGGGAGACTAGGCGAGGCCAACCGGAATGAAAACCACTGACCTGCACTAACCGGCACTGATGAACCCCGAAGCGCCGGCTGGCGAATCCCATTCGTGCAGGTCAGTGGAAGTTAGCGGTTCAAGATTGCATCATCGGAAATACGCGAGCCCGAACGCCAGCGCGAGACCCACTGCCACCAGCCACCAGAACCAGCTCACACCCTTCGCTTTCGCGCGGTTCTCCCGCAGTTCGCCGAACTCCTCCTTCACAAACTCGTCGTAGTTGAACTCTTCCTCCGGGATGCCCAACCGGTCGGCGGAGCGCTGCGAGTCCGCGCGGTCGTTCCAGCCGGTGCGCTCATCCGCGCCACACTCGGGGCAAGCCAGCGCGCTGCGCGGCACGTCTGCACCGCAGTTAGGACAGGTCTCCGGCGCTTTCATTTCCGCGCGGCGAGAAACCACTCCACAAACTTCGGGATGCCCGCCTCGATCTTCACCGTCGGGTTGTAGCCGAGCTTCGCGCGCGCTTTGGAGATGTCCGCGTAGGTGATGGGCACATCTCCGGGCTGGGGCGGCTGGCGGTCGATGTTTGCGGACTTGCCGAGCGCCTGCTCCAGCAGCGCAATCAGGTAGTCCAGCCGCACGGTCTGCGATTCGCCGAGGTTGAAGATGTCGAAGCCGAACTCCTGCCGCGTGCAGGCCAGGATGCCGTCCACCGTGTCGGTCACGTAGGTGTAATCGCGCGCGGTCGAGCCGTCGCCGAAGACGGGGATGGGTTTCCCTGCGCTGATGAGGGAAGCGAATTTGTGGATGGCGAGGTCGGGCCGCTGGCGCGGGCCATACACCGTGAAGAAGCGCAGCATGGCGATGTCCATGCCGTAAACGTGGTGGTAGGTGTGGCCGAGCGCCTCGCACGCGAGCTTGCTGGCGGCGTAGGGCGAGATGGCGCTGAAGATGGGGTCAGACTCGCTGAAGGGCACCTTGGCGTTCACGCCATAGACGGACGAGCTGCTGGCGATGGTGATTTTGCGCACCGAGCGGGCGCGCGCGGCTTCGAGGAGGTTCACGGTGCCCTCCACGTTCACGCGCTGGTAGAGCGCCGGCTGTTGCAAGCTGGGCCGCACGCCCGCGCGCGCGGCGAGGTGGATGACTTGGTCGAACTGCGTGCTGGCAAAGGCTTCTTCCACCGCCGCCGCGTCGGTGAGGTCGCCGTGGATGAAGGTGAACGGGAGTGCGAGGGCTTGCAGGTCGCGGAGGTTCGCCTGCTTGAGCGCGGGCGAGTAAAAGTCGTTCAAATCATCGAACACGCAGACGGAATGGCCGCTGCGCAGGAGCCGTTCGCAGACATGGGAGCCGATGAAGCCCGCGCCGCCGGTGACGAGAATGTTCACGGGGAGGGAGCGTAATAATGGGCGGGGGAAAAGTAATTAGTAATTAGTGCTGAGTCGCAGAAAAGACGGAGCAGAATCGTCCGTGGTTAATCACTAATTACTAATCACGTATCCTCTTCACTCACTTCACCGCCCTCCCTTCACCGAGATCGCGGGAAACCATTGTGGCCGCTTCGTCGGCGAGATCTTGCAGCTCTCCCAATCCGTCACGTTGAAAGGGCGGGTGATCGGCACGCTCTACTTCGAGCGCGATATGCCGGAGCTCCGCGCGCATTTCGTCCGCACGCTCGTCAACTTCGGTTTCGCCGCGCTCTTCGCCACGGCCTTGGGCCTCTTCGTCTCGGCCAGCCTCCGGCGCATCGTTTCCGATCCCATCCTCAGCCTCGCGCGCACCTCCCACTCCGTCGCCCTCAGCCATGACTTCGCGCTGCGCGCCGCGAAGCAGAACCCGACGAGATCGGCCAGTTGGTGGACAGCTTCAACGGGATGCTCACCCAGCTTCAGTCGCGGGGCGAGGCCCTCGCCCAGGCGAGCGATGAACTGGAGGAGCGCGTCCTCGACCGCACCCGCCAGCTCACCGAGACGCTCGAGAAGTTGCAGGCCGAGGTCCGCGTCCGTGAGACCGCGCAGCAGGCGTTGCAGCAGGCACAGGAGAAATTATTCCTCCACGTGAGGCAGACCCCCATGGCCGTCATTGACTGGAACCCGCAGTTCGAGGTCGTGAGCTGGAACCCGGCGGCGGAGCGCATCTTCGGCTACCCCGCCGCCGAAGCCATTGGCCGGCGCGGCCCGGAGCTGATCGTCCCGCCCGCAGTCCGCCCGCTCGCGCATACGGTCTGGCAGACACTCCTGCGGAGCACGGGCGGTGACCACATCACCAACGAGAACGTCACCCGAGACGGCCGCACGATTACTTGCGAGTGGTTCAATACTCCGCTCGTCGGCCCCGACGGCCAAGTCGTCGGCGTCTCCTCCTTTTGCGCCGACGTCAGCGGGCGCGTGAGCCTGGAGGAGCAGTTGCGCCAATCCCAAAAGATTCAGGCCATCGGCCAGCTCGCCGCCGGCATCGCCCACGACTTCAATAACCTCCTCACCGTCATCCAGGGCAACGCCTCGCTGCTCGAATTCAGCGACAAACTTACCGCCGAGGACCGGGGCTTCATTAAGGAGCTTCAGGACGCCAGCAACCGCGCCGCCACGCTCGTGAGCCAGCTCCTCGCCTTCAGCCGTAAGCAGGTGCTCCAGCCCAAGGCGCTGGACTTGATCGAACTGGTGGCCAGCGATGCCAAAATGCTCACCCGCCTCCTCGGTGAGGCCATCGGCCTGCGCTGCACGTTTGCTCCGACCCCCGTCGTGGTCCGCGCGGATCGTGGCCTGCTCGACCAAGTGATCGTCAACCTCGCCG
>SXGT01373023.1_pt1 | contig 22967 bp, 21 predicted proteins | sample 3176221 | NCBI WGS metagenome assembly SXGT01 (sample SAMN11356862, study PRJNA531348) | freshwater metagenome | isolation source: freshwater sample F1-120 | place: China: Fuxian Lake, Yuxi | collected 2017-12-25
ATGTGGACGCCGCGCTGCACGAGATCATCCAAAAAGCCGGCAGCCGGACGCCCGAACAAGCTGCCGAATACGTGAACAAGCTGAAGTCGGACAAACGCTATCAACGGGACGTTTACTGAGATGAGCAGCCCTCTTCCCATCGAGCAGATCAAAGGCGAACAGCTGAACGGCGAGCAGCGCTCCTATCTGGAAGGCTTTTTCTCCGGCCTCCAGAACCGCGGATTCTCCTTCGGTGACGTAATGCCGAACCCCGCCGCGCAGGCGAGTGCAACCAAGCCCGACCTCTCCTCGCTCATCGCCGAGGAGCGGATCAAGCATGAACTACATGGGCTCGACGCCTACCCGCGCCTGCTGGAGCACGCCGCCGCGAACAAGGCGCCGGACAAAGAAGACCTCTTCCGCTTCAAGTGGCACGGCCTCTTTTTCCTCACGCCGAACAAGGAGGCCTTCATGGCGCGACTGCGCATCCCCGGCGGCCAGTTGAAGACCTTCCAACTCCGCGAGATCGCCCGCGTGGCCGATGAGTTGACGAGCGGCTACGTGCAGATCACCACGCGCGCGAATTTTCAGATCCGCCTCATCGAGCCGAAGGACGCGCCGGAGGTGCTGCGCCGCATCCAGTCGGTCGGCCTACACACGCGCGGTGCGGGCGCGGACAACATCCGCAACCTCACCGCCAACCCCACGGCCGGCGTGGACCCGCACGAACTGATCGATACGCTGCCGCTCTGCCATCAACTCGGGCAGATGATCCTCAACGACCGTTCCTTCTACGACCTGCCGCGCAAATTCAACATCGCCCTCGACGGCGGCGGCTTGATTGGCACGGTGGAGGACACCAACGACGTCGGCTTACGCGCTGTCCGTGCGGTGAAGGAGGAGAGCGACATCAAACCGGGTGTCTATTTCCGCGTCGCGCTCGGCGGCGCCACCGGCCACAAGGCCTTCGCGCACGACCTCGGCGTGCTGGTAAAACCGGAGGAAGTACTGAAGGTGACGGCTGCGCTCGTGCGCGTGTACATCGCCAACGGCAACCGCGGCGACCGCAAGAAGGCGCGCCTCAAGCACCTGCTCGAGACATGGACGCTCGACCAATATCTAGCCGAGACGGAGAAGTTGCTCGGTTACCAACTGTTTCGCGCCCCGCTCGATGCGGCCGGCAAGTCGCCTCTCGAGGAGGAGCGCGCCCTGCCCGCCGTGCCGCACTCGCACATCGGCGTCTTCCCGCAGAAGCAACCGGGGCTGAACTACGTCGGCGCGGCCCTGCCCGTCGGCCAGATCACGCCCAAGCAGATGCTCCGCCTCGCCGATCTCGCGGACAACTACGGCTCGGGCGAAGTGCGCCTCACCGTCTGGCAGAACCTCGTCATCCCGAACGTGCCGGACTCGATGGTGGAAACGCTCAAGAAGGCGCTGGTGAAGATGGGGCTCGACTGGCGGCAGTCGAACCTGCGCAGCGGCATCATCGCCTGCACCGGGAACAACTACTGCAAGTTCGCCGGCTCGAACACCAAAGGCCACGCCCTTGAGCTGGCCGATTATCTCGAGAAGCGTGTCCAGCTCGACCAACCGATCAACATCCACCTCACCGCCTGCCCGAACTCGTGCGCGCAGCATTACATGGGCGACATCGGCCTGCTCGGCGCGAAAGTGAAAGTGGCCGGCGAGAGCGTGGAGGGCTACCACGTCTTCGTCGGCGGCGGCTTCGGTAAAAGCCAGGCCGTCGGACGGCAAGTATTCCAAGGCGTTTCCTTCGAGAGCCTCAAACCGACGCTGGAGAAGATGCTGCGCAGCTACCTGAAGTACCGGCAACCGGGCGAGAGTTTCCAGTCCTTCACGAACCGCCATGACCTCGGAAAGCTGCAGGAGATTTTCAGCAACGAGGAATAAGTCGTGTCACGCTGGCGGAGTGCCCTGCGCATCTATTTTGGCGTAGTAGGCGTCCACCTTCGCAGCCACGTCGCGATAACCGATGTCCAGTTCGTAGATGTGTTTGAACTGCTCGATGGCTTCCTCGATCTTGTCCATCTTCTCCAACTCGCAGCCGAGGAAGTAGTGTAGTTCCTTTTTCTCTTCGTCGAAGACCAGCTTCTCGCGAAGTGCGTTACGGAAGGTGCGGATGGCGATGTCATGCATCCCGCGCTGCGCAAAACACTGGCCGAGCAGGTTCATCGCGGCGAGGCGCGTGCCGGGATTAGTCTGCGCCCGCTGGAGTTCGTGGATGGCCTCGGCGAACTGACCCGCCTTGAAATAGAGCTGGCCTAGTTCATAGCGGACGGTCATGTCGGTCGGATACTTCTCCACGCGGCGCTTGCAATCATCCAAGACGAACACAGCGCGCTCGGCGCTGAGGCGTCCAATTTCCGGGGCGTGATCGGGAGAAGCGGTGTCGAGCAGCGAGAGCGCGTGGTTGAGCTTGGCGATCTGCGTGTCGTAGATGGCCCGTTCGATGTGGGCGTCGGCAATGCCCTTCTCCAAGGCGTAATGGTAATACTCCAGGGCGCGGTCGAATTCCTTTTTCTGCACATAAAGCCGCGCGATCTCGATGGCGTGCCGAAGGTTATCCGGCTCCTCGGTGAGCTTGGTGTAGGATTTGTCGATCAACATGTCGATCGTATCGACAGGCTTGTGATGAAGGGTTTCCTGCTCGAGGGCGACGGTTTCGGCCTCATTCCGCAGCACAGTACGATAGGCGCCTTCCTCCTGCGCCATCTCGTTGTAGCCGCCCTCCTGCATTGTGATGCGAGCGGAAATATTCTTCAACTCTTCGTAAAGCTTCTGATCGTCGGGATAGATGCGACAAAGCTGCTTGAGCAATGCCTCCGCCTGATGAGCTTGATTCACCTTCTCCAACAGAGCGGCAACCTGCAGGCAAACTTTCTTGTCGTCGGGACGAGCCTTCCGCATCACCTCAAGCGAGGCGATGGCTGTGCGTGGCATGTCCAACGCCATCGCCGCATCGGCCAAGAGGCGGTGGCCGAACTGGCTGGCGGGGTCGTGCTCCAGAATTTCCTCGGCGATGCGCAGCGCCTCGACGGGCTGGTTACGCAGCGCCAGTTGCCCGCGCGCAATCAACTGGGTGTTCCCCGCCACACCGAGCGCTTTCTTGAAGAGCCCCGCAGACTGGCCTTTCTTGATCTGAGCGGCGTGCAACACCATGCGCGCCTCGAAGAATCCCGGCTCCTGCCGCAGGAGTTCCTTCAGGATTTGAATGGCGTAGTTCCAGTTGGCTTTGTCGAACGCGGCATTGCCTTTGCGGAACTGCTCGAGCGCCGCGTGGCCCGCCTCCGCCATGCTCTTCTCAGCCATGGCAGGAGTTTAGCGACAGGCAGGATGAAACGCCATCCGCAAAACAGAATGTCTCCTCGGCGCGAAATTCCACTTGCACAGGCGGGGCAAAGTAAGCCAATAATTCAAGTCTGCTGCGCACGTGGCGGAATTGGCAGACGCGCTACTTTGAGGTGGTAGTGAGGTAACTCGTGCAGGTTCAAGTCCTGCCGTGCGCACCAAATACTTCTTTTTTCGGGACTCCCTGAAAAATTACTTCACACCGCTCTTTCGCTTTCCCGCCTCCTGCGGCATATTGCACCAGCCCGAACAGAAGGAGGAGATATGACCCCCGAACGAATCGACATCCTTGTGGTGGAAGACAACCCCGGCCACGCTCTGTTGACTCACGTTGCCCTCGTGGAACTCGATCCACCGGTGCGTTACGCGCTGGCCCGCGACGGCGAGGAAGCCCTGAACTTCCTCTTTGCCAAAGGCGACTACAGTCACCGCTCCAACGCCGCCCCGCCGCGACTGGTGCTGCTCGACCTCAACCTGCCTCTGATGGATGGAAAAACCGTCCTGCGCGCCCTCAAAGCCAACCCCCGCACACACGACATCCCCGTGGTGATGTTCACCGCCTCGGATGACGAGATGGATGTGGCGATGTGCCGGTTGATGGGGGCCGCCGATTACGTAAGCAAATCCTCGCAGGTCGGTCAGTACATTGATTCCATCCGAAAAGTCTGCCGCCAATGGCTCTCGCCTGACGCGAACGGCCAGATGTCGCTGGCGGCCTGAACCGCCAGACGCGGCGCCGCTCAGGACCGCACGCCGGCGAAGCGCTCGACGTACTTGCCAAGGATGTCCGCCTCCAGATTCACCGCGTCGCCCACCGCGCGCTCACGCAGTGCCGTCGCCTCGAACGTGTGCGGAATAATCCAGATGCGGAACCTTTCCGACTCCACCGCCGCCACCGTCAGACTGATTCCATCCACCGCCACCGAGCCTTTGAATATGATGTAACGCATCACCTCCGCCGGCGCGGCGATCTCCAGCAGATGGTCTTTCCCTTGGCGTTCCCAACGCACGATCTTCCCTCGACCGTCAATGTGGCCGGTGACGAAGTGGCCGCCGAGCCGACCGCCCGCCTCCAGCGATCGCTCCAGATTCACCAGCGAACCGGCCCGCACCGATTGCAGATTCGTCCGCCCCCACGTCTCCTTCAGCAAGTCGAAGTGCAGGATCTTCGCGCGACCCTTCGCCGTAAGCTTCACCACCGTGAGACAGCAGCCGTCCACCGCCAGACTGTCTCCTACGCGCAACCCGCGCGCGCAGATCTTCGCACGCACCGACAAGCGAATCGCCCGCGACATCGGCCGCACCGACTCCACCACTCCCGTCTCTTCGATAATTCCTGTGAACATCGCGCCCTATCAAGCCGCGCCAACGCGCGCCGTCAACAGCAAATCCGGGCCAAGACGCCGCCACTCCACCTCGCGCAATTGGATTGCCTTCGTCAAACGCCGCGCACCGACACCTCCCACCGCACGTTTGGAATCGCGGCCACCAAGAATTTTCGGCGCATAAAAGAAGGCGGCACGCTGGGCCAAGCCATCGAGCAAAAAGGACGCATTCACTTCGCCGCCCCCCTCCACCAAAAGGCTGGTGACATTCTCCGCTCCCAACTTTTTAAGAAGCCAACGCAAATCCGGACGCCCCTTCCGAACCGGCGCGATCAACACCGACACGCGTTTCGACAAGGCCGCGACACGGCGTTTCGGCGCGCTCTTTGTGACAACGATCGTGGTCAGCGGCGCAAACTCATCGTTGATGATTTGCGCGTCGAGCGGCGTCCGAGCCAGTGAATCGAGGATGATTCGCCGCTTCCCCTCTTTCCCTTTTCCTGCGCCTCTCCGGACCGTCAAAGCGGGGTCATCCAGCAAGACCGTGTTCACCCCCACCAGAATGGCATCCGCCACCTCCCGCAGTTTCATCGCGTGCGCACGGCTTTGCGTGCCGGTGATCCATTTCGACTCACCACTCGCCGTAGCGATCTTGCCATCCAACGTCATCGCCGCCTTCACCGTGACGAATGGCGTGCGGTGAATGATGCAGTGGTTGAAAACTTCGTTGAGTCGCGTCGCTTCCTCAGCCAACACGCCGTGATTCACCTCGATGCCCGCATGGCGAAGAAGGCGATAGCCACGGCCAGCGTGTTTTGGATTCGGATCGGTCGCCCCGACAACGACACGCTTGATTCCAGCAGCGATGATCGCCTCGGTACATGGCGGCGTGCGGCCGTGGGTGCAGCACGGTTCGAGCGTCACGTAAAGTGTCGCACCCTTCAGGCTGTGGCCATTTTTCGCAGCCCCCCGCAACGCCTCAATCTCGGCGTGCGGACCGCCGGCTTTGCGGTGCCAACCTTGACCGATGACAGTTCCACGTTTCACCAGCACCGCACCGACCATCGGATTTGGCAAAGTGCGCCCGTGCGCGCGGCGCGCCAATCGCAAGGCCAGACGCATGAAACGCACGTCCATGTCGGCGGCCTTTGGCATCGCGGTTTATTCGGAGAAGAGCGCTTCGGCGAATTGCCGGGCGTCGAACGGCTGAAGATCGTCGGGTTTCTCACCAAGACCGATGAACTTCACCGGCAGGCCCAGCTCATTTTGAATGGCGACCACCATCCCGCCTTTGCTCGTACCGTCGAGCTTGGTGACGACGAGGCCGGTGAGCGGCACGGCCTTGTGAAATTCGCGGGCTTGCGTGAGCGCGTTCATTCCCGTAGTGGCGTCAAGCACGAGCAACACTTCGTGCGGCGCGCCGTTGAGTTGCTTGCCCATCACGCGGTGAACCTTCTGCAACTCCTGCATCAGGTTGTGTTTCGTGTGCAGACGACCAGCGGTGTCCACGAGCAGGAAGTGCGCGCCACGCGCGGTCGCGGCGGTGATGGCATCGTGCGCCACAGCCGCAGGATCGGCTCCGGGCGCGCCGGCGACAACGTGGACGTTGAGTCGTCCACCCCAGATTTTGAGTTGCTCGACAGCGGCGGCGCGAAAGGTGTCACACGCGGCGAGCAGTGTCGTCTCCCCGCGTGATTGGATGAGATGCGCCAGCTTGGCGGAGGTCGTCGTTTTGCCGGTTCCGTTGACTCCGATGATGGAGACCACGGTCACCCCCTTCTCCGCACGACGAAGCTCGGTGCGGTTCGCGCCGAGACTTTTCTCGACCTCCAAGCGAGCAATGGCGAAAACATCGAGTCCTGCCCCGCCTTGTGCCTCGTACGCCCGCTTCACCGCATCCACGATCCGCGTGGTCATCACCATTCCGAGATCGGCCCCGATGAGCGCCCGCTCCAACTCCTCGAGAGTGGTGCCAGTGAGCTTGGGCGAGCCGGTGACGATCCGTTTGATTTCGTGGACGAGCCGGTCGTGGGTCTTGAAAAGACCGTCCTTGAACTTTTGGAAGAGGCCCATATCAGCCGGCCCGACGCGCGGCGACGCGGGCCTTGAGCTTCTCGATGAAGTGGTAGGGAAGCTTGGTCGTGCCGATGAGCGGCTGGCCCTTGTTCATCCCGTGGCAATCGGAGCCGCCGGTGACCAGCAACCGGCGCTCGTCGGCGATGAGCAGGTAATGCTCGATGATCGGGGTGGAATGTCGGGTGTAGAGACATTCGAGGCCATCCATCCCGGCCGCGACGAGGCTAGGGATGACGTGGTCGGCGTGGTACAATCCCGGATGCGCGAGCACCGCCAATCCACCAGCCTGATGGATCAACTCAATCGCCTCGGCGGCGGTCATTCTGTATTTGGGCATCCACGCGGGCTTGCCCTTCTTGAGGAAACGGTCGAAGGCCTCGTCGAGACCGGAACAGACGCCGATCTTCACGAGCGCACGGCCGATGTGCGGCCGGCCGGGCGCGCGGCAATTGGCGATATCGAAAACGAGCTGTACGTCGAGCTTCACCCCCAGCGCATTGATGCGGGCGACCATCTCGCGGATGCGGCTGACGCGGACCTCCTGAAATTTCTCCAGCGCGACCCGCAGCTTTTCGTTCGCCGCATCGAGGAAGTAGCCAAGCATGTGCAACTCCTGCCCCTCGTGCTCGCACGTCAATTCACTGCCGGGAATGAACTCGATGCCGTAGGTCGCACACGCGGCCGCCATCCGCGCGCAGCCTTCCATCGTGTCGTGGTCGGTCAACGCCACCGCAGCAAAACCGAGCCGGTGGGCGTGTCCCGTCAACTCTTCCGGCGTGTAGGTGCCGTCGGAGAAGTTCGTGTGGAGATGGAGGTCCGCAAACATTTCAGCCGCGCGCAGGGCGCTTCAATTCCGTCCGCACCTTGTCGAGAATGCCGTTGACGAACCGCCCGCTCTCGTCGGTGGAAAATTTCTTCGCGATGTCCACCGCCTCATTGATGCTGACCACCGGCGGGATGTCGTCGCGATGAAGCATCTCGTACACCGCGAGGCGAAGGATGTTCCGATCCACAACGGCCATCCGATGCAGATCCCAGTTCTTGGCGTGGGAGATGAGAATCTCGTCGATCTGCTGGCGGTTGGTGAGTGTGCCGTGGATGAGCGGGTCGGCGAAGAGCCTCGTGGCGGCCTCGTCGGTGCTCATCGGCGGGAACTGCGGCTCCTCTCCCCACTTCGCATCGCCCTTCTCGTCGGCGATAACGACGGCGCGCTGCGAGGTCCAGAAGTGATCGAGAGCCGCCGCGAGGTCCTCGGGCGGATTCAGATCGTGCTGAAACAAAAACTGGATGGCGCGTTCACGCGCGTCGCGTCGCATTCCCATAAAATGAGCCGTGGTTCAATACTTCGGCACGCGGTGATCGATCTCATCCGCCCACGCGGCCATGCCGCCCTTCACGCTTTTCGCGTACTTGAAACCCTGTTCCTTCAGAAATGCCACCGCCTTGAGGGAACGCATCCCGCTCTTACAGTGAACGTAAATCTGCTGGTTCGGATCCAGCTCGGTGAAACGCTGCGGCAACGAACCCAGCGGGATGAGCGGCACGCCGGCGATATGAGCGATCTGCTGCTCGTCCGGCTCGCGCACATCGATGACCTTGATGCCGAGCTTCGGATTGTCGAGCGCCTTCTTCATTTCCTGCACCGTCACCTCGTCGGGGTTCTGCGCCGGCGAGGCCGGTTCGGAAGTGATTCCGCAGAACTGCTCGTAGTCGATCAGCTGGGTGATCGTCGGCGTGTCGCCGCAAACGGGACACTGCGGATCGCGGCGAAGCTTCAACTCGCGGAACTTCATGTCGAGCGCGTTGAAAAGCATCAAGCGGCCGACAAGCGACGTGCCCTTGCCCAAGGCGAGCTTCAGAATCTCCGTGGTCTGGATGCAACCGATGATGCCCGGCAACACGCCCAACACGCCGCCCTCGGCGCAGCTCGGCACCATCCCCGGCGGCGGGGGTTCCGGATAAAGGCAGCGATAACACGGTCCGCCCAAGTGCGGCGCGAACACGCTGGCCTGCCCGTCGAAACGGAAGATGGAGCCATACACGTTCGGTTTCTTGAGCAGCACGCAGGCGTCGTTGGTCAGGTAACGCGTCGGAAAATTATCCGTGCCATCCACCACGATGTCGTACTGGGCGATGATCTCGAGGGCGTTCTCGCTGGAAAGGCGGGTGTTATGAATCACCACATCCACGCCGGGGTTCAAGTTGGCGATGGTTTCTTTGGCCGACTCAGCCTTGGGCCGGCCGACATCCGGAGTGCCGTGCAGAAGTTGACGCTGGAGATTCGAGAAATCCACCGTGTCGAAATCCACGATGCCGATGCGCCCCACGCCCGCCGCAGCGAGGTACATCGCGATCGGCGATCCCAATCCGCCCGCGCCGATGCAGAGAACGCTGGCGGCTTTGATACGTTTCTGCCCCGCCAGCCCCACCTCGGGCAGAATCAAGTGCCGCGAGTAACGGCGGATTTCATCGTTGTTCAATTCCATAATCCAAATAAAACTCCATCCAGAATAGTTCAGCCGCCAGTCCGAAAGCAAGCTGCGCACATAACGTGAAGACATCGTCCAAGACCGCCGCTCAAATCCTGCGCCGCGCCACGCCGCTCCGGCCCCGGCTCGCCATCGTGCTCGGCAGCGGTTTTGGTGCCGTACTCGAGCGTGTCGAAATCGCCGCGCGACTCCCTTATTCCAGACTCCCGGGCTTTCCCTCGACGGGTGTCGCCGGCCACGCCGGCCACGCCATCTTGGGCAAACTCGGCGGCGTCCCAGTGCTCATCCTCAGCGGCCGCGCACATTACTACGAAGGGCACGAACTCGCGCACATCACCTTCCCCATCCGCGTCCTAGCCGAGTGCGGCATCGAGTCGCTGCTCCTCACGAACGCCGCCGGAGGCATCAACCGGAAGTTCCATCCCGGTGATTTCATGCGACTGACCGACCACATTAATTTCATGGGTGCGAATCCGCTGCGCGGGCCGGGGATGAAAGGCCGCAGCCAATTCGTGGACCTCACGCAAGTTTATGATCCGACCCTCGCCACGTTCCTGAAACGCGCGGCCAAAAGCGCCGGGGCCAAACTTCACGCGGGCGTCTATCTCGCCGTGAGCGGTCCGAACTACGAGACGCCGGCAGAAATCCGCGCCTTCGCGCGACTGGGCGCGGATGCGATCGGAATGAGCACCGCGCCCGAAGCCATCGTCGCGCGGCAATGCGGCCTGCGCGTAGCCGGCCTCTCGTGTATCACCAACGCCGCCGCCGGCCGGTCTCCCCACGCTCTCTCCCATGCCGAAGTACTCGCCACGGGCCACGCCAGCGGCCAGCGAGTCGCGCAATTGCTGGAAAACTTCGCCGCATATTATGCCAAAACAGAAACGGATTGATGCCCGTGCGCTGGTCGCCGCCGCCCTCACCGCGCAACGCCGAGCTGTCGCGCCCTACTCGCGCTTCAAAGTGGGCACCGCCTTACTAACCGTTTCCGGAAAAATCATCACGGGCGCGAACGTGGAGAGCGCCAGTTACGGCCTTTCCTGCTGCGCGGAACGCGTGGCTCTTTTCAAAGCACTGACGAGCGGCACGCATACCTTCCGCGCCGTGGCCGTCGTCTCGCCAAGCGGAGTGACGCCCTGTGGCGCCTGCCGGCAACTTCTCATCGAGTACGCGAGCGACGCGCTGCTTTTTGTCGCCGACAGCCACAAGCCTAGCGTCATCCGCCGTTTTCGCGTGCGCGACTTGTTGCCATCCGCCTTCACCGACCTGCCCGCGGCCCGTCCATAAATGGGAATAACAGTCGATTGACTTAATAAGCGGCCCTGATTTACTTGCGCCGATGCAAATCGAAAGTCTGAAAGTTTTCTGTGATCTGGCCGAAACCGAGAGTTTCACCAAAGCCGCCCAGATCAACGACGTGACACAGTCGGCCGTCAGCCAGCAGATCAGCTCTCTGGAAAAGCAGTTCACGGCGCTGCTGATCGAACGGAGCAAGAAGAAGTTTCGGCTCACGCGGGAGGGGCAGGTCCTCTACGATTACAGCAAGCAAATCATTCAGACCTACGATTCGCTCCGCCACAAGGTCCAAGAGATCAAGGATATCGTTTCCGGCAGCATCCGTGTCACCACCATCTACTCCATCGGCCTGCACGACCTGCCGCCCTACATCAAGAAGTTCCTGAAGGCGCATCCGACCGTGAACATCTCGGTCGAGTACCGTCGCGCCAGCCAAGTGTATGAGGATGTGCTCGGGAATATCACCGACCTCGGCCTCGTCGCTTATCCGAACAAAGATCATCGGCTCGAGATGACGCCGCTCCGAAAGGATCTCCTCGTGCTCATCTGCCATCCCGGCCACCCCTTTGCGAAGCACAAGACGGTGAAGCTCGACGAACTCAAGAATCAAAAGTTCATCGGTTTCGAGCCGGACATCCCCACGCGCAAAGCCATCGATAAGATCCTCAAGGACCGCGAGGTCTCCGTGCATCACGTCATGGAATTCGACAACATCGAGACGGTGAAACGCGCCGTGGAGATCGACGCCGGCATCTCCATCGTGCCGCAAGGCACCGTGGCACAAGAGGTCGCCAAGCACACCCTCGCCCAAGTGGAGATCGACGACGCGGACTTCTTCCGTCCGCTGGCCGCCGTCTATAAGAAGAACAAAGTGCTTTCGCCGGCTATGAAACAGTTTCTGGAACTGATCAAGGGAGCGTAAACGCCCCGCCGCCCCAATCCCAGCCGGACGCTACTTGAGGTTCTCGGGATTGAGCGGTTTGAGATCGTTCGGCAGGAAGAGGCCGTCCTTGCGGATCAATTCGCCGTCGAACCACACCTCTCCCCCGCCCCATTCCTTGCGCTGGATCAGCACCATGTCCCAGTGCACCGCCGAGCGATTGCCGTTGTCGGCCACTTCATAAGCTTGTCCCGGCGTGAAGTGCAGCGAGCCGGCGATCTTTTCATCGAACAGGATGTCGCACATCGGCGAGAGGATGTGCGGATTGAATCCGAGGCTGAACTCACCGATGTACCGCGCGCCCGCATCCGTGTCCAAAATCTCGTTCAGCTTCTTCGTGTTGTTCGCCGTCGCTTTGATGATTTTGCCGTGCTCAAACTCCAACCGCACGTTCTCGAACTTAGTTCCGGCGTAAATCGTCGGCGTGTTGAACTGGATATGGCCGTTCACCGAATCCTTCACCGGACATGAAAAGCACTCGCCATCAGGGATGTTCCGCAATCCCTCGCAAGGGATAGCGTTGATGCCCTTCTTGCTGAAAGTGAGATCCGTACCCGGCCCTTTCAGATGGATCTGATTGGCGCGTTTCATCCGACGCTGCAACGGCTTCGCTGCACGTTCCATGCGGCGATAATCCATCGTGCAGACATCGAAGTAGAAATTCTCGAAAGCCTCCGTGCTCATGTTCGCCGCCTGCGCCATGCTGGGCGTCGGCCAGCGTAGCACGCACCAGCGCGTTTTGTTGACGCGATAGTTGAGTACCGGCCGAAGCGTCTTCGCATAGAGCTGCATCTTGTCCGCCGGCACATCGGACATCTCGCTGGTATTGGCCGCGCCGCGAATGGCGATGTACGCCTGCACCTTCTTCATGCGGAACATCTCCACGTCGCGCACGAGTGCAGCGTGGGCGGCGTCAGTCCCCTTCTGCGCCTCGCGAAGGACGCGCGTGCGGCGCGTCTCGACGATCGGGATGGCGCCGACCTTGCGCGCCGCGCGCATCAGTTCCACGGTGAATTCATCCGGCACATCGATCATGTCCAGAAGCACGGCCTCGCCGCGCTTGAGCTTGGCGGAATATTCGATGAGCAGCTTGGCAAGTTTCGGATAACGTGAATCAGTCATAATTTTTCGGAGTATAGGAACAGCTCGCAACGGTGCGAAGCTAAATCACCGTCGATCCGGCTCGAACTGAATCGGCACCGACCAATGGCTCCAGCGACCGATATCGTCCTTGTACCGAACTCGAACACGATAGACCTGACCGGCGACGACGACATTCGACGGCAATCGGATCCCGATTGGCGGCCCTGTGATTTCTTCACTCGTCCAGTGCGGCTCAATCTCGTAGCGGCGAGGCTGGTTCACTTCATAGCCGACCAATCCCGGCGCACTCATTCTTCCGACTCGCCACTGGACTGCGGCATATTTGCCCCCATTCGGCGGGCTCAAAAAGGGGGAGACCTCAAACAGTAACTCCCGTGTCGGAAACGCAGACGGCCCAGTATAGCGAATGGTCGGACGTGCCGGAATTGCATCATCTTTCGATTCCCACCAGAGATGGCCGAATCCGTAGCCACGCGCATCCCCATCGTTCGGCTTGTATGTCTTCTGCGGACGCGAGTCGGCGCAAAAATCGGTGATATATTTGCAGAAGCCATCGAAGTCGGGCGTGGCCAGTCGGCGTTCAAATGCGCCGCCCATCATCCCATGCTGCGCCGAGTTCCGATAGAAAGCTCCCTTGTCACTGGTGCGCGGATGGTTGTTCCACATCACCATGTCGAGTTCGCCCCAGTTTCGAGCATGTCCTGCCGGACGAATCGCGCCGGCCAATTCATCCACGAGTTGACCGATCTGCCCGCCATTGGGCGCGGTATCGCTGCAAAAAAGGTCGAGGATTTCGCGGGCGCGGTTCTGATATTCGCGCCGGAGATTTGGCTGATCCAGACAGCGCGCTTGATCGATGATACCGGGCCAGTGCGTTTTGGGGATGAACATCATGTCGAGATCCCACGGCACCGGCGCCCAACGGCCGGCGCGAGGATGGTAGAGGAAATGATTGGCGCCGTGGCGCAAATCCACGTTCGACATGACGCGGTTTATCGCGTGAAAACTGTAGTAAGCCGGCAGGTCCAGATTGTCGCGCCACCATTTTTCAACATTGGTCGAGCGCGAACCGTTCATGAAATCATTGAAGTCAGCGTTGTTCGGTGGCATCCCGGCGGCAAAATGTTTGCGACCCGTCTCAGGGCTGTAGGTGTTGCCCTCCGGCAAACCGCGATCCTTCAACCAGCCTCCATCGGGATCCTGCACCGAGAGATATAATCCCCAGAGATCGCCTTCGTACTGGCTCTTGGGGGAAGCCTCCTCCGCGCGACTCAGAACGCGAAAGTGAATCCAGTGGGTGTTTGCGCTCGGCACACCGGCCAGTTGATAAGCGCGAAATGAAACGGCCTCGTCCATCCCCGCCATGCCGCGATTGATCTGTACCCACGGGCTGGCGCATCCGCTCAAATTCAAGTGATCCCACGGCTGCGCATAGGCGTGCCCCCAAGAATTGAGGGCGTGGAATTCCCGGGCTCGATTGAAATGGATGCCCCACTTGTTCTTGCCGGAGACATACGTGCTGGCCTGGCCGCGATTCTGAAACTGGACATGATCGTACACGCGGCCGTTGTAAACAAATGTGCCAAACAAACGGCGCTTGTTGTAACCGCCATCCCACTGGCTGCGCTCCACATCATCGTGCCGGGCGATGAGCTGGTAGACCGGCAGCGTGGTCAGAAATTCCGGCGCGAAGACGAGCGGCGGCGTCTTGTTCGGCTGACTGCTGCCGGCCCACGCAGGCACGCCGTTGTAACAGAACCACGCAAAATTGGGGCAGTCATCGTCTGAATGCGGCACGCGCAGCTTGATCCCCGCGCCATCGGTCGCCACGATACGATATCGAACTAGCCGCCGATGCGTCTGCAACTCCGCCGGAACAACCGCGATGAACTCCCCGTCTCCAGCGACAATATCCCCATCCCGGCCATCATCCCGCATTGGGAATTCCTGCCAGCGCTTTTCATAATCAGCGTCGGACTTGCGGAGATACGCGCCGGGCTCGACCGCCTGAATCTGCAGCACCACCGAGACAACCCCATCGGGATCGCCCACACGAGCAGTCACAACAACCCGCTCGCCGGCCTTCGGTTGGAGCGGAGAATGTCCGACGCCCTCCACCGTCGGCGGCACGTTAGCTGCCAGCACCGAGTTTTTCCTGCCCGGCGTGGGACTTTTATCGCCCGGCTTTCCATCCAACGCGAAACCGGAACTACGCCACGAACCCGGCCGGTGGCCATCGAGCGTGGGATGAATCCGTTCCAATGAAGAACCCGCTCCGGCGGCCGCGGTCGGCCACGGAAAGCCGATGCCGAAATGAACCTCATCCCTCACTTCACCCCGCACATCACGCAGCACAATCCGCTCACCCTGCCTTTTTATTTTCCCGAGAAATGGCCCGAGCGGCTTCAATCCGTAGACCTTGAAAAACGCCTCCGGATCCTTGGCTACGACAAGATAGCCGCCAGCCGCAATCGATGCGTCCGGCGGGAACACGAACTTCTCCAACTGCCAACCGGCCAAGTTCACCACGTTCGTGGCGGGATTGTGTAACTCGATGAACTCCGTCGGGCGCTTGTCTGGCGGATCAAAATAAATCTCGTTGATGACAACCGACGCGGCGGAGAGCGGCGCGGCGATCACAGGGGCTATTGCAGCCAGGGCCATCAACCACGGTACCATCCGCAATCTCATGACTATCGCTTGCGTTCCTTGCGGCGCAGCGCGCGCTCCCGCCGGCGGATTTCCGCGCGCAAGACTTCTTCAGCAGACCAACCGCGAGCCTGCGCCTCCGCACAGATCTCGAACAACGCCTTCGCCAGCGTGGTTCTCGACCGCTGTTTGCGTTCGACAGGGATCAGCTTTGCCTTGCGCGCTTTCTTCACCAGCTTCTCCGCCCGCAGCAACGCCGGCAGATGACGGGGAATCCCATCGAGCGCGCTCGGTCGCGCGCGGTGCGTCCCCTGTTTCTCCGCTTTCTTGATCTTCTCCCAATTGGCCCAAACCTCGTCCACGTCCTTCACCTTCACATCTCCGAAGACATGCGGATGACGACGGATGAGCTTCTCCGCGATGCATTGCGCGACCTTTTCAAAATCGAATGCCCCGCGCTCGCGCGCCAGTTGACAGTGAAAAACCACCTGCAACAGCAAGTCACCCAACTCCTCGACGATCTCGGAATCATCGCCCGCCTCGATGGCGTCGATCAATTCGTACACCTCTTCGACGGCGTGGAAGCGCAACGACTGATGCGTCTGCTCGCGATCCCACGGACAGCCTTTCGGCGATCGCAGGCGGGTCATGACCGCCAACAGTTCGTTGATCGCCGGCTTCTTTTTCATCGCTGGGTTTGGCGGAGATGGGACGCGCTACAGGATCACCAAGTCATCACGATGCACCACTTCAACGCGCTTGAGCGTACTGGCGCGGATTTCGCCGGAACCGCAACGGCTGATGCCGCGAGCGAATTCCGTACCGTCGGCATCGCACAACCGCACCACGTCGCCCGCCGCGAACGCGCCTTCGCAGCCCGCGATCCCCGGCGGCAGCAGGCTGGTGCCTTTTTCGCGCAGCGCCTTCTTCGCGCCGTCATCCACAGTCAGCGTTCCTTTGGGATGATGGAAAAAAGCGATCCAGCGTTTGCGCCCCTTAAGTTTCATCGGTTTCGGCACAAAGAGCGTCCCCTCGTCCTTGCCCGCGAGCACATCGGCCAGAACATTTTTCTTCCGACCCGACGCGATAACGAGCGGGATGCCCGAGCGCACGGCAATCTTGGCCGCGTGAATCTTCGAGGTCATCCCCCCCACAGCCGTGGCGCTGCTGGTGCCGCCCGCCATCTTCTCGATCCGCTCGTCAATCGCCTCAATGAGCGACAGGGGGCGCGCATTCGTTTTGCCGAAGTTTTCCACCAGACCGTCCACGGTCGTGAGGATGACCAGCAAATCGGCCGGCAACAGCGACGCGACGAGCGCGGAAAGCCTGTCGTTGTCGCCGAACTTCAGCTCGGTGAAAGAGACCGCGTCATTCTCGTTGATGATCGGCACCACGCCGCGATCGAGCAACGCGATGAGCGTGTTGCGAGCGTTGAGATGGCGTTCCTTGTGCTCGAGATCATCGTGCGTGAGCAGCACCTGCGCGACCGTGATCCGGTGCCGGGCGAAGAGCTTCTCGTAGGTGGCCATCAACCGCGACTGACCGACCGCGGCGCAGGCTTGAAGCTCAGCCAGCTCCGTCGGCCGCCGGTCAAAACCGAGCGCGCCCATCCCCGCGCCGACCGCACCAGACGTGACAAGCACCACCTCTCGGCCAGACGCACGCAGCGCGGCGACTTGCGCCGCGAGCTGCTTGAGCTGGGCGGAATCCGGCTGCTTGCGGGCGTCAGTGAGAACACCCGTGCCGAGCTTCACCACCACACGACTGATGTCTTTGAGCATGTCGGAACGCACGCGTTGCTTGGTAGCAAAGGACGCGAAGGGTGTCGAGCCGTGAGGTGGCTTACCAAGAGAAGCCGTCGGAGATGAGCAAGCTACGCGCGCGTTGGCGCGGACGATTTTTGTCAGTAAGCCGCGTGGGTGTTGACGTTCACCACCGTCTGCGGATTCTGGATTATGTCCACGTGGCCGTCGAAGAAGAGGCGGTTGTACACCTTGTCGTGAGAGGGGTTGTCCGGCAGGTTCGGGTACCACGACCAGTTCGGGCATTGGAGTAACTGCTTATCCACATCCGTCAGTGACCAGACTGCGGCGGGATTCGGGATGTCATCCATGTTGTAAGGATTGCGCACTGGGAATACGCCCTGTGCGCTATAGCCGAAGGGCTTTTGAGGAAGGATGGCGTCAGCTGAAATGCCCACCCCCCAGTTCAGCGAATAGGTCGCATACTGCGAAGCCGCCACAACAAGCCGGGGCGTGGTGCGGATGAAACCGACGCAGGTCGCGGCCTTGATTTCCAAAGTGGTGCCCGCCGCCATGGTTGAAGGCTGCTGGTAGCCCAAATACTCGGCAATGTGATAGCCCAATTCATTAGAAATCGTCGGAGAAACGGATGCCTTGAACCCGATGACTAGTGGCCCCGGAAGTTTGCCGCCGTTGTCATCGTTCGAGGACTGGATGGCGATGGTAATCTGCTTGAGGCTGTTGGCGCAGCCAGCTTGATAAGCCTTGCGCTTGGATTTGCCAAGTGCCGGCAGGAGCATGCTCGCCAGAATCCCGATGATCGCGATGACCACCAGAAGCTCGATGAGGGTAAAACCATCGGCTGTCGAATGCCGACTGGACTGACGATTCCGTGTCATTTGCATAATGCTCAAACCCACCCGACACCCATCATTTAGACGGACCGATTAGCTAGAAACATGCCACCGATGACAAACCAAAAAACACTCGAAAAACCAACGGTCCATATCCCAACCCGATGACAGCCAAGCACCAAAAAGCGTGCGGCCCGCGCATCGTGTGCCAAAATCACGCGCCCCGCTTCGCTCGACATCGGCTTTCCCACAACGAAGATGTAAGGCATCTCCCCACGTAAAAATCAGGTTGCCTACCAATAGCGGCATGCGGCGGCTTGAAGGATTGTCTCTCCAGCGAGCGCCAAGGAGGTGCGCGTTGGGTACAGGGCGCGGGACCGCAACTTCGCACAACCCGCGTCCAGCTTCTTTTCAGCGTGGACGCGCACCACGGCTTTGCCTAGCCTCCCGGCATGCGAGATGAATCACTCCAATTTCTCCAGTCCCTCGTCAACACCCCCAGCCCCGTCGGCCACGAGGCCCGCGGCCAGCGTGTCTGGCTCGACTACGCCAAGCAGTTTGCCGACGAGACCTTCTCCGACGCCTACGGCAACTGCGTCGCCATCCTGAACAAAGGTGGCGGGCCGCGCATCATGCTCGCCGCTCACGCCGACGAGATCGCGATGGCGGTGAATTACATTGATGACCATGGTTTCCTCTATGTGCGCCGGCTGGGCGGCGTGGATCCGGCCATCACCAAGGCCCAGCGCGTGATCATCCACACCCGCAACGGGCCCGTGAAAGGCGTCGTCGGCAACGTCGCGCCGCACCTCATGAAGCTGGAGAAGGAACGCAAGGTGCCGGAGATCCACGATCTGTTCATCGACATCGGCGTGAGCAGCAAGAAGGAAGCGCTCAAACTTCTGCAGATCGGCGATCCGATCACCTTGGCGGATGGATTCGAATTGTTGCGCGGCGACCTCGCCGTGGCGCGGGCGTTCGACAACCGGGCCGGCACTTTCGCCGTCATCGAGGCACTGCGTTTACTCACCGAACAGAAAGGAAAACTGCAGGCCGAAGTCTGTGCCGTGTCGAACACGCAGGAGGAAGTCGGCCTCTTCGGCGCGCGTCAGATCGCCTACTCGCTCAAACCCGACGTCGCGCTCGTGGTGGATGTGACCCACGCGACCGATTGCCCCACGGTGAACAAAGCGATGCACGGCGATATCCGGATGGGCCACGGCCCCGCCATCACCCACGGCGGCTGCAACCACCCCGAAGTCGTCGCCCGCATCGAACAAGTGGCGAAGAAGTTGAAAATCCCGCTCCAACACGAGGCGATGAGTGCCACCAGCGGCACGGACACGGACGCGATTTTCTGGACGCGCGGCGGCATCGCCAGCGGCCTTGTCAGCCTGCCGAACCGCTACATGCACTCGCCGGTAGAAATGGTGAATCTGAAAGACCTCGAGCAGATTCCGAGGCTGCTCGCCGGCTTCGCCCTTTCGCTGAAGAAGGGCGAAGAGTTCAAGGTGAAGATCTGAACCGGCTCATTTCGGCGGCAGCGCGGGAGAGGAATCCGTCTTCGCCGGCATCAGCAACTCGAAGGCGACGGGACCGAGCGACGGGAGCGCCTTGAGCAGGAGCGGTAGCATCTTGTTCCGCAGATCCTCCTCGGTCTTGATGTCGGTGATGACCTCGTTCTGGATGCCGAGCGATGCCTCCGTCGCCTTGTCGGGCTCCTTCATGTCCACGTAGCGCAGCTTGCCGAGCGAGAGGTTGAGCACGTCAATGCCGGCGAACTCGTGCTTCTTGCCGCCCACCTCCACCTCGGTCTTTTTCGGCGCACCCGGCGGCTTCGGCTTGGAGAGGGCGCCGATGTTCAACTTGCCGTCCACGCTCCTCACGATGGTCACCTCGTTCAGATGCAGTCGGAGCATTTTCAAATGCAGCTTCTGTTCTTTGAGCGCCTCGCGGTCATACTCCACATGCAACTCCTTGAGATCGAGCAGCGGCGAGCCACCGAACGCGGCCGAGTTGTAGATCTTGAAGCTCTCGATCGTGAGCTTCGGGCTGAAGACGCCAATCTCGAGATTGCCGATCTTCGTGTCGAGACCCGTGTTCTTCGTGATGCCCACCTCGACTGCCTTCCTTGCGAGCGGATCCAGCGCAAGCAGCGCGCCAATCGCCAGCAACAGCAGCACCACGACAATCCCGACAATCCACTTCAATACTTTTCCCACGAACAATCCTTTCCCTGAACGCGCAGTATCCAACACGAACGCCGCGCACGGCTCAACACGGAATATCCTCCGGTCGTACGTCGAGACATTCGTCCTGATCCTCCCACACCACCGCCGGCCACGAAGCGAGCAGACGCGGCGCCAGTTCCCCGCCGAGACGCGCGAGCAACTGTTCCCCCGCCCCCGCCGCGTCGTCCATCGCGCGGTCATAGTTCGGCGCGCGCTTGCGCTGGCGGTCATCCCAATGCGCCACCGCATGCAGCGGCGCGTACGCATCGGCCCATTTCTTCAACTCCTCCATCGAATCGCCCACCTCATCGAGCGGCACAGCCGTGCCATTACAGTGTACACAAACCAATCCTGACTCGAGCAGATCGCGTGTGATCAACGGCAACAACGGCGCGCGACAGCACGGCGCCGCACCATAAGCCGGCGGCGGCGTCGCCAGTCGTTTGAGCCAGATTTGGCGTTCGTGCGCCACCTGCGCCGCGAGCCGATACGCGCCCAGCAGCGGATGGGAGTAGCGCCAAACGCGCCCTTCCAACTGCCCGAGCGTCTGCGCCATCCAACGCGCCAGCATCAGGTCGTCGAACTCCTTGAACACGCCGCTGTAGCCACGCCACAACCGATCAATCGGAGCCTCTTGCTCGTCAGCCATGGCGACAAGATGGATGCCGGAATGCGAAGAGCAAAGTGCAAAGTGCAAAACCCAAAACCCTCGGCGCAACCCTGAAACCGTCCGCCACCCCTCTTCCACCTCATCTTTTCCCCCGTGCTTTTGCCTTTTTACTTTTCGATTTTGCTTTTATGAACGCGCTGTGCCGACCGCGACAGCACCAGCCGATCCCCTCGCCACACCGGTGGCTCGCTTGCCCGGCGTCGGCCCCGAGCGCGCCTTCCAACTCGATCGCCTCGAGTTACGCACCGTCGGCGACCTCCTCCTGCACCGGCCGCGACGCCACGAAGATCGCCGCCAATTTCGCCCCATCGCCCAACTCGAAAAAGGTGAGGCCGCGCTCACACGCGGCCGTATCGTGGCGCAAGGTGTCAAACGCTTCGCGCGTGGACGCACATCCGTCTTCGAGATCATCCTCGATGACGGCTCGGCCCGACTGCATTGCCGTTGGTGGAACCTGCCGTTCATGGAACGCTATTTCGCCGTAGGCGACGACGTGCTCGTCTTCGGCAAGCCGCTTTCGCTCCGACCGCGCACGATGGATCATCCTGAAACCGAGGTGGTCGTGAACGACGCCGAAGGGCAGCTTCATCTCAACCGTATTGTGCCCGTCTATCCCCTCACCGAGGGACTGCCGCAGCGCTGGATGCGCGGGCTGCTCTGGCGTGTGACGCACAACTTCGCCGCGGGCGTGCCCGAACCACAACCGACACCTCCGGGCCTGCCATCCCGCGCGGATGCGATCCGGCTGCTTCACCTCCCCGAGCGGTTGGAGGATATCGAAATCGCCCGCCAACGGTTGGCCTTGGATGAATTCGTTGAATTACAACTCGCCATGCAGAAACGCCGGCGCGCGTGGGAGGCGCGCGCCACCGCCCTGCCCTGCTCCGGCACCAACCTCCTGATGCGGTCGTTCCTCGAGCGCCTCCCCTTCAAACTCACAACGGCGCAAACCAAAGTGCTCCGTGAAATCCGCGCAGACCTCGGCGCCCGGCACCCGATGCGCCGCCTGTTGCAGGGCGACGTGGGCGCGGGCAAAACCGTCGTCGCCGCCTGCGCCGCGCTGATGGCCATCGAAAGTGGTCGCAGCGTCGCGCTGATGGATCCGACGGACATCTTGGCCGAGCAACATTACAGCACCTTCCGCCGCTGGCTGGAGCCGCTCGGCATCGAAGTTCACCTGCTCACTGGCAGCCGCAAAACCACTAGCAATCGAAAAACAAAACCGAGCCAGCCCCAATCACCCCCTCTCTTCATCGGCACACACGCGTTGTTGGAAGAAAACTTCGCACCGGAGAATCTCGGCTTGGTCATCATTGATGAACAACACAAATTCGGCGTGGCCCAACGCGAGCGACTGTTGCGCAAAGGACGTTACCCGCACCTGCTCGTGATGACCGCCACGCCCATCCCGCGCACGCTCGGCCTGACGCTCTACGGCGATCTCGATGTGTCGGTGATCGACCAGCTTCCTGCCGGGCGCGGCCGCCTTCGCACTCACGTGCGCACAGCCGACACGGTGCCGAAAGTGATCACATTCATCCGCGAGCAACTCGCGCAAGGCCGTCAAGCCTACGTGGTCTATCCGCGCGTGGACGACGAGAAACTGGCCGCAGGCGTGAAGGCCGTGACGGTTGAGACAGAAAAACTTCGAACCGCACTCGCGCCATTCCGCGTCGGCGCGTTGCACGGGCGGCTGAAAGCGGCGGAGAAGGAATCCGTGATGGCCGCGTTCCGCGCGAATGAGCTTCAGGTCCTCGTCACCACCACAGTCATCGAAGTCGGCGTGGACGTCGCGAACGCGACGGTGATGCTCATCGAGAACGCCGAGCAGTTCGGGCTGGCGCAACTTCATCAGTTGCGTGGGCGCATCGGCCGCGGCACGCACGACTCGCACTGCATCCTCCTCTCGAATGCCGACACGCCTGAAGCACACGAGCGCCTGAAAGTGCTGGCCGAGACGAACGACGGCTTCAAAGTGGCTGAAGCGGATCTGCTGTTGCGCGGCCCAGGGGAATTACTGGGACGCGACCAGAGCGGTCTGCCGAATCTGCGTTTCGGTGATTTGGCGCGCGATTTGGCGTTGGTGGAACAAGCCCGTGCGCTGGCCTCCCAATGCATCGCAACGCCAACGCCGGTCTGACGTGATCATTTTTCTTTTTGCGCCGACCTCGTCCGCGGTTACTTTGATTCATGAACTCCTCAACCGAGTCGGCCTCCCTCCCTTCCAGCCCGCTGCGCGATCAGAA
>SXGT01052032.1_pt1 | contig 22958 bp, 13 predicted proteins | sample 3176221 | NCBI WGS metagenome assembly SXGT01 (sample SAMN11356862, study PRJNA531348) | freshwater metagenome | isolation source: freshwater sample F1-120 | place: China: Fuxian Lake, Yuxi | collected 2017-12-25
CAAATGAGCGAAATGGCTAAGCGGAGTTGCTAAGCGGAATTGCAGAGCGTAGCCACAAAGTAGGGTGGAAAATTAGAAAAAAAATGTCAATAATTTAAAAAGGATGCCGGATTGAGGGCGCTGCCGTCTTGCCACAATTGCACGGAGATTGTTTGGGTCTCACCAGCTTGATTATTGTTACTTTCTGTCCTGCCTGCTAAACCGAGAACATCTCCTGCCTTCACTGATTCGCCCGTACGCCTCAAAATTTTGCGCAACTTACGGTAACAGCTGATGGCATTGCCCGGATGCTGAACGATAACAACATAAAGGTCAGATAGGGAATATCCTTGAAATACAATTCGTCCGTCGAGCATCGAATGAACCGCTTGTTCACCAACCACCGCGATTTCGAGTCCAGCAGATGGATTGGCCGGGCTAAATGGCCGGTGCACTCGGCCATTGACGGGTTCGAACAGGCTTTGTCCGAAAAAACGAATTTGCCCACTCACATCCGACAAACGGGCATCCGTGAAATCTTGCTCAATCCACTTGCGCAGCAGAGAATCTGCCGTACTCCGCGCGAAGACGTTGGCCGCTTGAGACATCAGAACCGTGTCTGAACGCGTCTGACTGCTCAGTGTATCGGCAGGCATCCGACCCTCCACAACCTGTGAAAAGCCCATCCAACGCGCTTCAGCGCCAGCCATGGACTGCTCTAGGGAATCGACAGTTTCTAAAAGTCGCAGCATCCTGAGACGTTGTCCTGTGTCGGCATAGCCTGGGATGTACTCCCGCAAAGGCGTGAATACAACAAGGGAGGTGATCAGGAGCGCAAAACCGATAATGGCTGTGCTGAGAATGATAAACAAATTGAGACGAGACAGGCTCACCGATGCCTGTTCCTCAAATGACCCATCGTCGAGTACCACCAATCGATAGCGGGTACTCCATTTCTTTTTCCAATCGTTGAGGCGAGTCATAAGCGACAAAAATAGCATCATTTGTGAACCCAATTTACCCTGCCTGGGATGAGCTCCTTGAAAAAAGATCTATATTTGAGGTTTGGACTCCTCAATTTTTAACTTTATGATCAGACCCTTTACACCAATCGCGGCTATATTGCTCGTTCTATTTACGTCGCTTTCGGCGGGTGCTCAAAATTGCCCAACCGGACAAACACGTATTACGGTGGTCCTCACCCCTGATAATTATCCAGGTGAAATTTCATGGATCCTTCAAAACCAGATGGGTGATACATTGATGCAAAGGGACACTGTGGTGGGCGGACAGGTGAACCGCGACTCCGTTTGTGTGCCAGCGGGCACCTGTGTGTATTTCACTATAGTCGATAGTTATGGTGATGGAATTTGTTGCGCGCACGGCAATGGCTCATATCAGTTGTTGGTGAACGGGCTTGTTCAGGCAAGCGGCGGACAATTTGGACGCTACGAAACCAAAACAGTGAACTGCGGCAGCAGTCAATCCTGTCAACAAGCCTTGGTGGTAGACACTGGTAGTCACGTCGCCCCTGTACGCAATAGCTGGTTTAGCTTCAAACCCGATAGTCTGGGTGCCTACAGCATCAGCACGTGTGGGGCACCAACGGGTTGGGATACCCGCATTTGGGTCTATAATAATTGCAGCATCCCTCAGCTGGTAATGGACAATACAGGAACCATTCTATATAATGATACCAATTCCTTGTGTGGGCAAAGGGCAAGGGTTCAGGCTTTTATGGACACTGCCATTACGTACCTGATCCGTATTGGAGGAGCCAATGCCCCTGGTCCTATACCATTTAACATCTCGTTCATTGGCGCCATAGCGGGTTGTCCTGACTCGAATGCCTGTAATTACAGCCCGCTGGCCACCGTTTTCGGTCCTTGCTACTACAACAATGACCCGATGTGCCCCCCAGGCCCAGATTTGACCATTGCGCAAGGGGTTTTCGAGACTTCACTTCAACGCTCAACAGTTAACAGTACGACGTGTAGGGTTCAGGAGAAATGCCTCACGGGTTTTGGCACCAGAACCATCATTCGATTTACCACGGATATCAGAAATATCGGTCAGAGCGACTATTTCATTGGCAGTCCCTCTACCCACCCCGGTCAGTTTAATACGGTAAACTGCCACAACCACACCCACTATGAGGGTTATGCGGAATACGTTCTTTACCCGGAACCCACCGCTCAAGGCACTCGTATTCCCATTGGATTTAAGAACGGCTTTTGTGTGATGGATTTGGATTGCCCTCCGGGTATGGCGAAATACGGATGCAGCAATATGGGGATCAGTGCTGGATGTGGCGACATCTACAGCCGAAGTTTAGAATGCCAGTGGATCGACATTACAGATGTGCCTGATGGCGATTATATCCTGGCCATGAAGGTGAATTGGGATCAATCTCCTGATGCTTTGGGACGCTATGAGACCAATTATGCGAACAACTGGGCGCAGGTATGCCTGAATATTTACACCAATGCCCAGGGCAAACAATTCACACGGGATACGGCTTGTGCCCCATACCGCGATTGTGCCGGTGTGGCTTATGGAAATGCATTAAGGGATTGTGAGGGTGTATGTGGCGGACGGGCGATGATTGGTGATTTGAATGCCGACACGGTCAGGAACGCTGTGGATTATGGCTTGTATTCTGGAGGATTGCTTCAGGATACGCTTCATTTTAGTGCTTGCAAGGATGCGACCGGCGACAGTTTAATTGATGTTTGGGATCTGGTACAGTTGGGCAATTGCCTGCAACTCAATGGCAGCAGCGGAAGTTGTAATTTCCCCCTAGGGCTCAATAACCCAGCTCAAATTGTTCAGGTGCGCATTGATGAACTTGATACGGTTCAAAATTTCATCGACATCAGTATGCGCAACAACGATGCGGGACTGGTGGCCATGCAGTTTCAGGTGCACGGTTTGCGCTTTACTTCTGCCATGAGCCTTTTGCTGGGGGGTATGCCGGCCCATCAGTTTCAGGTGGGCGCCGATGGGATGGTTTTGTTTACCATGAATAACTTCGCCCAAGAAATTCCCCGTTCGGGATCTTGGCGATCTGCTGTCCGCTTATTCTTCAGCCGGACCACGGACAGTTTGGTTTATCTGGATGGACCGCGTGTGGCTGTAAACAATGGACTGGAAAAGAACACCTTAGAAACAGATTCAACACGGTTTAGGGTATTCCGCAACACCACCTCCGTCAAAGATTTATCCCGCCGACCCTCATTTATTGCCTTCCCTAATCCTTCAGAGGGTCAATTTAGGTTGCAGGGGTTGCCTGATGCAAGACCTGTTTCCTTACAGGTTTTCGATAACTTGGGTCGTTTAATCCAGGAGATCGATGCAGTTGATTTTAGTAGCGGCACCACCGACTTGGATTTGGGTGGTTTACCCCCCGCGGTTTACCACCTCATGATGCGGGGGAGTAGCGGCACCGCTGCTCAACGCGTTTGGATCCGGAAGTAAACGTTTTTCCTGGAGTTGTATGTCATTAGACTTAACGCTGAACTCTTAGAATTCCTTGAAGGGGGGTCTTTCCGGGGACCTCGATTACATATACATAACTACCGGCTTCAAGGTCTGCTGGTTGGTAGTCGTTGGCGTAGGCCACTCGATCATAAACGGATTGTCCCCATCGATTAAAAAGCCGAACACGCGCCTGGGGATAGGCCTCTATGTAGCGAATGTAAAAGGCATCGTTGACCCCATCGCCATTCGGTGTCACTACGTTATACACCTCAAGTTCTAATTCATCAATAGAAAATTCAAGGTAATTGCTTCGGGCGTACCTTCCGTCCTGATCATTGATTGTATGCACATGCAACCGAAATCTGCCCAATTCGCGTGGCTTCGAAAAATCCAAGAAGGTGTCTGTAGTGGTGGCCACCCTCTGAGAATCTGGCCCAGCATCGGGGCGACTCATCCACAGTTCATAGCGCGGGCTTGCCCACGCCTCTGAGTAGGGAAGCCATGAAAGTCGACCATCGAAAAGGGTGGCATCGGCCAGAAAACCACTGGGATCAGTCAAAAATATTGAGCCAATCGAATCGCCCGGGGCGCAATCGGGGTTGTAATAGACCTGTAAGATCAGCCTGAAATCGCGGCTGTCCTGGGTGGGGTTAGGCTCTTCTGTGTAGTATAGCGTGTCGGACAGTTGTGTAATGAAGGCCATGTCGCGCCACTGCCTTCCTTCAGGACGATCGTTTCGTTGCAGGCGGTAGCCCCGAAAAAAATCAGGATCTATGCCGGGTGGACTTTCCCAAATGAGGTTCAAGCCCTGGTTATTGGGGGTAACACTCACATTCAGCATGTTTACAGGCCGGGAATAAACATAACAATTAACAACACGTATGGTGAGTGAATCGAAGTCATCAATTCGGGAGTTGCAATCGCCCAAAATGGGGTTCCCATCCAATCCGTTTCGAACCACCAAATGATGGTTGCCCGATTGCACCAACTGGGTAGCGAGTACAATTAACAAGGAGTCGCTCCTTCCATCGGTACAAAAGGACCTTACCCTGTAGATAGGTATAGGAACTCCGGCTGGAGAATATAAACGCAGATCGGATCCTGTGGAATCGACAGAGGTGCAACGAAACTTGCCGCGTGTTCGCACCCAAAGGCTATCGCTGTAGCATTCCGCCTCTATGATGGGCAGTCGACGGGTGGTGTCGATCGATTGAAATCCCAACAAGGAGGTTCCCTCGGTATAAATCACCACATCACGAATCGAATGCCGATCGGTCGCACCACCTGTGCTGGATGTGAATCCGAGGTAGCCCACATAGTTGGCGGGTGCATAAACGCCACTCAACCAAACGACACTATCAATCATAACACTCACGAAGCCGCTATCATAATCGACTTGCACCGCGTGGTAGTTGTTGGAGCGCATAAAGCTGAGGTTGCCATTGGTGTTGTTGACCTTCACAATACCGGCGATGCACTCGTTGTAGCCCGGACCGCTGTAAATCTGAACCTCTGGATTTGCTCCGCAGCCATTATCCCATGTATCAAAAACCACTTTGAGGCCGTTGCCATTGGTGGGGATGCCCACACCGCCACCCGAAACAAATCCTGCTGGTGGGATGTCTAAAAAGCAAAATGCGATTCCATCCGCAGCGGTTCCTTCCCACATGCGAAAATCGAAGCGGGCACTCCACCGGGTGCACAGACTTAAATCGAGGGGCTGGTTGTAGAAGACTGCTCCGCTGTTGTTGTTGGTGGGAGGAACCAAGATCATCTCATTGCTGAATGTATCGACGTCCCCGTTGGTGTCTCCTATGCCTGCGGCACCGATGAGTGACCATCCTGCCGTATTCATCAATGGCTGGCCCTGAAGTCGGGCATAGACAAAGCCTTGGGTGTGCCCAAGCAAGGGGATTATGCAGAAAAGTGCACCCATAATCAAAACCCTGCTCAGAGGCGGGAAGTGATTTTTCGAATCGAGAAAAAAGAAGTTCGTCGGCCTTGTAGAATGTAGCATATTTTTGTCCAATTCTGCAATATTAGTGTTTAAGCGCGGAGATCGCACTTTTACAACCAATTATTGGTGTAAAGTCGAAAAAAACTGCATATTGCACACCAAAAAATACCATGCCAGCAGCCATCAACCTACCTTCCTCCGCGCACCTGGACACTAATTCTTCGCATCCCGAACAAAGCTATGGCGGTGCCCTCACTACCTTGGTTGTCGTTTTCTTTTTCTGGGGATTCATTGCCGCCGGAAACAGTGTGTTTATTCCGTTTTGCAAGCATTTTTTTCAGCTCGACCAATTTCAATCGCAGCTGATCGATTTTGCATTCTACACCGCCTATTATGTTGGGGCGCTTGGACTATTTGGCTTTGGTATGTGGCGGGGTTTTGACCCTGTGACGCATTGGGGGTATAAAAGGAGCATTGTCTATGGACTGCTTTTTTCTGCCTTTGGGGCGTTGGTCATGATTCTGGCGGTGGAAGCCAAATCCTACGCGGCAATGCTGGGCGGGTTGTTTGTGGTGGGACTTGGCTTTTCCTTGCAACAAACCGCAGCGAATCCCTTTGCGATTTTATTGGGCGATCCCCGCAAGGGGGCGGATCGGGTGAATCTGGGCGGAGGAGTTAATTCGTTCGGTACGGCTATAGGCCCACTTGTTGTGGCTTTTGCCTTGTTTGGCAGTGCCCACAGCATGACCGATGAGCAAATCCAGAGCCTGCCCTTGGGAAAGGTAGTGACCCTCTACGCGGGTGTTGGGGCGCTCTTTTTGGCCGCAGCTGCCCTATTTTACTTCTCTAAACAAGTGCCATCGGGTGTTTCGCGTGAATCCATTGAACGCGCACCGAAAGCGTGGCGACAATTGCTCTTCATGACCCTTTTGCTGTTTGTATGGTTTGGATTCATTTTTCATTCCTACCTATCGCCTGCTGCGCTGGTCGATGAAAGTCAGGTGGAATGGCTCAGAATGGTGCTGCTGGTTGGGGCCTTGGCCACGGTGGTTGGCTTTCTTTTCAATGCCCGCAACCAGAGTCGGATTGAGCCCGAAGGCTGGGGCGCCATTCAGTATCCGCATCTCGTTTTGGGCATGCTCGCTATTTTTACCTATGTAGGGGTAGAGGTGTCGATCGTGAGTAATTTGTCGGAATTATTGAAGGACCCCAAATTTGGCGCCCTACAGGCCAGTGAGATAGCGCCGTATATTTCTATGTATTGGGGTAGCCTGATGATTGGGCGCTGGACGGGTTCGCTAAGCGTTTTTAATCTGAAAGGACAAGCGAAGATGCTCGCTACTGTACTGGTGCCCTGGCTGGCTTTTGGTGTTGTTCTGGGGATTAACCTGATCGCGGGCAAGGATATGCAGCCCCTGTATGCCTATGCAGCTTGTTTATTGGTTCACCTGGGTGCCACGCTATATGCGGGCGATCAACCCGCCCGAAATCTGATGGTCTTCGCTCTATTTGGGGTGTCGGCCATGCTGGTGGGCATGCTGAGCACCGGCACGGTAGCCATTTATGCATTTTTGGCCGGCGGACTGGCCTGCAGCATTATGTGGCCTTCCATTTTTACCCTGGCCATTTGGGGATTGGGGCGCTATGCCGCACAGGGCTCTGCTTTTCTGGTGATGATGATCTTGGGTGGGGGCATACTTCCACCCCTGCAAGGAAAACTGGCCGACTTGGTTGGCATTCATTCCTCTTATTGGATGGCCGTGGCGGCATTTGCCTACCTGGCTTGGTATGCCTGGCGCGTTCCTTCGCTTTTGAAGTCCCAAAACTTAGATTGATGGTGCGGACCGCCGGGTGGTTTATTTTTCTCTTTTTATGCCTTCCGGTTTGGGTTGGGGCCCAAGCGAAAACCGCTTCGGCTGTGCAAACCGGCGTTTCGATCATCCCCCAACCTGAACAACTGAAATGGCATACTAAATCTGGCGTGGTGTTGCGGCTGAGCCCGCATTCACCCGTGGTGGTTGAGGGTGTCGATCCTGGTTCGGATTCTCTTGCGGGTGTATGGCGACAAAGCCTGCGTAGCCTTTGGAAGCTACAAAAATGCTCCACGAAATCTCAATGGCTGAGGCCAGCGCACCCGATTCATCTATCGATGAGCACGCAATTGGGGGCCGAAGCCTACCGTATGGAGGCTATAAACGGTCGTTTGTCGATTGTGGCTGGAGACCCAGCGGGCATGTATTACGCTTTTGTTAGTCTGCAGCAAATCCTTGAGCAGCACCCCGACGGACAGCTTCCGGCCTTCCAAATCATAGACCGTCCGCGTTTCAGCTGGCGAGGCATGCACCTCGATGTGTGTCGGCATTTTTTTACAGTCGACGAAATCAAGCGTTACCTCGATCTATTGGCGCGCTACAAAATGAATCGCTTTCATTGGCACCTCACGGAAGACCAAGGATGGAGGTTGGAGGTACCGGCCTTACCCCAGCTCACAGCTGTGGGGGCTTGGCGCAGAGAAACTGTAGTGGGAAGGCCGGTGAGCCCGATGCGCTTTGATGGTTTACTCTATGGGGGTTACTACAAGCGGAGCGACATACAAGAAGTGGTACGCTATGCGTCGGAACGACACATCGTGGTAGTGCCTGAAATCGAGATGCCCGGACATGCATTAGCAGCGCTATCTGCCTACCCTGAGTTGTCTTGCACGGGTGGTCCGTTTGAACCCGCCACCCACTGGGGCGTGTTTGATGATGTGTTTTGCGCTGGAAAAGACACCGTTTTCCGCTTCTTGGAAACGGTTCTGACCGAGGTGGTGTCGCTTTTTCCGGGTCCTTGGGTACACATCGGAGGGGATGAGTGCCCTAAAAAGCGCTGGGAGGCCTGTGCGGATTGCCAAAGTCGCATGAAGGAAGAGGGTTTGGCCGATGCCCATGAGCTTCAAAGCTACTTCATCCGCCGGATTGAGCGGTTTTTGGGTGGGATGGGGCGGAAATTAATCGGTTGGGATGAGATCCTGGAGGCCGGTCTTGCTCCGGATGCGACTGTAATGAGCTGGCGGGGTACTGAAGGGGGCATCGCTGCCGCGCGCGCCGGTCACGACGCGATTATGTCGCCCGGCCGGCCATGCTATTTCGATCACTACCAGGCGCAGCCCGACTCACTCGAACCTTTGGCCATATGTTGCTACAATTCGCTTTCGGCGGTCTATGACTACGAACCCATTCCGCGCGAACTCAATTTGGCCGAAACACGCCATATTTTGGGCGCTCAGGGCAATGTGTGGACCGAGTACATGCCAAATTTCGATCAGGTGACCTACATGGCGCTGCCCCGAATGCCCGCCCTCGCCGAAGTCTTGTGGTCGCCGCCTCAAACACGCAGCTACCCTGGTTTTCTACAGCGGCTGAAATTGGAGACGCGCTGGCTCGACCGACGAGGCTATCGCTATGCACGGCATTTTCTCGAGCAGATGTAGTTTGATGAATTGAAACCCTATTGTCCGCCTTTTGAACCCGTATTGTCCGCCTATTGAACCAGTATTGTCCGCCTATTGAACCAGTATTGTCCGCCTATTGAAACCCTATTGAACCCGTATTGAATCCTATTGTACCATGAAGCCGTATCAAAACAACCAAAACCGAAGAACTTTTTTACGGAAAAGCGCGCTCGCTGGAGCGCTTACCGTGTTGGGTGTAGGGGGATGGAGGCCGGATCAGAGCCGTGCGGACCAACGCAGCAGCAATCCTACGGGATTGGGTGCACAAGACTTCGTGCCCACGGTGGCTGTATCGACCTGGCGCTTCGGATTGAAGGCCAACACTGAGGCCTGGTCGGTTCTGAGCAAAGGCGGAAAATCGCTGGATGCGGTGGAGGCCGGTGTGCGCGTGGTGGAGGCCGATCCACAAGAGCGCAGCGTGGGCTATGGCGGACGTCCCGACCGGGATGGGCACGTAACCCTTGACGCTTGCATCATGGATGAATTGGGCAACGCAGGCAGTGTCGCATTTTTGCAGCACATCATGCACCCCATTTCTGTGGCGAGGGCGGTGATGGAACGCACCCCACACATTATGCTGTGCGGCTCTGGTGCGCTCGAGTTTGCCCTGAGGGAAGGCTTCAAGAAGCAAAATCTGCTCACAGCGGAGTCGGAGGCTGAATGGCGGCGATGGATGAAAGATGCCCGCTATACGCCGGTGGTTAATATTGAAAACCATGACACCATCGGTATGTTGGTACGGGATGAAGCAGGCCGCCTTTCAGGGGCTTGTACGACCAGCGGAATGGCTTGGAAATTACACGGACGGGTGGGTGACTCACCCCTCATTGGTGCAGGACTGTATGTAGATGGACAGGTGGGCGCCGCTACGGCCACAGGACACGGCGAAGAAGTGATCCGTATTGCGGGCTCACATTTAGTGGTGGAGCTGATGCGACAAGGCCGAACGGCTGATGAAGCCTGCCGTGAAGCCGTAAACCGTGCCCAGGCGATGTTTGTGCGCCGTGGTCGCGACCTCCGCGATACGCAAATCGGCTTTTTGGCGATGCGGGCCGACGGGCAAGCAGGTGCCTTTGCGCTCCGGTCGGGCTTTTCCTATGCGCGGACTTTGGTTGGCGGCCAAACGGAACTGCTCGACGCCCCCTTCCTACTGAACTAGAGAATGGCACATCATTAACTCAATGCCTGCCCGCCTCGAAATTGCTTGTTTCTCGCCCGAAGCACTGCTCTTAGCCGCCAAAGCAGGTGCCCATCGCATCGAGTACTGCGCTTCCTATGCCGAAGGAGGCGTCACACCCGTTTTGGGCACCCTGCTGTCCGTTCGGAAGCATATAAACTGCCCAGTTCGGGTGATGATCCGTTGCCGAGGCGGGGGATTTGTGTACACCCCGGGCGAACGCATGGAGATGCGGCAGCAGCTGCGCCGTTGGGCGGATGAGGGCATCGATGGATGGGTAGGTGGCTGCCTCACCAGAGATGCTCTGCCCGATGCTGATGCCCTGTTATCGATCGCCCAAGCGGCACCCTCCCTACCCTTCACCTTTCACCGAGCCTTCGATCTGTGTACAGACACCAATTTGGCCCTCCAACAGCTTCAGTTACTCGGATGTAATTGCCTCCTCAGCTCGGGGACTCCGAGCGGAGGCGCTGTGGATGGAATCAATAACCTCATGTCCTACATTGAACAGCTGAAAAGTGAAGAGGGGAATCTGGAGCGGGGACCGGGGCGGGGGCGGCTTCAGTTGATGGTGGGTGGCGGCATCAGGCGCGATAACATCAGCCTACTTTTTGATCAATTTGGGGACACGGTCGATTACCATTCAGCCGCCTTGGTCGGAAGCAGAAGTCGATCTCCTCTGGACGAACCCCTCCCTGATCCTGATGAGATCCAGACAATGAAATACCTATTAAAATAACGTGATTAAAATTAAATCTGGATGTTGTTCGGCTTGAAGTACAAAAAAAATGGCCTGGGCAAGCTCGTTGGCCTGGGCAAGCTCGTTGGCCTGGGTATGCTCGTTGGCCTGGGCGTGTTGGGGCTTCATCCTAAGGGGGTGAGCGCGCAATCGAGCAGCAACATCCGCTATGTGGCGCCCCCTCCACCCGACTTGTCGGCCCATTCTTGGAGCATAAAGAGCGAAACAGGCATGGAATTAACCGGAATAAAAGCCCCATTTACCCTCTACGACGCCCTATGGCGCTTGAAAAAAATAGCGCATCCCTACAGCCAGCAAACATCCGATAGCGTGCAATGGGTGGAGAAACAAATTTGGGTATGTCGACTCGATTTCGAGGTCGATTCATTGCAAGCATCACGAAACGATGGCCGGATTGTGTTTGAAGAAATCATGACCCACGCCCGTGTTTACCTCAACGGTAATCGGCTTGGGGTAACGAAAAACGCCTTTCATCCCCACAGTTTTGACGTTGGACGCTTGCTGACCGTGGGTATCAACCGCCTGGAGGTGGAGCTGCTCCCCATTCAACGGCTCAATGATTCGCTTTCGGCAGCGCACCTACCACTACCGGAGGGACATCGAACCTATGTTCGACAGGCTGCCTACACCTTCGGATGGGACTGGGGCCCACGGCTGGCCGCCGGAGGCATCACTGGAGCCGTGCGGATGGAATGGATAAAAACCCCTAAAATCACACTACTGAACCACCGGGTGCTGCGTGCCGACACCGAATCAGCCGAGATCGAAGCCGAAGTGAGGTTTCGGGCTGCACCCGCCGGTTCGCGAATCCGTCTGCAACTCAGCGGTCGTGATTGCCGACTCGAACAATCCCAACATATGCTTGGCCGAGCCGATACCGTTTTTCTCACTCGCTTTGTTGTCCCTAAACCCCATTTGTGGTGGACCCATGATTTGGGGGAACCCTACCTCTACCGGCTCACCGCAACGCTCTACCTGCCCGATGAACCGGAAAACGACCTCTACCTAGATCCGTCGACAGAAAGGCTTTCACAGAATGTGGGGCTGCGTACTGTGGAACTCGTGCAAGCGCGCGACGACAGTGGTGGCAGTTTCGCGATTCAGCTAAACGGGCACCCCCTCTTTGTGCGTGGAGCCAATATGGTTCCGGGTGGATACCTTGTCGATACCCGCATGAACGACCCTCAATGGGGCCGGCAGCCTGAAACAGCACCGTTGGTATGGGCGCGTGCCGCGCACCTTAATATGCTCAGACTTTGGGGCGGCGGCAGCTATCCCAGTACCTCCTTCTACCACTGCGCGGATAGCTTGGGTATTCTTCTTTGGCAAGATGCTGCCTTCGCCTGTGCCATGTACCCCAACGACAGCCTTTTCAGGCAGGAGGTTGAACAGGAACTACGCCACCAGGTCGGGCGGCTGAGGAGTCACCCCAGTCTCGCTCTTTGGTGCGGCAACAACGAGAATTTCGAGGGATGGCACAATTGGGGATGGCAAAAAAGCTTGCAATACACGGCAGCCGATAGCTTGCATGTGTGGAAAGGATATGAACAGTTGTTTATGGAAGACATCCCCCGACTTCTTATGGAACTCGATCCTGGGCGGCCCTACACCCACAGTTCGCCTCTCACAGGGTGGGGACGCGCAGCGGCATACCGGCAAGGGGATGTGCATTATTGGGGGGTTTGGTGGGGACTCGACTCGCTGGAACGCTATGCACGCCGGGTTGGTCGATTCGTGTCTGAATACGGCATGCAGAGCTTTCCCCACCTGGCCGCCCTTCAGCAATTTGCAGGGGAGGATGAAGCGGCCCTGTTCCATGAATCGCCCGCCATGAAGCATCACCAACGGCATCCCACAGGAACGGCAACGCTCAACACCTATATGGGGCGCGACTACCCTCCGGCTGCCGATCCGCGACAATATGCCTACCTCACCCAATTGCTGCAGCAGAGGGCCATGGAGGCCGCCATAAAGGCGCATCGATCGGCTAAACCCTATTGTATGGGCACCCTTTTTTGGCAGTGGAACGACGCTTGGCCCGGTATCAGCTGGAGCGCAGTCGATTATTTTGGCCGTCCTAAGGCCCTTTACCACCGGCTGAAATCGCACTATCTACCCGTTTGGGTGGGCATCGACACGGCTGATGCTTATGGAAAGGGACAGGATGCTTTTGGAAAGGGACAGGATGCTTTTGGAAAGGGACAGGATGCTTTTGGAAAGGGACAGGATGCTTTTGGAAAGGGACTGGATGCTTTTGGAAAGGGACTGGAGAACAATGGAAGGCGAAAGGAGGCTTATGGAAAGGGACAGGATGCTTTTGGAAAGGGACTGGAGAACAATGGAAGGCGAAAGGAGGCTTATGGAAAGGGACAGGAGAACAATGGAAGGCGAAAGGGGAATAATGGAAAGCGCCAGGCAGCTCCAGGTCGTCCGCACCTAACAGCGGTGAACGACACCCGCCGAAGCGTGGAGGTGGATGTGACCCTGCATCTCTGGCATTTTGAAGGCCAGCAAGCCCTCAAAAGCGTCCAAAAAAAGATCGTTATCGCCCCTGATGCCGCGCTTTCCGACCCCTGGCCGCGGTCGGTGTTGACCGACAAACGGTTAAAGAAACCGGGTTATTTTGTGGTGGTGGAATGGAGGCCCGATGGCGGTCGGCCGCACAGCCAATGGTGGGTGCCGCATCGGCCGCTTCAGCAAAAATGGGCAGACCCCCGCCTGCAGGTGCGTGCCTTGGGCATGGGCCTTCTGGAAGTTCGGAGCCAGCGCCCGGCGCGTTTCGTACACCTACAAATGAACAGCCGGACCGACGACGACTACTTCGACCTATTGCCCGGACAAACTAAAATCGTGAATTTTATACCCCATCATGCTGAAACATATCCTCCGAGGGTGCAACCCATTACTTTTTACGATTTGCTGGGCTCTTCTGCCGACGGTAGTCGGGGCCCAGAGCATTAATATACAAGCCGATCCCCCGCCGAATGAAGAATTGCCCCGTTTGGCCGGACATCCATTAGGTCAAGGACAAGATCCTGTTGGTTTTGTGAACCCCTTTGTGGGCACGGGTGGGCATGGTCACACCTTTCCAGGGGCCACCTTACCTTTCGGAATGGTGCAATTATCGCCCGATACCCGCAACGATGGCAGTTGGGATGGCTGTGGTGGCTACCACTATTCAGACAGCCTGATTTATGGGTTTAGTCATACCCACCTCAGCGGTACGGGGGTGAGTGACTACGGCGATATGCATTTTCTGCCCCTTACCCAGCACCCGACGGGGAGCAGCGCCCCAATTGGCGTGCCGTTCCGACATGATAAAGAGAGCGCCGAAGCAGGCTACTATCAGGTGAATATGGAAAATGGGGTCAGGGTGGAGCTCACGGCCACCTTACGCACCGGCCTGCAGCGCATCCAATTCCCTGATCGCGCCACCGAACAGCTGCTGCTGCTCGACCTCAACCACCGCGACCCTGTGGTGGAGGGCATGATCGAAGCCGACGGAAATCGACACCTGCGGATCGTGCGCATCAGCAAGGCTTGGGCCGAACAGCAGCACTGCTACGCACGGGTAGCCTTTTCAGCGCCTTTCAGCCTCGAAGCCTCATCCACACCCCACCGAATGCTGCTCCGATTTCAACTCAAGTCCGGTGAACCCCTCATCATTCAAACCGGCCTTTCCCTAACAGACACGGCGGGTGCCCGGCGGAATCTGGAGGCAGAGTGGTCCAATTTTGAATTCGACAAAACACGCAGATCAGCCTACAGAACTTGGAATGATGAACTCAGCAAGATCATCATCGAGAACTTTGCCGATAGCCAAATTCGGATTTTCTACACCGCGCTCTATCATGTGATGATTCACCCCAATACAGCCTCTGATGTGGATGGGCGCTACCGCGGGCACGACCAGCAAATCCACCAAAGCGAATCGCCTCAATACACCGTTTTTTCGTTGTGGGATACCTTTCGAGCGGCGCATCCCCTCTATGCGCTCATTGATCGGAAGCGCACCACCGATTTCATCCGCAGTTTCCTGAACATCTACAAGCAGGGTGGGCGTCTTCCGGTATGGGAATTGGCCGCCAACGAGACCGATTGTATGATTGGCTACCATTCCGTGAGTGTAATTGCAGACGCCATGGCCCGCGGTATCGGAGGATTCGATAGTGCTTTAGCGCTTGAGGCCATGTGCCACAGCGCTCGCTTGAGCCATCTCGGCTTGGAGGCCTACCAGAAGCGCCGGCAGATCACGGCCGACGACGAGCATGAGAGCGTATCGAAGCAACTGGAGTATGCCTACGACGACTGGTGCATCGCCCAGGTGGCCAACCGACTGGGCGCAACTGCCCTAGCCGAGGAGTTTGGTCAACGGGCGCAATACTGGAAAAACCTGTTCGATCCCCAAACAGGCTTTATGCGTCCGAAGAAAAACGGGGGATGGATTGAGCCTTTCGACCCCAGAGAGGTCAACAACCACTTCACAGAAGGTAATTCATGGCAATACTCGTTTTTTGTGCCCCACGACATGCCCGGACTCATGGAGGCCCATGGTGGCGAAAAGGCTTTTGAGGCGCGCCTCGATCGTTTGTTCACCAGCGATTCACGCACCACAGGACGGGATCAGGCCGACATCACCGGGCTCATCGGGCAGTACGCACACGGCAACGAACCCAGCCACCACATGGCCTTCCTCTACCACATCACCGGCCGTGCCGATAAATCGCAACAACGAATACATCAGATACTGACGGACTTCTACCGAAATACACCCGACGGATTAATCGGAAATGAGGATTGTGGACAAATGAGCGCCTGGTATGTGTTGGCGAGTTTGGGTCTATACCCTGTGGCTCCCGGGGCATCGGAATGGCTGGTGGCGGCACCTATCCACAAACAAGCACGAATTTACTTAGAAAATGGACGCAAAATCGAATTGCGAACCAAAGGAACGGGCATCTACCCGGCGAGTCTGCACCGAAATGGGGTGCGACTGGAGCAGCTGCCTGTCCTCAAACACGAAGAATTGAGTGGCCTGCAGATGCATATTCGATTGGACCCCGATTCGAGCCAATGTTTGCAGCCCGACGCCTGGCCGAAATTCCCCGTAGGAACCCCACTTTTGGTGAATCCTGTCATCGAAACGCCAACTTCTGTGTTCGACAGCGTCATTCAGGTGCGCATCAACTATTCCCTCTTCGGAAACAACACACAACAAGAGCTAAGCCCCGGTCAATCAAAAATAAAGCTGTGCTATACCACCGACGGAAGTGATCCGTTGCCCGGGCATTCTACGCAGATCAGCCCGTCTGGATCCATTACGCGAACCGAAAGCACCCACCTCAAGGTCGTGGCCATCGATGCCTCCACAGAAAGGCGCAGCGCGGTGGTGGAAGCACGCATCCACAAACGCCCCAACCAGTGGCAGGTGCGCAACCTCAACACACCCAACCGCATGTATACCGCCGGGGGGGCCGCCTCCTTGGTAGACGGTCAGAGGGGTTCGGTGAACTGGCGCAAAGGCGATTGGCAAGGAATACAGGGCCAAGACTTCGTGGCGGTAGTGGACCTGGGCAGCAAAACAGACATCAGTAGTTTATCGGCTGGCTTTCTTCAAGACACGCGCTCATGGATCCTACTGCCGAAGGAGGTGCGCTTCCTGGGCTCCAATAATGGCCGAAAGTTCCACTTGTTGGGCCATTTCACCCATCAAGAGGCCGACAAGCGCATGGATGTCTTTTTACAGGAACTCGGCGGGCCACTCGAAAAAACCGGACGATACCGCTACATCAAGGTAGAGGCCCGACAGTATGGGCAGCTCCCCTCCTGGCATCCCGGCGCAGGCTATCCCACCTTCATCTTTATCGATGAGCTTCTGGTGAATTCGGGAGGCAAACCCTAGTTGACTAATTGCTGGGCATGGGTGTTTTTTGGCGGGAGAAAAACCCAAGGGCCTACCGGGCAAAATGAGATCGAGCATGAAACACGGACTGACTGTGTGAAAAGTGCAGACTGGCTGGGAATAAGAGGACAACCTACATCAGGCATCGCCCCACCGCCTGATCTACGATTTGCGCAGTCTGATCGGGGTACGATACAGGTTTGAGCGGACGCTCTCGGAGCCAAACCCTCAGCTGATGCGAAAAATTCTCCTCTACCCGGCGCACCACACGAACCCCGAGTCGTTCGAGCGCTGCGGCGTTGCACAGCTGCTCGTACTGATTGTACATGGGGATAACCAGCAGTCGCTTACCCAAAAACAAGGCCTCAGCAGGAGATTCAAAGCCACCACCGGTTAACAATCCCACACAGCCGGCCAGCGATTCGGTATAATCGACCTCATTGATAGGCCGTACCCAAACGTTATGCATACGGTAAGGCAATGCAGAATGTTTACTAAACACATGCCATTGCATATCGCGCACCTGCGACAAGTGCCAAATCAAGCGTTCGTCGGCCAAAGCGGGAAGATAGACCGTGCAGTGGTTCTCGAGCGAAGACTTCAAAGAGCGAACCGCCGAGCGAATCACGGGAGTGGTGATGTAGTGGTCGTATGACTCGAAATGCAGGCCGGTATAATGCGTACAAGGTGCATAATGTCGTAAAATTCGTTCCGACATCGGTGCGCGAACACCTTTGGGGCGGGGTGAATGGGGCGACAAGAGCGCAGATTGGTGACTGATCCCATACAGCATACGTCCTTTGATACGCGCTGCCAAAGCCACAACCGGTTCAAAATCATTGATGATTACGGGGTATTGATGCAAGGGGATTGAATAAGCGTCGAGCATCAAACGCAAGGGACTGGCTTTTCGCATCGAAGACCATACATCGACGCCACCCTTCTTCCCAAACACGAATCCCAGTCCACGCACCCTATATTTCACTTCTAAATCCCCCCCAACCTCGACCTGGGACCCCGAGAGCAACAGATCGACCGTTCCATGCCGCTGAAAATGGGGCAACAATTCCCGTGCACGGCTGAGGTGACCATTGCCCGTGCCTTGAACGGCCAACAGAATGCGCAAGTCGGCACTCATCGACCCAAGGCGGTAACCTGTTGAATGAGTTGTGCCAAAAACACCTCTTCTTCGGGTTGACCGGTTCCATGGAGCATCTCCGTTTCGAGCGATACCCCTTCCATTTCATCAGCGGTGAAGGCGCCTGCCACACCCAAGTCTGTCGCTTCGCCCCCCAAGATATGAGCGCTGTCCTTCTGATCATGTTGGTCGGGGTGGCGGTAGAGGTGCCATTGTTGCCCATAATATTCGAGCGCGGTGAGGTTCTCGATCCAATCGCCCGAATTCAAGTAAGTCAGTTTTCCGCCATCCGCCGGAACTTGCCGTATATTGGGTTGATGAATGTGTCCACACACCACATAAGCGTATCCCTTTTCGGTTGCCAGATCGATGGCAATTTGTTCGAAATCGGAAATAAACCGCACAGCCGTCTTTACCCCGTCTTTAATTTTTTTGGAGAGGGATATGCGACCATAACCCAAAATAGAGGCAAACCAATTCACCCATCGATTGATGAGGATCAGCAGGTCGTAGCCCACCGCACCGAGTCGAGCCAACCATTTCGAGTATTTCATGCTCAAATCGAACACATCGCCATGAAAAAACCAGGCTGGACCCTCATCCATTTGCAGCAATAGCTTGTTCTTGATGTGCAGGTTCCCCAGGCGGGTCGGACTGAACTTACGCAAGAGTTCATCGTGGTTGCCGGTGATGTAGTAGATGGTTTTACCCTGACTGAGCCATGAAAGCAATTTTTTAACGACCTTCATGTGACTCGCTGGCCAGTAGTTTTTGCGAAACTGCCAGATGTCGATGATGTCTCCATTGAGGATAATCAGCCCCGGGTCGATGCTGTTGATGTAGGCATGCAATTCCTTGGCATGGCATCCCACCGTACCGAGGTGTATATCGGAAAGAACGAGAATATCGACCGGGCGCCTTTCCATACTTTAAGCACCACAAAAGAGCACGCACAAGGTCAACTAATCGTAAACCAATTGTGATGTTTGTTTGATGCCATACCCGTCGATTTTCAGAATTATCCCGATATTGCTACCTTAAACGTTGCTCCCATTCACTTTTCGTTCATTAGATTCGTTAATATGAAACTTCACGCCCTATCCCTCCTATTCGCTATACCGACAACTCTGCTGAATTTCCATATAAGCTTCGGGCAATTGCTGCCTCCAGAACGGCACTATTCGGCCGACGGCCGGATCCTGTATGGCGGTGGGAGCCCAGACCCAGGCTGGTACGAACTGGACAGTGTAAGACAGGTGAACCTGCAATTTCCGCAGACCAATTATTGGAGCCTGTTGCAGGCCAACTACACCAGTGAAACACTCATTCCGGCCACCTTAACGGTGGGAAACATGACCCTAGACAGCGTGGGTGTGCGCTTTCGGGGAAACACATCCTATACGAGCATTCCCAATTCGCAGAAAAAATCCTTCGCCATCGAAACCGACTTTGTGCGGGCTGGGCAAGAACTCATGGGCTACAAAAACCTCAAATTCAACAACGCCCACAGCGATGCCAGTTTTATGCGCGAGGTACTCTATAACCGACTCGCCATGCGTCACATACCCATAGCCAAGTCCAGTTACATCCGATTGTCGCTCAACGGACAGGACTGGGGTTTGTACCCAAATATACAAGCGGTCGATAAAACCTTCCTCGATGAATGGTTTTTGAGCAACGACGGCCCGCTTATCAGGGCAACACGACAAACCACCGGCATGCCGGGTGGGGGATGGGGCGACGGTACAGCGGGCATGAACTTCCTAGGGGTCGACACCAACCTCTACAAAAACTACTATTATCTGAAATCGAGCGATTTGGCCCATCCATGGACCTATCTGATGCGGGCCTGTTCCGTGCTGTCGCAAACCAGTCTGAGCACCATCGATACGGCGCAAGCCTACCTCGACATCGATAGAATCCTCTGGTTTTTGGCCATGGAGAACATCTTCACCGACGACGATAGCTATGTCTACAAAGGCAAAATGGACTACATTGTCTATTACGAACCGGAAACCGGACTCACCATTCCTTTGGAATACGATGGTAATTCCACATTCACCACCAATAACGCAACGTCGAGTAGTTGGGGACCCTTCAAAAATGTGACCAATGCCAACTACCCCCTGTTGAATAAACTGCTGAACATCCCGCAGTGGCGGCAGCGCTATTTGGCGCACTATCGAACACTGCTGCAGGAGGTTTTTAACCCCAGCATCACCAACCCCCTTATAGACCGCCTCGACACCCTAATAGCCGCACACGTAGCATCAGATCCCAAGAAATTATACACAACCAGTCAGTACACCTCAGGGGTGCCCACGCTCAAGACTTTTGTACAAAATCGGCGCAATTACCTGTTGGCCAACAGCGAAGTCGCACAGATCGCGCCCAAAATCGACTCTGCTCATCATTTAAACAGCGCACTTCAAGTCCTTACCGCCCCCATTCCGGGGGAAATTTCGTGGGTGCGGGCGTTTGTGGCCCAGGGGGGGACACCCATTCAGGAGGTGCGCCTTCACTTTAGTGATCGGGTGGTGGGTGGATTTACTTCGGTTCAGATGTTCGATGATGGACAGCACCAAGACCTGGCCGCTGGCGATGGAGTATTTGGGGCGCAGCTGCCCGCCTTCACGCCCTTTAGCTTGATTCGCTATTATATCGAAGCCATCGGAGCCAACAGCGCCCAAAGTCGATCGTACCTCCCCACCGGTGCCGAGCATGATGTTTTTGTTTTTCGCATCGAGGGCCAACCCTTAGGTGGAGGCGTCGTGATCAATGAATTTGTGTCCAGCAATCAATCGGGGGCGCAGGATGAAAGCGGCGGATTCGCCGATTGGGTTGAGTTGCACAACACTTCGGCGCAAGCCATTTCATTGGCGGGATGGTATTTGTCGGATGATCAGTCTAATCCGCTTCGTTGGCGCATCCCTGCCGGCATTTCCATCCCTGCCGGAGGCTACCTCATCATTTGGACTGATGCCGATTCGTTGGACGGTCCGCTACACACCAATTTCAGACTTTCCGCAGCGGGTGAGGATGTGGTGCTGAGCGACAGCAGCGGACAATTGGTGGATTTGGTGAATTTCCCCTTGCAAATTACCGATACGGCCTACGCACGAATTCCGAATGGAACAGGGCCGTTCGTTTATCGCGTTCCGACTTTCGCGGCCAACAACCAAGGGAATCCGAATGCGGTGCGTTCATTGACGCCCCTGCAGCTGCTGTTATATCCCAATCCCGCGCGCGACTGGCTTCGGGTGGTTCTTTTGGCCGATGGCAGCGCCTCCGCTGTGCCGAACCCGATCACATCAGGCGTTGAATCAGAAGCCTCTTTGCGCATCCTAGATCTGCAGGGCCGAGAATTAGCAGCAAACGTGAACGCAACCGGGGAAACTGAATGGAAGGTGGAACTGCAAACGATCCCCTCCGGGCTCTACATTTTGGAAGCCAAATTCGGCGGGCGGACTCAATTCGTCCGATTTGTCTGCACCCACTAAGGGGTTATTGGTCTGCTAGGGCGTCGTTTCTAAAGATTCATCAAACGGAAACCCAACCAAAAACCCAGGATTCCGACAGCCACGCTGATCAGCATATAATACAATGCTTGGCTATGTTGCCCCGACTGGAGCATAACGAATGCCTCCCTACTGAAAGCTGAAAAAGTGGTAAGGCCTCCACAAAATCCGATCATACCGAAGGCGTATGCAGGAGGCATGGTGGTTGTGTCGACCTGACCGCCGCGTAGGCTCCATGCCCAAATAAGGCCAGCGATCAGACTGCCCACTATATTCACGCTTAAGGTGCCCCAGGGCAAACGATCGCCCCAATAATGGGATAGGAGCTGACCCACGCCATAGCGTGCCACACTCCCCACTGCGCCCCCAACAGCCACCCACAACCAACCCGGCATTATGCTTAATTTTTTGGATTTGGCTGAGAATTAGTTCCGCCTGAATTGTTGCCATTCGGCGTATTTCCAGTGGATTTCTGTCCACCACTGCTGGTGTTCACACCCTGAGAACGCCCATTGATGGATCCTTGTGGCCTTGTCGTGTTCCGATCTCCCTGAGGATGACTGACGGGCATTGAACTGTCAGATTCCTTACCCATCATAAACCGAAAGGCCTCTGGCAGACGCTTGGCCCAATCGACCTCGTTATGGCGGTGACCCGCTGCAACTACGCTGCGGTACTGCTTGGGGGTGTATCCAGCCGCCATAAAAATTGAATCGGCCTGGGACTGCGAAGGCAAATACATGGCATCCAGTTCCTGATCGCCTGTGTCCATATACAACTTCCTTCGGGCGGGCTCGGGTACTGATTTTCTAAGGTACTCCAGCAACAACAAGGCTTGGCTGGTTTTGGCGTCGAAACCAACCGGCCAATGGGTGCTGAGGCAAGCAGCCGCCTCAAAAACCTCCGGATACTCCATCCATCCATAGAGTGAAATCAACCCACCCATACTACTGCCCATCAGATAGTTATGACCTGCTTCTTTATCGGTTACATATTTCGTGCGCACATATGGGAGCAACTCGGTAACGAGGAATTTGAGATAGGCATCTGACTCCACCATGCCGTCGGGAAACAAAGGTTCACCATCGGGGCGACGCATCGACAAAATCCCTGTCCGAATTGAACCATCAAGGTTTTCTATGGGCTTTTGCGGGGTATACTCCACATGACGAAATCCGGGTCGGTTCCACACCCCCACCACCAAGATGGGGCGCACATGGCCTTGTGCAATGAGGTCGGAAAGAACCTCATCGACCCGCCATTCGGTGCCATTCCAGGTGCCAGAAGCGTCGAACAACATTTGGCCATCGTGCATAATGAGCACATCATGAGGGGTCTTGCCATCATAAGTCGGAGGGAGCCAAACATCCACGGGCCTTGCGGGCACCCAGGTAGAAGGCACATCGGTATGCCGTACCACCCGGCCAACAGAGGGCACCGGCACATCTTGGGCACACACGGGCAGGGATAACGGAAGGCATAGGAGAAGGCATAACCGAAGGTATGAGCGAAGGCATAACCGAAGGTATGAGCGAAGGCATAACCGAAGGTATG
>SXGT01685172.1_pt1 | contig 22949 bp, 18 predicted proteins | sample 3176221 | NCBI WGS metagenome assembly SXGT01 (sample SAMN11356862, study PRJNA531348) | freshwater metagenome | isolation source: freshwater sample F1-120 | place: China: Fuxian Lake, Yuxi | collected 2017-12-25
GCTTCCGTTGCGCGCTCATGCGGCCTGCGCCAGGGGCCGTCGAGGCGGGGATTCGGCCTCACGCGCTCGTGGTGCTGCCGCCCGAGGCCGCGGGTGCGTGCGGGACGGCCGAGGTCGAGCTCATCGAGCCGCTCGGGCCCGAGACGTTCGTGCACGTGCGCATCGCCGGACGTGCCGTGGTCGCGCGTGCGGATGCGGACCGCTCACCGCGTGCCGGAGATCGCGTGGGTCTCGCAGTCGAGCCCGCCGACGTGCACCTCTTCGATGCCGACGGTCGCGCCCTATGAAGGCGCGATGGCTCCTTCTGTGCCTCGTCGCGGTCGCGTGCGCGGAGCGTCGCCCCGCAGGCACGGCCGGGTGGGCCGCGCAGGTCCCGTCCAATGCGGTGCGCTACGTGGCACAGGCCGCACCGTTGCCCACGGCTCAGGCGCAGCCTGTGCCCGCGCCCGTGGCCCCGCCCGCCGAGCCGGTCGCGCGACCGTTCGTCTCCGCCATCACTGAGCCCACGACCATCACGCTCTGGCACGCCTACCGCGCCACCGAGGCCGACGCGTTGCGCCAGGTCGTCGAGCGCTTTCATGCGCTGGGCACCAAGCTCACAGTCCAGCTGCGCGCGGTGCCCTTCGACGCCATGAACGACAAGATGAAGGTCGTCGTCCCCGAGGGAAAGGGCCCCGACCTCGTGGTCTTCGCGCACGATCTCGTCGGCGCCTGGGCCGAGATGGGCATCATCGAGCCGCTCTCCTCGCTTACGACCGAGGAGGACACGGCCGGCTTCCTGCCGGAGACCGTCCAGCCGCTCGTCTACAAGAGCGCCCTCTACGGACTGCCGCTCGCGTTCAAGTGCGTGGCCCTCTACTACGACACGGCGCGCATCCCGACGCCGCCGCGCACGTGGGACGAGCTGGTCGCGCTGGCCAAGCAGCACACGAGCGTCACCGACGCGCGCTTCGGCCTGGTCGGAGAGGTCGGCAACCTCTACTTCCACGCGCCGTGGCTGCTGGGACTCGGCGGCGAGGTGCTCGGACCCGACGACGAGGTCCGCATAGACTCGCCCGCGGCGGTCGAGGCGCTGCTCAAGGTGCGGTCGCTCGTCAAGGAGCATCGGGTCGTCCCGCCGGCCGTCACGACCGCCATGGTGTCGGGCTACTTCAACGACAAGAAGGCCGCCATGGCGCTCAACGGCCCATGGATGCGCGGCGAGATCGACCCAGGCGTGCGCTATGGCGTCGCGCCGCTGCCGGAGCTCGCTCCGGGGAAGCCGGCGCGGCCATTTTTGGGCGTCGAGGCGCTCATGCTCAACCACCACACCACGAAGAAGGCCGCTGCACTCGAGGTCATGCGGTACCTCGTGCGGGACGAGAGCGCGCAGCTGCGTTTTGAGGTGGCCAAGCAGACCGTCGCCAATCGCCGCGTCTGGCAGGCCGCGGAGAAGAGCGGCGCGCTGGACCCCACGATGGCCGCGTTTCGCGCGCAGGCGGCGGTGTCCGTGCCGATGTCATCGAGCCCCCGCATGCAGCAGATGTGGACCCCCTACAACGACGCCATCCATAGCGTGCTCTCCGGTGACGCCGAGCCTGCCGCGGCGCTGAAGGAGGCTCAAGCGACCGCGGTGGCCTCCGCCAAGGCCGCGGGCGGCGGAGCGCGGCCGTGAGTGGCGAAGGGGGCGGGCCTCGCGAGCGCCCCGTGCCGTCGCGTGGTGTGCTCTTCGCTGCCGCCGCTTTGCTCTTGGCGGGGCTCGGCTTCGCGAGCTTTCGGCTGGTCCAGCGTCATGCCGAGGGCCTCGACGAGGACCGGAGCGTCTACGCGGCGCTCGCCACCGCCCGCGCAGCGGCTCGGCTGACCGAGGCAGGGCAGGGCACCGTCACGCCGCACCTGGTGGCGTATGGCAATGCGGTTGGTATGGAGGCTCCGACCGTACGTCGCCTGCTGGTGCTGGAGCAGGGCAGGGCGGACGCGTTCGGCGTCCGGCGTGGGGCCCAGGTCCTTTGGTCGATGCACGGAGCCACCGGCGACGTCACGGCGGTCGATTTTGCGGTCGCGGATCGCATGAACGCCGTCGGCGCCGCCTTCGACCCCAAGCGTCGGGTCGAGCCCCTGCGGCTGGACCTCCTGGTCGAGCTGACGACCATGCCCGGGGGCGGCCGCACGCTCGCCGCCTACGCGCCCGTGGTCGCCGCCGACGGCAGCATGCGCGGCTTGGCTGCGGCACTCGTCGATACGACACCGAGCCCGGCCTTCCCCCTCACTGCGCTCCTCCCCACGGCCGTGGGGCTGCTGGTGCTGGCGCTCGGAGCGACCCTGCGCCGGCTCCGCGCGGGTGGCGTCGTGGTCGCGGCGGCGGCGGCCTTCATTCTGACCGGTGCCCTTGCGCTGCCAGTGACGATACAGGGCCTCGAACGCGCCTATGTCGCTGGACTCGCCGACGACTGGCTCACGGTCCAAGCTCACGCCGATGCGCACGCGCCGGTCGCGCTCGCCGCACCCGTGGCCGACCGCGAGCCATGGACCCTGGACGGCGCCCTGCGACTCGAGCGCGAGCCCTCCGACGACGCGCCGAGCGCACTTCTGACCGGCGCCTCGCGCGTTGGCCGCGGTGCGGCCTCGGTGGCTCTACACCCCGATCTCGCCGCGGAGATTGACTCCGGTCACCGGCTCCCTCTCACCGGCCTCGTCGCCTTCGGCGCGCTGCTGCTCCTGCTCCTGTCGTTCCCGTTGGCGCGTCTTGCGACCGCCCTCCGCCGCGAGCCCGGCACCTACGCCTACCTCGCCCCGGCGTTCGTGGGCATGCTCGTGCTCGTCATCGCGCCGTTTGCCACGGGCGTCGGCCTCGCCTTCTACCGCTATCATCTCGAGGGCAACGCGTACGAGTTCGTGGGACTCGGCAACTTCGCCGAGATCCTCGCCCCCGATCCGGCGGCCGACACGCACTTCTGGCGCACCCTCGCCGTCACGCTCCTCTGGACGGCGACGAACGTCGTGCTCCACGTGAGCCTCGGCCTGGCGCTCGCGCTCGTGCTCAACCGGCCCGTCCTGCGCGGCCGCGGCCTCTACCGCGTGCTCCTCATCCTCCCGTGGGCGGTCCCGAGCTACATCACGGCCCTCATCTGGCGCGCGATGTTCCTCGGCAACGATGGCCCCATCAACACGCTGCTCGGCCTCGCGGGCGTGGGCCCCGTCAGCTTCTTCGATGACCGCTTCCTCACGAACTTCATCCCCAACCTCGTGACCAACACCTGGCTGGGCTTCCCCTTCATGATGGTGGTCTGCCTCGGCGCACTCCAGTCCATCCCCAAGGAGCTCTACGAGGCCGCCGCGCTCGATGGCGCCTCGCCCTGGCAGCGTTTTCGCCACGTGACGCTCCCACTGCTGCAGCCCGCGCTGCTGCCGGCGGTCATCCTGGGCACGATCTGGACGTTCAACCTGTTCAACGTCATCTACCTCGTGAGCATGGGCTCGGGCGACACCGACATCCTGGTCGTGGCCGCCTACCGCGCGTTTCGCGAGCAGCATCGCTACGGCTTTGCGGCCGCCTACTCGGTGCTCATCTTCGGCCTGCTGTTCGCCTACACCACGGTCTCCAACCGCATCTCGAAGGCCGCCGAAGGCGCGATGGGGTAGGAGCGTGTTGCGCCTCTCCCGTCACTCAGCTAGAAGCCCTAGGCCACTGGGTTTCTGCGCCCGCAAGGGCACGCTGTCGCGGAGGTCAGGCACGTCATGAAGCGATTCCGGTACGGACGAAAGCTCGACGACTTCCTCGTCGGTGACACCTACGACCACCCGTGGGAGGTCACCGTCGATGGCGGCATGGTCGCGCTGTGGCAGGCGAGCTTCTTCGACGCCAACGCGCTGTGCACGAGCGACGACTACGCGCGCTCTTTGGGCTACGCGGGTCGCGTCGTCCCGCACGCGCTCGTGCTCAACCTCGGGCTGTCGTTCTCGGTCCACGACGTGAGCCAGCAGGCCATCGCGCACCTCGCCTATCTGGACGTGCGCTTTCCGCGGCCGCTCTATCACGGGGACACGTTCTCGGCCTTCTCCGAGGTGCTGGGCGTCAAGGCCGCCTCCTCGGGCGATCGCGGGACGGTGCATGTGCGCACCATCGGGGTCAACCAGCATGGCGAGGCCGTGCTCTCGTTCGAGCGCAAGGCCCTCATTCGCGCGGGGCACCTCACGGAGCGGCCTGCGACGCCCGTGCGGACCGTCACCGACCTCGAGCGCGAGCGCTTCTCGGACCTGGCGCACGCGCCCTCGCTCGCGATGGCCCGCGCCGACACGGGCACGCGGCTGTCGCAGCCGTTCTTTTTCGAGGACTTCACCGTCGGGGACATCCTGTGCCACGACGCCGGCCGCACGGTGGGCGAGAGCGAGCACATGATGCTCTCGTGTCTCGTCCGCAACTCGCACCCGCTGCATTGGGACGCCGTCTACTGCACAGAGGCCTCCTTCACGAAGGAGCGCGTGGTCTATGGCGGACTCGTGCTGTCGTGGGTGCTCGCGGCGGCCTCGTGGGACACCTCGGGCCACGCGCTCTGGGAGCTCGGGCTCGACGACGGCGCCCACCCCGCGCCCACGCTCGCAGGCGACACGCTGTACGCGGCCTCTCAGGTCGTCAAGGCGCGCGTCACCGGGCCGCACACCGGCGAGGTCCGCTTTCGGGTCATCGGGGTCAAGAACGTGCACCCGGCCGACCTGCTCACCTCGGGGCGCGTCGACGCCAAGACGTTGTTTACGCCCGAGCGGGACAAGAAGGACGCCGCGACCAAGGTGCCCGAGAAGGTCGTCGAGATTACGCGCGACGTGATGCTCCGTCGCCGCACGGGAGGTGCCGCATGACTTCACTGTGGATTGCCGCAGTGCTCTTGACCGCGCCGCCCGCAAAGGGTGGCGCAGACGCCGTCTCGGTGTGTGAGAAGGTGACCAAGCTCACGCTGGCCCAGTGGCCCAAGAGCCGCAAAGGGACCAAGGAGCAGGACGAGGCCTTCGAGCGCGCCAAGAAGGACGTCCAGTCGCGCTGTGAGGAGGACTGCCGGCAGCGCGGGCCCGCGTTCATTCGGTGCCTCGGGCAGGCCAAGACGCCGGACGCCTTCTCGAAGTGCTACCAGCTCGTCAAGGCGCCCGAAAAATGATCCGCGACCTCATCCGTCGAGCGGCCAACGTCGGCATTGGAGTCGCGCGAACGGCCGTCAACGCTGCGCGCGACCGCCTCGGTCGGCCCAAGGACGAGCCCTGGACGGCGCACGAGCCGACACGCCACGCCGCCGCGGAGGTCCCTGCCGACGCGCACCCCGTGGCGACCATCGAGCCGCGGCCGCTGCTGGTGGAGCTCGAGAGCGCGACGCCACCGGTGCTGCTCGACTGTCGCGAGTCCCACGAGTGGGACGCAGGCTACATCGACGGCGCGACGCACATCCCGATGAACGAGCTGCCGGAGCGCGTCGGGAGCCTCGATCCCAGCCGTCGCACGATCGTCTATTGCCTGCACGGCATCCGCAGCGCCAACGTCGCGATGTGGCTGAAGCTCGAGAAGAACTTCGTCGACGTCGCATCGCTCGATGGCGGCATCGTGTCCTGGTATCAGGACAACGAGCAGCAGCGCATCCGCGTCGTGCGCAACGAGCAACACTGAGAGCGGCTACTCGCTCTCCATCGCCGCGCCCATCCGGGCACCAAGCGCTTCGTAGTACTTGTGGAACACGGCGTTGATGAGGTCGTCCCGCGCCGCCTCACCGAGATCGACGAAATGCACGGCCAGGTCCACGTGCCCGCCCTCGAGCGGCTCGGCGCGCACGACGTCGGCCACGCCCGTGACGACTGCGCCGACGGGGGAGGGCAGGGCGATCGCGAGGGCGACCTGGCTATTGCGGTCGATGGGCCCGTCCCAGATGAACTTGGCGCCGGAGCCGGAGAGGTCCACGGTCTGGAGCGGCCGCTCGCCGACGCGCTGCGCGAGTCCGGCCGAGACGGTCGCCGGGACTGCGCCGTCGCGGAGCTGTGCCGCCGAGATGCGCAACTGAAGCTCGGCCCTCAGGAACTCCCGTCGCTCACCTTCGGTGACCGGGCCTGTCGGCTCGAGCAGGAGCTTGCGACCGTCGATGAGCTCGGCCACGACCGTCCGAACGCGCAGCACGCGCTCGCCGCCGCCGTAGAGGAGCGTGACGGTCTGACCGCGCTCGGCCGGTGCGCTCGTCTTGCCGCCGGGCTCGCCGTCCAGATCGAAATTCACCACGACGCCGCGCCGCTTGGCGACCAGCACGCGACCAGCGATGACCTTGACGTTGCCGTCGTGCACCACGACCGCCGTGACCATCTGGTCGTCGGAGGGCAGGGGGGCGAGGTGGGACTCGTCTGAGTTCATGCGCGTCTCCTTCCGTCAGCTCGCGATGTCTTTGCGGAAGCGCCGGATGGCCTCCTTGATGTGCTCGACCTCTTCGGAGTTCCCGTTGAGCATCTCGACCGCGTTCGAGTAGTTGTCCTCGGGATCCACGCCATCTTTGACGTCATCGAGCGCGAACCGCACCGTCTCGCAGTTGCTCTTGAACGCCGAAATGCGGTCGTTGATGTCGTCGATCAGGCGATTGATGGCCGAGGAGAAGTCCGGTCCGGGCCCCGACTTCGCCGGGGGTGGCGCCGCGGCGGCAGCGCGCTTGGCCGCTTCGACGTCCGCCTTGGCCTTCTCCACGTCCGCCTCGAGGCGGCTCGTCTTGCGCTTGGCCGCGTCCAGCTCAATCCGGAGCGCATCGGCCTCGTCGGAGCCTGCGCCGGCCGTTGCTGCCGCGCGCTCGAGCTCTCTGACCTGGCCCTGCAGACGGTCCCGCTCCGAGGCCGCGTCGTCGGCCTTGCGTCGCGCCGCCTTGGCGTCGTCCTTGGCCTGCGACAGCTCCGCCTCGGCGCGCTCTGCCCGCTCGCTCGCGAACTTGAGCGCGCGTTCCTGCTCGGCGGACACGGCCGAGGCGGCGGGTGCGGCCGCACCCGACGTCTTGAGCGCCTCGTTCTCCTTCATGAGCGTGTTGACGCGCTTGACCTGGGTCTTGTTGGCCGCCAGCAGGTCCTCGTGCTCTTCCCGCAGGCGCTTGAGATCCTCACGCAACCGATCGGCCTCCACCGAGGCGCTCGAGAGCGTGCGCGCCTTCTCCTCGGCGGCTGCGATCTTGGCCTCCGCCGCGCGCTTTTCGGCAGTCGCGGCCTCCAGGTCGGCTCGAACGCGCCCCAGCTCCGATGCCGCGCGGGCCGCCTCAGCCTGAGCCGTGGCCGCCTCTGATCGCGCCGAAGACAGGTCTGACTTGGCCGACTGCAGCTCGCGCTCGAGCCCTGCGACCCGCCCGGCCTGCTCCGCAAGCGTCTTGCGCTCGGTGTTGGCCTCGGCCAGCTTTCGCTCGACGTCCGAGAGCTTGGCCGTGAGGTCCGACCGGATGGCGTTTGCCTCCGAGCGCGCCCGCTCTGCCGCGCCTCGGGCCTCCTCGGCTTCACGCTGCGCCGACGCGAGCCCGTCCTCGGCCTTCTGTGCGCGCTGCTCCACGCGAGCCACGCGATCGTTGGCGTCCTTGGACTTCTGCTCCTCGCGACCGAGCTTCTGCTGGAGCGCCGCGCGCTCCTCCTCGACTGTGCGAAGCTGCGTGCGGACCGACTCGTGCTGCGTGTGCGACACGGTCCCGTCGAGTATCTGCTCCAGCTCCGAGACCTTCTGGTTGAGCGTGTCGGCGCGCACCTGGAGCTGCTCGCGCTCGCGCTGGAGGTTCTTCTTGTCCTGCTCGAGCTTCTCGGCGCGGTCATCGGCGGCCCGCTTGGCCTCGCGCAGCTTCTCGCGCAGGTCGTTGGCCTCGGCCAGCAGCTTCTGATGGTCGTCCTTGAGCGCGTCACGCTCGTACTGCGCCTTGTTGCGCTCGCTCTCGAGCACGCGCACCGACTGCTCGTCCGGGGCCTCCGACAACAGCTCCTTGAGGTCTTTGACCTCGCGGTTGAGGTCGCTTATCTGTCCTTGCTTGCGCTCAGCGTCACGCTCCGCGTTCTGCTTGGCGACCTGAGCGGCGTCGCGCTCGCCCGTCAGCGCGGTGAGCTCCGCGCGCACGCTCGCGAGCTGGGCCTCGAGCGCCTTGACCTCCGTGCGGTCGCGCGCCTGCTCTTGAGCGCGCTCCAAGTCGCGCGAGGCGGCGTCGCTCTTGTCTGCAAGCTCCTTGGCCCGCTCCTCGGCGCGTCGGGCCCGCTCCTGCGCCTGCTCGAGATCCGCCTCGGTCGGGCGACGCTCGAGCTCATCGATGCGATTCTCGACGCGCGCGTACCGCTCCTCGGCTTCATCACGGTCGTGGCGCGCCTGCGCGGCCTCCGTCTCCAGCTCCGCGACACGCGTTCGGGAGTCCTCGGTGCGACTCCGGGCCTGCTCGAGCTCATGGCCGAGCCTCTCGACCTCCTCTTGCAGCAGGACGAGCCGCTGATTCTCGCTCGCCTCTTGCTGACCCTTCAGAGCATCCAGCTGGCGGCGCAGCTCCCCGCGCTCGGCCTCGCGGTCCTCGTCGAGCTCCCGCAGCTTGTCGCGCTCGGCGCGGGCAGCCCGCAGCTCCTCGAGCTCCCGCTCGTTCGGCAGACCCTTCTGCATCTGGAGGATCTGCGCCTCGAAGCTCTTCATCCGCTCGGTCGTGACGCGCACGGCCGCATCCCGCTCCTTGAGCTCGGCCTCGAGCGCCTCACACCGCGCCGCGATAGAGGCGACCTCCTCGGTCGAACCGGAACCGCGCTCATACTCCTCGAGGGTCGCCGCGAGCGCCTGGCGCTCGGTGTCTATCAGTAGCAGGCGATCGTCACGCTCGCGGAGCTGGTCGCGGATCTCCTTGATCTGACGATCTTTGTGCTCGAGCTGGCGGTTGAATTCCTCGAACTGCGCCGCCCCCGGTGCGGCCGCGAAGCTCGGCGCCTTGAACGGCATCTGGGTCGCGAAGAGCTCTGGCGCCACCTCGTCGGGGACGATGGGTGCTGGAGGCTGCGCGCGCGTGGTCGGCGGAGCCTCGACCGGCGCTCGCGGATCGAAGCCGGTCGTGTGCGTCGAGCGGCCCGCGCGGGGCTGCGCCTCGGCCTCCGGATCGGGAAGCTCGAAGTCATCGTCAAGGACCGGCGCCTCGTAGGCGGCTCCGGCGTCGGGAAAGTCGATCGGCTCGCCGGGAGCGGCCTGCGCCGCGCCCTCGTCCATGGGATAGGCGACGGAGGGCTCGTACTCGCCCAGGATGTCGCCCTCGGCCTCTTCCGCGTCGGGAAGGGCCTCGCCCCAGACGCCCGAGCCGAGAAGCGCGCGGTCGTCATCGTCCAGCTCGAAGCGGACAGGGAACGCGCCGCACTGAAAGACGTCGCCGTCGGCCAGCACGTGCGTGGCGATGCGCTCGGCGTTGAAGAAGGACCCGTTGCTGCTCTGCAGGTCTTCGACCTGATAGACGCCCTCGGAGTACACGATGCGGGCATGTCGCCTGGACACGGTATTGTTCGACGTCCGGACCTGGCAATCCTTATGCCGTCCAACGTAAACTTCCGGGTCATGTGGCCCGACGTAGGCGCTGAGCACCTCCTGGGCGTCGGAGGTGTAGGTCAACCTTGCCACGGATCCTCCCAAGCCGTTGCGCCGCGGGCGTCGTCCTCGCTCATGACCAGGCGATGGACCGACCCTCCGGATCGCGCGCGGTGACGTTAGAACAACCTGAAGTCCCGCGCAATGTTATGCCCCGTTTGGCCGGGTGGGGCGATAATCTAAGATCCGATAATAAACATTATGTCAACTCGGATCTAGATCCAAACCTGCGACGGGCTCGGGTGCGCCTAGCCCCAGCTCGCGCCGGACGCGGCTCAGATCGACGGACACGACGCCGCGACGAGGCGCCAGATCGGCGTGAATCGGCACGATGGTGTCCCAGGCAACGAACAGGTGGCGCTCTGCAGGTCCCAACCGAAGGCTGGCGATGCGGTAGCCGTCGAAGCGGACGCGCCGACCATGCCCGAGATCGGTCACCTCGGCGGTGACGGTAAAGAGCGTCGAGCGGCGCCGAGACCTAGGATCGATGAGCTCCGCGTGCACCTTGCCGCCGCGGTTCGTCAGCGTCGCCAGCAGGGGCACGCTTTCCAGGGTGAGCTCGGACGCCGGGGCGGAGCGCCCTGCCCTTGCGCCTACGGCCCACTCCGAAGACGCCGTACGCGTGATGAGCTCGGCTCCCACGGGAACGAAGCCACGCGTCGTCGCACGCCGGAGTGCGGCGCCCAGCCCGTGGGCTCGCTCGCGACGATGCAGCTCGAGCTCGCCGCGCGTGGCAGCAAAGTTGTGCGCCGCGTCTGATAGCAGTGGGCCGAGGTCGGACTCGGGACCACGCTCACCGTCGATGGCCGTGCGCTCGACGACCCGCTCGCGGTCGAAGCCGCGGAGTGGGTCCCGCGTCGTGACGAGGACCAGCCAGCGACCGTCCGGATGCGCGAGCCACGCCGCCTCGGCGACGGCCGGTGGCACCCCGCCTCGTGCAGGGGTACCGGACAGAACGAGAGCCACGAGGAGTACACGCATCGCGCCGCGAACGCTCGCACGTTCGAGGCCGGCGTGTCACGTCGTTCCGCGCGGGCCGCCGGCGTCGAGTCGTCCCGGCGAACGAAAGTGGGTAGAGTACCGCGCGTGACGACGCCCCTTCCCACGGTTCCTGAGCTCCACCGCATCCTCGCGCGCCTCGGCGAGCACTGCCGCACCACGCGTGGCGAGGCGCTCGCGCAACAGGCCACGCTCGGGGACACGCCCGATGCCGTGCGCGCGATGCTCACGCTGACCACCGAGATGCGTGCGCTGCTAGACACCGGCGACGCCGTCCCATTTGGCGGCATCACCGACCTCGAGCCCATGCTGGCGCGCGTCGAGCGGTTGGCCATCCTCGAGGCCCCGGAGCTCATCGCCGTGGCCGACGCTCTACGCGGCCTATGGCTGCTGCGCCGCTTTCTGATTGCGCCCGAGCGCGCCGTGCGCGTGCCGCATCTCGCGGCGCTGGCGCTCGTGCTGCCGGAGCTGGCCAGCCTGGCCGACGATCTCTACGAGACGTTCGACGCCGACGGCAACATCAAGGACGACGCGACCCCCGAGCTCCTGTCGCTGCGCTCCCGTCGGCGGTCGCTCCACGAGCGCGTTCGGCGCCGCATCCACGAGCTCGTCGGCGATCCCGTCGTGCAGGGCCACCTCCAGGACGACTACTACACCGTGCGCGAGGACCGCTACGTGCTCCCCGTCCGCGCGGGCGAGAAGCACGACGTCGCCGGCATCATCCACGCGAGCAGCCAGACCGGGAAGACGCTGTTCGTCGAACCCGCGGAGCTCGTACCGCTCAACAACGAGCTCAAGCTCTGCGAGCACGCCGTTCGCGAGGAGGAGCGTCGGGTCCTGGCGCAGCGCACCGGCTGGGTGCTCGACGAGCTCGCGCCGCTCCGGGAAGGGCTCCAGCGCGGGGCGGAGCTGGACCTCGCCCACGCACGGGGCAGGCTCTCGGAGGAAATGCGTGCGGCGCCGCCGACGCTCACCCCCCATCGAGTGCGACTGCTCGCGGTACGCAACCCGGTGCTGGTGCTGCGCGGCGTCGGCGTCGTCCCAAACGACGTCGTGCTCGGCGGCGACGGCCCGCGCCTGCTCGTCCTCACTGGACCCAACGCGGGAGGCAAGACGGTCACGCTGTCCACGCTCGGTCTCTGTGCCCTGATGGCGCGGCTCGGGCTCCACCTTCCGGCCAGCCCCGACTCCGAGCTGCCAGTCTTCGGCGCCGTCCACACGGTGCTCGGCGATCAGCAGGACCTCGTCCGAGACCTGTCGACGTTCTCGGGCCACCTCGCGCGCCTCGCCGAGGTGCTCGCCGCGCTCGAGGTGCCCGACCCGCTCGGGCGCCCCACGCTTGTGCTGCTGGACGAGGCGGTGGTCGGAACCGAGCCCACGCAAGGCGCGGCACTCGCCGTGGCGGTGGTCGAAGCCATCGTCGATCGTGGCGCGCTCGGCATCGTGACCACGCACTACGAGCGCCTCAAGACGCTCTCGTTCGAGGATCCGCGCTTCCAGAACGCGGCCGTCGGGCTCGATCCGCGCACGCACGCGCCGACTTACAAGCTCATCGCCGGCCGCGCGGGCGCCTCGTCGCCGCTCGAGCTGGCCGCCCGCATGGGATTTCTGCCCTCGGTCATCGTGCGCGCCGAGACCCTCGTGAGCGAGGGCCTGCGCAGCGTGGACCGTGTGCTGGACCGGCTCGAGGCCGAGCGGGCCGCGGCGGAGCTGGCACGCACCGACGTCGAGCGCCTGCGCCACGAGGTCCAGCGCGAGCTCGAGCGCCTCACCCGCGAGCGACAGGAGCTCGAGCGGTCGGCCGAGAGGCACCTTCAGGACGTTCGCGCCGAGGCCAAGAAGAAGATCGACGATGCCGTACGCGAGCTCGATCGGATCCAGAAGGAGGCTGAGCGCGACCGCGCGATCGACTCGCTCGATCGCCGACGCCGTGAGGTGCGCGGCGTCGAGGAGCAGCTCAAGTCGCTCATCGAGCGCACGGTGCCCAAGTCTGCCGGCGCGCTCGAGGCGCTCGCTCCGGGGCAGGCCGTGTTCGTCTCCACCGTCCGCAAGAACGGCACGCTGGTCGAGGTCCGGGGGACGCAGGCGCTCGTCATGGTCGGCCCGATGCGCCTGACCGTGCCCCGCGAGTCGCTTGGACCGGCGCGCGCCGAGAGCGCGACGGCCGCGCCCAAGCGGGTCGGAGCCCCCCTGCCCTTCGCGAGCGGCGGCTCCGAGACGGAGGGCCTGATTCCGCCGCGCAATCCTGGAAACACGTGTGATGTCCGAGGGATGCTGTTCGCGGACGCGGCGTCCGAGATGGATCGCTTCCTGGACGCCTCCATGCTCTCCGATCGCGACGTGGTGTTCGTGCTCCACGGCCACGGCACCAACAAGCTCAAGACGGGCCTGCGCGACCGCCTGCGCACCTCCCGGTACGTCGCGCGACACGCACCGGCAGACGCCGATCACGGCGGCGATGGAGTCACGGTCGTATGGATGAAGTGACGCACCGGCTGCGGCGCCCTGCCCTGTTGCTGCTCACGGGTGCGCTGCTCGGCTGTCCCGAGAGCGATCCGGTCGTGCCGCCTCCGGACGTGCCGTTCGCCGGCGAGGCCGTCGTTCCCAAGGACACTGCGGATGCGGCCGTGCCGGACGTGCCTCAGGATACGTTCGTCATCCCCGAGGTCACGTGCCAGAAGGCGCCGGTGGCGACCGAGGCCTTCCCCTCTGCTGAGTTGGGCGTGCGCATCGTGGAGCCCTCGGGCCGGCCGCGCTTTCTGGTCGCCGGCAGTGGCGTGGTCCTGGGCGGGCGCGTCTTCGGCAACGCCACGGCGCTGGGCTGGGTCAAGGGCGAGGCCGCCGCGGCGACGCCGACGCCCATCCCGCTCAAAGGCCTGTTGTGGCAGACCGGAGCCATTCCGCTGGACGTTGGCGACAACGTCTTGCGGGTCATCGCGAAGGACGCGGCGGGCAAGACGTCTGAAGATCGCGTGGTCATCACGGCCTACCCCACGGCGGTCAAGGACGTCGTGTTGCGCGCCGAGCCAGACACGCTGTTCGCCGCCGAAGCGGAGACCATCCGCGTGACGCTCGAGCTGCCCACCTCCGCCGTGGACGCGACCACCATCGAGCTCCAGTCGCTTGCGTCCGACGGCCAGGTCGAGGCCACGCTCGACAAGCTCCGCGACGACGGCGATCAGACCACCGCGAGCCGGTGCGACGCGATCGCCGGAGACCGCGTCTATTCGGCGTGCGTGCAGGTCAAGCGCGACGATCCCAAGGTCCCGTTTTGCCTTCGCGCCCGCATGACCGTGAAGGGCTACGGCCCCATCCTGTCGCCGGCGCGGTGCGTGCCGGTCGTCAAGCGCGTGCGCACCGCCGAGTGCAAGGCGTTCCAGGCCGCGCTCAACGACGCACGCACAGCCTACGAGGAGGCCGCCGATCACCCCGCGGGTCTCCTGGCCGCGCTGGCCTCGCTCAGCGCGTATGGCACCGCGGGCGCCTCGCCCGATCAGGGCGGGGTCTGGGTGAAGGACGACGCCACCGGCATGCTCGGCGCCGTCCCGCTCTCACGCGACCCGCTGGCGCGCGGAGGCACTCCGGCGACGCGTACGCAGACGGGCGCGCTCGGGGCCGAGACGACCGTGGGCAGCCGCCGTGCGCTGGTGCTGCGGCTCAAGGACGGAGCCGATGAAGCCGACATCGCCGCCGCGGCGCTCAGCAAAGACCAATGTCCTCCGTATAACGTCACGTCCCGCCTCGGGCCCTCCGCCGACGTCGTCGAGTCGCTGCGCGCGCTCTCCGGCACGGGCGTGCTCGTCGCGACGGGCCATGGCGGCGTCTTCTTCGATCAGCTCAACGGCGAGCCGAGCTTCCGCCACGCAGGCGCCCAGGAGGCGCTGTTCCTGGCGGACGGCTTCAACTGCGAGTCGCTCCCCGACACGGCCAGCCCCTGCCAGAAGAACGCCGACTGCAAGGCTCCCGCGCGTTGCGTCCACGCCGGAGGCAAGCCCGTCCCGGGCCGGTGCCTCTCCGCCACGCAGGCCGATCTGGGGGCCCGCCGTCTCGCGCTCGCGCCCAACGGGCTCGCGCTGCTGCCGAGCTTCGTCGATCACTACGCCGAGGCGGGGCTGCCGAGCTCGCTCGTGAGCGTCGGGGCGTGCTCGAGCCTGTGGAACGGCAGCCTCGCGATGGCGTTCATGGGCCAGGGGGCTCGCGTCTACACCGGCTGGACCGGGCCCGTGGCCGACGCGGTCGCGACCGACGCGGGGACGCGCTTCGTCCAGGGCCTCGCCACCGACCTCAAAGCCGCAGGCGACGCGTTTTGCACGACCGAGGACCCGCTCCATCCGGGCTCGCGCGCGCTGCTGGCCGGGGCGCTGAACCTGTCGCTCGATGCGCCTGGGCTCCAGAATGGGGACTTCGAGCTGCCCAAGCTCGCGGGGTGGACCGCCGCGGGCGACGGCCGCCGCGAGTCGAGCTTCTGCGGCCAGCTCCCCACTGAAGGCGAAGGCCACGGTATGGCCGTCATCTCGACGGGGCTCGGCTTCACCGAGGCCTCCGGCAGTATCGAGCAGCGGTTCTGTGTCCCGAAGGGCGTCAACAGCCTCGTGTTCTTCTGGAAGTACTACTCGGCCGAGCTCGAGCTCTCGTGCGGCACGCTCGACTACCAGGACCGCTTCCGGGTGCTCGCTACGCCGGACGGCAAGGCGCCCGTCGAGCTGCTGAAGTGCACCGTGAGCGACGTGTGCCTCTATGACACGGCCGCGTGCTTGCCCAAGCCCTGCAAGCCGCCGTCCTCGTGCGGCTGCGGCAAGTGCTACGAGCCGTACTCCGCCGTGCCCGCGAGCACCTGCACCTTCGATGGGCAGCCCGTGATGGCGACCGGCTTCACGAAGAAGAGCATCAACGTGAGCGCCTACGCCGGACAGGGCCCGATCACGCTGCGCTTCGAGGTCACCGACGGCGGGCAAAAGACCAACGATACCGCTATCTTGCTCGACGCGATTGGGTTCGAATGAGGAGGCGCGCACCAAGATGAACGACGTCATCACCATTCACAGGCACATCATGACCGCACAGCGCGATCACCCCGAGGCGCGCGGCGATCTCTCGCTGCTGCTCAGCACGATGGCCACGGCCGCCAAGGTCATCAGTCAGAACGTGAACAAGGCCGGGCTGCTCCAACAGATGGTGCTCGGCAGCAGCGGCGTGACCAACGTGCAGGGCGAGGAGCAGAAGAAGCTCGACGCGCTTGCAAACGACGTCATTCGGGACGCGTTCGACCACTCGGGCGCCGTCGCGGGCTTCGCGAGCGAGGAGGAGGACGGCTACCACGTCGTGCCCGCCAACCTCGTGCGCGGACGGTACGTCATCCTGACCGACCCGCTCGACGGCTCGTCGAACATCGACGCCAATGTGTCCATCGGCACCATCGTCGCCATCTACAAGAAGGTCTCGACCGGACCCGAGGTGACCGGCGAGGACTTCCTCCAGCCGGGCCGCAAGCTCGTCGCGGCCGGTTACGCCGTCTACGGATCGAGCACGATGCTCGTCTACACGACCGGCAAGCGCGTCGATGGCTTCACGCTCGACCCGGGCATCGGCGAGTTCCTGCTCTCGCACCCCGACCTGCGCGCGCCCGAGCAGTGCAAGTGCTACTCGGTCAACGAGCGCAACTCGCGGCTCTGGGATGCCCCCACGCGCCGCTACGTGGCGCACGTCCGCGACTCCGACGATCCGCGCTACAAGGGCACCTCCGCGCGCTACATCGGCTCGCTCGTCGCGGACTTCCACCGCAACCTGCTCTATGGCGGTGTGTTCCTCTATCCGACCGATTCCAAGTCCCCCGAGGGCAAGCTGCGGCTCATGTACGAGGCCAACCCGCTCGCGTTCATCGCCGAGGCCGCAGGACAATCGGCGACCACGGGCCAGCAGCGGATCTTGGACGTCCAGCCCACAGCACTCCACCAGCGCGTGCCGCTCGTGATTGGCAACCGCGCCGAGGTCGAGCTCTACGAGCGCATGATTGCGGAGGGTTAGCCTTCGTCCGGGAAAGCCCTAGGCCGGAAGGCCTAGCTCGGCTATACTACGCCGCCGAAGAGGGACTAGGGATCACCTGTGGCCAAGCTCATCGTCTTCGGAGAGAACGCACCGCTCAAGGAAATTGAGCTCGGCGCGCTCACGACCGTTGGCCGACACCCGTCTCAGTCCGTGCAGCTGCTCGATCGGCTGGTCTCCAAAGAGCACGCTATCATCGAGATCAAGAACGGCGTCGTGTCGCTCAAGGACCTCGGCAGCCGGAATGGCACCTTCGTCAACAACCGGCCAGTCACCGAGACCCGCCTCGGCAACGGCGACAAGGTGCTCTTCGGCAGCACGCGCTGCGTGTTCTACGACGCCAGCATGGAGCTGGCCACGGGCAACCTCACGCGTGTCACCATCGCGCCCGAGATCGTGCAGAGCGCCATCGCCGCGCGCGTCGTCCACACCCAGAGCCGCGAGTTCTCGCCCGAGAGCCAGATTACGCAGGAGTCCGAGCTCCGCCGCGACTACGAGCGCCTGCGCATGGCCTATCGGCTCCAGCGCGAGATCGCGCTCGAGGTGGATCTCGAGCGGCTGCTGCAGAAGGTCATGGACAGCCTCTTCGAGTCGCTCAAGTGCGACCGCGGCGCCATCCTGCTCATCGACGCGGAGACCGCCGAGTTCGAGACCCGCTGCGTCAAGGTGCGCGACGAGCGCCGCAACGAGGACGGGCCGCAGGACATCAAGATCAGCCGCACGCTGCTCGATCAGGTCATCCGCGACAAGATGGCCCTGCTCTCGTCGGACGCCACCATCGACGATCGCCTCGCCGGCGCGCAGAGCATCATCTTGCAGGGCATCCGCTCGACGATGAGCGTGCCGCTCATGATTCACGAGGAGGTCCTCGGCATCATCCACCTGGACAGCCTCTTTGCGACCGGCATCTTTACCGATCGGGACCTCAACATCGTGCAGGGCCTTGCACATCAGGCGGCCATCGCCATCGAGAACTCGCGGCTGGTCAAGCAACGCGAGGCGGACGCAGCGCTGCGCGAGAAGTTCAGCCGGCTCCTGTCGCCGGTGCTGGTCGATGAGCTCGTCGCGGGAAAGATCAAGCTCGCACGCGGCGGTCAGAGCCGGCGCTGCACGGTGCTCTTCAGCGACCTGCGGGACTTTACGGCCATGAGTCAGCGCAAGGCGGCGTCCGAGGTCGTGGCCATGCTCAATGAGTACTTCGAGATCATGGTGGACATCGTCTTCGAATTCGAGGGCACCGTCGACAAGTTCATGGGCGATGGCCTCATGGCGGTCTGGGGCGCGCCCGTCGGTATCGAGGACGCGGCCATGAAGGCCGTCACCGCCGCGTTGCGGATGCGCCAGGCCCTCGCCGAGTGGAATGAGCAGCGCATCGCGGAGGGGCAGGAGCCCATGCGCATGGGCGTGGGCATCGACACCGGCGAGCTGGTCGCGGGCACCATGGGCAGCTCGAAGACCATGAACTACACCGTAATTGGCTCTCCCGTAAACCTCGCCAGTCGCCTCTGTGGCGTGGCCGCAGCCGATCAGGTGCTCGTCTCGAGCAACACGCTCAAGGAGCTCGACGAACGCGTGACCTACGACACGCTCGCGCCCATTGCGCTCAAGGGCATCGGCGAACGCGTTACTCCGTACAACGTGCTGTCGCTCTCGGGGAGCCTGGTCACGACGTTGCCGCGTTAGAGGCTCAAGACGACCCCGCAGAAGCGCCGCAGGTCGTCCAGGTGCGTCGCGACGATGGCTCTGAGCACCGCGAGGTCGATGTCCACATAGGCGTGAACTGCGACGTTGCGCAAGCCGACCATTGCACGCAGGCGTCCGGCGAGCTCGGAGTCGAGCACCCCGGCCTGCTCCAGGAGGGAGAAGGTCTCGCGCTGCGTGGCCGGGAGGCCGAGCCCCTGTTCGGCGACGACGTGGTTGGCCGCGTCGATGCACGCCTGCGTCGCGCGCTGAAGGTTGAGCACGACGACATCGGCGACCATGAAGTCCTCGAGTCGCGTCGGGTCGCCACCGACGACGTCACTCACGCGCCGTAAGCAGCGCTCGACCGTTCCGGCCTTGGCCAGCAGAATGTCACGATCGAGCATCGGACAGGCTCCACCGGACGAGCGCGGCCTCAATGGGCGCGCGGCTGAGCTTCAAGTCAGCATACGCCGTCAGGGTGCGAATGACGGCCTCGGCGCGGCGTCGCGGGTTGCTGTCGTGGAGCAGTCGCCCATGTCGCAGGATTTGCATCGCCAGCGTGGGTGGGCACGTGTCGAAGTCGACCAGGTCGACGGTGCGGCCGAGACGGTCGCTGAGCTCGAACGCGACCCGGTGCTGGCCGGCGCGGTCCTTGCGCGTTCGGAACAGGCCCGCGAGGTCCAGGTCGCTGTCGGGTCGTGCTGTGCCCTTGGCCTCGGAGCCGTGAACCCAGAGGGTGTCGAGCCCGAGGTCGGCATCGAGCGCCGCGAAGATGACGTCCAGCTGCGCGGGGGTGAGCATGACGCTTCAGCCTACCACGTGACCGAGGGTCCGGGCCATCAGGAGCGCGTCGGCGCCGTCGTGGGCATAGTAGCCGCGGCGGAGGCCGACCTGCGCAAAGCCGGCCCGGTGGTAGAGCGCCACGGCGGGCGCGTTGGTGGCGCGCACCTCGAGGTACATCGACGAGGCGCCGCGTGCGGCGGCAAGCGCGAGGACGTGCGCCAGGAGCGCGTGGCCAAGGCCCCTGCCCTGCCGCTCGGGGAGCACGGCGAGGTCGATGAGCTCGGCCTCATCGGCCAGGAAGCGCACGATGGCGAAGCCGCTCAGGTCCTCCGTCACGACGACCGACGCGTCCGCGTTGCCCAGCTCGCTCGCGAAGGCGGCCTCGCTCCAGGGGTCAACGAAGGCCCGGCGCGCGATGGCGACGATGGCCTCCAGATCGGCCGCAGTGGCCGCCCGAATCACGGGACGGGGCCGTCCTGACCGCGCGGCTGACCAGCTGCCTTGACAGTGTCTGCTTCGATGAAGATGCGCTTGACGTCTGGCACGGCGGCCTTCACGCGGGTCTCGATGGCGTCAATGGTGCGCTCGAGGTCGGTTACCGTCATCGTTCCGCGGAACTTCACGCCCAGGTTCAGCAAGATGAACGAGCCGCCCATGTGCAGCGTGCGCAGCTCGACGATGTCCTCGACGCCCTCGACCGTTCGAATCTGCTGGGCGATCTGGGCCTCCACGCGGCGGCTCGCGCTCTGCCCGATGAGCAGACGCTTCGTCATCGTGGCCAAGAACACCGAGACACTCGCGAGCACCAGGGCGATGACGAGGGTCGCTGCGGCATCCCACATGCCATTGCCGGTGAGCTGCGTCATGACCGCGCCCAAGAGGGCGACCGCGAGGCCGATGACGGCAGCGGTGTCCTCGAAGAGCACGGTGATGATCTCGGCCGACCGCGCCTCCTGGATGGCCTCGCGAAACGTGAGGTTGCCGCGCCCGGCGTTGAACTCCTTGATGGCGACCATGAACGACCAGCCCTCCACCGCCAGGCTCACGCCGAGGACGATCATGCCGACGACCTGGCTCCCCGTCTCGGTGTGGCCGGCGCGCAGCTCCTGGAGCTTGTGGATGCCCTCGTAGAGCGCGAACGCGGCGCCGAGCGAGAACAGCGACAGCGCCACGACGAACGACCAGAAGTAGCCCTCCTTGCCGTAGCCGTACGGATGGCGATGGTCGGGGGGCTTCAGCTCGCGCTTGACGCCGAGCATCATGAGGAGCTGGTTGCCCGTGTCGGCGACGGAGTGAAAGGCCTCGGCCAGCATGGCCGACGAGGCGGTGAAGCCAAACGCGACGAACTTCGCCACGGCGATGAAGCCGTTAGCGATCATCGCGGCAAAGATCACGCGTAGGGCGCCAGCGTGGCCAGGTTCAGTCGGTTGGGTCATCGTCCCCTCGAAGGTTGAGGTCGCGTACGAAGTCGGAGAGCGCGCGACGCAGGTCGTCGATGCCCTCGCCCGAGAGGGTGCTCGCGCCGTGGATGCTGTCGCGGGGGAGGTCGAGCGCCTTGGCGACCTGCTGCGCCCTGCCCTCCCGATGCGGGCGTGGGACCTGATCGAGCTTGGTCAGCACGACCAGCATGGGGACGCCGCGGCGGAGCACGCGCTCGAGGATGCCGCGCTCGATGTCCCCCGGCTCGCGCCGCGAGTCGACGAGCAAGATCAGGAGCGACAGGCCCTCGCGGCCGTCGAGGTAACTATGCAACAGCGGCACGAAGCGCTTGCGCACGGCCTCCGGCGCCTTGGCGTAGCCCAGGCCAGGCACGTCAACCAACGTAAACTGCACGCCGCGAATCTTGGGATCCCGCACCGCAAAGAAGTGCAGCGCCTGCGTCCGGCCGGGCGTCGTCGAGACGCGCGCCAGCTGGCGCTGGTTGCACAGCGCGTTGATGAGCGAGGACTTGCCGACGTTGCTGCGGCCGACGATGACGACCTCGGGTCCATCCGACGGTGGCGCAGCGGCGAGGTCGTGGACCTCCTGGGTGTGCGAAGCGACGAACGGCATGGGTCAGACCGCGCCAGGCTCCGTCACGACGAAGGTAACGACCGTGGGCTTCTTGCCCGTGGCTCGCCGAAAGACCCGGCGGACGACCTCGTAGGCGATGTCCTCGACGTCGGCGTCCGTCGGCGCGGGACGGCGCGCGCCCAACGTGTCGGCCAGCTCGTCGGCGGCGGAGTCCAACAGCTTGCCGTCTTCTGTGAAGATCCCGCGCGACTGGAGCTCGACGGTGGCCCTGACGCGCTGCGTGCTCCGCTTGAGCCGCACGTGCGCGGCGACAAGGCCATTATGGTGCAGCTTCTGCCGCTGTGGGAGGCCGACGGTCTCGGCGTCGCCCGTAATGGTGCCGTCCAGGTAGAACGTGGTGAGCGGCACGTTGCGGAGCGGGAGGATGCCGTCGGTCGGGTCGATGCCGACCTCGTCGCCGTTCTCGATGACCCGGATGTGCTTGATGCCCGCCTCGCGACCAAGCTTGGCGTGGTCGACCAGAAAGGCGTACTCGCCGTGAACCGGGACGAAGCACTTGGGCCGCACCAGCGCCAACATCTCCCGCAGCTCGTCCTGGCGTGCGTGACCCGAGGTGTGAATCGGCGCAGCGAAGGGCTGCACGACCGTGGCGCCCCGCCGCGAGAGGTGGTTGACCATCTCGAAGATGCCGCGCTCGTTGCCGGGGATGATGCGCGACGAGAGCATCACCAGATCCCGCGGCCCGATGCGCAGGCTCGGGTGCTCGCCCGTGGCCGCGCGCCAGAGCGCCCCGCGCGGCTCGCCCTGAGAGCCTGTGACCGCGACGAGGAGGTCGTCGCCCGAGGCGTCCTGCAGGTCGTCGATGGCGGTGTACTGCGACGGATCGAGCGACGGGATGCCCGCGTCGCGCGCGGTGGCCAGGTAGCTGTGGAAGGAGCGTCCCGCGACGACGAGACGGCGGTTGGTGGTCTTGGCGATCTCCGCCAGCCCACGCAGGCGGTGCAGGTTGGACGCAAACAGGCTGATGAGCACGCGGCCCGGCCACGCGCCGACGCGCTCGCGCAGCGTCTCGACGACGGCGCGCTCGGAGCGCGTGCGGCCGGGCACCTGCGCGTTGGTCGAGTCCGACAGTAGGAGCAGCACGCCCTGGTCGCCCAGCGCCTGGAAGCCCGCGCGGTCGAAGTGCTCGCCGTCCATGGGCTCCGCGTCGATCTTGAAGTCGCCCGTGTGCAGCACATTGCCGTGCGGCGTGCCGATGACGAGCGACGCGCAATCCGGCAACGAGTGCGTGACGCGCAGGAAGCGAAACGTGAGCTCGGGCGTCTCGGGCGGGCGCACGGTGCCCGTGGAGGGCTGGAGGTCGCGGAAGTCGACCCTGCCGGTATAGCCGCGCTCGGCGAGCTTACGCTTGACGAGGCCGAGCGTGAACGGCGACCCGTAGACGGGCATGGCCTTGACGTTGAGCACGGGTGCGACGGCGCCGATGTGGTCCTCGTGGCCGTGGGTGAGCACGATGCCGGCGAGCTCCGGCGCGATGCGGCGGATGAACTCCAGGTCCGGGAGCACCAGCTCCGTGGAGGCCTCCGCGTCGTTCGGGAACATGATGCCGCAGTCGATGAGCCAGCGCTTGCCGCGCCAGCCGACGAGGAGGCCGTTCATGCCGATCTCGCCGAGGCCGCCGAGAGGAAGGATGGTGAGAGGTGAGGTCATCGGGCCGGGAGGCTAGCACGACGGGGGCTTGACAGCGAGGGCGAGTCGAGGCAGATTCGCCGCGCTCCGCGAGGGGCGCGTGACATTCCGACTTAGCTCAGCTGGTAGAGCAGGGGGCTGTTAACCGCCGGGTCGCAGGTTCGAGTCCTGCAGTCGGAGCCAGAGGGCC
>SXGT01271273.1_pt1 | contig 22948 bp, 13 predicted proteins | sample 3176221 | NCBI WGS metagenome assembly SXGT01 (sample SAMN11356862, study PRJNA531348) | freshwater metagenome | isolation source: freshwater sample F1-120 | place: China: Fuxian Lake, Yuxi | collected 2017-12-25
GCCGCGGCAGCCGCTTGCGCCGCCTTGATGGCTGCGTCTGTCTGCCCTGCTTGCGCGGCCAACGCCGCCTGAGCGGCCTTGGCCGCGTCCGCTTGACCCGCCTGAGCTGCCGCCAGCGCCGCAGCGGCTGCAGCCTTGGCCGCCGCCGCCGGATCCGCGGGCGCCGGCTCTGGCGCCGCTGGCTGAGGTACCGCCGCGGGCGCCTCAGCAGCGGCACCAGAGTCGGCGGGATCGACCGTGATCCCCTGGCCAGCGCGCAGCTTCTCCACGTTGAGGGCTACTCGCCCGAGCGCCGCCTCGAGGAGGTCCGGCGTGGCGGCGCGATAGAGCATGCCCCCCGTCTCCTTGATGGCCGGCAGGATCGCAGCGGGGTCCGCGTCCCCAAGCGCCACCAGATGGAGGCCGATGCCGCCGGACTTGAGCGACGCGATCAACTCAGGCCCGAGCACCGGGAACGGCCCTGTGGCGATGACCACGATCACCGCGACGCCACTGCGGAACGGGTCGTTCATCCGCATGGCCACGACGTGGCCCGTGGGGCCCATGTCGAGGGCCTCGATCAAGTCGGTATCAGTGCGTTTGCCGCCCTTCTTCGCGCGCTCGGTCTCTCCCTGGACCCGCTTCCGATCGCCGGCGGGATCACCCACCTCGAACAGCGAGAGCGCGGACACTGCGTCTTCACCACCGATGCGCCAGACCCCGACGAGGTCTTGAGCGCCCGCCGTGTTCCCGAAGGACGTCAGGAAGGTGGAGGTGCGCCTGGGCACCTTGAAGGCGGCGGCCCCCGGGCTGGTGTCCATGACCACAGCCACCACCGCCGAGCGCGCGGCTGCGGCGAGCGGCGTGAGGACCAAGAGGCAGGCGATCAGTACGGCTCTCACGGGGCCGGGACTGTACCCCCCACCCCACGGCCGAGCAACCCAAACGGCGCTCGGCCGCTGCCCGGGCGCTCGGCTCTCTCGACGCTCAGCCGCCATCATCCACGTCCGACGCATCCTCGGCCTCCACGTCAGAGGGCTCCACCACATCCGCCTCGTCGCTCGGGCCTTCGCCGAGGACCGGACGGACCGTGATGAGCTCGATGGCGTCGCTCGGACGCCCGTCCACCTCGCCTCCAACAACCAGCCATGCCTTTCCGGCGTTCACGCGCGCCACCATCGGGGCGTACCGGGGCACGCCGAGCAGCGACCGCGACTCGAACGACTCCCCCGTTCGGAGGTAGGTCTCGACCAACGCGAGCGGTTGCAGCGCGCCCGGCGCGTCGGCTGTGCCGCCCACGAGGGCCACGTCGCCCGGCGCGAACCACACCAGCGCGGCGGCCTCGCGGGGCGAAGCCAACGGCGGGAGGATTCGCCACTGCCCGGTCTCCGGCTCGAAGAGCTCGACGCTGTCGAGCGCCACCGGCGCCTCGGGGAGAGAGAACTCCGTGGCCTGGAACGAGCACCGGTGCGCGGTGACTCCCCCAGCGACCAAGATGCGATCCCCGGGTAAGACAACAGCGGCATGACCCAGTCGGCCCCGGTTCAGCCAGGAGGCGCGGGCCAGCTCGTCGAAGTTCCCGGTAGCCGTGTCGTAGGCGTCGACCGAGGCAGTCGCGAGGTCTTTTCGAGTGTAGTTCACGTGCTCGCACTGGCCCTCGACGCACGCCGAGTAGCTGGTACACAGAGGCACCACGCCCCCCGGGTTGCACCGACAGAACGCGTCCGGGGCGTCGACGCAACCGGGTCGAGAAGGGAGCGTGTCGACGCCGCCGCCGATGAACAGGATCCGTCCGTCGCTGAGGAGTACCGGCGTCATACCGACCCGGCCCACGGTGAGCTTCGGGGTGATCGTGCGGATCGAGGCGTCCGTGGAGTCGAAGTACATGATCTCTCGCGGGTTCTCGTCGACCTCGGCGTAGAGGCCTCCGTCGAGGTCGTTCTGCGGGATGTCCCGGGTCAGCTCGCCCCCCGCGAGGAGGATCTTGCCGTCGAGGAACGACCCCGTGCCCGTGACTTCGAGGGGCGTGAGGAACGCGCGGGGCTCCGGCAAGTCGGGTCCGCCGCTGAAGCTCCCGTCCACCGGGTCGAAGAGCTCTGTCGAGGCGAGCGCCGCGCCGGATGCGCTGAGCCCGCCAGCGACCAACACCTTGCCCACGACCTCCGGGCTGCCCTGGGTGATGAGCACGGCCGCCGCGAAGGCCCGAGCGGTCTCGAGACCACCCACGACCTCCGAGGCCCCCGTCACGGGATCCAGGAGAGCGGCGGCCCCGCGCACCAGGAGCTTGCCGCCCCGGGTCACCGTGCCAGCGGAGTACCCGCCAACGATGAGCACGCGTTCGCCGCGAGTGCCGTTGGCAGGCAGCGTGACGAGGTTGGCGCCCGCGCGCGGGGCGGCCTCCCCGGCAATGACGAGGTTGTTGAGCCGGTCCACGCGGTAGGGATCCGGTGCCGTGGACAAGACATCGAAGCGATAGCTGGCGATGCCGCTGCCCTGCGCCCACGTCACGGAGACGTGATGTTCGCCGGAGGTCACCGTGCGGAAGGCGTTGAGATGCGCGCTGGTCCCCCGGGAGTCGAGCACGGCGACCGGCTGGCCCGATGGGCCAGTCACGCGCACCGAAGGACCCACGAGCGGCCCGGACGACCAGGCGGAGACACGCACCAGCGCGTCTCGAGGGAGCACCGCGGCGCCGCGGAAGCCGACCTCGGCGGTGGCCGAGGGCACGGTGAACGTGACCCCTGCCTCCATGGGCTGGGGGTCGGGCGGCTCAATGGCGGACGAGCAGGCCGCCGCCATTAGGAGAACTGCGATGAGGGGGCGCGCGAGCATCGGGCGCAGCATAACAACCCGGCCGGGCGGCGTCGACGACGCGGCCCTGCGCGACTCGACTGGGGAACGGCGTCGGCGCCGGGAGGCTCAGTCGTACGGCCACGGCTCCGGAGGGACGAAGTAGGGCTGAGGGGTGAACGTGAAGCTCCGGATCACGGTGACGAACCGGTCCAACGTGTCCAGGTCGGACGCAATATCGGCGTCCTCGTTGCGCGCCAGCCAGTCGGAGACCTGCGCCCGCACCAACGTCAGCAGAGCATCTGCCGATGCGCCATCGGCCGCCAGCGCCAGCTCGGCCGCCTGGCGAAAGGCGACCAGCAGGTTCAGCATCACGAAGCTCTTCTCCACCGTGAAGGAGGAGAACCACCCGTCCTCGGGGATCACCTCGCCACCGACCTCGGGCGGCACCTCCAGGGTCACGGACTGCTCGTGGGTCTGTCCGGTGAACGCGTCCCGGTACGTCAGCTTCAATGTGCCCACCCGCGGTTGGAGCTCGACGCCGCGCCGACGCAACAGTTCGAACAGGATGGCGCCGCCGCCGCCTCGACGACCGGAGTCCACAGGCTCAGTGCTGGATCTTCTCGTGGCCAGGAACATCGCGGGCAGCTCGACCACGCCGTCGGGACCGTCTCGCCGGAAGCCTCGGGTCCCATACGCGGCGCCGAGCGCATATCCCGCGTCGATGTCTGCCTCGATGCGGACGTCGAGCGCCACAGGAGTGAGCGCTGTCGATAGCTCGTCCTCGAAGACCTCGACCATCGCACGCGGATCCTCGAGGACGTAGAACGTGCCGGCGCCGGCCTCGGCGAGGCCACGCATGAGCTCGACCTCGAACGCCTCACCCGCCCCGATGGTGGAGAGCCCCACACCCAAGCGGGCCTGCTCCCTGGCCATGGCAAAGAGGGCGGGGTCCGCCAAGATCCCCTGGTTCGCCACCCCGTCGCTCATGAGCAGGACCCGTGTCTCCACCGACGGGTCGGCGTACGCCGCAGCCAGCCGATACCCCTCGAAGAGCCCTGCCGAGAGGTTGGTCCAACCGCCCGTCTCGAGCCCCACGATGGCCGCGTGAAGCGCGGCGCGGTCGGTCACGGCAGCGTGCTCGAGCACCACGCTGGCGTGGTCCCCGTAACGCACGAGGCTGATCGCCGCCGTGCTGTCGAGGCTGTCGACGAGGCGCAGGAGCCCCTCGATGAGGTAGTCGATCGGGTCGCCGACCATGGACCCGCTCGTGTCCACCACGAGCACCGCGTGGAGCGGCCGCGTCGGCAGGTTGGCCGCGTCGAGCGGCGAGTTCAGGCCAACCTGCAATAGCGTGCAGTCCACGCCGCTCATGAAGTTGCCCATGACCCCCACGAGCCCGTGGAGGCACATGTTCCCCGAGCAGGTGGGCTCCGGGTAGTCGAGCTTGTGCTCGGCGAAGAAGCCGAGGTCGTCGATGAGCGCGGGAGACGGCAGCTCGCCGCGAGCGAGCACCTCGCGGAATAGACCGAAGTCCTGTGCGCCCGGCTGGCTCACGCCGCTGGCCCCACCGCCGGAGGTCCCGCCTGCAGCGCTCGGGGCGGCCGACTCCGACTGCCCGCACGCGAGCGCCAGCGACACGCCGAGCCACACGAAGGCCGTGGACAACACCGGCACAAGTCGACCGGACTCGTCTAGCCGCATCATCGTCCACCTCCGAGCACAGGCGACAGGTCGCGGTCGAAAGTGACCACCACCGCCGAGTCGACCGCGGTGCCCAGCGCCGGCGCACACGCCGCCGCCGTGTCCACGAGGTCGAAGACCCCCGCCCGAAACACGTGAAGCTTCACGCCGGCCGCCACTGCGCCGGCCGAGCCGGGCTCCACAACGACCACCTCACCGCCCGCTGCTTGGACACTCACACCCGCGCGCCTGCCAAGGTCTGCGCACTCGTCGTATGCGGCGCCGCAAGACGCGAGGGGCTCGATGTTCACCTCGAGGTCGCCACCGAGCGCGGGGACGCCACCGCCCACCGCTGCCCGGAGCCGCCAGCTGGGTGAGGTGGCGCCCGGAACCGTGACCAGCAGCTCGAAGCCCTCGAGCGGCTCGCCGCCTTGGCCGAAGCGGATAGCCCGGAGCTCTACCTCCGCGCCCACCGCGACCACGCGCTCCACTCCGGGGAGGCAATAGGAGAACTCGGTGTCGACGGTCTCGGTCTTCAGGGTGAGGGTGGAGCAGCCGCCGGCGAGCTGGGTGGCGGCGACGACCACGTAATGGCCGGTGGGCGGGATCTCGCTCCACGCGCTCCCCCCCTCCAGCGGCTCGTGAGCGCAGGCGGGGTCTGCGTCGGACTCCGCGTTCAGCGACGGTCCAGGGTACACGTCCGGATGCTGCCTCACGACGACGCCACTGCCGGACGAAACGAGCTCTATGAGCGCCGCGGAGCCTTCTTCGTAGTCGACAGTCGTCGCCGGCAGGGTCGTGAACTCAGCGCACCGCGTGTCCACGATGAACGCGGGCAGCCCGGCCCCCTCGACGAGGTAAACCCCTCGCGCGCTGTGGAGCCCGTCGCCCAAGTCCACCACGGCCTCAGGCGGGAGCATCATGGGCATGACCGCGCCGAAGTGCTCATCGCGGAAGACGCTGCGGGTCCCCGAGCCGGCGTGGCTAGGCCGGCAGCTCTCTGCCACCTCCACGGTATCGCGGAGCGGCCGGATCCGAACGAGGAGCGTCTCTCCGGTGTTGTTGCCGAGCACCCTCGCGGCGAAGACTTCGTTCGTCGCGACGCAGTCGTCGCACACCGTCGTGGGCGGGCTGGTCCCTGCCATCGCAACCAGCGCCCCCGGGACCACGGCCACGCGGGCTACGACGCCGGGTCGCCACCACCGCGGGAGCTCACGCCCAGAGAGCCAGACTCCCAGCGCCACTGCGGGCAGCGCGAGGAGGTCGGTGGGGTCTATGGTGACCTGCCACGGGAAGAGCGTGTCTCGAGTCACCTGCTCGACCGCGCGTGCGACCCAAGGGACGGTCTTGAGCAGTGAGAACCCGACGGCGACCGCCAGCCCTGCCACCTGGGCGCCGCGGCGCGTCGGCCAGAGCAACGCAAGCACCGCTGGCGCGCAGAGGAGGCCCACCACGTCCGAGAGCTTCCCCGTCAGCCACCCGGGCAAGAGGCCAGCGCCCTTCAGGTAGTGGTCGTTGACCACGAGCACCCCGAGGCCAAAGAGCCACACCGGGTGAACCAGAGCCGTGAGGGCCCTCTCCCCCACCGCCCGAGTCCCCATGAGACCGCTAACGCGCTCCGACGCATTCGAATCCATTAGGCCACCTCCCGAAGCCCGCGGGATTTGCAAGACCGGTGCCGGCGCGTCGCTAGCTCGCCCGGGGCCTAAGTCGCTTCGTGGCCCCCGCGGGACTACGACATCCCTGTCAGAGTTCGAGCCGCTTCATGAGGGGCCGAAGGACCGCCGGGTAGGTGAACTCCGCCGTGACCTTCGCCCGGGCCGCCGCCCCCATGGCGTGCCTGAGATCGCGATCGTCCGTTAGCCGGAGGATCGCCGCCGCCAGCGACTCGGTGTCCTCGGGGTTCGCGCGCGCCCCGACGTCAGGGCTCACCACCTCGCGGGGCCCGCCCCTATCAGCCGCGATGACCGGGCGGCCGAACGACATCGCCTCGATCACAACGCGACCGAAGGGCTCGGGGAGCAACGAGCAATGCACAGAGATGTCGAGGTGTGGGTAGATGTCTTCTGGCCGGCTGCGGTCGGACACCACCTGAAACCGGTGGGCGAGGCCGTGGGCTTCGATTCGCTCCGAGATGAGGCGCGGATAGTCAGCCTGCGTCGCCAGCGGCCGCCCGAAGAGCAGCCCGTCCACTTCCGGCCGCGCTGCCATTACCTGGGCCATGGCGTCGATGAACGCCAGTTGCCCCTTCCACGGCGTGAGCATACCGACCATCCCCACCCGGACTCGCCCGTCGCCCGTCCGTGGAGCCGCGTCTTCCGCCTTCGGTAGGTGCACCCCCGGGTAGAGCACGCTCGAACGGGCAGCGACCTCGGGCGCGAGCCGTTGCTCGACCTGATGGATGTACGCCGACACACAAAACAGATGGTCGACTAGGGGCAAGAGGCGGTGATGCCCTCCGCTCCCGTCACTCTCACCCTGTTGATAGGAGAGGACGTTCGCGCCGGCCACACGCCCCGCCACGAGCGCCGACGTGTTGTGAGCGAACCCGTTGTTGCAGAACATGTGCGTCACGCCGTTGCGCTTGGCCCAAGCCCCGTAGCGGAGGCCGAGCGGCAGCGCAACGGCCAGCTGCTCGGCACCGTAGAGCCCGAGACGGGCGACACGGTCCACTCGCGACCGGAGCGATCCGACCTGCGCCGAACCCGCCTCGAGGTGCCGTCGCAGCCGGTCGGCCAGCTCCGGTCGGGTGTGGCTCTTCAAGACGCATCCAGCGTCTGAGAGGGCCTTCCAGGCGGGGTCGTCCCAAGAGCGTGCGATGGTCACCGCTACGCCGCGCTCGCGCAGCGCGGTGGCGATGTGCGCTAGATCGACGAAGGCCCCGCCAAAGCCCTCAGCCTCCTCGAACGCGAAGACGTGGAGGCGCGGTCTCCCCTCCGCGCCACCCGACGCCCCCGATGATGATGCCCCGGTGTCGCCGCTCACTTGGCCCCCTTTGACGTGACGCCGCGCTCGATGATGTCGGCGAGCTCGGCCCGGGCCGCTTCGTAGTCGTCGGCTCGCGTGGACCACCCCGTAGGGCAGTGGACGTAGGTGGGATCTACGGGGTTGTCGACGTCGTTCTCCCAGAGCGTCTTCGGCAAGAGGCGGCTCACGATGGCAGCCACGGCGTCAGGCGCCACTGCGGCCGCCAGGGTGAGATAGGCGTGGTCCTGAATGCCGCGGCGCCAGTGCTTGAGCCGCAGGCTCGCGATTGGCCCCGGGATCTCGAGCGACTCGGCGGGATGGACCTGGTCGGTTCCAGGGTAGAAGAGCACGCCGTCACCGTTCGTGTAGTTCCAGCCGGTCTCGCCGGCCGAGGGGCTCCTGGCCTCGGAGCGCCCGCCGAAGGTGTGCGCCGAGCTGAAGAGCCGCGTCTCGCCCTGTCCACCCTGGAAGTTGTTGTAGTAGGTGGACTCCCACACGAACCAGCGGTCGACCTTGTGCTTCCACTGCACCCACCCGAGGTTTCGCAACGCCACACCGTCGTCCTCTATGGCGAGCGTGCCGCTGCCCGGCCGGCCGCCGTTGTACATGCAGAGCTCGCGGCGCGGGTCGCTGATCAGGGCGTCGGCCGCGCGTTGCCAGCGGCCCGCCTGCCCCACCTTGAGCGCGCTGCAGACGATGTCGAGCGACGGGGTGTGCTTGACCGCCCAGGGCGCGGCGACCGTGGCGAAGCTCTTGATGCGATGGCCGGGGCCGGGGTTCGAGCGCACCCAGCTCGCCCATCGCTCGATGAGCTCGTAGTCCTCGGACTCGTCGATGAGGTACAGGAACGCATCGGTCCCGGGCGCGTTGAGGCTGAGCCAGCTGGCCCAGCGGTCGAGGTGTTGGTGCATCGCGCCTGCGTCGCGGTCTTTCCAGCCCCACTGGCCGTAGGTGCCGATCGAGAACACGCCGTTGCCCATGCCCACCCCGGGCCCGTCGTAGCCGTTGGCTCCGACGAAGAGGCTGCCGTCGAGACGGGGACGCCATGCGGGACGCGGCTCGTCCTTGTCCCAGGGCTCGGGCCCGTAGTTCGAGTCGATGAGCGAGATCCGGTGGCGGTGAGCCAGGAGGAAGTGCCGGTCCTGGATAACGCGCTGCAGCGCCAAAGCGGGATCCCCGACGTCCGGATATCGCTTGCCGAGATAGCGGTGGTTGATGTCGCCATAACCCAGCTGGAGCATCGTGCGCGCCGTGGGTCGGTCAGGCAGCTCGAAGCCGCGTACGGTGAGCTCCACCGGGAGGTCGAAGCGCTCGCCAGCGGGGCCCACCACGCTGAAGCTGCCGCGGTAGGCGCCCGGAGCGGCCGTCTTCGGGACCACCACGTCCACCCAGATCGCCTGGTTCGCGCCGGAGGGCACCTCGAAGGTCGGAATGCGCTCGATCGGCACCGCGATGTCTGGATACCACGCGTCCGCGTGCGGGCGGTCTTCCCAGCGCGCCTTGCTGCGCCCCTGGGCGTCGTGGGGACGCCGGAACTTCTCCGGGAGGTGCCGCTCGTCGTAGTCGCTCCACGTGAGGAGCGACAAGCCCTTGATGGGCAGGTACTTGACGAAGAAGACCTCGATGGGCCGGCCGACCCAGTCGAAGAGCTCCGCGCCCACCGCCGCCCGCCGCGAGATGATGGGCGTGGGCCCCTCGAGGCGGTCGAACACCACCGAGAGCCCCCTTGCCGCGGGCCCGGCAGCCTCGAGGATCACCTGGAAGCTCACGGTCTCGTTACGCGCCGCGAAGAGCCGAACGCGCCCGCCGTCGAAGACCGAGTTCTTCCGAGGTTGAGAACGGAGCTCCCCGCGAGGGACCTTGTCGCCGCCGTCGTTCGCCCACACCGCAGTCAGGCCCGGGACGTTCAGCTGCGGGGCTGTGGGCGGCCTGGGCACAGGCGGAGTCGGCGGGCCGCCGGGGTTCGTCGGTCCGAGCCACACCTGGGACTCGGCGAGGGCGGTGCCCACCGCGGCGTGCCCCTCGGGCGACAGGTGCCCGCTTCCCACCGCGTTGTTCGCGAATCCATGGCCCGGGATTCCGGTGGCGGCGTAGGCGGCCAGCAGAGGGTCACCAACGTCCAGAAAGGGGACACCAGCGAGCGCGGCCGCCTCAGAGTACACCCGCGTCTCGGTCGGCGCGGCACGGCGGCCCCGGCGGCTGGCCTCGTAAGCGATGTGGGGCACATCCACCAGCAAGACTGGGGCCCGCGTCCGCAGCTCGACCAGGACCGCAGCCAGTCGCGCGACTGCTTCGCCCTCCTGCCCCACGCCAGCGTCCTGGGCCACCTCTGACTCGTCGCCGCCCCGTAGCGCATCCAGCCAGTCGAGCACGACCGGCTTCAGACGCCGCATGAGGTAGCTCGCCAAGGCCGAGCGGCTCAGGAGAGGCTCGAAGTACCGCTTGAGCTCGTCCTTGGCCGCCACGGCGGGGCGTACACGCAGCACCCGGCCGTCGGGGCTCCGCTCCGCGACGGTCTCGGGGCCAAGCAGGTGGGTCAGGTCGCCCTGCCCCACCACGACCACCAGGAGGTCCGGCTCGAGGTCGCGAAGGCGCTCGGCGACAACCGGGTAATGCGCGGGCCCCATCGCGGAGCGGCCGGCGTTGACGATGTCCCAGCCGGTCAGCTGCCGCTCGAGCCGCGAGGTGAAGTTTTCCGCGACGGGAAGCTGAATGGCCTCGGTGAACGAGTTGCCGAGGACCAGCGCGCGGCGACGGCCCGCCTTGGCCGTGAGCGCGTCGTCGATGAGGCCCCTCTCGTTGACCGTGATCGGCGCCCCGCCCTCGTTGGCGTTGAAGACCAGCGCTCCTGGCCTCCAGACCCAGCCGAGCTCGGCGTCATAGTCCTGGGCGGACGGAGCCGTGAGGAAGGCTCGGCTCACGAGTTCGCCGGCTCCGAGGAGGACGAGGCCGACGACGGACAGCCGGAGCAGGATCGTGGAGAGCGTCATGGTGAGAGGCACATCGGTCTTAAGGCTGCCCGAATTGAATCGAAAAGAGTGCATTGCGGGTCTCCCAACCCGCGGAGGAGCACCTAATGGCCCAAGTCATCGAGCGCGACCATTCGGCGGCTGTCGGCGCGCCATCCCCCGGCCCTACGGAGCCTCTCGACCAATTGGCGACGTCGGCTGTGCCTCGAGCTCTCGTGGCGCTCGCTGGTGCCACGGCCGGACTCGGCACGGCGATTCTGAGCCGCGCGGTTGATGCCCCCAGCGCGGCGGGCCTCGCGATCGCCATTGGCGGCGCGGTCGGGTGGTGGGCGTTCGGCCGCCGCGAGCCCCCTCTAGACCCCAGCAACGGGCGCGACACGGTCACAGGTCTCCTCGATCGCCGCGCGTTCGAACGCGCCCTCGACCATCAATCTGTCCAGAAGAAGCGTGAGCCGAACTTCGTGGCCGTCCTGATGCTGGATCTCGACGGGTTCAAGGACGTGAACGACGAGTACGGCCCCCGAGTCGGAGACCGCGTCCTCCGCGAGGTGGGACGCCGGATGGTCGAGACGCTCCGAGATGACGACGTCGCGGCGCGACTCGGCGCGGACGAGTTCGCGCTCTTCCTCGCAAGCGTGGCCAGGCCCGAGGACGCCGAACAGGTGGCGACCCGAGTACAGGCGGCGCTCTCGGCGCCGTTCGATGGGTTGCCCGACGGTCGTGGGCTCTCGTGCACCATCGGGATCGCCGCCCAGCGGCTCCCCGACCTCGACTGCGACGAGCTCGTGCGGAACTCGGGGCTCGCCCTTCGTCTGGCCAAGAGCGAGGCACGCGGTGGGCTCTACCTCTTCGTCGACGCGATGCGGCAGGGGATCGACCGGCGGCGGCGGCTCGAGGCCTCTCTGCGGCGGCACGCCCCGGTAGACACCTTCAGCCTCGTCTATCAGCCCAAATACGACGTTCAGGGGGGGCACATCACCGGCTTCGAGGCCCTGCTGCGGTGGAAGTGCCCTGAGGTAGGCCCCGTCTCACCTGCGGAGTTCATCCCGATCCTCGAGCAGACGGGCCTCATCGTTGAGGTGGGCGCCTTCGTCCTGGACACCGCCTGTTGCACGCTTCGGGCATGGCAGCAGCGCCTGGCCCGCCCCACGCTCTCCATGGCAGTGAACCTCTCGATGCGGCAGCTGTCCGACCCGGGGCTCCTCGAGACCGTGGGCGAGATCCTGTCGCGCTACGAGCTCTCCCCCGAGCACCTCGAGCTCGAGGTGACGGAGACCATGATCATGGAGAAGCCCGAGCGAGCCATCGAGGTCCTGGTGGGCCTTCGGAAGCTTGGGGTGAAGATCAGCGTCGACGACTTCGGCACCGGCTACTCCTCACTCGCCTACCTGAAGAAGCTGCCGCTCTCCACACTCAAGGTGGACCGCTCGTTCGTGATGAGCCTCCCCAACGAGAACGACGCCGTCATCGTGAAAGCCACGATCGGCCTCGCGAAGGCCCTGGGGCTCACCGTGGTGGCCGAGGGTGTGGAGAAGGCGGAGCAGCTCGAACTGCTCAGGTCATACGGCTGCGATCTGGCCCAGGGTTATCACCTCTCCCGCCCCATAGCCCTGGCCGACGCCGAGGCGCTGCTGGTCCGAGAGGTCCGCGCCGCCTGAGCCAGGAGGCGCCGGGGCCGGGCCCGCGGTCGGGGCCGGACTAGAACGAAGGGTCGCTGAGCCGCTTCTCCGCGACCGGGCCGTAACGCTTCGCAAGGTCGCGGAGAGCGGCCGCGTTTCCGATCAACACCATGAGCAGCGCGTCGGAGCGGGGAAACGCATCCTGAATCACGGCGCTGACGTCCTTGGCCGTGACCCGGTCAATCGCCACGAAGTACTCGGTGAGCGATGTGGCCGGTAGCCCGAAGCGCTCGAGGTCCAGCACTGCCTGGGTCACGGCGTGGCCGGTCTCCAAAGTCGGGGGGAGCTGCCCGCGGAGATAGGTCCGCGAGGAGGCCAGCACCGGCGCGGGGAGAGCGCTCTCGTGCAAGCGGTCGAGCGTCGCTAGCGCGAGGTCCAGGGCCTCCCCGGTCTTCGACGTCTCGGTGAAGCTGGTGATAGCGAGAGGGCCCGCCACCTCCAGCTGTTGAACCGTGAGACGCGCGCCGTAGGTGAGCCCGGACTCGATGCGCAATGCAGTGTTGAGCATCGAGGTGAAGCGGCCGCCGAACGCGGTGCGCACGAGGTCAAAGGTGGGATCGTGCGCGTAGGTCCGCGGGATCCCCACGGTGCCCAGCCAGAAATAGGTTTGAACCGCGTCCGGCATGTCCACGAGCAGCACGCGTCGGGCGGTCGGGCGGGGGTGCTCTGCGAGGCTCGGGAGGGGCTCAGTAGATGCCGGGAGCCCCCCAAAGCCCGCGCGTAGCGCAGCGAGCACGGCGTCGCGGTCGAAGTCTCCGCCCACCGCGATGATCAAGCGGTCGCTCGCCACGAGCCGGGTCCAGTGTGCGCGGACCTTGGCGGCGTCCAGCGCCGCGAGCGTCGTCTCGTTGCCAGTGCCAGGGCGGCCATAGGGGTGACCCGCATAAAGCGCCGACAGGAAGTACTGTCCGATCAGCGCCTGAGGCTGCTGGCGGGCAGCCTTCAGGGACTCGATCGCCCGATCGCGGAGCTTCTGTACTTCGTCGTCGGCGAACCGCGGCTTGGCGACCAGGTCCGCCAGGAGGGCCACGGACCACTCGGCGTCCACGGCCAGCGCGTCGACGCTGAGCGAGATAGACGTGAGATCGGCCGACGTGTTCAACGTCGCGCCACGCCCGTCCAGCTCGCGCGCCAGCTGCTCCGCGTCTCGATCTCCCGCGCCCTTGCGGAGCGCGTCGACCGCCAGGGAGCCCAGCCCTTCCTGTCCCGTGGGATCGAGCCGCGTACCGCCGCGAAGCAGCACCTGGAGTGAGACCAGCGGCACGTCGCGCTTGTGCGCGAGCAGCACGGTGGTGCCGCCCTCGAGGACGACGCGCTCGACCGGCGGAAGGTCGAGGCCTCGGTCCGAAGCCGCTGCCACCGCGGCTGCAAGGGACACCATGAGAACGAGAGAGGCGGGGACCCGCCGGAGCCCGAAGGAGCTCATGGTACGCCGTCCTTCTCAGCGGGCTCGGCCGCGGGTGGGGCGCCAGCGCGCCCGAGGACACCGATCGTGGCCTTGTCGACCGTGAGCCGACCCGCGGCTGCCGCGATCTCGGCGCCCGTGATCGACTCGACCGTCTTCGGCAGCTCGAAGAGGTTGCGCCAGCCGCCGTGGAACGTGTGGAACGTGCCCAGCGCTTGCGCTTTGCCGTCGATGGTCTCGAGCGCGCTCCAGTAGGCCATGAGCGACTGGCGGCGCACCTTATCGAGCTCGTCGGGGCTCGGGCCGTCGCGGGCCAGCAGGCGGAGCTCTTCGAAGATCAGCGCCTCGACGCGCCCGGGCTCCACCCCCTCGTTGAGCTCGGCCTGCACGGTGAAGAGCCCCGGGTCGAAACCCCCGTCCAACCACGCCGAGACGCTGAGCGCGACGCGCTCGGTCTCCACGAGTCGCCGGTGCAGACGGGACGACTCGCCACCGCTGAGCAGCGAGCGGAGGAGGTCGAAACGCCTCCAGTCCGGCGCGGCCGCCGCGGGCGCGTGCCAGACGATCTCGAGGATGGTGATCGGGGTGTCCTCGATTACTTGGAGGCGACGGACGCCGCGTTGCACGGGCTCCTTGACCGCGACCGGGCGCGGCGCGGGCTGGCGCGGGATCTTGCCCAGCGTGCGCTCGAGGTCCCGGAGCAGCGCCTTCGGATCCACGTCGCCCACCGCCACGACGGTGCAGTTGTTCGGGGCGTAGTAGGTGCGAAAGTGACGGCGTAGATCCTCGATCGACCAGCTCTCGATGTCGCTGGGCCAGCCGATCACGGGGATCTGGTACGGGTGCGCGTGGAACGCAGTGGCCCGGATCTGCTCGTCGAGGAAGGACGCGTTGTCGTCGTCGACGCGCATCCTTCGCTCGGAATAGACCACCTGCCGCTCGCTCTCCACCATCTTCGGGTCGATCGCGAGCGCCCCGATCCGGTCGCGCTCGAGGTCGAGGATGACGGGCAACGCGCTCTTCGGGAACCAGTCCTGGTAGACCGTGACGTCGTTCGAGGTGAACGCGTTGTTGGAGCCGCCGTTGGCCTCCATGACCCGGTCGAACTCCCCGGGTCCGTACTTCTTCGCCCCGTTGAACATCATGTGCTCGAAGAAGTGCGAGACGCCGGTGATCCCCGGGGCCTCGTTGCGGCTGCCCACCCGGTACCAGAAGTAGAGAGCCACGTTGGGGATCCGGGCGTCGGGCCAGATCACGACCTCGAGGCCGTTCTTGAGGCGCGCCTCCACCACGGCCTCGGGCCCCGCGGTGAGCGCGGCCAGGACCACCAACGTGCCGATCACGCGAGCACCGTGAGCGACAGGATGGTGACCACCACGCCCATGAGCGCCGCGCCCGCGATCAAGCCCGCCACGACCGGCACGAGGTAGCGCTCGGACATCTCGCGGTTTTTCTTCTCCCAGAAGAAGGCGATGAGCGCGCCCAGGAACATGGAGAGCGGGTTGAAGAACGGCAGGATGAGGCCGAGGCCAACGCCCGAAGCCGACGGCAGGAGCTTCTTGTGCTGCGGGAAGAAGTGCTCCAGGAGGACGAAGAGGGCGCCGAGGCCGAGGCCCCAGAACATCAAGGTCCGGTGGGTGGCGTGCATGTTGGCGATGCCGAACTGGAAGACGTCTGCGACGGCCTTCCAGGACGCTGCCGCGGGCGCCGGGTACTTCGCGGAGTCGCCCAGGAGGACGTCAGCGCTCGGGACCAGCAGGTAGAAGCCCCACGTGGTGGCCACCGTGCCCGTGATCACGCCGAGGAGCTGCGCGATGAACTGGCGGCGGGGGTTGGCGCCGAGCAGATAACCCGCCTTGAGATCGTTCAACAGGTCTGCGGAGGACCCGGCGGCGTTCGCTGTGACCGACGCCGACATGAGGTTCGAGACGGCGTTCTGCTTGATGAGAACGCCGTAGGTGAGCTGCATCACCTTGCCCATGGCGCCGATCGGCGTGATGTCGGTCTCCCCTGTGGCGCGGCACGCCACCAGCGACAAGAAGAAGGTCATGACGATAGCGAGGACGCCGAGGTGCCATGGGATGGAGAAGTACTCGTGCGCCACGATGACCGTCCCTCCTCCGCCGAACGCCACGAGGGCCCACATCCAGGAGCTGGGAACTTCGGTGTCTGAGACCAGGCGGTCGGCCTCGCCGGCGCCCTGCTTGGGCGGGCGGAGCGCAGCCACGATGGTCTTCCACTGGAGCGCGAAGAGCAGGAGACCGCTGGAGACGAGGATGGGGGCGCCGAGCCAGAGGCCGACCTCGCGCCACGCCTTCTGCGGGATCGAGACCGCATACTTGAGCTCGCCGGCCGGGTTCTGCCACTCCTGCCCGAGCCCCCAGGGGCCTAGCGCGAAGGCCAGCACCGTGGCCGAGACCAGCATCCAGATCGTGGTCCGAAGCCCCATGAGCGCGCCCGCGGCCACCATGACCGGGCTGTTCTCGATAGCCACGAACCAGTCCGAGGCCTTGTAGCTGCTCTGGTCCGCCCGGTTCTTTCCCCAGCCCAAGAAGTCGAACAGGTGGAGATGCTCAGGAAGGAGCCCGGTCTTGCCCTCGGGGGTCTCCTTCACGGGCAGCTGGGTGAGGAGCGGGAACAGCGCACCCACCACGGCCGCCCAGAGCAACGCTTTCGCCTTCCTCAAGGCCTCGGCGCCGTCCGAGTACAGCGACTGCAGGGTGGTGGCGGCGGCGAGGCCCGACGGGAACGGCAGCCGCTCGCGGTTGATCATGTTGCGCTTCATGGGGATGGCGAGCGCGGTGCCGAGGATTCCGAGGAAGAACGTCCACATCGCGAGGACGTGCCATGGCAGGTGGTGCCCCTGGATCATGAGGAGCGCCGTGATCGCCGATACGACCGTGCCGCCCGTGGCGTAGCCAGCGGAGGACGCCGTGGACTGCATGCAGTTGTTTTCGAGGATCGTCATGGGCGACCGGGCGAGCTTGAACGCGAGGAGCGCGTTCCAGATCGCGAAGGACAGAATGCACGCGGTGATCGCGACGCCGAGTCCCCACCCGGTCTTGAGCCCCACGTAGAGGTTCGTGAAGGCCAGCGCGAAGCCGAGCAGCGAGCCCATGAGCACAGCGCGCCACGTGAGCTGAGGGGCCTCCGGTCCGCGGTAGATCTTCGCGTACCACTCGGCCTCGGTCATGTCTTTGACCTTGTCCGGCCCGAGGGCTAGCGGCCCCCACTGCGCGGCTTCAGCCGCGGTTTTCGGTGCTTTCTGAAACAGAGCCACGCTCAGACCTCCGGGTTCGAGCGGCGGATGGTGCCCCGCCGCCTCCGCGCACGCAAGGCGCCAACATCGGGGTTTGGGCTCGCGGGCCGGGGTCAGGGGCTCAGGGCAAGCGAAGGAGCAGCTCGTCGCGCCGGCCCAGCCGTTGGCCCGTTACGCCGATCTCTTCGACCACCAGCTCCCGCAGAGGCCCTGGGCGAGTGCAGGCCTCGGGGCATGAACACGCCACCTCCTCGCCCGGATCGACGCGCAGGCGGAGCCTCCCTCCCTCGAGCTCGGCGCGGACCGGGTGTCTGGCGGCCTGCCGCCAGCTCTCTTGCCCCCCGCAGCGTCGCCGCTGCCAGCTCGGGACAGAGCCGGCGCGCTCGACCGTGAGCGAGCCGCTCCCGTCGTCCTGGAGCTCGAGCTCGCGCGCCTCGGGGTGGGCATCCCACCGAACGACCGACCAGCGCCCCGCGAGCCCGACCCTCGCGCCAGAGTCGACGGGGCCCTCGGCGCCGCCGCCGGGAAGCGCTCCAAGAGGAGCCCCCGTCGCCGACCGCGCGAAGACCAGGTCGGCGGTGCTCCACCCCGCGAATGCGGCGAGCGGCTTCGACGCGAGCTCGAGCGGCTCCGGCGAGGGGCAAAACGCTGCGCAGCTGCAGGTCGTGAGCGCGGGCTCACCGAGCCGAAGGGAGGTGTCGCTGGCGAGCACGCTGAACCGCCAGACGAAGCGTAGCTCCGCGGCGCCTCCACAGTGCCCGCGACGCCACGCCTCGAGAGGGCGCGCACGCTCGACAGCGAGCACCCCTCGGCCGTCTGCTGTAATGGCGAGGCGAGCGCCCTCGAGCGGGCCCACCGCGGCGCCGGGCCGGGCGCGAGCCACGAAGTCCCCCGCAAAGCTCACAGGAGCCGCGGGCTCGGTGGGCTGCGCAGGCTCCGCGGCAGGCAGCGGCTCGAGCGGGAGCAGCACGAGGGCCTCGCCGCTCGAGGCGACGCCCACCATCGTCTCGGCCGGAACGTGGCCGGGGCTCTCCACGCGCACTCGGTAGCGTCCGGGTCGAACGACCACCAGGACCTCGGGGCCCTGGCCGATCCGCGCGCCGCCCACGGTCACCCACGCGCCCGGGACCGTTCGGACCACCAGGCGTCCCGGGACGGGCGCCGCAGGCTTGCTGACCCTGGCCTCCAGCTGCGCGATCCGCTCCGAGGCGGCCGCGCGGTCTGCCGCGGTGCGCGCGACCCCGAGATACCGCTGGAACAAGGCGATGGCCTCGGCTGGGTGTCCGGCCTCTTCGTTGGCGCGGGCGATGTTCCAGATGAGGTCCGGGTGAGACCGGATCGCGAGCGCGGCCGTGTACTCGGCGATGGCCTGATCGAACTCGCGCTTATCGAAGTGGGCGTCGCCCCGGTCGACGAAGGCCTGCGCGCGATCCACGTCCGGTACATCGCTCGCGGCGACGGCGGTTGCGAAGAGGGCGATGACGAACAGGCGCGGACTCACTTCTTCTCTACGTCGAGGTCCTTCGGCACCTTAGCCCGCCCACCGGGACGCGGTCGAGCGGGGCGGGGCTCAGGGGCGGCCGAGGGAACGCGCCGGTCCACGCGACCCGCCTCGCGCTCGGCATCCCTGGCGAGGGTGTCAAGCACGGGCGCCGCCGGCGCGACCGGCGGCGCAGGCATGAGCGCGGGCGGCACCGGCGCCGCTGCGTTCGGGTCGGCCTGGTCCCCCGTATAGTCGGACGCCGGGCGCGACCTCCACATCACCCCGGCGATCCCCACGCCCACCAGGAGCACCCCGATCGCAAGAAGCGCCTTTGGGCCTGCGGTGCCTGCGGCGCGGATGGCCTCGACGGTGACGGAGGCGGGGTTCCGCCGGCGCCCTCGTGGAGTGGGGGCCTCAAAGATCGGCTCGGTGACCTCGACCAGCCCGCTCTTCTTCCGAACGGCCTCGAGGGCCTCGATCATCGCGTTCGCGTCTGGGAAGCGCTCCTTCGGCTGCTTCGCCAGGGCGCGGCGCACCACCGCCTCGAAGGCCCGGGCGCGCGGGCTCTTCGGCAGGCGCATGAGCGGGACGGGCTCCTGGACGTGCGCCATCATCACGTCGACCGCCGACTCCGCGGAGAAAGGAGGCGAGCCCACGACCAGCTCGAACAGCACAGCCCCGAGGGAGTAGAGGTCGGCGCGCGCGTCTACCTCCGCGCCCCTTGCTTGCTCGGGCGACATGTAGAGCGGCGTGCCCACAACCGTCCCGGCCGCGGTCAACCGTCGCCACTTATCGCCCGCGGGCGCGGTCTTCGCGATGCCGAAGTCGAGCACGGTGACCCAGTCGTCGGCGCCCTCGCGGACGGTGCGCAAGAAGATGTTCTCCGGCTTCAGGTCGCGGTGGACCACGCCGTGTTCGTGCGCCGTTTCGAGGCCATGGAGCGCTTGTAAGCCGATGGTGACCGCCCGATCGATGGGCATCGGCCCGTCGCGGTGGATCACCTCGGAAAGCGGGGTGCCGTCGAGGAGCTGCGTGACGATATAGATGTAGCCGTCCTCGCTGCGGCCGTGGTCGTACACGCGGATCACGTTGTCGTGATCGAGGCGGCTGGCGGCGTGGGCCTCGTTCTCGAAGCGGAGCACCTGCTCGGGGCTGACGCCGAGCTCCGGGCGCAGGATCTTGAGCGCGACGTGGCGGCCGAGCGAGATCTGGTAAGCCTTGAACACGGTTCCCATGCCGCCGCGCCCGACGACAGAGTCGATCCGATACCGCGCGTCGAACACCGTGCCGATGAGCGACTCCGGATCTTGCGAGATCCGACTCACTGCGATCGGCCGGATGCCGTGCCGTGGGCAGACGCGCCCCTCGACAGCTTCTCCGCACTCGGGGCAGATTCGTAGGGCTCCGGGTGCGGCGGTCACACCGGCGTTGTAGGGGATTGCGAGGACAACGGTCAACGACACCTCGCCAACGAACCGCGCGGGCTAGATCCACCTTGTCGGGCGAGCCCTCGGGGGAGTCCCCCGGCGGGTACCGCGCCCTCCCGTTGGTGACCGGCCGGACCGGGGCTGATCACTCGCCGCGCGCGGTACGCCGTGCCATGCTCGCCTGCGCGTGACCGAACAGCCGCTAGCGAGCCGTGGAGGGCTGAAGCTCGAGGCCGCCTTCGAGGCGTTCCGGCTCGACGTCCGGGGGCTCGGCTGCGTCGACGTGGGCGCGTCCGCGGGTGGCTTCACCGACGTGCTGTTGCGCCGAGGAGCGGCCCACGTCACCGCGATCGAGGGCGGCCACGGCCAGATGCGGCCGGCGCTCGCAGCAGACCGTCGGGTCACGCTGCACGAGCGCTCCAACTTCAAGACCCTGCCGCTCCGGATCGCTGCAGGCCCCTTCGACGCCTTCACGGTGGACGTGAGCTTCGTGGCAGCCCGGACCATGTTGCGGCCCCTCGCGCTGCGGCTCAAAGCGGGCGCATTCGGTGTGGTGCTGGTGAAGCCGCAATTCGAGCTCCCGAAGGAGCTCGTGCCTCGCGGCGGGATCTCGGACAGCCGCGACCTTCGCCGCTTCGCGCTGCGCCGGTTCCGACAGAAGGCCGAGGCGCTGGGCTTCGAGGAGCGGCAGGCGATCGACTGCCCGGTGGCCGGCGGCGACGGGAACGTCGAGTGGCTGGTGCACCTCTGCTTCCTGGGGCTCCCCTCGGTCTGAGGGTGTCGTCAGGCGTCCGACGCGTCAGCGCCCGAGGCGCGCGGCGCACTCGGCGTGACGCTCCGTCGCGCGCTTCATCCGGTCGAAGTCCACGCCGTTGACCTCCTCGCCACGGAGCGTCTCGAACCAGCGAAGGTCGTCTTCGATCGCGCTGCCCGCGCACGCCCGAGTCTCACAGCGGCACATCCGCTCCGCTCGCCGCTCGGACTCCGCCACCCACTCGGCCCGAGACACGCCGAGGGCCTCGAGCGCGTCGCGGACCAACGGGGGATCGGCCTGTGGCGGCGCCGCGAAGGCCCGCCGCATGAATACCTCCATCCCGGGGTCGCGCTCGGACGCCCGCGCCGCCCGCGCCGCCTCGTCGCAGACGGAGGGCAGCCGACCAGCCGACACCCTCGGGCGCTTACCGGGCCGCGCCGGGAACCGCTTTGCCTCCAGGGTGGCGCGGCCCGCCCATGTCACCACGACCTCCGCCAGACTCTCCGGGAGCCCGATGAACACCGAGAGCCTCACGCCATCCCGCGCCACGCGCAGCCCCTTCAGGCCCCGCGCGAGCACCGCGCGCTCCGCCTGAGCCGCGTCTTCCTCCGCGCTCCAGACAGACATCCAGACCGTAAACGTGCCGGGCTCAGTACCGGGCGCAGTGCCGGGCGCAGTGCCGAGCGCAGTACCGGGCGCAGTACCGGGCGCAGTGCCGAGCGCAGTGCCGAGCGCAGTACCGGGCGCAGTACCGGGCTCAGCAGGGGGCCCAGTACCACGCTCGTAGACGCGGTACGTGTCCCCGTCCCAGCCCTCGGCGGCCGTGGCCCCGATGAGGCTCTGCAGCGTCAGCTCGCCCAGCGTGTTCTCTCGGATGCGTATCCATCCCGCGAGCTCACGTGGCTCCTCCGGAAAGACGAAGCGGAGGGGCTCGGCTACGGGCCGATCCGGGTACAGGATTTGCTCTGTGGAGCGGGGTGGCGCGCAAAAAGCCGCGCGCCGGGCGGTAGTCCCGGCGGCCCAGAGGGGCAGCGCGAACCCGAAGCCCCGAGTGTAAGGCGAGAGCAGCATCGACCGCAGCACCTCGGGCGCTGCGTCGTAGGCGGCTCCACCGCCAAAGGTGGCGAGCACGGGGAGCGCCGTGTTCAGGAGGCCCGCCACGAGCCCCGGGGGTAGCTCGAGGAAGCCCTGGCGCTCCTCGGGCGACAGCGTCGCGAGGAGCATCGCGACCATCGCGTCGCCCTCCACGAGCGCCGACAGGGCCAACGACGCGTCGTCGTCCATCTCGACGCGCGCGTGTTGCGCGTGGAGGTCGAAGACCTGGTCTTGCAGCGCGTGGGTAACCTCGTGATCAAGGATCAGGCGCTGGCTGGCTCGGTCGTCGCCACCGAGGAGCGCTTCGAACCACCCGGGTTCCGCCTTCGCCGCCTCGGCGATCAGGGCCAGCTCTTGCGTCTCAGGGTCGTAGAAGCCGGCGACCTGCTCGGCCAGCAGCTCCGCGAAGGTCTGCCCCAACGAGCGGTCCCCGGCCATGAGGCCGAAGGTGCGCCAGGTGACCTCCAGCCCCTGGAGCTCGTCGGGCCCGAACTCGTCGTCGAGGGCGAGCCGCATTCGCGCCCCCAGCGCCTCGCGGTCCAGGAAACGAGCGACCACCGGCGCCGTAAAGCGGTCGCCGGTGAGCGCCGCGATGCGGGCTACGCTGGCCCAGCGCCAGTACGCGAGCGCGAGCTCTGGGCGCGTCTGGTACGCGGCGTCACCCTTCGCGTCGAGCTCCGACAGGGGCTCCTCGGGAGGTGTGGGGAGCGGATCGTCTGCCGGCGAGGGCTCTGGCGCCCGCCGCTCCGCGCGCACCTCGGCGATGTCGACCCGGACGGGAGCCCCGAAGCGACAGCCCGCGGCAAGCACCGCAAGCCAGAGCAGCGACCCGGCTCGGGTTACTTGCAGGCGCCCTGCTGGTAGGTGCCCTGGCCGCTTTGCGAGGCCGCGCACTCGTTCGAGTAGGTGTTCCCGTCGCAGCCGCAGACCGGGGCGTAGATGGTCGTGCAGATCTCAGGCCTCGGCTGGCAGACGCCCGACGCGTCAGCGTACCCGCACATCTGCTCCGGCGTGTAGTAGCAGAACTGGTCCTTGGAGCACGTGTCGCCGAGCCAGCCGCCGCAGTAGGTCTCGAGCGGTGCGTCGCAGGGCGTGTCACTCACCAGCGACACGCCGTTCGCCGCTGCCTCACACGCGTTCAGGTAGGTCTTGTCGTCACACCCACAGACTCCCGTCCCTCCGGCAGGGCAGACCTCGGGGATCGGGGTGCAGATGCCGGTCATGTCGGCTGCGCCGCAGAAGGCCTCCGGCGCATAGGCGCAGTATTGGCCCTCTTTGCACTCCCAGCCGGCAAAGCCACCGCACGCGCCGACTGGCGGCCCGCACTCGCCCGCGCTGGCGACCGAGACACCAGACGCTGCGGCCTCGCACGCGTTGCCGTAGGTCTGGCCGTCGCAGCCGCAGACGGGATCGTAGTTGAGATCGCACGCGGTGGGGATTGGCTCACACACGCCCGGA
>SXGT01713215.1_pt1 | contig 22941 bp, 19 predicted proteins | sample 3176221 | NCBI WGS metagenome assembly SXGT01 (sample SAMN11356862, study PRJNA531348) | freshwater metagenome | isolation source: freshwater sample F1-120 | place: China: Fuxian Lake, Yuxi | collected 2017-12-25
GTCGGCCCCGGCGGGGCCGTGCATTCTGTTCTCTGAATGACGACGGCCCCGCCGGGGCCGACGCTAAACCGGATCGCCCTGCGCTCACGACACCAGCGAGAAGAACAGCTCTTCCAGGTCGTCTTGCTTGTACATCTCGCGCAGTTCGTTGAGCGTGCCGCAGACGACCACCTCGCCCTTCGCCATCACCGCGACGCGGTCGCACAGTTTCTCCACCTCGCGCATGATGTGCGTCGAGAAGATGATCGTTTTCCCGCGACCGCGAAGCCGCTTGATGTTGTCTAACACCGCGCGCTGTACCAACACGTCTAACCCCGCGGTTGGCTCGTCGAAGATCAGCACGGGCGGGTCGTTCACCATCGCGCGCGCGATCGACACCTTCTGCTTCATGCCGGTGCTGAGCTTGCCGCCACGCACGTCGCGGAACTCCTTCATTTGAAGCGTGGCGAACAGGTCTTCCATGCGGGCGCGGAGCTCGTCCGGCGGAACCTGATGGAGGCGCCCGTAGTATTCGACCAGTTCCCACGCGGTCATGCGGTCGTAGACGCCGGTGTTCGCGGAGAGGAACCCGACGTGCTTCCGCACCTCGCCGGGTTGGGTGACCACGTCGTACCCCGCGACGGTGGCGGTGCCGTCGGAGGGCGCGAGCACAGTGCAGAGCATCCGCAACGTAGTCGTCTTGCCCGCCCCGTTGGGGCCGAGAAGCCCAAATACCTCGCCGGGATGAACGCTGAACCGCACCGCGTCCACGGCCGTGACTCGCACGCCGCCGGCCCCGCGGAACCACTTCGACAGGTCGCGTACTTCGATCATGTGTTGCGGTCTTATTGTAGCCGGCCTCTGTGAGGCCGGTGCTTCGCGGCTGGTAACGCTCCGGGGTCACAGACCCCGGCTACAGAAGGCCTTCACATCGCCGGGCGCGGAGCAGCTTGTTCCGCCATCCAGCGCGCGTAGTTCGACCAGCTTGCGTCGTCGAGGATGAACTCCGGGTAGGCTTCGCCGTGAATGCGCAACATCGCCTTGCGGGCCCCGGAGCCGCGATCGTGTTTCTCACGCTGGAGGCTGAAATCGTCTGGCCCCGCGACCCACACCGCGTTCCCGTTGTTCGCCACAAAGAACACCGTGCTGCCGAGCAGTTTCGCGCGCCAGTGCGGGGTGGTCGGCAGGTCGATCGCGAGCTGGTCCACGTGTGGGTCGGATGTCTGGATGTCGCGCACGAGGTCGTCGAACCAGGCGATGTGTTCCGACGATGGCCGCTCCGCGAAGAGCCGGCGCAGGGTCGCGTAAGCCTTGAACCGGCCGAGCGCGAAGTACAGCATCAGCCCACTGAAGAAGATTCCGACGGTGGTGGGCTGGAGGTTCGCCTGGAAGCGGAGGAACTCGCGGCCGAAGTTCATCGCGGCGAACACCAGAAGCACCATACCGTCGAGAACCAGCCCCTCGGCCGACGGCACCGCCCACTTGAATAGACCGACGAGCAACTCACCGGTGGCGAGAGCCGCGTACAGGAGGACGACGAAGGTCTGCTGGTTGAGGGTGTACATGAAGTACGCGATGCCGAGCATGATGAGCGCGAACGCGACGTTCTCGCGTCCGCTCTTCTGCACGTTGCAGCGCAGTTCGCGGTACGCGGCCACGTTCTGGAGCCGCAGCCGCATGTTGGCTTCGTCGGACATTCACGTCTCAGCAAGGCGCGTCGGGACCGCACCGCGACCGGATGGGTGCGGCGGAACACACCGGCTCATTGTGCCGACTCAGTTCGATACCGGCAATGACGTGGGCGAAAGTGGCTTCCCGCTCTCTTCCGGTCGCGGCTCACTTGGGGTGATGGGCTTCTCGTCGATGAGTTGGTAGAAGACGTTCCGCTGGCGCGGCTCCCAGCCGGCTTCGCGGATGCTGTGCTTGATCTCTTCAAGCGTCAGGTAGTGCACCGTCCCGGCCGACGCGACCACGTTTTCCTCGATCATCAGCGAACCCATGTCGTTCGCACCGAAGAACAGCGCGACCTGCCCGATCTTCCCGCCCTGCGTGACCCACGACGACTGAATGTTCGGGATGTTGTCGAGGAACAGCCGCGCGATGGCCTGCGTTCGGAGATACTCGAACGCGCCCGATTCGGGGAAGTCGGCCATTTTGTGACCCGGTTGCATCGTCCAGCAGATGAACGCCGTGAACCCGCCGGTTTCATCCTGCAGGTCGCGGAGGCGAGTCAAGTGTTCGACGCGTTCGGCGTCCGTTTCGATGTGGCCGAACATCATCGTGCAGGTGCCCTTGCCGCCTAACTTGTGCCACACGCGACACACCTCAAGCCACTCGTCGGAGAGCGCCTTCCCCTTCGTCAGTTCCTTGCGCACGCGATCCACGAGAATCTCGCCGCCGCCGCCGGGGAGCGAACCGAGTCCCGCATCCTTGAGCCGCTTCAGGACTGTCTCAAGCGGGAGCTTGTTGAGCTTGTGGAAGTGCCAGATTTCCGGCGGGCTGAACGCATGGAGATTCACTTGCGGGAATCGTGCCTTCAGATCGCGGAGCAGTTCCTCGTACCATTCGAGCTTCAAGGAGGGGTGCATTCCACCTTGCATGAGAATCTGGTCGCCGCCCAGCGCGATCGTCTCTTCGATCTTCCGGTACAACTCTTCGCGGGGCAGAACGTAGGCGTCTAAATCGGCCGACTTGCGGTAGAACGCGCAGAAGTCGCACACCGCGGCGCACACGTTGGTGTAGTTCACGTTCCGGTCGATGTTGAACGTGCGGTACCGTTCTGGGTGCAATCGTATAGTCACCGCGTGCGCGGCGCGCCCGAGTTTGTGCAGGTCGCGACACCCGAAGAGAGCCAAGCCTTCGTCGGGCGTGATGCGCGTGCCGCTCGCGGCTTTCGCGAGGATGGTGTCGATGGTGTTCATGGGTTCCTTTCTGGCCCTCTCCCCTTGCGGGAGAGGGTGGTCGGCGCTTCGCCGACCGGGTGAGGGGCGGCCCTTCTGTGGGTTCGCGTCTCACCCCTCACCCGGCTCGCAACGCCTCGCCACACTCTCCCGCAAGGGGAGAGGGCAAAACAAATGTCTCCGGTCGCTGACGCCCCCCGCTCGCCAAAACACCCACTTCTTCGGCCAACTCGCGATACCGCTTCATCCCCGCGAGTTCCGCGGGGCCGAGGTCGTAGCGAATCACGTTGCTAACGTACCGGCGGCAGAAGCCCGGATCGAGGCCGAGCGCCCCCGCTTCGCGCTGCGCGATCGCGCCCGCGTTTGCCAAACCATATTCCTTCGCGCGGTGGAACGCGGCTTCCGCTTCCCCAAGATCGACGCCGCTTCGCACCGCCCACAATGCGAAAACCATGGGGAGGCCGGTCCACGCGGTCCACTCTTCGCCGAGGTCGTACGCGAACCGGTAGCCCGGGAGGCACGCCCGCATCGCGCGATCGCCGATGAGCAGCACCGCGTCGGTAGTCAGGTCGTCGGCCTGGCTGGCGATCGGCAGTTGCTGGACATGCGGTTTCACGCCATACCGCTTTTCGAGGATGATTCGCGTGAGTGCGGCGCTGGTGCGCGAACCTTCGTCGAGCGCAACCGTGCGAATCTGCTCCCAAGGTACTTTGCTGAACAGCGTGACGCTCAGCACCGGGCCGCGGGAGCCGATCGCGATGTTCGGGACGAACGTGTAGTTGTCCCCGCGAAAGAACTCGACCACCGGAATGAGGCCAACGTCGAGTTCGCCGCGGCTGAGTTGGTCGGCCAGTCGGCTGGGGAGGTCGAGGGAGAGGTCGAGGGTGGGCGCGAAGTCGGTTAACCGCTCGACGAGTGGTTTGGTGTTCAGGTAGTTGACCGCGCCGACCCGGAGTGTGGTTGCCATAAATCGCGGCCTTTCCGACGGCGTTCGTAGCCGTCGTTATAAGAACCGCGAAATGGGTGGCACGGGTAACAGCCCAAGGCGAGGCGTTCCAACCTCTGGCCAGGGGCTGCGTAACTCCGACCCGTAACTCGAAAAGGTAACAAGTAAAAGCGATGGCCAAGCCACCACGCTCGTCTTCGCTTTTACTTGTTACCTGTTACATTTCCGACGCTCCAGCCTTCACTCCCCATGATCAACATCGTTCTCACGGATCGTGCGTCCGCACAATTCGCGCGGCGTGGGCATCAGAGTTGAGCGGCGTATCATGATCGCCTTCGACGGAAGTCACTTGTGCCGTGGCCGCGACGTTGGCCGCGTAACCGTAGAACGTGCGTACTGGCGAGCAGCAGGAACATTCCGAAATGTCGGCCCGACCGAATCGTGTTCTATCCTGTAATATCCCCCGCCGCTTTCGTGGCACCCATGACCCGGCCGCAGACTGTACAAGATGTGTTCGACGCGCTCCGCCGCGACCGACTTGTGGAGCCGGCCCGGTTGTTGGCGTTCGCGGACCGGCACACGCCAGCCGACGCGTCGGCGGCACTGGCGAGACTGGTTGCCGATGGTCTGCTGACCGCGTTCCAGGTCGGGGAGGTCGCCGCCGGGAACGGGTCCGCGCTGTGGCTGGGTAACTACCGCGTTCTGGACCGGCTCGGGCAAGGCGGTATGGGGCACGTGTTTCTGGCCGAACACGCGGTCCTCGGCAAACGGTTTGCCGTCAAGGTGCTCTCGGACTCGCTTCGCGCGGACCCCGGCGCGCGGGATCGGTTCGTCCGCGAAGCCCGCGCCGCCGCGACCCTCGACCACCCGAATATCGTGACTGTGTTCGACGCGGACATGGCGCACGACCCGCCCTACCTCGTGATGGAACACGTGGACGGGGTGAGTTTGCAAGAGGCTGTGGCACGTGGGGGCACGTTCACGGCGGGTGAAGCGGCGGCCGTCGCGGTGCAGGTGGCCGACGGGCTGGACCGCGCTGCCAGCGTCGGTTTGGTTCACCGGGACATCAAACCGGCGAACCTGTTAATCGACCGGCGTGGGGCCGTAAAGATTCTCGACCTTGGCATCGTCCGGTTCACCCACGACGACACGCAATCGGGGATCGACGGAACCGAACTGATCCTCGGCACGCTTGACTACCTCGCCCCCGAACAGGCGGTGGACAGTTCGGAAGTGGACATCCGCGCCGACATCTACGCGCTGGGCGCGACGCTGTACTTCCTGTTGACCGGCCATCCCCCGTACCCCGGCAACGACGTGCAGTGGAAGATGCGAGCCAAGCAGACCAGCGACCCGCACCCGCTCCAGCAGTTGCGCCCGGATATGCCGCCGGAGTTTGCCGCGGTCGTTCACCGGCTCATGGCACGCGACCCGGCGGACCGGCACCCGACTCCGGCTGTGGCGGTGACCGCGTTGCGCCCGTGGGCGGTGCCCGGCCCGGATTTCCCCGGCCGGCTGTTCCGCCCGTCTTCCGACAGCACGGCTCACGACAGGTCCGCGACCGACCACGAACTGACCCACGACCCGCTTCCCGACACGCTGCGGATCATCAAGACGAGTATCCGGTTGGTGCCGGTGACGAACCCGCCGCTCCCGGTTTCGGTGGCTTGCGACACGCCGAGCATGCCTCTCGGTGAACTCCCGGCGCGAACTCCCGCGTGCCCGGCACCGGGTGCTATTTCGTCGGACGATGGCCCGGCACCGTGGCTCACTTCGCCACTGGCTCCCGCGCCCGTTGTGTCCCACGGTTCACGTTTGCCGGTCGTCGCGCCGTCGCGCGCGCCGCACGCCAGGCGACCCTTGGCGCACGTCGTCGGGTTGGTGGTCGCCCTCGCTGCCGTGGTGACCGGTATTGTGGCGCTGACCGCCCTCGCGGGGCGGTGACCGGCACGGGCGGTTCGTCGGCGGCGCTTCGTAAGGATCGTGAGGGCGACAGTAGCCTGTCCGACTCGGCGGAACTCGCGGTGCCCGCGCCCGACTCGAAGGAGCGTCCCTCGCGGTACGACGAGCCGACCGCGTCCGCGAACGACGACGATCCCCACCCCCGATACCGACCGGACCCCGTGCCAGCGCCGCGGCAACCGGCTGGCCCAACCACGCTCCTTGTCGCGCTCTCGGTCGCTCGTGTCCTTGCGCTTCTGGGGATCGTGATTCTCTTGCTTCGCAAGTGATGGAATGGCGGGACCAGGATGGTCGCTAACCCATTTCCGAGCGAACTATTCGCGCACTAGCAACCCCATCGCCTGACGCAACTTCACTTCGGTGACGTGCCACTCGATTACGCTGGAAAGCAGATCACCCTTCGCTTTGAACAGGTCAAGTTTCGCGGCCACGAGATCGGTTGTCACATTGACGCCGGCCGCCTGCCGCTTCTGGAGGTCCGCGAGCCGGGTTTCCACCGCGCGCACATCCAGCGCGCGAGCGGCGACCGCGGCGCGGTGCCCGCGAAGCGTGACCGCCGCGGCGCGAATCTCGGCTTCTGCCAGTCGCTCGCGCGAAGTGAGCACGCCAGCGGCGCGGGCGGTCGCAGCGGCCTGCTGGCGTTCCGGTTCCTTCGTGAATGGGAAGAGCAGTGACGCGAGCAGGTTGTCCGCTTTTATCTTTCCGAGCAGCGGGTTGAGACCGGTCAGCACCGTGTTCGTCATCTCGCCCGCGCCGCCCTCGGCGAAGACGCGGAGCATGTTCAGGTCCGGTCGGTAGTGCAGTCCGGTCGCGACCGCTTGCTCCACCGCGATCTCGTCCGGTTTCACCTTGAGCGGGTTGGCGGGCCATAGTGGGAGCGGGTCGTTCGCGGCGAGGGCGAGCCGGGCGCGGAGGCTCGCGTTCAGCGCACCGATCGCCGCTTCGAGTTTCGCCTGCTGCGCCTCGATGTCGAGCAACTTGCGACGGAGTGCGGGCATGTCCGCGCGGTCTTTGAAGCCGGCTTTCTCGGCCTTCTCCGCGTCTGTGAGTTGCGTGCGGAGTTCCGTGTCGGCCGCAGTCAGCAGGTCGGACTGTCCTTCGGCTTCGGCGAGTTTGAAGAACTCTTCGAGCGCCTCGCCCGCGGCGCGGTTGCGGAGTTCGTCGGCCGCGTGCCCGCGAACCAGGCGGCTCGTCTCGGCGAACTTCGCGGCCTTCTTCATCAGTTTCGTGTGCGACGGCTGTTCGTTCTCCGAATGGCGGTCGAGATCTTCAGCGAACGGCGCGCTCGCGATGGCGTAATGCCGGCAGTCGGTGGCGGTGAGTCGGCGGTACTCGCCGGGGCGCTTGAGTGGCGAAGCGGAGTCGGTCGGCACCGCTGACACGTCGGGTTCGATCGCGGTGCGTGCGGTGACGGGTAGTTGAGGTGCGGCAGGCGCAGTTCGGATTGGTGGTGCGATGGGCGCGTGGCACCCCGCGAGCGCAATGAGCGCGCAACAGGCAACGCGGGTCGCGGTGCGGTTTACCACAAGGGAATAATCGGCACCATCGCTACAGCTTCTTCAGGCTAAGCACCCGATGCGGTATCATCGCGGTCATCTCCCGGAGGTTTGCTATGCGATTCTGCTTCCCCATCTTCGCGCTGCTCTTCGTCTCGCTCGCCTCCGGCTCGCGGCTCACGGCCGCGCCGCCCAACGTTGTCGTGATCCTTGCCGACGATCTCGGCTACGGCGACGTGCGGTGCCTCAACCCGAACGGCAAGATCCCGACGCCGAACCTCGACAAGTTGGCCGCGTCCGGCATGACGTTCACCGACGCGCATTCGCCCAGCGGCGTTTGCTCCCCGACACGCTACGGGCTTATGACCGGGCGCTACGCGTGGCGCTCGAAGCTCAAGAACGGCGTCCTCGGTGGGCTTTCGCCGCGACTCATCGAAACGGGCCGGCTTACGGTCGCGCAACTTCTGAAGGACAACGGCTATCACACCGCGTGTATCGGGAAGTGGCACCTCGGCATGGACTGGCAACTGAAACCCGACAAGAAGGTGAGCGAGTTGAGCATCGAACCGCGCGAGCAGGTGTTCAACGTGGAGTACGACAAGCCAATCAAGAATGGTCCGAACGCGGTCGGGTTCGATTACTACTTCGGCATCTCCGCGTCGCTCGACATGGTGCCGTACACGTTCATCGAGAACGACAAGGTCGTGGCGAACCCGACGGAAGATCGCGATCTCGCGATGTTCGCGGGTAAGCCGGGGCGCACGCGAAAAGGTCCGGCCGCGCCCGGCTTCGAGGCCGAAGACGTGCTGCCCAAGTTGCGCGATAAAGCGGTGAGTTACATCGGTGCGCGCGCCGAGGAGAAGAAGCCGTTCTTCCTGTATCTACCGCTGACGACGCCGCACACGCCGGTCACGCCCTCGAAAGAGTGGGCGGGTAAGAGCAAACTGAACGCGTACGCCGACTTCGTGATGCAGACCGATGCGATCGTGGGCGACGTGCTCGCCGCGCTCAAGAAGCACGGTGCGGAAGACAACACGCTCGTCATCTTCACCAGCGACAATGGCTGTTCGCCGCAAGCCGACTTTCCCGCACTTCTGAAACTCGGCCACAACCCCAGCGGCGAGTTTCGCGGACACAAGGCGGACGTCTACGAAGGCGGTCACCGCGTGCCGTTCTTCGTGCGCTGGCCCGGCAAGGTGAAGCCGAAGAGCGAATCGAAGGCGCTCGCGTGCCTCACGGACATCCTCGCGACGTGTGCCGACGCGATCGGCGTGAAACTTCCCGACGAGGCGGGCGAAGACAGCTTCAGCTTGTTGCCCGCGCTCGGTGTGCGTGAGGGGAAGCCGCGCGATGGCTTGGTGGTTCACTCGATCAACGGCTCGTTCGGTGTGCGTGAGGGGAAGTTGAAACTGTGCCTCTGTCCCGGTTCCGGCGGTTGGAGCGCGCCGCGACCCGGCAAGGACGAAGCCGGGTTGCCTCTCGTGCAACTCTTCGACCTGGAGAAAGACAGCGGCGAGAAGACGAACCTTCAGGACAGGAACGCGGACGCGGTCGAACGCATGACGAAGCTGTTGGAGAAGTGGGTGAGCGACGGGCGCAGCACACTGGGCAAGCCGCAGAAGAACTCCACGCCGGTGGTGATTCGGAAGAAGTGAAGCAGTCGAACCGCCGGGGTCGGCCGGCTGGGTACTCTGACTGCAACCCAGCCGGCTGACGCCGGCGGTTCGACGACAAGCCCGCGAACTTTCGCTCGCGGGCTTCGCTGACGAACCGAGGTGGTCTACTTCTCCTCCTGTGGCGTGGAAGGCTCACGGCACCGCCGGCCGGAAGTGCTCCTGGAGCACCGCGGAACGACGATCCGCGGGGTTGTTCCAGACCGCGGTGCTCCAGGAGCACTTCCGGCCGATAGCGGTGCTGGAACAGCCTTCCTCGCGTGGTACGGCAAGGCACTTGCTCGGCTGACGCAACATCAGCCTGTGGGAAACCCACGAGCTAAACCGAACCGATTCGTCGTGGGTGTTGTACGGATTCACGAGCCGGAAGCGTGAGCGACGGACAGCGCTATCCGTCGCTTACGCTTCCGGCTCGTAAAAAGGGCTGTAAGGCTCCGCCCACTCACCGGTATCGCGTTTACCCGCCCGTATCCCTTTCGCGCGAGAACACACATGAGCGCATCCCCAGAAGTCGTTGTCATCGGCGGTGGTCCGGCCGGTTGTACCGCCGCGACACTCATCGCACAAAAGGGTCATTCAGTTCGCCTGTTTGAGCGCGAGAAGTTCCCCCGCTTTCACATCGGCGAATCGTTCATGCCGGACACGTACTTCGCGCTCCGCCGGCTCGGGATGCTCGACAAGATGAAGTCGTCGCACTTCGTCAAGAAGTACTCGGTGCAGTTCGCCAACGACCAGGGGAAGGAATCGCAGCCGTTTTACTTCTTCGAGAACAATCCGCACGAATGCACGCAGACGTGGCAGGTGCTTCGCAGCGAGTTCGACCACATGATGCTCAAGAACGCACGCGAACACGGCGTGGACGCGCGGGAAGAGGCTCGCGTCCTCGACGTGCTGTTCGACGGCGACAAGCAGACCGGGATTCGCGTGCAGTATGCCGATGGCGGCGAGGAAGTGTTGCACCCGAAGGTGATCGTGGACGCGAGCGGCCAAAGTTCGCTCATCAGCAACAAACAGAAGCTCCGCGTACCGGACGCGAAGCTAAAGAAGGCGACGGTATGGTCGTACTTCAAGGGCGCGAAACGCGAACCGGACAAATTGGATGAGGGCGCGACGCTCGTGCTTCAACTGAAGGAAAAGAAGGGGTGGTTCTGGTACATCCCGCAGCACAACGACACCATCAGCGTGGGCGTGGTCGGCGGTCTCGATTACATCTTCGCGGACAAGAACGCGTCGCTCGAAGAGATCTTCTGGCGCGAAGTGGACAACTGCGCCGCGGTGAAGCGGCGGATCGAAGGGTCCGAGCGTGTGGACGTCTGGCGCACTACGAAGGACTTCTCGTATCGCAGTACGCGGTTCGCGGGCGACGGGTGGGTGCTGGTGGGCGATGCCTTCGGGTTCCTCGATCCAATCTACTCGTCGGGGCTGCAACTCGCGTTCTCGTCGGGCACGTTCGCGGCCGACGCGGTGTGCGACGGCTTGGCGAATGGCGACCTGTCCGAGAAGCAACTGGGCGGGTGGGGGCCGGTGTTCCTCAAGGGCATGGAGCGGCTGAAGAAGTTCGTTTACATCTACTACGACGGGTTCAACTTTGGGCTGTTCATCCGCCGGTATCCGCACATGAAGCGGCACGTCACCGACCTGCTCATCGGCAACGTGTTCAAGGACTCGCTCGACGAAGTTTGGGAACCGCTGTATGAGGTGCAACGCGAGATCAATGGACAAAAGCCAGACGCGGTGCTGTTGGGGTAGGCGTTGGAGTAGGCCCGCCGAGGCGGGCTGCGTTCGACTTTCGTGAAGCAATACGACGCGTGAAACTGTGCCGCTCGGCTCGCGGTACCTACTGTGCTCTGCGCGGTCAGGAATGAGTCAGGCGATTCCAACGAGCCGCGACCGCAAGGGAGCGGTTAGCTTTCCCCCTCCCTTGCGGTCGCGGCTCGTTGATACGAACGGTTGTCTCATTCCTGGCCGCGCGGAGTATAAATCCGCTTACTCGACGGTCCACAGAATCACGGAGTCGGCGTCTTTCACGAAGATGCGGTTCCCGGTCGCGATTGGGTACGCGTAGGTCTTGCCGGCGCCGACCTTGTAACTCGTGACCTTCTTGAACTCCTTGTCGTTCGGCTCGAACACGGTCAACGTCCCCGTCGGCGGCAGCGCGAGCAGAACTGCGCCCGCGTCCACGATGTTCCCGTAGCCGCGTCCGCCGGTCAGCGGTTCCGTCCACGCGGTCTTGCCGGTCTCCGCGTTCACACAGAACAGGCTGTCGGCCGATGTCAGGCCGAACACGCGGCCATTCTTCAGCACGGGCGTGTTGTACATCGTCGATTGGTCCTTGTTGTTCCACACTTCCTTCGCGGTGAACTCGTCGCCCTTCTTTTCGATCTTCAGCGCCCGTGTGCCGCGAGCCGAACCGGAGAAGATCACCGTCTGCCCGTCCACCATCGGCGTCGAGGCGTTGTAGCCGCGTCCAGTGACCGTGAACGCAGTTTTCCACAGCAACTTGCCGGTCTTCATGTCTAACCCGACGACGCTTGCGGATGTCTCTGCGACGAGCATTTTCGTCTCGCCCACAGTCATCAACACGGGCGAGGCGTAGGCCGTGCCCTCGTCGGTCCACTTCCACTTCTCCTTGCCACCGTCGAGTTCGTAGACCGCGATACCGCCGGTACCCTCGCCGCCGAACTGCGCGACGACAAGTTTGTCCGCAATCAGCGGCGAACTGGAGGTGTGGAACTTGGGCATCCCCTTGGTTTCGATGCGCCAGACCTTCTTGCCACTCTCGGCATCGAGACAGGAGAGCGTGCCATTCACACCCATTTTGACGACCTTGCCATCGGCCACGGCGGGCGAACATCGCGGACCGGGGAACCCGCCATCAGCGAATCCCTTGAACGCGGTGTCGTACTTCTCGACCCACACTTCCTTGCCAGTCGCGGCGTTGAGGCAACGCGTGACTTCGGCTCCGCCCTCGCGGGTGAACACGAACAGTTTCTCGCCGACGAGTGCGGGCGTCGCGACCCCGTCGCCGACGGTAACCTTCCACTTCTGCGTGAGTTCCTTGGGCCACTCTTTGGGTGCCTTGAAGTCGGTAGCGTGGCCGTCGCGGTTGGCGCCGCGCCACTGCGGCCAGTCGGCTGCGTGGGCCGGAACGGTGGCGGCGAAGCCGACAAGCGCGACCCCGACCGCGAACGCGGTGGCGAGTACGGACCGCCGAGACAGTGACCGCGCAAGAGTGTGCGCCATGATTGGGACTCCGAAGCGAGATGGGAGGGGGGAAGGGCGATTCCCACGCACATCGTACCGCGGAGGGTGGCGAATGGTTCTGAGAACGCCGTGAGTGTGGAGATGTGCGTTCTTCACCCCGGTGAACTGGCATTCGGCGGGGTGTCGCCCTCTAACACGGCGCGGACGATCTGGTCCTGGCGGAACGGCTTGAACAACACGTGCCGCATCCCGTCGGCGCGGGCCTTCACGATCGAGTGAGCCACGTCGTAGCCGAAGCCCGTCGTCAGCGCGATCACCGCGGTCGGACACGCGGAACGCAGACGCCGGTAGCAGTCGTAGCCACCCATGTCCGGCGGCTTCACCTCCTGGAAGATCGCGTCGTAGCCGGCGTTGGCCATTGCGACACCGTCGGTGCCGTTCGCGGCCGTTTCGATCGTCGCGCCCAGCCGCCCGAGCATCAGGTGCGCTGCCCGCCTCACACGCTCGTCGGTCTCGACCACGAGTACCCGCTTACCCAGGAGGGGCTGCGAACCGGCCACGGGCGGGGGCGAGTCGGTCATGTCGCGCCCGACCTGCGCGATGCTGTCCTTCACCTGTCGCGCCGCGCCGAGAACACGCCTGAGCCGCACCGCCGCATCCGGGTCGGTCGTCGCGAGTCGTTCGAGCAACACGCTTGCGCCGGCCAGCACTTCATCGAGCGGCAGCGCGATCTCCTTGTTCACCGATTCGATCGACTGGCCCGCAGTGCACAACTGCTGCGCGCTCAACAGGTCGAGTGTGTGGAGCGCCGCTGCCACCTCGCGGCTGAAGAGTTCCGTGAACTGCAGGTCGTCTGGACCGAACCCGTTCACACGAGGACTTTCGACGTTAAGCGTGCCGATCACCTCGTCCTGGAACTTGAGCGGCACGGTCATCGAACTGCGTGCCCCGGCGGCCCCAGCGATGTAGTGCGGGTCGTCAACCGTGTCGCGGCACAGGTAACTCGCACCGGTGGCCGCGACGAATCCGGTAACTCCGTTGCCGGTGGGTTTCGCGTACAAGACCCGGCGCGAGGCCTCCGGTAACATGCCGTCTTCCAGCAAGGGCTTGAGTTCGTGCGTCACGCGGTCGAGTAAGCGGACCTCAATCGTGTCGTAGTGGAGCAAGTCGTGGATTGTGCGTCGCAGGTTGGATTTGAGTAACTCGACGCGGGCCTCGACGTTCATGTCGGTGAGCTGGTCCGCGTCCAGACCAGCGAGTTCACGCCCGGCGGCGTGGAGCGCGTCGAGCTTCTGCTGCTGGATCACCTGTGCGGTCACGTTCCGCACGAGCGCGGTCAGCCCGGACACGGTGCCGTCGTCCGCGAACACCGGCCTGACGTCGATCTCCAGATACGGTTGCTCGGTGTTGACCGGGCTATAAACCCGCAGCGCGGTCGCGGCGCCGCGCCGCGCCGGGCTGAGCGGGTCCGCCGGGTCGTCGGCGACTGCGGCCGGGGCGCGGGCGGTCACGCTCTCGATGTGTTCGATCGACACGCGGTCGCTGCCGAGTGCTTCGAGTAGCGGCTTCCCCACAGGCTCAACGGCAGATGTATCGCGGAACACCGGGTTGGCCCACAGCACGACCCCGGATGGGTTCAGGACGGCCAAGCCCTTCTCGATGTGACTGATGATGAGTTCGTCGCGGCGGAACCGGTCGAGCAGTTCGGCGACCACGTCGGGCGCGGCGATGACGGCTGCGAATCCGCCATCGTGGAGTCGGCGCGCGACCTCAGCGAGGTCCGGCGAAACCGGTTCCACGTCGGCGACTAGCGAGATCGCACCGTCGAGCAACCCGACGGACGGGCCGATCAGCAATAATCGGGATCGATCCGGCACGGTGTCTCCGAACGGCGAGTCAGGATATCCCGAGTATAGCCGGGAACCTTGCGCTCCCACAAGCGCCCGTGATGGGCTAGACTTGGAGAAAAGGGGTTCCCATGATGGTCACGTCAGCCACGTTGTTGGGGCGTCTCCGCGACCCGCGCGACTCGGATGCGTGGGCGCGGCTCGTGGAATTATACGCACCGCTCATTCGTGGGTGGGCGGAGCGCCTGAACGTGCGCGGCGCCGACGCCGACGATCTCATTCAGGAAGTCATGGCGGTGGTGGTGCGCCGGTTCCCGGAGTTCGTTCACCCTGAGAAGCCGGGCGCGTTCCGCGGCTGGCTGCGCGCGATTGCGGCCAACTGCGCGCGGACCGTGTGGAAGAGCCGTAAGGTGAACCCCGTCGCCCCCGGTGGAAGCGACTTCGGGAGCTACCTCGCGCGCCTCGAAGACCCAACCGATGACTTCGCGCAGGCGTGGGAACGCGAACACGACCTGCACGTCACCCGCAAGTTGCTCGACCGTATCAAGCCGGATTTCGAGGCTCGCACCTGGGAGTTGTTCGGTCGGTTCGTGATCGACGGCTTGTCGGCCGAGGAGGTCGCGACCGAAGTCGGCGTCAGTACGAACGCGGTGTACATCGCGAAGTCGCGCGTCCTCGCCCGGTTGCGCGAAGAGGCCGGCGGGCTGTTGGGGTAGCCCGCCGGCCTCTTCGCGCGACTCGCTGTGAAGTCGCTCCGTGATTCGGGTGAAGTCGAGTCGGGCCCTTTCACGCTCCGGTATCGCGTCGAGGTCGCCTTTCTGGTGCGCCGCAACGGCGCGATGGAAGAGTTCGTCCGAGGTGGCCACGGTTCCCTCCGTGGGCAAGAGGTAAGGTAAACGAGGAAGAGAAGACGGAACACCATCCGGTCTTCTCTTCCTCGTTTACTTTTTACCTTTTACCTTCCCGCTTCGGGCTATTCGCCTACGTAGGGCAGCAAGCCCATGAATCGCGCGCGCTTGACGGCGGTGCCGACTTCGCGCTGGAACGTGGCGCATAGCCCGCTTCGCTTGCGGCTGAACAGTTTGCCCTGGCTCGTGATCATCTTCTTGAGATTGCTCACGTCCTTGAAATCGACGAACGCAGGCCGCGGGCACCCGTCCTTGGTGCAGAACCGGCACCGGCCTTTGCGCGACTTCCCGAGCTTCTTGCGATTCATGTCAACTTCACCTGACCCGTGTGAAACTGCGACAACAGTTCCGGTATTTCGGAAAGAGCTAAGGTAGATGGCCAGGGGGTGAGCGTCAAGCCGCTAGCGGCTTAACGCTGCCCACTCCTACACGCCCAAATCTTTCTTCATGGCCGTGTACCAGTCGCTGAACCAACCGGTTTTCACCTTGTTGTTGCCGCTGTTTTCCATCACCTGCACCATCATTTTCTTCACCTCGCGGTCGGTCTTCTTGCCGTTGATCGCCCGCTTGACGTTGCCGAAGATGAGGTCGAACTCGCGCTGGTCGATCTTTCCGTCGTTGGCCGCGGCGGTCGCGACCTGGTCCTCGATCTGCTTGAGGACACGCGACTCCAGCACGTAACTGAACTCGTCGCACACCTGCCCAAGGGCGGCCAGCGCACTCTCGACGGTGACGCCGAGTTCGATGGCGATGCGGACGATCTCCCGTTCCTCGGTCCGGTCGATGTACTTGTCGTCGTAGGCGCGGGCCTTGATCTCGTTAACGATCCGTTTTTTGATGTCGTCGGGGGACATGGTAGGCTCCTGCGTCGGCCGGGCTAGCGCCTCGGATTGTAGTGCGAACGAACCGCTCCCCGCTACTGCCGCGCGTTTTGGGTGTGAGGCAAACCCTGGCGGCTCTTCGTCACTCGCCGCCGAGCGATTCGAGCGTGCGAACGGTTTCGTGCAGGTCGAGATGTGGGTTGATCTCGAGGGCCTGTCGGAAGGCGCGAAGGGCCGCCCGCGGGCGGTTTAGTTTCAACAGGCACTGTCCCATCCCGGCCGCGGCGCCGAAGTGGTGTGGGTTGAGTCGCAGGACGGTTTCACAATCTTCGACCGCGCGGGTGAATTCGCCGCGCTTGAAGAACCAGATCGCACGCTGATTGTGCACCTCCGCGTAATCGGGTGCTTCTCGCAGCAGGTTTTCGAGTTCGGTGCGGGCCTTCGCTGCGTCCGGTTCGCCTGCCGCTTCTTGCAGACGCCGGTTCTGCTCGTCGGTCCCCGCGCGGAACCACAGTTCCCAGATCGCATCGGTGGCGAAGTGGCGCACAAGTGGGTCGTCGTCATGGAGTGCCGTGGCGGTTGCGGGGACGGACGCGGGCGTGCCAGTCAGCCCGACCGCGAGCGCCGCGGCCCGACGCGCCTTCGCCGCACCAGTGGTGAGGAGGCGTTGCAGCGTGCCCTCGGTGTAGTGTTCTCGCACGGCGTCGTGGAATGTGCGTGTGGCATCGCGTGCGCCTGCGGTCCAGAGGTCTTCGTCGTCGCCTGGCCGGAACTCCGGCAACCGGTCGAACAGTTCCACTAGCCGGGAAGCAGACACGGCGCGATCCTCCCAACACACGCGGGAAACACAGGGCGGAAGCCCTGTGGGTGAGTGAAACTTATTTCAGCGTCTTGACGAACTCCAGCACTTCCGCCGGGTGGCTCTTCGGAGTCACCTTGTCGTAGATCTTGGCGATCTTCCCTTCCTTGTCGATCACGAACGTCACGCGCTTCGGGGTCTTGCCGTTGGCCGCACCCAGGATACCGAGCTTCTTGATCAGCGCCAGATCGGTGTCGCACAGCAGCGCCATCGGCAGTTCGTTCTTGTCAATGAACTGCTGCTGCAACTTCATGTCGTCGCCACTGGCGCCGATGACCACCACGTCTTTCGGGAAGTCCTTCTCCTTCATCAGGTCGCGGAACCCGCACGACTCGACGGTGCAGCCGCCGGTGAGCGCCTTCGGGTAGAAGAAGATCACGACCGTCTTGCCATTCAGATCCGCGATGGAGATGGTCTTCGCGTCCTTCTTGACCTTGTCGATCTGCGCTGCGGCCAGCGGTACATCGGGGAACTTGTCGCCGACCTTCACGTTGAGAATGTTGTCGGCGGCGAGCGACGACGTGGCGAGTACGCAGGCGACCGCGACGGCGGCGGCTTTGGCAGCGAAACGGAACATTGGTGCCTCCAGGAGTGGGAACGAGAGAAGAGACGTTCGGCGGGACTACGCGCCATTCTCGATAGGAGGGAGGTGCACGGCAAGGAGGCGTTTCACGTTTTGGCGAGCCGGGAGCGTCAGCGACCGTAGGCGAGACCAAACACGAAACACGAAAAACCAAACACTATTCCCCGTTGACGACGCTAAGACGACGAGTTAAGAGTTATGTGCTAAGGGTTGTGCGGAACGGGTCGCGAGTGCGGCTCTCGCGGAACCTCCCCCCTCAGGTCACAGGAGTCACGGCAATCCCACCATTCGATCGCAGTAATGCCCCCCGCGGCCCCGCTGGCCCGCGCATGAACGAACAAATCCGCATTACCCCCATTCGCCTCATCGGTGCCGAGGGCGAACCGCTCGGGATCGTCGCCACCGTACAAGCGATGGAGATGGCTCGCGAAGCCGGTATGGACCTCGTCGAGGTGGCCGACAAGGAACGGCCGCCGGTGTGCAAGATCATGGACTATGGCAAGTTCAAGTATGCCCAGTCCAAGAAGAGCCACCAGAAGACACACCAGCAGAAGCTCAAGGAGATTCGCGTTCGCCCGAAGACCGGCGACCACGACATTCAGACCAAGATCAACCAGGCCCGCCAGTTCCTTGAACACAACGACAAGGTGCAGGTGAACGTGCTGTTCCGCGGACGCGAGATGCAGCACATCGAGGAAGGCCAGCGCGTGATGAACCAGTTGCTCGAAGCACTGGTAAACGACTGCAAACTCGAAATGCCGGCGAAGATGGAAGGCAAGCGCATGGTCGCGCTGCTCGCGCCGAAGTCCAGCGGCCCGGAGAAGGGTGGCGGGAACCAGGGTGCCCCCAAACCGAAGCCCAAACCCAAGCCACCTGTGACCGACGGCACCGCGCCGGCCGCGGCGCCGAAGCCACCGGCCCCCGCGACCGCGGCCACAACGCCGCCGCCCGCCGCGAAGCCGCCGGCGCCGCCGAAGGCGTGAGGCGCAAAAACCTACCCCGCAGCCCCCTCCCTGAAGGGAAGGGGAGCAAGAGTCGCTTGCGGTTTCGCGAGTGTTCTGGCGCCGCGACTCGCGAAGCCGCAGCGGCACAGACCAGCAAGGTCTTTCTCCCCTTCCCTTCAGGGAGGGGGTTGGGGGGCAGGTTCTTCTACCCCGCGGCAATCATCACCTCGGGCCACGGCCACACCGCGATCGTCGAACCGTGCTCCTGGTGCCCGGTGCTGTACGACACCGCCACTGCTCGCCCGTCGGGCGAGAACTCGATCTGACCGCCGCGCCACGCCTGGTTTTCCAACACCGCGCGCACGAACCCTTGCGGATTCCCGTTCGACACGTCCCAAAACCCGACCCACCCGCTCTCGGTCTCGGCCGTGACCGCGTGCCGTCCGTCCGGGCTGTATGCCAGCGCCGCCGGTTGGTGCCAGTCAGGAACCCGCAGATCGACCGTCGCGCCGCCAGCGAGCGGAACGTGACGGATCACGACGCGGTACGGGCCGTACGAATGGCGCCGGACCAGCGCCGCCGAACCGTCGGGCGACAGCACGAACTCGCTGGGCTGCGAGTACCCGCTCGGCAGGTCCGCGAACGCGTTGCTCCGAACCGTTTCCGAGGTACCGCGTTCCACATCCACGGTCTTGATCTCACCGTTGAACGTCGTCCCCAGCAAGCGCGAGCCGTCTGGGGTGTACAGGAGTGCGTTGAACCCTTCGATCGCGGGGTACCGTGCGTACTGCGGCCGGTCGGCGGTGAGGTCCGCGCTGAACACCTGCTGGTACGAGAGCAGCGTGAGCCGCGACGCGTTCGGGGCGAGGGCTACACGCCCCCAAACGCGCTGACTGTGAAGTATCGGCGTGATGTCGCCGGCTCCGTCGCGCCACCGGTACACGCCGCCATCGTGCAGCGCGATCACGGTGCCGTCCGCGTCCGTTGCCAGCGCGGAGACCTGGTTCGCGATCCGCCGCTTCCCGGTCGTGGCGGTCCCGTCGGTGCGGTCCACCGTGCGGAACGCACCGGCAAGGCTCGGACCGATCAACCGGCCATCCGGCGTGAAGCCGAACTGGGTCAGGTGCGGGGACCACCCGCCGAACTGCCCGAACCCGCCAGCCACGGCGCCGCCGTCGGCTTTCCGGTCGAAGCACGGGCCGCACGTGTCGCCCATCCAGCCGAGCGATTCCGGCGTGCCGACGGCCCCGCACCGACACACCGCAATGTACCGCTCGTCGGCCTTCGTGCCGCGCACGCCGAGTACTGCTTCCGGGTACACGTGCCACCACGGTGGGAGGCCTCGCAATTCCACCTCGCCGCGCATCTGCGAGTACCGGCGGCGGGTGCGGCCCATGACGCGAACGTGCTTGCGCCCGGCCGGGTCGGTCCACCATCCGGCAATGACTTCGGGCACTGCGCGCCCGCCTTTGCACGACCGGCGCCGGCCCTCGGGCACGCTGCGCAACACGTCTCGTGCGAACCGCCCCCAGAACGCCGCGTCGCGCGACATCAGGTTCTGCTGGTCGCGGTGCCCTCGGTTCGCGACCTTCATCGCCTTCCCGAGTGCGCTCGCGAGTGTACCCTCGTCGGGGTCGATCAGTCGCCCGTCGAAACTCGCCATCGAAACTCTCCTACCGTCGTTTGCGGTTTGCGCAATGATATCCGATGACGGCGTGAACTGCCTCGCTCGGTTGTGGGACGAGCGTTCGTGATCGTAGTCCTCACGCTCCGCGTGAGGAACCGGGCGCGAAAGCGGGGAGCCAATCGCTCTGGTTCCTCACGCGGAGCGTGAGGACTACGATCAAAACCAGACCCAGGAAGACGGCGCGGAACTAAAGGTGCCCGACCGCACTCTCACCAGTAACTTCATTTCATCGGGCGGGGTCCGATTCGGTCGGAGAAATCATGTCGGAACACATTGCGCTGTTCGCGGTCGGGTTGCTGCTGCTCGCGGCGGGTGCGGGGTGCCTGGTCTTTGGCGCGGCGCGCCTCGACCGGGCCACGGGGCGGAGCGCGTTCGCGGTCGGGGTTGTCGCGGTCGGGGTCGGGCCGTGCGTCGCGGGCCTCGCGTTTGACCTCGCCGTGGTACTCCGCGCGCCACCCGCCCCGCCTGCGGAGGCGCAGACCGTGGAAGTTGTGCGGGTCCGCACCGCCACGCGACTGCTCACGGGCAACGCCCTCGGCAACGTCGTTGGAAGCAACATCGCGAGCATTGGCCTTGTCCTTGGTCTCGCAGCGCTGGCGCGCCCGGTCGCGGCGAGCGCGAAGCTGTTCGCCACGGTGGTCCCGCTCGCGGGCGTCGCCACGCTCCTGTTCTGGTTTCTCGCGGCCGACAAGTCGATTTCGCGCGTGGACGGCGGCATCCTGCTCGCAGCGCTCGCGGGGGCGATCGTGCTGTTGGTCCGCGCAGTGCGGCAGGAGCCGGACGTAGGGAAGGAAGCATTCGCGGCGTGGGTACCGGAGCGGTTCCCGCTGTGGCTTGCAGTCGTTCTCGCGCTCCTGGGCGCCGCGGGATTGGTCGGCGGGGCGATGCTCGCGGGCGCGAAGATGATCGAGGCGACACGCGCTCTGCGCACGGGCACCTTCGTGACGGGCGCGACCTTCGCCGCCGTCGGCGTATCGCTGCCCGCGGCAGTCGCGGCCGTCCTCGCGGCGCGCCGCGGTCGGTCGGACCTCGTCCTCGGCCTCGTCGTTGGGCCGATGCTGTTCAACCTGTTACTGGTCGTCGGAGCGGTCGCGCTGGTGGAACCGATCACGATCACAGAACACGCGATCCTGAACGAAATCCCCGCGATGGCGGTGTTCTCCCTATTGCTTGTGCCGCCGCTGGTGAATGGCTACCGGGTGCCGCGATGGGAGGGCGCGCTGCTGCTCGTGGTCTACGCCGGGTTCATTCTGTGGCAGGCGCGGAAGGCGTAGCTGGGGCTTCCGCTATCGCGGTGTCTTTTTCGAGGTGCTTTGCGCCCAGGAACCAGAGTACGGCTCCGGCGGCGATCATTGTCGTGGTGAGCGTGAATGCGAATTGGAGACTGGTCCGGCCCGCGACCGCGCCGATTAGCGGGGGCGAAATCACGTCACCCAGTGCGTGGATGATGAACACGTTGATCGCGAACGCGGTGCCCCGGATGTCGGACTTCACGACGTTCGCCAGAATGGTGTTCCCCGGTCCCGTGTAGAGGAACAGCCCGAAGATCGCGAGGAACGCGAACACCCACGAGAACGGCAGCGGCGTGTAGAGGATGCCGAGAAAGCACGGGATGGCGAACGCCGCGCCGCCGGCGCTGACCCAAAAATACGCCCCGCGGACCTTCCGCTTCCGGAGCCATTCACCGAGCCACGCCCCGGTGACGGTTGCGGCTATTCCACCGATCACCAGGATGCCGCCGAAAATGATGCTCAGCCCGCCCGAACTCGGCGATGCGGCCGTTGTCGAGGCGACAAACACCTTGTCCGAGTAGTGCTCGGCGCTCGCGCCCAGCGCGTTAGTTACCGCCTGCTTCATCTCCGGGTAGGTGCGTTCGGTGCCATCGGCGAGTGGGCGGAGTTTGCTCACCGCGTCGGCCGGTAGTTTCTCTTCGAGTTTGGTCAGCGCCGCGGGCGTTACCTCGAATCGCGCTTCCCGCTGGAAGAAGTACGCGGGCACCCACGCGGCCACGCCACCGAGCACGAACGTGATCGCGGTCATCCCGGCGCAACACAGCGCGAACGACCGGTTGCGGGCGAGCGCCTTCAGCACCGCCCCGTACGAGGGATGCGCTTCGCCCGTCATACCGGTCGGCCGAGGAAGCTCTTTTCGCGTGAAGCACAGCGCGCCGAGAATCAGACCCGAGAAGGTGAACCAGAACGCGGGCCGCCAGTCGTTGGTGAGCATCGAGATCAACCCGCCGATGCCAAACCCCAACGCGCTGCCGACCGGGATCGCGAGGTTGAACGCGGCGAGCACAGGCCCGCGCTGCCGGGCCGGGTACGCGTCCGACAGCATGGCCGACGCAACCGGGGCGTAGGCCGCTTCGCCGATTCCGACCAAACACCGGGTCGCGAACAGCACCCAGTATCCGGTGGCGAGACCAGAAGCCCCGCTCGCGAGGCTCCACACGGTCACGCCAACACCGAGGATCACCCACCGCCGCGCGCCGCGCCCGTCGAGCCACCCGAACACGGGCGAGAACAGCATGTACGTGACCATGAACGCGCTGGTTAGCAGGCCCAGTTTGAACTTCCCGGCCGGGTCTTCGGGGTGAATGATCGTGCCGTCGAGTTCAAGTTGCGCGAGGACGGCCGAGAGCACCTGGCGGTCGATGTAGTTGAACAGGTTGATCGCGAGGAGCACCATGAGCGCCGCCCGTGCGCCGGTCACCGGTTGGTCGGCGCCGCCCGAATCGGTCGCGGGTCCGGTGTGCATGACGGCTCCATTCAAGGCAAACTCCCACACGCCATTCGGCCGTGGGGAGCGGGGAGTTCAACATAGGGCTTTGTTGAAGAGAAAGGGAGACAAGGCAAAGGGAGACAAGGAGAAGGGGCGGGATTGGTTTTAATCCCCTGCGGGTAACGTGCCGTGGAGAACCGTCATTCAACAGGACAGGGCAGCAGGTATCGTCACCGACCGAACAAGATCTGTTTCAGAGAATGGAGAATTGTTGCGGGATTGGGCTGCTGCGATCGATTGGCACAGTTGTGACCCAGTTGAGTGTGCCAAACCGAGAGTCCTTCTCGAAACGCCGAACGCTCACCGGGTTACGGCGAGCGTTCGAAAGCGAGCGGAGAGGGAGGGATTCGA
>SXGT01101416.1_pt1 | contig 22933 bp, 16 predicted proteins | sample 3176221 | NCBI WGS metagenome assembly SXGT01 (sample SAMN11356862, study PRJNA531348) | freshwater metagenome | isolation source: freshwater sample F1-120 | place: China: Fuxian Lake, Yuxi | collected 2017-12-25
TGACGGCCGCGCCGCGGCCCTGGGAAGCGTCCAGGATCTCGTTGGCCAGCTTCTCGACCATGCCTTTCTCGCCGCGGGCGCGGGCGGCGGCGCTGAGCCAGCGCATCGACAGCGCAGCGCGACGCTCAGGGCGGATTTCCACCGGGACCTGATAGTTCGAGCCACCGACGCGCCGCGACTTGACTTCGACGGCAGGGCGCACGTTCTCAAGGGCCATGCGAAACAGCTTGACCGGCTCGTCCTTGCCGCGGGTCTCGACGCGCTCAAGCGCGGCGTACAGCAGCGACTCCGCGGTCGACTTCTTGCCATCGAGCATCAGGCAGTTGGCAAACTTGCCGACCATCTGATCGCCATACTTGGGGTCGCGTTGGGCGGGGCGGTGCGGTACTTCGCGGCGGCGGGGCATGAGTTCCTCTCGGTGCGAGCGCTGCGGCTCGCGGCCAGGGTGCGGTTCGGACTACTTCTTGGTGGTCTTGGCGCTGGAGGCGGCGCCTTCCTTGGGCCGCTTGGCGCCGTACTTGCTGCGGCTCTTGCGGCGATTGGCGACGCCCGTGGTGTCGAGCGAGCCGCGCACGATGTGGTAGCGAACGCCCGGAAGGTCTTTGACGCGGCCGCCGCGGATGAGCACGATCGAGTGCTCTTGCAGATTGTGGCCGACGCCGGGGATGTACGACGTCACTTCCATGCCGTTCGACAGGCGAACGCGCGCGACCTTGCGCAGAGCCGAATTCGGCTTCTTGGGTGTGGTCGTGTAGACGCGAGTGCACACACCGCGGCGCTGCGGGCAAGCATCAAGTGCAGGCGACTTGGTTTTGCGGTGCTTGGCGGCGCGGCGATCGCGAACGAGCTGGTTGATGGTGGGCATCTGGGTCAATCTCCGGGGGCGCTGTCGGTGGCCGATGTCGTTTGCCGTCGTCGAACAGCCTGGGTAGAACTGCCTCTGTCGAACCGTCGCTATCGGATGTGCCGCCGTCCGCCGCGCAACTCGCGCAGCTTTAAGGCGATGCACTTCCGGGCCAACGATCGGCGTTGCCGCCAGGCGTTGGCCAGAAGGGCGTTTGCGACATTGCGCTTGCAGGCAGAGCCAGCGCGCAGTGTGCCGCGTCGCCAGGAGTCACCACTGAATTCGCAGCTGGTCCGCCTGTTGCGGCGTTGGCTTGCGACCGATGGCGCCCATCGTTCCTTCGCGGAGGGCCGGGTCCGTGTAGGCCGCGGCCTCTTGCAGCACAAGGTGATCAGCTTAGTGACCGCCTGCCAGCCGTTGATTCGGCTGATTTTCGTGCTGCGAAGGCTCCTTTCCCGATGGGAGGGTGGGCTGTTTTGCAGCCCGATTGTCGCGCTTGACCCTGAGGGGGGCGGCGCGGGGGCGAAAGTCTACGCCCGTGCGCTTCGGGTGTCAACGGGGATTTTCAGACGGCCGCTATTCGCGCCAGATGAATTTCCAGGGGTGGCGCTTGAGGTCCTTGAGCAGCAGCTTTAAGTCCATAAAAAGCTCATTGTCCATCAGCAGCCCGCCGACCGTGCCGCGGCCCTTGCGGGCGTTTTGAGTCACGGCCTGGACGTCGTCGACCGCGCGATCGGCCTTCTGGACGGCGCCATCGACGCGATCCAAAACGCCGGTCACCTTGCCAACGGCCTTGTCGCCGAGCAGTACCTCCGCGGTCGGTTGGTCGCGCAGCTTTTCCGACAGGCGCCGCACGTTCTTTGCGATCGCCTTGGCGTCGACCAGGATCGGGTCCGTGGCCTCGTCGACCTTGGCGCTAACCCGCTCGACGTTGGCCAGCGTGCGTTTGATCTGCTTGCCGTCGCCGACAGACGTCTCGAGTACCGCAACCAGCTTGTCGAGCTTGGCGCTGGTCTGGTCCAGACGATCGAGTACACGTTTGACCGTTTCGCGGTTGTCGAGCACCAGTTGGTCGGCGTCATTGACCATCTTCTTGGCGTCGAGCACGGCCTGGTCGGCGTGAGTCAGGATGTCGCTGATCGTGGCTTCGTTGCGCTCGAGGATGCGGGTCACGGCGCCTGCGACCTTTGAGAGCTGCTGGCCCAAGATCTCCATGCGCAGCGGCGGCACGCCGACTACTGCGGTTCCGGTTCGCACAATCGGCTTGTCGAACGATCCCGGGTCGATTTCGATGTATTTTTCGCCCAGGATGCCCTGCGTCGAGATGTAGAACTGCGCGTCGCTGTGGATGGTTTTACCCTTGTCCGCTTCGATGTCGATCCAGACGCGCACCACGATGCGGCGGCCGCTTTTTGGGTCGAGTTTGCCGCCCATGTACTCAATAGTTGTGACTTTGCCGGCCGACACGCCGGCGAGTTTGACCGGGGCGCCCGGCTTGATGTCGCTGGCTGTGTTGTAATCAATGGCAATGGTGTAGCCGCCCGAGCCGCGCAGATCGCCCAGAACGACGACAAAGCCGATGAGCAGGGTGGCGCACACCAACACCAGGGCGCCGACTTTGATCTCGATCGACTTTTCCTTCACGGACTGCCTCTGGCGCCTGTGGCCATGGACCGCGGCATGTTAGGCCAAACGGGCCGATCCGTCGAACACCTGGCCTGTTGCAACACAACACCGGAAAAAAGTAGGTAAAACGCGACCGCGCTCACAGAACCATCGCGCCTTCGGCCAGGCCGCGGATGAACTGGTAGATGACGCCGTCGCGACTGTTGCGAAAGTCGGCGGGTGTGCCGTCTAGCCGCACATTGCCTTGGTAGATCATGGCGATGCGGTCGGCAACGGTGAAGATCGAGCGCAAGTCGTGGCTGACCACAATCGAGGTAACGCCTTGCTCGTCGCTAAGCTGCCGGATCAGGCGATCAACGTTAGCGGCGGCAAGTGGGTCCAAACCGGTCGTCGGTTCGTCGAAGATGACGAAGTCCGGGTCGAGCGTCAGTGCCCGCGCGATCGCGACCCGCTTGCGCAAGCCGTCGCCAATGTCGCTCGGAAAGCGGTTGGCCATGTGGTCCATGCGCACCCGGCGCAGGAAGCCAATTGCGGCATCCTGGGCCTGTTTGTGGTTCATGTCCTTGTGCTTGCGCAGTGGCAGCATCACGTTTTCGACGAGCGACATCGAATCGAAGAGCGTCGAGTGCTGGAACACCATGGCGCAGCGCATGCGTACTGGATAGAACTCTTTTTCGCTCAGGTGCGTGATGTCGCGGCCGTCGAGCAGGACCTGGCCGGCGTCGGGCTGGATGAGGCCTACCAGGTGCTTGACCAACACGCTTTTGCCCGCGCCCGACAAGCCAACGATGAACAGAATCTGACCCTTGTCGACGACCAGGGACACGTCGCGCAAGACGTGCTTGCTGCCAAAAGCCTTGCTGATGTTTCGGAATTCGATCATCCGGAACGGCTCCTGGACGGCGGGGTGCCAAGCCCCGAGTCCGCGCGCTAGCATACCCGGCCGAGGCGTCGGCGGAAATTGCTGCTGATCGCGATCGCAAGGAGCAACTTGAGCCGTGGATCGTGAGGAACTATTGGAAACGCTGGATGAACTCCAGCACGATCTCGGCAAGCACCTGCTGATGCCGGTCGCGCTATTGCCCCAGACGGCGTCGCATGTCGACCTGCGCGATGCTGTCAGTCGCGGCCTGCGCCAGGTTGCGGCCTGGCGTGCATTTGGCCAGGGACCGGGGCGCAGCCTGGCTGGAGATCAAGCGTTTGCCGTTGTCGATGCGCGCGTCGCTGCGGCCGCCCAATGGGGCATGGCGGTGCATTTGGACCGATCGCGCGTACAGGCCGATTTCGCTGCAGTCGGCGAAGCGATCTGCGCGTGGCGCCGGCAGGTGATCGGTGACTAGTCCGCAGTCGGGACCTGTGCGCGTGCTGCTGGTCGACGACGGCACGTTGTATGCACAGACACTGGCCAGCATGGCCGCTGTGCGCCTTGTCGAAGTCAACGGCGAACTGCGTGCAACGGACGGCTTGCAGGCGCTCGAGTGGCTGGAGCGCAGTCGCGACCGCGTAGATGTCGTTCTGCTCGACATTCAGTTCGACGTGGCAGAGAACCGCCTGCTGCAGCTGGATGCCGCCGCGTCGCCGCGCAAAACCCGCCGCTTTCAAGGAGTGGCTATCCTGCGGGAAATTCGTCAGCGGTGGCCCGATTTGCCGGTTGTGCTGCTCACCGAGCTGCAAGATCTTTCGTTGGCAGAGGCCGCCGCCGATGTGTCAGCGACGCCCGTGACCTATTTCGCCGGCGCCATAGACGCTGACACCTTGCGTATCCGTATCTGGTCGGCGCATGCCGAGGCAACTCAACCACTCGAAGACGAGGGCGTGATCTGGGGCCGTGATCCGGCCATGAGGGCGCTACGGCACCGTCTGGCTGTGTTGGCGCGCGGCGGCCTGCCCATTGTGATGGAAGGCGAGACGGGGACCGGCAAGTCGCATCTGGCCAGGGCGTTCGTGCACCGCAACAGCGGCCGGCGTGGCGCTTTTGTGGCCGTCGACCTGGCGACGTTGCCCACTGAACTGGTGCCCGCCCACCTGTTCGGCGCGCTGCGCGGCAGCTACACGGGCTCGGTCGCCGACCGCAAAGGAGCCTTCGAGGCGGCGCACCACGGCACGCTGTTCCTCGACGAGATTCAGAACGTGCCCCTCGATGTGCAAAAGCAGCTGCTGCGGGTCCTGCAAGAGGGGCGCGTACAGCCGCTTGGTGCGGTCGCTGAGACCGCGGTCGACGTCAAGCTGGTGGTGGCGGCAAACGTGCCGCTGTCGGAGCTCGTTGCTGCAGGCAAGTTCCGGCGCGATCTCTACATGCGGCTGTCGCCTGCTACGCGCGTCACCGTGCCGCCGCTGCGCGATCGGAGGCCGGACTACCCGCTGTTGCTGCGGCAGCTGACGGCTGCGTGTGCAGAGCGACCGGCCGTTCGCGCGTTGGTGGTTGAGGTGGCTCGGGCGATGGGGCTTCGCCGCGACGTTGGCCTTCAGTTGGTCGTCGGAGCAGACCTGCGGCAACCGCCGCGAGGCGATGCGCTCGAGCTCGGACTGCCCGACATGGCGTGGCGTGCCATTGCGCGGCATCCCTTTGCCGGCAATCTGCGCGAGATGGCGATGCTGGCGGAGAACCTCGCGAGCTTTACGTTGTTTTCCGCTGCCGAGGCCGTACGCGCGGGTGTGGCGCTGCACCACGGCCGCTTGCAGGTGGACGGAGGCCTGGTCGCGGAGTTGCTAGCGAGCGTGCCGACCACGCAAACAACGACCGGCGTTGGACCGCGCATTGAGGTCAAAATTGCCGCAGCCCAGACGCTGAGCCAGGGCGCTGTCGCGGTCGAGCGGCAGGTAATGGAGCAACTGTTCAGCCGCTGTCGGGGCGATCTGGGGGCCATGGCGGAACTGCTGCTTGGCGACCGGGGTCGCGCGCGTGCCGTGCAGCTGCGGCTCAATCAGTTGGGGCTCAGCGTTCGCGATCTCCGCGCTGGGGACGAGTCGTGATTGGCGGGCTGGCGCTGTTGTCGGCGCTGGCGACGTTGCCGCTGAGTTTGCCGGAGGCTGCCACCACCGTCTGTGCTGCTGTGCCTGAGAGCCCGGACGCCAGCCGAGCACTGGCTGCAACGCTGCGCGCGAAGGCAGTTCGGCTGCGCGACAGCCGTGATTGGGCGGCGGCCGCGGCGACACTGCGAATTGCCGTCGCGGTGTCGCCCAGAGACGCGCAGCTATGGCACGAATTGGCCCAGTTGGAAGTGCAACTTAACCAACCGCTGGCCGCTGAGGCGGCGTGGCGTCAGGCAATCGGTGTGCAGGCCGACCAGCCGATGGTCCGCATGGCGTTTGCCGAATTCCTGATGCTGCGCGCCAATGGTGGCGATCTGGACCAGGCTGCCGAGCTCGCGCTCAGAGCGCAGCGCGAACCTGGCTCCACCTGCCTCGCGGCTCGCATCGCCGCCCTGCGCGGGTTGTGTGACGACGCAGACCGGCACTGGCCCGATTGTCAGCGCAACCCTGCACGCAAGCCGGCGCGGTTGGCGCCCGCCGAACTGCACCTCGCCCGCGGACGCTGCCGTTTTGCGCGCGGCGAATATGACGCGGCCGAGTCGGCATGGGAGCAGGCGCAGGTGGCCGGTGCAGAGGTGACGGCCTTGCTCGCTCAGCTTGGCGAAGCGCGCCGCAAGGTCGGCGTCGAGGCCAGGCCCGAAGACCGCAAGGCCATGGCGACCGTGACCGAATTGGCGCGCGCGGCACTGCAAGGGCTGGATCGCGGTCAAGAACCGCCCGATCGCGGGCTGGAGCGCGCGGTCACCGCTGCGCCGGCTGTTGGCGTCGGCCACCTGGCGCTGGGCGAGATCGCCATTCGGCAGGGGCGGCTGGAGCGTGGGGAATTCCACCTCTTGCGCGCGCTGGCGCTGCCGGTGGGCGATGGCGATCGGGCGCGAGCGCTGCGCGCGCTCGGCCGCCTGTGCGCAACCTCATTCGCCGAGCCCCGCTGGGCTGAAGCTGCTGCGTTCTGGACCGCTGCTGCGCCGCTGGAGGATCTGCCACACGCGGAGCAGATGCTTTGGCTTGAAGCGCTGCGCCGAACCGGACAACTGCGGGCGGCGCACCGCCTGGTCACGCGTATGCTGGCGCAAGCTACGGACAGCAGTCGAGCGCTGGCGGCCGACGTTGTCCGCGAATTGCGGGCTCAAAAGTTGGCGCTCGAAGCGGTTGGTGGCGCCGTTGCGGGCGAACAACTGACACCAGCGGAGTCCACCGCGCCGAGCGGTCCGCGCGATCGTGCGCGGTTGCTGGCTCGAGCCGACCGCATGGTCGAGGCCGTGGCGGTCGTGCGCGCGGAGCTGCGCGATGGCCCGGCGAAGCCGGAGCTGTGGCGCGATCTGGCCCACTACCAACGGGCCATGGGCGATGGCGCTGCGGCGCGGGAATCTTTGGTGCGGGCTTTGGAATTGCGTGAATCACAAGGAGACGTGCACTGGACGCTGGCGCGGTGGCAGATCGAGGCCGGCGAAGACGCAGCAGCGCGCCGTCACATCGCCCGCGCCGATTCCCTGGGGGTGGCTGCCGCGGTGCCGCTGGCTGTTCGCGCCGATCTGGACGACCACCTCAGCCAAGGCTGGGCTGTGCGGGTGTGGGACCGCGCGACGCCTGCGGCGCTTAGCGGCCGTCTGGATCGCCTGCTGGCCCGCGACCCAGCGGCGCTGTCGGAGCCGGATCGCGCAGCTGATCTCGCCAACCTTCGCCATGCCATCGACGCGGAGTTGCGACTCGCCGCCGTCGCTCGCGGCGCTGGTGCGCTGTTTGCGTTGGTTGCGTGCGCGATTTGGGCATGGCGGCGCTGGGGCGGCGCGACCCTGCGCAGCCTGGTCATCGCCCACCCCGACACTGGCCCGGAAGTGCAGCGCATCGTCGCCGCGGTCCGCCACGAAGTCATCAAGCACAACACCCTGTGGCTCGGTACCGCCGTCGATGCGCTGCTGGCCGGCGACCGCGAAACCGCCCTGCGTACGGTTCGGCCACTGGTGGCGGAGGGCGACTCGCCGCGTGACAAACTCGCGGACTACGCCGCGCAGCTGGAGCACATCGGGCGGGCGCGGGGCGTGCGTCTGAATCTGCGGCGCCGCGACCCTGCCTTCACAGCACTGTTTGCTGGCTTCGCGCTGCTGGCGCGGTTGACGCAGGCAATGGGCGGGCGCCGCCAATGGACCGCGGCGCGCAGCCAGCGTGCTGCGCGCCGGCTGCGGCTGGCACTGCGGCAGTTGCACGCCAACGCATTCAACGCGACAGCCGCGCTGCTCGACAGTCTGCGCCTGGCACGCGTCGATGCCGAGCTGCTCAAAGGTGCCTACCAGCAGGTTTGCGCAGAGCCTGCGCTGGCTCATCGCACGATCGCACCAATGGGCCTCGACGTGCAGGGCGCCGACCTGTGGGTGGCGATGCCGCGATCTGCGCTCAACGAAATCGCGGTCAACCTCGTGCGAAATGCCATCCAGGCAGACGCCGACAGCGCGATTGCGCGCGTCGAGCTGGTGCTCGCGACGGAGGTTGCGCCGATTACCGCCCTGGAGTCCGTGGTGGTCGCTGTCCGGGATCGCGGGCCGGCCCTGGCCATCGATGCTGTGCAGCACCCACAGCTGGACCACGGCCTGGGCTTGGTGCACAGCCTGGTTGAGCGCTATGGCGGAGCGCTCGACGTGACCGCTGCGCCTGCACCCTGGAGCAAAGCGGTGGCGGTGCGGTTACCGCGCGCCTATCCTGCGACCCACGAACCGCTGGCGAGCCCATGATCACGCCGACCATCCTCATTGTGGAAGACGGCGACGAGTACCTGGAGGCGCTGACCGCCCTTGGAGCCGCGTGCAATTGGGTCCAGGCGCGCAGCGCGGCCGACGCTGGCGCGCGCGTCGCTCGCGAGCCGGTGGCGTGCGTAGTGCTGGACATGCGCTTCGATCGCATCCCGCGCGAGCATCTGGCCGGCGACCTGACTGCGACCGTTCGCCAGGTTGGTGGCGACGTCGAACGCGCCTGGCGCTATCTGGCCCAGCACCAAGGGCTCTTCGTCCTAGCAGAGCTGCGATCTGCCGGGTGGCAAGGGCCTGCCCTGCTCGCCTACGATTTCACCCGAGAAGCGCGCCGTTTTGACGCCTTGCGCAGTCTATACGCCCCGATCGACTGGATCGGCGACGACGCGAGCGCCAACACCTGGCGAACCAAACTCAGCGCGGCATGCGCCAGCGCGTGCGAGGCACGATGAACACGACACCCACCTGCATCAACCACCTGGGCATCGCCGTGCCCAACCTTGAGGCGGGGCTCGCGCTGTGGCGCGACGCCCTTGGATTGCCCTTAGAGCGCATCGTCGAGATGCCCGATCGCGGCTTGCGGATTGCATTTCTGCCGTGTGGTCCCACGACCATCGAGTTGATTGCGCCGCTGCATGACCAGAGCGAGGTCAGCAAGTTCCTCGCCGAGCGCGGCGGTGGTCTGCACCACGTATGCCTGCAAGTGGACGACATCGCTGCTGCCAGTGACCACGCAGCGTTGCACGGCCTGCGGATGCTGGGCGAAGGGCCCAAGCTCGGCGCCGAAGGCTATCCCGTTCGGTTTGCGCATCCCAAGACGACGGCGGGCGCGTTGGTTGAACTGCTGGAAAAGTCGTCTGGCTGACGGTCAGTCGGCCTCGGCCGCCGGTACGCTCGACGGGGAGTCCGAGCGAGCTTCCGGCACTTGCGGACCGTACAGCGACGCCGCCATCCGCGCCTGGACCTCGCCGTGGCTCAAGTGTCGACGCTGAACCAGGAACTGCGGCCAGAAGGTGTGCGGTGTCGCCCGCGCTCCTTTGCCGACGCCCGGCTTGTGGTGCAGAGTGCGCTCGATCAGCCGCGCCGCGTTGTCGCGCCAAGGCGCCGGCATGGCCAGCGCCTGGACCAGCGGACCGAGGCGACCGGCACCAAGGTCTACGCCATGGCGAGCAAAGCCGTCGCGCACGACGTCGGCAAGCGTGGCGTCTGCCGGCAAGCGATCGAAGAAGTGCGACCACAAGGCCTTTTCCGCGGCCGCATCGAGCGGAGTCCCAGGCACGATCTGCGGCAGTTCGGCGCCGTGCAGCGCAACGAGGTCGGTCGTGACATGGGCAGTTGCACGCTCGACCATCCGGCGGGCGGTATCGCGCACTGCACTGTCCGCATCCTCCAAGAGCGCCACCGCAGCCCGCGCGGCTGGCAGCGAAGGGTCGTCAGTCAATAGTTGTAGTGCGACTTTGCGCACCTGGACGTCGGGCGTCGCTGCGTCTGCCGCTGGCGCCGCAAGCTTTCGGTTGTCTGCCAGCACCGCCACAAGCGCGTCGGACGCCTGCAGCCGACCCAGCCCCAGCAGGATTTGCGCCGCAACAACCGCTACTTCCTCGTGCCGCAGCGCGTCGAGTAGCGCCGCCGCTGCATCGCTCCGGTCCCAATCTGCCACCGCGCGCGCCGCCTCCGCGCGCACCTCTGCGGACGGGTCCCGCAAGGCCTGGACCACCTTGCCATACCCTTCGCCGTCCCGATAGACGCCGAGCAGATAGACCGCATTTGCGCGGCTGTGGGCGTCAGGACTGGCGATCGCCAGGCGAATTTCGTCCAAGCGCATGCGCACGCCGGCCGGGTGACCCCAGGCCGACTGCGGGGCGCGCGAGGCATCGACGCAGCCTTCCTGGCGGTCGGCGGTCGAGCAGCCGATGCGCACGTGGACGTGATCGTTGTGCGGCATAGCCTTTTTTGGCTGGTGCACCTTGGCCGCCACTTTGGCAATCAGCTTCTTGTCGACTTTGTGCTTGGCGGCATAGTGCAGCGCCGGCCAGCTCAACCAACTGGCAATGAACAGGTACTGCAGGTCGTCGCCAGCACACTCAACCAGCGATCGCAAGAGCGTCCAGTTGGCGGCCACGTCGAAGGTCAGCGCCTCAGGTGCGTCGGTAGAGTCTCCATTGTGATCAAAGTGGTACAGGCGAGCCATGCTCGCCGGTCGGCCCTGCGCATCCAAGGCGTAAAAGGCCACGTCGGCGTCGCGGCCGTTGTGGTGCGACACGCTCCACGGCAACGGGCCACCGGTCTGCCGGGACAGGTTGCCCAGCTGCAGCACGCGGCCGGGATGCTCGTTGGCAACGCGCGCGGCGGCGCAAATCAAGACATCCGCCATCTCGCGGGTGGTAAAGCGGGTGTTGCGCGGCGCGACCTTGTCCATCACGCGGTGGTGGTCGCCCGTCATCGTGACTTCGACCGCCTCCGCGATGTAGCCGGCTGTCACCGTGCCGACGCTGGCCGAGCGCCCCTCGCTTGAGCCGATTCGGGGGTGACGCCGGACGCCCAACGGCATCACCCACGGATCCAAGCCGGTGTCGCCGTCGCGTCGACCGCGGCGACGGCCGGGCTCTGCAGCACGCATTTCGCCATCGAATTCGAGGGCATCGGTCGGCTCAACCGCACCGGTCGAGACGAGGCCGACCGACGATGCCGCGCCGTTTAGCGAGGCGGCCGGCACAGGCGTTGGCAGCGGCTCCAGCGTTGCGCAGGTGGTCAACAGCGCCGCAATGGCCAGCGCAGTCGCCCTGCGCCGCCGTGCAGTCGCCGCATCAACGTAAGTGTCGCGATTTCTTGGAACCTGCGGGGCCATCGCTCGCCGAAAAACGCGCAGGGCAGGGCGCCCCGCGGCAATCTAGCAAATCCAACGCAGCGGTCGAATTTGCCGTGCAATCTGCGACGCGCAACGCCACGACGGGTTTCACGCCTGCCGCTCAGACGGTCGCTTTGGCCTTGCGGCGACGGAAGGCTTGGCCAAAGAAGTTGCCCAGATAACCGCTGGCCGAGCCCACCGAAAACACCATCGACACGGTCAGCATCAGGGCGCCAACCTTGTGGTAATTCACCATTCCTGACAACACGATGAAATCCGTGTGGATTTCGAAGTGAATCAGCAGACCCACCAGGCCCACCATCTGCAGCGCGGTCTTCCACTTGCCCCAACGGTCGCTCGGCACGTCAAAGCCCTCGTCCGCTGCGATCGCCCGCAGCCCGGTGATCGCGACTTCGCGCGACAGCAGCAGGATCGCCATCCAGGCCGGCGTCCGGCCCAAGTGGACCAATTCGACGAGGCACGCAAGCACCAGCAGCTTGTCGGCCAGTGGGTCCAGAAACTTGCCGAAAGCGCTCTGCAAATTGAGGTTGCGGGCCAGCCAGCCGTCCAGAAAATCAGTGATCGACGCCAGCGCGAACAGCGAGGTCGCCCAGAACGCAGCTTGCAGCGCGGCCCACTGGCTGCCGGCTGCGCACGAGTCCGACAGCTCCATCTGCCACATGACCAGCGGAATGGCCGCCACCCGGCCCATCGTCAAGATGTTGGGCAGGTTGAAGATCTCTTCGCGCAGCGCCGACTTGGGGCGGCCTGGCTTGCGGCGCTTTTTAGCGGGCTTGGGGTCGGCCATGGATGCCAGTATCGCACCGTGCGCGGCGCGGGCCAACCGCGATTGCCGGCGATCCTGGTGCGCGCTACCTTGGTCGCCCGAGCGCTCAGCCCGGTCGAGTTGCATCGCATGACCCACGCCACTTTGGACCACCTGGCCGCCCACCACGGCGATTTCGAGCAGTTCGCGGCGCTAATGCAGCAGACGGCCGCGGCGCGGTTCAACGAGGTGTTTTGGGGTGTCTGGCGGCAATACGTGGCGCCGAGGTTGCCGCAGCGCGGCCATGTCGTGGACCTCGGCTGCGGCCCCGGCGGTCTGTTCGTGCCCCTGCGCCAACGTCATCCTGAGGTCGCTATCACCGGCGTCGAGGTGCAGCCGGCGATGCTGCGCGAGGTTCGCGCCGTGGCGGAGCAAGTGCGCGCCCAAGTCGTCGCAGCTGATTTGAGCCGCGCGCTGCCGCTACCGAACGACTGCGCCGACGCCGTGACGCTGGCCCATGTGCTGCACGAACTACCCTGGCCGTTGCCGCTGCTGCGCGAGGCCTATCGCATCCTCAGGCCTGGTGGGGCCTGCCTGGTGTTTGACTGGGTGCGGCAGCCGTTAGAGAGCTATGTCGATGGCGCGACGTTGGACGAGAACCTGCTGCAGCACTTTCGCGAGCACTGCCTGTACACGCCGGACGACCTGGCCTATCTGTGCATTTGCGCCGGGTTCGAAGTTCGCGAGGTCATCGGCCGGCGCGGCGGCCGCTATGCGATGGTGGCCTTGGGCAAGCCGTTGGCGAGCCCGACGTCGTGATCGCGCGCAAACCTGCTAACCTCGGCCTGGGATTGGGCCTGCGCGGACCGCACCTGGCGCAATGGCTGCGTGATCCACCTGTTCAGGTGCAGTGGATCGAGGCGATCACCGACAATTTCCTGGTCAACCGTGGGTGGCTGCGGCGGGCACTGCGCCGTCTAGCGGCCGTTCGACCCGTCGTGCTGCATGGCGTCGGCCTCAACATTGGCTCAGTCGACCCCTTGGACCGCGACTACCTTCGCCAGATCAAAGTGTTGGCCAGCGAAGTCCAGGCGCCTTGGGTATCTGACCACCTGTGTTGGACCGGCGTCGACGGCCTGCAGTCGCACGATCTACTGCCCATGCCCTACACAACAGCGGCGTTGCGATGGCTGGTCGGCCGTGTCCGGCAAGTGCAGGACGCGCTGGAGCGACCGCTGGTCCTCGAGAATCCGTCGAGTTACCTGGCGTTCCGCGCGTCGCACTGGTCCGAATGGGACTTCGTTGCTGAGTTGTGTGAGCGCGCCGACTGCGGCCTCTTGCTCGACGTCAACAACGTGCATGTCTCGGCGCACAACCACGGTTTTCTTGAGCAGGACTGGCTGGCGGCTGTGCCGTGGTCACGGGTGTGGCAGCTGCACGTCGCCGGCCACACCACTTTGGCGACCCATAAGCTCGACACCCACATCGGTCCGGTGCCCGACGCCGTCTGGCGCCTGTACGGGCAAGCGTGGTCGCGCACCGGCGGCTGTTCGACGCTGCTCGAGTGGGACGACGAAATTCCCGACCTCGACGTCGCAGTGCGCGAACTGTGCAAGGCCAGGTTCTGGCAGGGCGCGCCGTTGCCTGCCCCGGCCAGTACGGCAGTTCGTGTCCCTTCACCGACCGTGCAAGAACAATCAGCTAACTTGCGGCAGTTGCAGAGGGCGATCCTGCATGAGGTCGTCACGGCACGGCCAGACCCCTTAGCGCGGCGCGAGACCCTGCCCAATGCCGCACTGACTGCCGCCGATCGCCTGGCCATTCACGGAACGATGTACCGGCTGCGCCTGGATGACGCGCTGCGCGAGGACTTTGCCAAGACTGCGCAATTGCTAGGTAAGCGCGCGTTTGCCGCCGCCGTCGCCGCCTATCGCGCTGCGCATCCGTCGCGGCATTGGGCGTTGGAGCTCTACGGCGGGCAATTTTCAGCGTGGCTGGCCGGTAAGGCAGAGTATGCGGGCGATGCCGCGGGTCTCGCTCGGCTGGAATGGGCGGTGGTGCAGGTGCGCCTGGCGCCGGGCAGCGAGCCGCTGCGACCGGACTGGTCGGAAGGGTTGGGCGGTGCGTCTCTGGCTGGATGCCGACTGCGGTTTGCGTCAGGCCTGCGCGTGCTGCGCGTTAACGCTGCAGTCTGGCAATACTGGTCGGATGTGCAGGCCGTGGGTCGCACGGGTCGAGTGCTGCGACTGTCGCCTGCAGGTCAGCACGTCGCGGTGCACGCGATGTCGCCGGTCGAAGCCGCCATGCTCCGCCAGCTACGGTCCGGCGCGCAGGTGATGGCCGCATGCGAGACTGTGGCCCGGCGGTCGCCGCGGTGGGCAGAAGCGGTCCACAGCCAGTTGGGACAATGGCTGCAGCGCTGGGTTGGCGACGGGCTTGTGGTTGGCGTGACGGTCAACTAGGCGAAGCTACTTACACTTTGGCCCATCGGCTTCAAAGGCCGCGCCGCTCGTCCAGGTGATCTTGAAAGTTGCGGACGCATCCTGGCTTTGCTTGAGGCCCGCTGCGCTGTCGTCAAACTGGAACCGCCACACGGTATCGGGATCGACGGCCAGTTGCCACGGCGGCACATACTGCTGACCGTATCGCGCCTTTTTGGACAGCCGCAGCCCCGCAAAAGCTGCCGCTTGCTTGCCCAGGGCGCCCGTCGCGAAATTGCCGAGCAGCAGGGGACAAGTTGTGCTCCACGCCGTCGTCACGTAGGTAAAAGTGCGGGCCCGAACGCCGTCTACCCACAGCGACCCCTTGCCAAGGCCATCGTATTGCAGCGCAAAGTGCTGCCAGATTCCCTGCTTCCACACCTGGACGGTCTTGGAAGCCACTTGGGCCGTGCCGCCAAGCTGGCTGGCATCGACGCCTTTGGGGCCAACGGCCAGGAACCACTCTTGCTTGGTGGGCATCGGGCAGTCGGTGCTGCCGGCGACACCCACGATGAGCGAGTTGCCGGTCACGGGCAGTGCGTCGAGCCGCACCCAACCCTCAAAAGTCCACGCCGACGAGTAGCTCATCACCTGAGTGCCTTTGACGACCGCAGCGCCGGTCACGGCCAGAGCGGTGCAGTCCGCGGTCTGGGTGGTCAAGCACACGCCGCTACACAGCTTGGGCGGCGGACCGTTGCTGGCGCCGTTGTCGCACTGCTCGTACTTGGCCTTTTGACCGTCGCCGCACACGGCAGCGCCGCTTGGACCCAGGCACTGGTCCACTGACCACGAGGGCTTGGTGGCGGTGGTCACGGTCAAGAGCCCACTGTCATCATACGCCGCGTTGGATCCGGCGGGTTCGTCGAAGTGCCACAGGCCGCGTGTAGCCATGTCGGGCAACGGCCGCTTGGGCGGCACGAACGCGTCGGTGTAGCGAGCGCCCGCCGACACGCGCACGTGGTCGATGGCGCCATTCCATGGATTGCCGGGTTTGACGGTGTCGCCAGCGGCTACACAGCCACCACCGCCGCCACCCGCACCGACCCACAGGTATTCTTTGACGGTCAGACCGTCCAGGCCCTGCGCCGCACCGGCGGCCGGTCCCAGGTAGGGCACGCCGTCCACAAACAGGCGAAACTGGCCACCCTTGCTCCAGTTGACGACCGCGGCGACGTGGTACCACTTACCCAGTTCGACCACCGGCCCGAACAGCAGGGGTTCGCCGTAGCGATACACCGCGAACTTGCCGGCATTGGCCATCAAGCTGAAGGCGCCGCAGCTCAGGCCCAGAATCTCCGAAGCGGGCGCGTTCTGGTCCAGGCGTGCCCAGGCTTCGACCGTCACTTCACAGCCGGGACAGAAGGCATCTGGTGCCCACTTTTCAACGGCCTGGGTCTGCAAGACTGCGCCGGCGCTCGATTGCCACGCCGTCTGGATGCGGCACTGGTCGCAGCCGTCGCACGGATTGTTGTTGCCGTCGTCACACGCCTCGAAGGCGGCGGCTTTCTTGCCGTCGCCGCACAGGGCCACGTCGGCCTGGACGCCGTAGCACTTGTCGGGGCCAACCAACGCTGATCCTTGGGCCTTGAGCACGACCCCATAGGGCCCACTGTCGCTGACGTCGATCGGGCCGCTGGCCGGCGTGGGATCGTCGAACAGCCACAGCGCTCGTGTGTCTGGCGTGGCCTCCGGGCGCCGCACCGGCACGAATGCGCCGCCGTAGAGCGGTGCTTGACTGACCCGCACCGCGTCGATGGCGCCGGTGAAAGTCTCGGCTTCGATGTCGGCGTAACGGCGCCCGAGGACCAGGGCAGATCCCGGTGTCTCCGCGCGTTGCTTGGTCAAGGTGCCGCTGCCCGACGGGCCGCCATTGACGAAAAAGCGCACTTGCGTCCCCGTCACCACCACCGCCAGGTGCGACCACACGCCAACTTTGAGCGTGCCAGTGCTGGTAACCTGCTCGCCGCCCTCAGGGCCCAGGTGGTAGAAAAACGGCGCGCCGGTCGTCTTGAGCAGGCCGATCGTGACCGGCGCAAAGCCCGTCGGATTGGGCAGCGTGCCCTTGCCCACCAGCGTCTGTGCGACCGCAAGCGTGTCGGGCCGCACCCACAGCTCGATGGTCAGATCGCCTTCGAGCCCCAGGCCGCCCAGCAACTCGCCCGCCTTGGTCGCCGCCGTCGCAAACCCGCTCTTGCCGTCGAGCAGCAGGTAGCCGCGGGTGGCACAGGCTTCGCAGCCGTCGCAGGGCAAGCCATTGCCGTCGTCACACTGCTCGCCGGCCGACTTGTCGGTGTGACCGTCGCCGCAGCCCTTGGTCTTGCATGCGCCCGCAACGCACCACTTGCCCGTGCCGCACGCGGTCGTGTCGACTACGTTCTTGTGTTCGCAGCCGGTTGGCGCGCAGATGTCGTCGGTGCACGGGTTGACGTCGTCGCAGTTGAGCTTGATGCCGCCGCACTTGCCGGCCACGCACAGATCCTTGATCGTACAGGCATTGCCATCGTTGCACGGCGTGCTGTCGGCAAGGGTCTGGTGGGTGCATCCGGTCAGCGGGTTGCAGCCGTCCGTCGTGCACGTGTCGTTGTCTTCGCACGAAACTTGCGGGCCGCCGACGCACTTGCCGGCCTTGCAGAGGTCCTTGGTGTTGCACAGGTCGCCATCTTCGCAGTTGGCGCCCTCTAACGGCTCCGGCACGTTCTTGCAGGCACCTGTGGCGTTGTCGCATTGGTCGACGGTGCAGGCGTTCTTGTCGTCGCAGTCCTTCTTGGGACCGAGCGCGCAATTGCCGTTCTTGCAAGCGTCGTTCGGCGTGCACGGATTGCTGTCGTACTCGCACTTGGCCGTGTTGTTGACCTTGAGGCAGCCCGCCTTGGCATCGCAGTCGTCGGTCGTGCACACGTTGCTGTCGTCGCAGTTTTTGGCCTTGCCCGCCGTGCACTTGCCGGCTACGCACTGGTCACCAACCGTACACACGCTGCCGTCGGCATCGCAGGGGCTCTGCTCAAACGGGGTGCCGTCAAACTTGCACAGGCCGGTCTTGGGGTCACAACTGTCCAGCGTGCAGTCGCTTTTGTCGTCGCAGACGACCTTCTTGCCGGGCACGCATAGCGAACTCGCGCAGGTGTCGCCTTGGGTGCACTTGTTGCTGTCGTCGCAGGTGGCGATGTTGGCGGCGTTCTTGCAGCCGGCCTTGGGGTCGCACAGGTCGTCGCTGCACACGTTGTCGTCGTTGCAGTCGACCTTGGCGCCGGCCGTGCACAAGCCAGCCTTACAGGCGTCGTCTTTGCTGCACACCGAGTCATCGGCATTGCACAGTTTGCCGTCGATGGCGCTTTTCGGCCCGCACTTGCCGGTCAGCGTTTCGCACACGGTCGTGGAGCACACGGTGTCCTTGCTGGTGTCGCACTTGATGACGGTCTTGGGGTCCACGGCGCAAACGTAGGGCGCCTTGGTCTTGTCGCAGTACAGCGTCCCGTTGCACAAATTTCCGTCTTCATTGGGTTTGCAGTCGGCGTCGGCGGTGCAACTGCACACGTTGTCGCCCGGCTTGCAGGCGCCAGACGAGCACGCGTCACCGTTGGTGCAGGGATTGCCGTCGTCACAGGGGCCGGGCTGTGGGCCGTGGGTGCAGCCGGTCGCCGCATCGCACAGGTCCACGGTGCACGGGTTGCCGTCGCCGCAGTCTTTGGGTGTGCCCGCGGCGCAAACGCCTTCTTTGCACAGGTCGCTCAGCGTGCAGGCGTTGAAGTCGTCGCAAGCGCCTGCCACCGGGGCGTGGGTGCAGCCCTTCGCCGCGTCGCAACTGTCGGAGGTGCAGGCATTCTTGTCGTTGCAGTCGATGGTCGCGCCAGCGCACTTACCATCCTTGCACACGTCCTTGTCGGTGCACGCAGACTTGTCGTCGCAGGTGGCCGTGTTGGCGGTGTTCTTGCAGCCTTTGCTCGCGCTGTCGCACACGTCGTCGGTGCAAGGGTCGTTGTCGTTGCACAGGCCTTCGTCGGTGGCGCCGTCGCAGTCGTTGTCGACGCCGTCGCACGACTCGTCGCTGGCTTTGGGCGCGGAGCAGGCAAGTAAGCCCTCAGTGCCGCACTGCCGAAAGCCGCCGCAAGTGCCAAGTTCTGCCTTGACCTTGCAGGGTGTCGTCAGCTTGAGGCTTTTGGCGCGAGCATCGCACGGGCACGCGATCGCGCCGTCAACTTCGGGCTTGCGCATGCACTGCTGGACCGGCGTGCCCTCGATCGAGGTGCCCTTGCCGCAGGTGTAACCGCTGGGGCAGTCCGCGTCGCCGGTGCACGCAAAACCGCAGAACGCGCCGTTGGCACCGCCATAGTCGACGCACGCGGGACCCGAAATACCGAGCGCCTGCTCGCACTGCTTGGTCGCCGAGCAGGGCTCACAGATGTAGCCGTGACGCGGTACGCAAATGTTGACGATATCGCCAGTTTTGCTGTTGATCTTGGCGCAGGCAAACGCGGCCGGGCAACTGCCCTCACACGGTCCTGCGCAGATACGGCCGTCAGGGGCATCGAGGCACAGGCCCGAGTCGCACTCCGCGTCGTCTTTGCAAGCGCAGTACGGCCCGCCTGGACAAACCAACTTCGTCTCACCACCGGCAGTGTCGCCCAAGGCCGGCGCGTCGGCGGTCGCGGCATCCATTGGCTCCAGGTCGTCAAAGCCGTCGGCCTGGGTCGGCGCAGTGGCGTCAGCGGCAGGCGTTTCGCCTTCGCAGCCCACCCAGGCCGCGGACGCAACAACAAAGGCGGCGAGCAGAGCCGCCGAGCCAAAGGTGGACTGTTTCATGGCTTGCCTTTGTCTTGCTGCGGGCGCGCGCCCGTGCGTGCAGTCTTGTCGCGCTGCCACGACTGTCAAGAACCGCACATGGATCCTTGCGGTCTTGCCCGGACACTTTTACTTGCGCTTGGTAGGTCCGTCGACGTCGTTGTCCGCGTCTTGTGGCACTTTGGCTCGCACCACGACGCGCCCTGGCAGCGTTGGCCCGTCGACGTCGCCGCCCATGTCAAGCGCTGGCAGCGGCTGGCTGCTCGCAAGTGCTGGCGGCGGTGGCGGCAAGTTCGGCAGAACGGGCAAATCGGCAGTTGTCGCACCGATCAACTCCGCTTCGTCCGCCGCTGCCGCAGGCTGCTTGCCGTCGCGTACAACGACCACCACTGGCGTGATGCCGCGCGGATCGGTGTCGGCATCGAGATCGCGCGGGCCTGCCGGCGTCTGGCCCGACATGCGCAGCGGGTCGGTGTCGCGCACCGCAAGGTGCCGCGGCGTTGTCGCCTGCGCCGCTGGTGCTGCCGCCGCCATTTGCGCGGCCCGAATCTGCGCCCCGACGTCGAGCGGAATCCGCTCTGTCGGTTCCTGGCTTGACGTGGGTCGCCGCAGCATCAGGGGTACGCCGGCCGGTGGCGTCAGGTCTTCACGGGACATCGCCCGAATCGGCTGCGTTGCCGAGAACTTGGGCGGCAGGTTGACCCGAACTTCCGGCATCGTCTCCTGGTCCGTCATGCCCTCGCCAGCCACATCGGTCTCGTGATCCAATTCGTCCAAGGCGGTGCCCGGGCTGGTATCCAAACTGGCCAGTGGCATCATTGGCAGCGTGCGACGGTGAAACGGCACGGACTTGGGTTGGTCAGCGATCTCTACGGTCTTAAGCAGCAAGATCGTGATGTTGTCCTTGCCGCCGGCGTCCAACGCGCGCTGAATCAGCCGCGACCCGGTCTGCTGCAAATCATCGCTGCCTTCGCGCAGGATCTCGGCGATATGTTCGTCGTCGACCATGTCGTTCAGGCCATCCGAGCACAGCAAGTACACATCGCCGTGGCGATAGTCCGTAATCTGCACATCAGGCTCGACGTTCTCGCGCAAGCCGACGGCCCGCACAATCACGTTTTTGCCGGCGAACGACTTGATCTGCTGGGCCGACATCGGCCGCGTGTTCATGTAGTAGTTGAGCAGGCTGTGATCGTCGGTCAGCTGCTCGAACTCGCCGTCGCGCAGCCGATAGATGCGGCTATCGCCGACGTGCACCAAGCCCAAGCGCTGCGCCCCGCCGTACACGCCAACGATCGTGGTGCCCATGCCCTTGTGCAAGGGATTGGCCAGAGCCTGCACAAACACTTCGCGGTTGGCAGCGCGAACCGCGGCGTCGAGCGCACGCGCCTCTTCAGACTGCTGCACCGCGCTCTCAGCCGGCCAGCGGAAATCGGGCCGAAACCGGTCCATGGCCAGAAAGCGCACGACTGCGTCTGCCGCGATCTGACTGGCGATTTCGCCACTGGCATGACCGCCCATGCCGTCGCAGACCAGATACACGCCGGCGTCGGCTGCGACCCGGAAAGCGTCTTCGTTGTTCTTGCGCTCTCGGCCGACATTGGTCTCGCCGTAGTGCACAATCTTGAACATCGACGACACCTCAGGGCCGCTCAGGGACACAAAACCAGACAACTGAATCCAGACAACTGCGTGGTGCGGGGCCGGGCGGTCGCGCGAAATCAAAGAACGTCCGCCGGTCGCGGTGTAACAGGCAAATGCGCGCGCCGTCAAGCGTGCCAGTCGCTTGGCCGGCCTGCGGTGCCAATCGCGATTACCCGAGCAGGCCCAAACGCCGCATTTCGACTTGCAGTGCCGCACGGGTCGGGTCGGTGGCAGCAATCAAAGGCAAACGGCACACCGGCGTCATCAAACCCAGCAGGTGCATCGCCATTTTGGCCGGCTGCGGGTTTGGCTCGCTGAACAGCGCCTTGATGAGCGGCAGCAGGTCCACCTGACCATGGGCAGCAGCGTCGGCTCGGCCAGCGGAAAAGTCGCGCCAAAGCGCAGCCGTCCTTGCCGGCGCGACGTTGGAAACCACCGAGATTACGCCGCGACCGCCGACAGCGTAAGTCGGCACGCACAAGGCATCTTCGCCTGAAAGGACCGCAAAGCCAAAGTCAGTCAGACGCACCGTCTCCTGGATCTGCTCCAGCGAACCCGCGGCCTCTTTGAGCGCGACGATGTTGGGATGCTTGGCCAATTCGGCGACGGTCGCGGGCAGCAGGTTGACTCCAGTGCGTCCCGGCACGTTGTAGAGCACTACGGGCACGGTTGCGGCCTGGGCGACCTGGACGAAGTGCTCCTTCATGCCGGCCTGCGTTGGCTTGTTGTAGTACGGCGTGACCACCAGCACGCCATCCACGCCCAGGCCGCAGGCCGTGCGTGTAGTTGCCAGCGTCTTGGCGGTGCTGTTCGAACCCACGCCCGCGATGACTGGCACGCGGCCTGCCGCGGCCTGAACCACGGTGCCGACGACCGTCTCGTACTCGTCGCTCGTCAGCGTTGCCGTTTCGCCAGTCGTCCCGCATGCGACAAGGCCGTCGACGCCACCTGCAATTTGCTGCTCAACCAGGCGGCGCAGGGCGGCGAGATCGAGCGAGCGGTCGGTATCGTCGCAGAACGGCGTGACCAACGCGGTATGCGTGCCGGCGGGAATGAATCGGGCCATGGCTCTCCGGGATGCCGGGTTGGCTGGCAACCCGAAGCGAGACGACTGTTGTTCTGAGGACTGCGCGATGGTCAGCGCTTGCGCTCGCGCGCGGAAATCCGTTGTAGCGCAGCGACCATCGCGTCGCGAACGGCAAGCGCCGGTTCGCGCTCCAACTGAGCCTCGAGAATCGATCGCACGCGCCGATCGTCGAGGTGCCCAAGCGCATGAGCGGCCGCCTCGCGCACTTGCGCGTCTTTGTGGACCAGATGCGCTTGCAACTGCGGTAGCGCTTCCACCCCAAAACCATTGGACAAGGCTGCCAGCGCGACGCGCAGCGCCTCCTGGCTCTCCGGGTGCGCGATGGCGCTCAACAGCACCGCCTTGCTGGTCGCGTTCGGGTAGTACTGCAGCCAGCCCAGCGCGCGCATCCGCATGGCTGCCAGCCCGGCCTTGCCGGTCGCCGTCTCGACCAGAATTGCCTGCACGTCGGGGCCAATACGGCCCAGCTTCTCGCCGTCGACGTTGGGGTGCGGCGCTTGCAACACCGACATCAGCGCCGCGCGCTGCGCATCGCGGGTCCGAACCACTTCGTCCGCATAAGTACCCGCCGCGACCAGATTCAAGAGGAGTGCGACGGCGGCGAGCCATCGAAAATTGCCCATGTGTCTGCCTCGTTGGTCGGCCGCGGCCAGGCGGCGGCTCGCCAGTCTACTGCAACGCGCGACGCTCGAAAAACATGCCCGCGTTCGCGCTTGCCAGCCGCCGGTTGGCCGCCTAACCTGTCCGGCCCGCGGCGTTCGGACGGTCGGACGGCACCGGCACTTTCGTCCGGCACAGGGCCGATCCGCCGCACAGGATACGTTGATGTTCCAGAAGTTGCTCGCCAAGGCGTTCGGCACCAAGAACGATCGCGAAGTCAAGAAGATCCAGCCGCTGGTCGCGCAAATCAACGCCCTGGAGCCGCGCATCAAGCTATTGGACGACGATGGCCTGCGCGGCATGACCGGGCAGTTCAAAGAGCGGCTGTCGCGCGGCGCCAGCTTGGACGATGTCCTGCCCGAGGCTTTCGCCGTGGTTCGCGAGGCCGCATGGCGGCGGTTGGGGCAGCGCCACTACGACGTGCA